>Ga0181559_10003235_pt1 | contig 16029 bp, 4 predicted proteins | sample 011ome_21_FD_133752 | JGI IMG/M metagenome (GOLD analysis project Ga0181559, IMG submission 133752) | Coastal salt marsh microbial communities from the Groves Creek Marsh, Skidaway Island, Georgia - 011508AT metaG (megahit assembly) | ecosystem: Environmental > Aquatic > Marine > Intertidal zone...
CCCGGAATTGCGACGTGGGGGGGTACGCGTCGATGGACCAGCGCTCGAACCGCGCGCCCGAGCTGGACGTGGACGCGATCGTCGCGAAGGCGCTGCTGTCGCGGACGCGCGCGGCGGAGGAGGATGACGAAAACGCGGAGGAACACGAAAACGAAAGAAGAAGGACGTCTTTCGCGGCGGCGGCGGCGGCGGCGGCGGCGGCGTCCTCCGCGCCGTCCCTGCTGTTCCTCGGCACGGGGAGCGCCGAGCCGAGCAAGTACCGCGGAAGCAGCGGCGTGCTCGTGAAGCTCCCCAGCGTCATCGACGACGACGAGCGTCCCGGGATCCCGGGGATCCCGGGGATCCCGGGGATCCCGGGGACGCGCCGCGCGCAATCGCGCAATCGCGACGGCGGGTACGCGTTGCTCGATTGCGGCGAGGGCGTCGCGGGCGCGGCTCGGCGGTTCCTGGGCGACGACGAAGGCGGCCGAGTTCTGGACGAGCTTCGGTTCGTGTTCGTCACGCACCACCACCCGGACCACATGGCGGGTCTTTTGGGCGTGCTCGCGGCGCGCTCGCGAAACGCGCCGCCCTTGCCGATTTTCGGGCCGAGCGCGACGGCGCGATGGCTGAGACGCGCCGTCGAGACGGGCGCCGTCGCGCCCGGAGTCGATACGTCGAAAACGGAAACCTCGGAAACCTCGGAGTTCTGGTGGGCGCGATCGAAACGCGCGATCGACGACGGGCTCGAAAAGCTGGTGTCGTTCACGCACACCACGTCGTTGTACGCGCGCGACGCGGGCTCGTTCGGCGGGCCGTTCTGGATCCCGCCCGTTAACCGTAAACCGGACCCGACGACGCGCGGGATCTTTCCCCCGCCGCGCGGGTCGATCGGGATCGGGACCGGGATCGGGTTCAACATTCCGCCGCCGCCGCCGCCGCCGCCGCCGCCGCGGCACCCGCTGTGCGCGTCCCTGGGCTTGTCGCGCCTGGAGGCGGTCCCGGTGGAGCACTGCCCCGAGGCGTCGGCGGTGATCCTCGCGGGATCGGGCGGGTTCAGCCTGTGCTACAGCGGGGACTGCCGCCCCTCGCGGCGGCTCGCCGCCGCGGCGCGCGGCGTGCAGGTGCTCGTGCACGAGGCGACGTTCGCGGACGACCTGCGGCAGCACGCCGAGCGCAAACGCCACTCCACCGTCTCCGAGGCGCTGCGCGTCTCCGGCGACGCGCGCGCGGGCGCGACCATCCTGACGCACTTCTCGCAGCGGTACCCCAAGGCGGTGGGTCGGGTCAGCGATCCGCGCGAAGGCAAAGCGGAGGAAAACGGCGAGAAACGCCACACGTCCGATGGATCCGTCGCGTGCGCGTTTGACGGGATGCGCGTTCGGTGGGACGCGCTGGGGAAACTGACGGAGACGGCGAGGGCGGTGGACGCGGCGCTCGAAGCCGCCGAAGTCGAGGCGGCGGAGGCGCGGGGGGAGGATGCGTAGAAAGGATGCGTAGGTCAGGGAGTGATACTTTACTTTAATAAGAGCTTCCTTAAAGTAGCTACTTGTAACGCGAAAGCGCTCCGCGCATCCTCCGCGCGCGTCCTCACGCCGCGGGCTCCGACACCGCGGGCTCCGTCGGCGCCTCAGGCAGCGCCGCCTTCTCGAGACTCGCCGCCGGCGAGAGGTACGCTCCGTCGGCGCCCTGTATCAGCCGCTCGGCGCCCTTCCCCGAGCCGATACGCGCGGCGGCGGCGTCCTCGGCGGCGCGCTCGCTCTCGGCGGTGGGCATGTTCTCCAGGTCGCCGGCGAAGCCCCAGTCGTCCAGCCCCTTGCGGATCTGCCGCGCGCGCATCGCGCCCTCGAACCGGTTCGCCATCGCGACGAGCTTGCCCGCCTTGCGGAACTTGTCCAGCCCGCGAAGCCCCGCGGTGAGGGGCGGCGCGGCGTCGCTCGAAGCGAAAGAGACGTTTTTGTCTCGAGTCACGCGGCCGTCGTCGTCGTTCGTCGCGGGGCTTCGCCCCGCCTCCATGGCGTCTAGCTTCACGTCCGACGCGGCGACGGTCACCGATCGCACCGAGCGGGGCTTGGCGGCTCGCGCCCCGCGCAGCGAGCGCCGCTTTCCGCCGTTTTCGCTCTTCCCTCCGTTTTCGCTCGTACCTCCGAAGCGAGGCGAGAGCAGACGCAGAACCGCTCGAAACGCTACGAACGACGACGACGACGACGACGACGCACCGCTGTTCGTCATCGAGCGCGACCGCGCGAAGCCCCGCGCGGTGCTCTTGCCCAGCCCATTCTTGTCGTAGTGCAGGTGCGCGTCGCGCGACGCGATGGACACCGCGCCAACCGCGGCGTCGCGCGCCGCGACGGCGAGCCCCTCGGGCTGTTCGAAGGTTTTCGAGCGCGCCGCGCGTAGAGCCGCGGGCAACGCTTGCGCCAGCGTGACGCGCCGCGAGACCCCCCGCAGGTTGAACTGCCCGAGCAGGTCGATGCCCATGGCGCTTTCGTGTCTGTCGCGTTCGTCGCCAGTCGCCTTTTTTTTGAGGCCGTCGTCCCACGACGCCGTCGCGATCCCGTCGACCCACCGTCTCGGCTCAAACGCGCCGTTCGCTCCGTTCGCGTCAACCAGGCTGTATTCGTCGCCGCGCCGGTACTCACCGGTACTCTCGTCGTTCGTCTCGAGCGTGGACCAGACGCTGCTCGCGTCGGGATCGCGATCGGACACGAGCGCGCCTACGCGCCCGTAGTCCAGGCTCGCGCGCGCGCGGTCGGGCGTGTCCGGGGAGCCGGGCGTGTCCGCTAGCTCCGCCACGACCGAGGACCGGTTTTTCGCGGGAAACGGCGTCGAATGCGAGTGTTCTGCGTTTCGCTTCTCCGTCCACCGCACGCGCCGGAGCTCCTCGGTGGGCTCTATGAGCGTCTGGCCGTACTGCGCCACCGCGCACACGCGCGCCGCCAGGTTGGGTATGGCGCCGAAGTAATCCGCGCGACCGGTGTTGAGCGGCTTGCGCGTGCTCCCCAGCCCAAACGCCACGCCGCACCGCGCGTGCAGTCCGCGCCACACCGTCGCGCCCGTATTCGGGTCGAACCGGGGCTCGCACCCGCGCTTTCGTAGCAACGCGTCTTCCCAGTCACACGTCAGCAGTCGCACGTGTAAGTCACCGGTGAAACTCACGGCGTCGTCGAAATCCGCGAACGCCAACGTGAACTTGTTCGGCTCCGGTTGTTTGCACTCGTACCCGCGGTGCGCGGATAAAGAAACGCGCAAACACGCGCTCGCCGTCTCGAGCGCGCGCTTCGTCACGTCCGAATCGCGGTCGGGCGCGGAGAGGCTCACGAAGCACACCGCCACCGCGCGCGACGGGTCCGGGCTCTGGCGGTACCCCGGCGTGAGCGCCTTCGCGGTCCCGAGCCGGGGCGTCGAGCTCCGCATCCCGAGAAACGTGCTCACCAGCTCGTAGAGCTCCTCGCCCGCGTACGGAGGCTCCGAGGAGAGGGCCTCCGAGGCAGGCTCCTCGGTCGCGTCGTAGAGCTCCTCGCTCGCCTTCGTCGTCGCGACAGTGGCAGAACGCGAATTGCGAGAATCGCTTCGTTCGTACGCGCGTAAGTCCGCCGGCGTGATCGCGTGCCTCCCTAGGCTCACCGGGAACGCGCCGGCGGGCATGCGCGCCGACGACTGCACGTTGGTGAACGCGCTCAGGGTCATGATGCACTGTCCGGGGTACGCCGTCGCCGCCACCGCGCGCGCGCGGTCGAGCCCCGCGCCGCGCACCTCAGTCATCTCCGTGTACTCGCTGAGGTGGTCCAAGGTGCCCCCCGTCGGGGAACCGCCGGAACTCACCATCCGGAGCCCGGAGCGTTCGCTGCTTCGCTTCCCGAGCATCCGCGCGGGCAGCCCCGCGGCTCCGCGCCCGGTGAGCTCCACCGCGCCGATCACGCGTTTACCGCCTCGGCGAATCACCGAGCCGGCGCGCTCTATGCCGTGCTCGAACACGCCGAGCGCGCCGTCGAGCTTCCCGCGGTCGCGCGGCTCGCGCGCCTTTTTTCGCGCGGCGAGCTTCGCGGCGCGCGCCTCCGCGGACAGCGTCTCTTCGTACACGTCCGAGGAGACGTGCATCGCCACCTTGACGCGCACGGTGGGCACCGGCGCGGCGCCCTCCACCACCGCGTGCTTCCGGGCGCCGTCCGGCCACTCCCACCACGCCAGAACCACCGGGAGCACGGCGAGGAACCGCGCCGCGGCGCCGTAGTCGGTGCGGAAGATAACCACCGCGCCGCCCTCCGCGCACGCGTCCGAGGAGGCCAGATACCCGCCCGCGAGCTGCGCCTGCTGCGCCAGCACCGCCGCCAGCGCGTCCGCGAGCTCGGCGTCGTCTCCCGTGCCCTCCTCGGCGAATACCACCACGATGAACGCCTCGTCCTTCGAGTCCCGCCGCAACGCGGGGGGGGGCGGGATCACCGCCAGCGACCTCCCCGGCGCGATGTACTCGATCCGGCGCAGGTGCTTCGAGAAGACGCGCTGCGGGCGCTTGGGCGTGGGGAGCGGCTGGCAGTCGAACAGCTCCAGCGACACACCGGGGCTCTCGCCGGCGCGCCCGGCGCTCGCCTCGGCGTCGTCGGCGCGCACGCGGAACGTCCCGATGGACTCCAGCAGCGCGTCCACCTTGTGGATCCGCGGGATCAGCGCGTCCGCGGCGTCCTTGGTGAGCACCACCTGCCCGCCGTGCCCGGCGTCGGAGACGGCGGCGATGAGGTCCACGCCCTCGCCGCCAAAGACGGTGTGGTGCGTGTACCCGTGCGTGCCCTTGCGCCACGTGCCGGGCGGCGCGGCGTGCACGCCCATGCGCACGCGCGGCCCCCGGAAGATCACGTCGTCCGTTTCTTCGTCCACGACGGCGGCAAACTGCGGGACGCGAAGCACCTCCCCAGGCCACTCGTAGTTCATCAGCTGGTCCTGCGTCCACATGCAGAACTGCGTCGCGGACACCGCCGTCGCGAACGCGATTTCGAACGCGTCGCCTTGCGTGTGGATCTCGTACCCCGCGAAGCGTTGGATGCCCTGGCGCATGATCCGGTCGTGCGTCTCCTGCACCAGAAGCATCGCGCTCGGCGCTTCCGCCGCGGCGGTCGTGCTGCTCTCGATGTCCGTGAACACCAACATCTTTCCACGCGTGTGTTGAATGTTTTCCGTAGCAGAGCCGCGGAAGGGGGATGGAGCGTCAGCGGAGCGACGCGCGACGGCGCGAACGTCTCGCGCGGGTTCGCGACGGGATATAAAAAAACGCCTTTTTTTTTCCGCGCGTTCGGGTTCGGGTAGATTAAAAATAAAAAGGGCGCGACATGTCCGCGCGGTGTGTTCGGGTTGGACACCCCGCGGGTTCGAGACGCGCGTCGTCCGCGCGCGGCAAAATCACGCGATCGAGTGTTTTCACGCACCAGCGTGTCCGTCTCCGGCGCGAGGCCCGTCGCGGGCGTTGCGTCCGGGTTCGCGACGGCCCGAAGTGTGCCCGCGAGCGCATCCAGGAGCTTGTCCGCGCGCTTCAAGCGCTGCTGCCGCTTCAGCACGCGCTTGCTGTACCGCGAGTACCGGATCTGCGCGGCGAGCGCCACCACCACGATGAACGCCGAGAGCAGACCGATGGTCAGCGCGACGGTGTCGACAGCCATCGCGCGTCGAAGGTCGCGCGCCCCGCCTCGCGCGCACCAATCTGCCGATCGAAGCGTCGACGAATTATCTCTATGAGTCACCAGCGGATCGCGCACTTTTGTTCGACGATGTCAAGAAAGTTCGTTAGAGAATTTAACAACACGACTACAGTACTGCTTCCCTCGCAACGCACTCCGCGCCTCGCCTCGGACATGTCCCCCGCGACCGCGATGTTCCCGACATCCATCGAATCGCTCGAATGGAGTAACCCCGACCACGTCGTGTCCGTGGCCTGCGCCGCGTTCGCGGCCTGGTGCCTCGTCGCGTCTTGGGTCACCGGGACGCACTCACACGTGGACAGGCTGTGGTCCATCACGCCCGCGGTGTACGCGGGTATCTACGCGTACATGTCTGCGTTCGACGCGAGGTGCACGCTCATGGCCTCGCTGGTCGCGGTCTGGGGTGCGCGCCTCACGTACAACTTCGCGCGCAAGGGCGGGTACCGCGCCGGCGAGCAGGATTACAGATGGCCCGTGTTGCGTGAATTGGCGATCCTACGAAACCCGGTGGCGTGGCAAATCTTCAACGTCTCCTTCATCGCGGCGTACCAGCACGCGCTCCTGCTTTTAATCAGCGCGGGCCCGATGAGCGTCGCGTTCGCGATGCGAGGAAACCAGCGAAATCTGACCGGCGCTGACCTGGTCGCGACCGGGTGTTTCGTCGCCTTCCTCGCGTTGGAAGCCGCCGCCGATCAGCAGCAGTGGCGTTTCCAGCAGGCGAAGCGCGAAGTCGCGGGGTTCGCGCGCGAGCGGCGCGCGCGCGACGATTACGCGCGCGGGTTCCTGACGCGCGGCCTGTTCAAATTCAGCAGGCACCCGAACTTCTTCGCGGAGCAGTGCATATGGTTTTCCTTCGCGCTGTTCGCGGTGTGTCACGGAAACGACGGGGTTTTCAGTCGGCGACTTTGGCTCGCGCCGCGCGGCGGCTTGGGCGCCGTTCTGCTCGCGCTCTTGTTCCAAGGATCGACGCCGTTCACGGAGAGCATCACGATGAAGAAATACCCGGCGTACGCCGCGTACCGAAAATGCACGTCGCAGCTCGTGCCGTTGCCGCCGTTCGGGACCATGCCGCCGGCGTCCAAGCCGAGGAAGCTGAGGGATTAAGAGCGGAGCGATTACTTTTACTTTTCGGTACGTAAAAAAAAAGCGAATATTTAGCGAGACGTCACTCTACGTCAGTACGCGCCACGACAGAACTTTCGCGTCGTCCCTTCCGACGACCCACTCCCGCACCGCACCGCACCATGTCCCTTCCCGCGGTGCTTCGCCGCGCCGCGCGCGTCCCCGCGCTCGTCCGCGCTCGTCCGCGCTTCTCGCGCCTCGCGTCCACGTTCGTGCCCTGCGGCGAGGGCTTCGCCCCCGACACCGCCACGCGCGCGTTCTCCTCCCCCGACGCCAGAGCCGGGGGACGTGTCAGCGACTGCGCCAAGACGGTGGTCCTCGCAGACGCCGGCCACGGCGTCGGCCGGGCTTTGCTCGCGTCGCTTCTGGCGTACCCCGACTGCCGCCTGACCGTCGCCGCGGCGACCCCCAGCGCGGACCTCGTGGCGTCGCTCCGCAACCAGCACTGGCCCGAGTGCGAGGCGCTGCAGTGTGAGGTTTCGCGCGTGGACCTCGGGGACGACGCGGACGTCGCGCGGTGGCGCGAGCGCGTCCTGTTCACGCACGGCACGCCGGACGTCGTCATCGCGAACGTCGGGTGCATGCCCTCGCGGTGGCTCAGGGCGTACGGAGAGTCTCCGAGCGGAGACGGCGCGCGACTCGGCGCGAACGGCCGCCTCGACCGCTTCGCCGCGTGGCGCGTCCGCGCGGCGGATTGGAGCCGCCTGATGAACGACGTGAAGGGTGTCGGGAACGTGGCGAGGCAGTTCCTGCCCGCCATGGTCCAGGCGACGCGCGAGGAAGCGTCGATGGAGGAAGCGTTCGCGAACGACGCGGCTCCGGACGAGAAGGAAACGAAGCGCGAAATCGAGAACGAAGCGCGACATCCGCGCGCGTTCGCGCGGAGCGCGAGCGAAAAAACGCGCGAAAAAACGCGCGGGACCCGCGCGTTCGTCGTCGTCTCGCACGTCGTCGATCCGCCCGCCGGCGCGACTCTCGCGCCGTACGAAGCCAGCCGCGCCGCGCTCGCGGCGGTCACCAGGGCGCTCGCCGCGGATTTGCGGAACGTCGCGAGCGAGCTGGACGAAACGTCACGAGCGTCGCGAAACGAAAACAAAAACAAACACTCGAACGTATCGGAAGACGTCTCCCTTCCGTATCCGTACGGCGGCGTCGTCGCCGCGCTCGTCGATCCCGGGCGGATTCCCGGGTTAGCGCTGGAGCGCGACGGCGCCGACGTCGGGCCGTTACACAAAACGCACGGGGACGCGCGCGCCGCGGACTGGGCGCGCGCCGCCGTGCCGTTCATCTTGCAGATGACGCACGAAGTGGCGGGGGAGACGGTGCACGTCCCGGGGTTCAGGTGAGACGCATCTGCGAAACCTGACCTGAACCGCGGCGGCGCGTTCGACGCGAAGAGACCACACTCCGAGATGCGTGACGAGCGCCGGTTTCGCGCGCCGTATCGTTTTTGACACGAGGGCACGTATGAATCGTGTCGTACGTAGTAGATACAACCTGTTCCAAACGCGCTTAAAAACGCGCTTTCTTTCCCTCTTCTCTACTCCGCGGCGAACGGCTGCCAGGTGAGCTCCATCTCGATTTCTCCCCGGACGGACGCGTCTCCCTTCAGCGAAAACGCGCGAGTCACCGTGGTCTTCTCCATCTTGTGCGCGCGCGTGTGCTTCGCGCCGCCGCTTTGCGACGCGCTGTGCGCGACGATGTCCCGCGCGGGCCGCACCTCGAACGACCCGAGGCTCTCCTTGGAGCTGCCGATGACGTACCCTTTGTCGCGGTCGTACACGTCCACGACGAGCGCCGCGTCTTCGCGCACGCCCACGAATTCGAAGCGTTCGTTCCACTCCGGATCCAGCGTCTGTTCGCACGTGCGCGTCTTGTGCCGAATGAGGTCCTTCTTGGACGACGCGCTCGACGCGCCGTCCACGTTCGCCTTGCGCATGGCGAGCTTGCAGAAGGGGTCGGAGCTTTTCCCGCCGTTATCCGCACCCTTCAACCCGACGCCGCGCAACACGCGAGCCGTGAGCATGCCCACGCCGACCAGGCCGACGGCGGCTTCGGACGAATCGGTCGTGCTCCCTTCCAGATCGAAAGGCACGTACGTCACCTCACACAGCACGCGCATCGGCGGTCGCGATTTCTTCGCCGCGTTTCTCGCCGCGGTTTGCGGGAACTCGATCCACCGCTCGTTTCGCGCGTGCGGCGCGCGCGCGAATTCGCTCAGAGACACTTTCGTCTCCGCGATCAGAGTGTCGCGCCCGAATCCGCCCTGCTCGGCGTCGTCGGCGTCCTGGACTTGGACCGTGAGCGATCGCTCGTTCGGGTCGTCCACGAGCATGTACAGCGTCTGCCCGAAAACCGGGTCGTTGCTGTTGTTGACGGCATCCGTCGCGCTCCACGTCAGCCCCTTGACCTTGGCGCGCACGCGCGCGTCGGCTTTCGACAGGATGTCCGTGCCGACGACGTTCTCGGCGCGCACGACCCGCAGGCACACCAGCCCGACGTCCCGCAGCTTAAGCACGTTCTCGACGTACCACTCGTGCGTCCGCGTCGAGCCGTCGGGGAGCGTCACCGGCATCTCGGGGTCGGCGATGGGCACGACGAGGCGCTCGGGCCACACCAGCGTGGTTTCCAGGATGTTCTCCACGAGGGTCTCCAGCCACTCCTGGATGGCGTTCGAGACGGTGCCCTCCAGGCCGAGCGGCAGGTCCACGTCGAACTCCAGAGTGGGCTTCTCCGAGAGCGTGATCATCAGCCCCCCGAACGGACACAGCGTCGGCGTGAGCGGCTGCAACGTCACCATCGCCTTCGTGTACGCCTCCACGTCCTTCACGCCGATGGCGATGGAGGTGCCGAGGTGCGTGTCCGCGTCGAGCTGGATCTTGGCGCGGCCGGACCACGCCAAATCGAGCTCGATGCTGGCGCCCATCCCGTCGCTGCGCTCGCCGACCCAGCGCACGGCGTTGACGCGGATGGGCTCCGGCCCGAGATCCAGCTTCTCGAAGTGAATGCGCTTGAAGGAAGAGGGGCGGTGCTCCTCCAGCAGCGGCTCCACCTGCGCGCGCACCAGCGCGCAGACGCTCCGGTTCACGAACGGCCACAGGCGCGCCAGGAACAGGTTGAGCCAGGTCGCGAGCTCGTCCTCGCGGAACCGCGCCCACCCGGGAGCTTCCGAGACGCCCATCACGAGCGCCGCGGGGTCGCGCCGCGCGTCCGCCGCGCCCATCAGCGCGGCGAGGCCCTCCGGGCTTTTTTCGACGTCGAAGCACGCCGTGAGCGCCTTCTTCAGGAGCGCGCGACGTCGCTTGCGCCACTCCATGTACACCGGCGTCGCGGTGGCGAGCGACGCGGAAGTTACGAAAATGTTCCAGCCGCGCCCCGCGAGGAGCCACTTGATGGCGGACGCGGACGCCTGCGTCAGCGCCGCGCCGGCGAGCCCGGTGAAGAACGCGATGCCCACCGCCGCCACCGACGCGCCCTCCCGCGAGACGCCCGTCTTCGTCGCCACGCGCATCAGCCACCGCGCGAACGGTTTGCGGCACACCGTGAACGCGACGAAGCCCATCGCGAGGGTGGCGCCCGCGGTGAGCGCCCACCGTAGCAGCGAGGCGGCCACCACCGTCTTGGACTCGGGGCGCATCACGCTCCGCGCCAGATCCGCGAGCAGGGGAGAAAACGAAAGCGCGATCACCACCACGCAGAACTGCGCGGCGTTCGACGCCGCGCTCAACGTGTGCAAAGAAGCGGAAGATCCAGAGCCAGAGTTTCCGCGCGTGTTCGCGTCAGTCTTCGTCGACGCGTGTGACGCGTCAGTCTTCGTCGTCGTCCGCGCGTAGTTCCCAAACCCGGGGCCGCCGAAGACGACGCCGGCGCCGGGCGGATACTTGGAGAAGTCGCGCTCGGCGAGCGGCTGCTTCTTGTCCGGGTCCGCGGGGTCCAGCTTGACGTGCTTGCTGGTGGCGTGCGCGGACACGACGAACGTGTCCAGCGGCGCTCGCACGCCGACCGCCGCGGAGACGTCGGGGGCTTCCATCCACCGCGCCGGTTTCGGCCGGCGCTCAAACGGCTTCAGCGGCGGATCGTTCTCGTACGTCCGCGGCAACGTCGGCGGCGGAGGGGGTTTCGGCGCGAGCGCGTGCTTCGCCATCATCGCCTCCACCTCGTCCGCGATCATCTTCGCCACGTTGTGATCCGTCCAGGCGGCGCCGAAATCGTCGTCGTACGTCTTCGTCTTCGGGGCTTGGGCTTTCGTTCGCTTCGAGCCGCTCTTGACCGCATTCGGTACGTTCGGAATCACGTTTCCGGTCTCGTCCTTGCGCCAACCGAGCCACACCATCGTGCGGTGGTACGCGCCCTTGCGCTTCTTCGGGGCGGAGCGCGCCATGGTTCACGAGGTTCAGGCGCGCGGCGCGGTCGCGGACGCGGAGGCGAACGAAAGAGCGCGGCGGTCTGTCTCGAGACGACCGCGCGCGCGACGACGATCGGTTGTTGCCTCGCGCGACGCGCGCGGTCGTTTAGGTCACGGAAGCACCACGCGCGTTCGAGGCGACGAACGCGGTCGCGCGTCAGTCCGGCGCGCGCGCGAGACGCTCGCGGCTGCTCGACGACTTCAGGGGACGCCGCGCTGCCCGAAGGACGCGCGAGTCGAAGTGCGTCGCGGCGATCTCAAATGCGGGGTCGCGTGAAACTGATGTGTTGGATCCCATATGCAAATAGTCTGGAAAATGTTCGACTACGTTGTTGTGTAAGACTGACAACTCATATGTGCCGGTTGGTACTCGCTCTCAACGCGTTTCACGCAAATCCGGGACGGGCCGAGGCGTTCGTCGTTCGATCCGACGCCAACCTTTAAACCCGCGTTGACCGAACATTGACAGCCAGAGACCACGGCGCGCGTGCTCGGAGGCGGAGGCGCCTCCAGGCGACGCGTCGAACGCGGTCCGCGAAGGTCTCCGGAGACGCGAGCTGAGCCAAGTCGCGACGCGACCGCGCTCGGCGTGCCGCGATGCCGACCGCGACCGAGGAGACGCAGAACGCCATCGAGGTGGAACGCCGCGTGCGTAAACGGCACCTCGGCCCCAACGAGACGAACTTGCGACCCGCGCTGGGTGAGGCGCTGCGCCGGCTGTACTCGCTCCCGCGTCTGCCCGCGAACCCGTACTTCTTCGTGGCCACCGCGCTCAGCGCGCATTCCTCGCACGGCACGGGCCGGGACGTGTGGAGCGTCACGGACGAGGAGGTGATGGACGAGCTCGAGGACGTGACGCTCGTGGACGGAGGCAACGGCCAGACCTGTAAGCTGAACCGTTTCTCCGACGCGTGGGGCTTGCCGCACGTCCTGCGCGCCACGGACCGCGAGGGCTTGACGGACGTCAAGACGCTGTTGCAGCGGTTCCCGCCCGCGCTGTACCCCACGGTGAAGCGCCAGGCGGACGACCGCAACCCCGAGTGCTCGTACCAGTGCCTTCTGTCCCTGCAGGAGGGCTGCCTGCATCGCCGCAAGTACCAGGGCGCGCCCGCGCGCATCGGCCTACGCGTGGACGTCGTGGTGGACGGCCCGACCATCGCGGAGGGGCTGCAGACATTTGTGGAGTACATCGACGCCACCGTGGAGGGCGTCGCGAAGCACTCGGACGAGCACGCCGTACGCGGCGTGTTGCTCATGCCGGGCTCCGCCAACTGGGGCTCGGACGCCAAATCCGCGCGCCGCGCGCAGTGGTGGAGTCTGGACAAGATGCGCACCGAACAGCGCGGCTTCGACGTCGCGGTGAAGCGCGCGACGTCCTCGCACCACAAGGTGGCGATGGAGTGCATCGTGCGGTGCGCGGTGCCGCCGCAGTTCCTGGACGGCGACTACGGCACCGCCGCCGAGGTTGCGCGCGAGCGCAACGGCGGCGCGCCGTCCAACAAGCCGATGGTGATGCACTTTTCCGTGCGCACGTACTTCACGTTCCACTACCGCGTGAAGACGAGAAAGGGCACCGCACCGACAGCCTCGCACTACGCGTCGTTGCCGTTCGAGTCCATGTACACGGGTTTGTTCCTGGAACAGCAAGCTTCCAGCGCGTACAACGACATGTACGGCGGCGCCGTGGCGCCGACGAGCCCGCTGGTGTTGAAGAACAACGTCGAACGCATGATGAAAATCGGCATCGCGTCGATGCGAGACGACGACATGCCCCGAGCGTTACGCATGGCGACGCTCATCTTACTGTTGCGGGGGGACTTAGGGTGGCACGACGGCGACGACCCGCCCCCCCCCGGGTCGGCGGAACGCGAACGCGAACGCGCCTTCGCGGATTTGATCCGGTGCGCCAACTCCAACGCGACGTGGCTGTTTAACGTCGCGAACGAAGCCAAGACCCTGGAACGGCTGTTCGTGGGGTCGTACGCGGTACCGAAAACGCCGTCGAACGCCGAAGCCCTGACCCGCCACCTCACGCACCTGCACTACCGCATGGACGATTTCATGAAACACGCGACGCGGCGCGATTTCGGCCTGGAGCCGCTCCGCGAGATGGCGAGCGACGTTTTAGTCGCCGCCATCCGCGCGTGCGAGCGCGGGGGCCGAGCGTTGGCCAACTACGAGACGACCACGCGCGTCTCGCTGGCGTGCGAGCGCGCGCTGGAGAAGGCGAAGCTGCTGATGATCGTCGTCAGCCTGACGCGGTCGCAGGAGAACCAGCTCATGCGGCCGCGCATGGCGCTCGCGCAAGCCGGCGCCTTCGGTTTGAATCTGATTTTGAAGTCGGAGGCGCACGGCTCGGACGTCGACGCCGCGATCGACGCCGCGATCGAAGCCGCGATGGCCAAGAAGAAACGCCGCCGCGCTCGGCGCGCGCGTTTGAAAGCAAAGGAGCTCGAGGGCAAACCAGCTAAACGCGGCTGGTTCTCGAGAGGCGGAGGGGCGCGCGGCGGGTCGAGCTCGGACTCGTCGGACGACGAGACGGCGAAGAAGAGCACGTTCGCGACGGCGCTGTTCGCGAAGAAGAAAGAGGAGGTGAAGGAAGAGGGGGGCTTGACGAAACACAGCGGGATCCCGCTCGTGGACCCGCGCGCGCCACCGCCTTCCGAGAAGGAGCTGGACGTGGTTTGGCAGCGCGTGTACGAGGTGGTGGCTGCCGGGACGTGCCTGGACACCGAGGCGTGTGAGCGGTGGATGCGGAAACACAGGTACGCGCCTCCGCGCTTCAACTCGGCGGCGATGCTTCTGCAGTACGTCGCGGACGCACGGCTGGACGAGACGTTACAGCGGGTGCTGGTGAACATCATGCAGCCCCCGCTGGTGCGGAACCCGTTCCCGGAGGCTGTCGGTCGGCTACGCGCCGCGGGGCACCAGTTCGACGTGTCGTTCCACCTGTCCGGCGGCGACCTGATCACCGGAGGCGCCGCCGGCGGCGGCACTAAGAGCGGCACCCGGCGGTTCACGGACGGGGGCGAGGCCACGAAAGGCGTCGCCGCGGCGAGCCCACGGATCGCCATCGTGATGGACGACAAGAACAGACCGACGTACGTGTACGCCGCCCGCCCGCCGAGCGCTTCCGACGCTTCCGACGCGAATCGCGGCGGCGACGTCGCCGTGTTCGGCGTGTACAGCGCGGTGACCCTCGCCGACCCGGTGCGGTGCCGCCGGCTGTTCGACGAGCTCCCCACGCTGTTCAAGCAGACGCAGTGGCAAGAAGGCCCATACATGTACCAGTGCATCCCGGGCCTGGGAGGGGACGCCAGCTTCTCCGCGGGGCTCGGGCCGGCAGCCGCCGAGTCGGCGCGGCGCGCGTCGCGCACAGGCAAACAGTCTCAAAACTCGAGCGCGCACGCGCGCGCGGAGGCGCTCGGGTTCACGTGCGTGGTGGAGGAGCGCACGAAAGCCACCGGGCCGAACGCGTTTAAAGCGGCGGAGCTTTATGGCGCGCACGTCGTGGACCGTTTGCTCACCATGCAGCACGACACGCCGTGGCTCGTGCACGACGTGGTCGTGCCGCGGGGCGTGCTCGCCGCCGCGGGCGCCGCCGCGGCGCGGCGGCGGCTGGAAGAGGAGGAGCGGCTGGCTGAGATCGGCGAGCTCTCGAAACGCATGGACGAGAGACCGGGAACGGCGGCTGCGTCTGAGCTTTTGAGCCGCGTGGGGAGCGCGTTGGGGCGGCGATCGAACGATGACGGGCTGGATGCGAACGACGACGGGCTGGATAACGAGCGGGACCCGAACTTAGTGCCCGGGGGCGGGTACGGCGCGAACGACGACGGCGGCGGCGCGGACGGCGCGCTCGGTCCGCCGCCGCGCGCGTACGCGGGAGGAAACGGCGCGGGAGGAAACGACGCACGCCCTTACGTGTCTGACCCGGAACGTTTGGCGTTGTTAAAGCGGCGTTTGGAGGAAGCCGAGGCGGTGCTGGGCGCGGACTACCAGCGCTCGCTGTTCTCGGGGGGCGCGATGGGCCAGAACGCGATGCGCGAGAACGACGTGATCCGCGTCCCGTGGGAGGAGGTACGCACGAACCAGCGCGACGTGGGGAAGATCATCGCCCGGGTCGTGCATCAAGGCGGCGAGGCGTGCGCGCAGATCTCGGTGAAGTACCGCGGGAAGTACTTGCCGGTGTTCATCAACTTCCACTTCCTGTACGAACAAACGGGGGGGGGCGGTTTGTCCGAGGACGCGGACGCCGAACGCGCGCGGCGGCGCCGCGCGGCGAACGCGACAAAAAACGCGACAGAAACCACCGCGAATGAAAAAGAAACCGCCGCTAAGGCCGCGTACGCGCCCGCGCCCGGGCGCGACGGTTCGTCGGACTCGTGGCCCCTGGACGCGTACACGATGGTTTTCCCGACGCGCGCGGTGGCGCTGGCGTACTCGCGGTGGCACGACTGGAAGGGCGACCCGAGCTCGGCGGGGCACACGCACACGATCGCGAAAAGCTTCGCCGAAGAAGAAGCGCGGTGCGTCTCCGAACGCGATTACCTAGCGGCGATTCGCTGCCGCGCGGCGCGCGCGCTCGTGGCGCAGGAACCGCGCGGCCGTTGCGCGAACCTCGCGTCGACGCTCATGGGCGTCCCGATGTTAACGCAGGGGCTCCAAGACAGCAACGCCATGCTGCAACACCTGGTCGGGTTACAAGATGCCCCCGAGGACTTGTTGATCAAGTTGGACACGCGGTCGGCGCGCGCGGCGCTGCTGGAGTACCTGGACGACACCGAGCGCGTGTTGACGAGCCCGTCGCTGAGCTACTACCTGGGCGCGAACCGC
>Ga0181559_10003245_pt1 | contig 15992 bp, 8 predicted proteins | sample 011ome_21_FD_133752 | JGI IMG/M metagenome (GOLD analysis project Ga0181559, IMG submission 133752) | Coastal salt marsh microbial communities from the Groves Creek Marsh, Skidaway Island, Georgia - 011508AT metaG (megahit assembly) | ecosystem: Environmental > Aquatic > Marine > Intertidal zone...
GTGTGGGCATGAGGCAGGAAAGGGATAATAGGAACGAGTCCCAATGCCGCATGAATATTTGCTTCGTAAAAACTAAACCACGACAATACACCGGGGCCAAGAAAGTAAACCCAGTGTGATTGAACACGCGCTTTACTAAGGATTTTTGCCAATAGCATCGCAGCGGCGGTTAAACCAAACCACGCAAACTCCAACGGTGCCTGTGGATAAGCCACAGCAAGGATAATCAAGCCAGCGGCGTCATCCGCAATCGCTAAGAGGAGCAGGAATGCAATCGCCGGATGTCCTCCTCCAAAGATCATGCGCGCTACGAGGTAACTGAATGCGATGTCGGTCGCACACGGTACCGCCCATCCGTCACCAAATACAGACATTTGGCCGGTCATCATGCACCCGATCAGGTAAACCAACGCGGGTCCCGCTATTCCACCAAATGTTGCCAATAGAGGTGTCGCGGCTTTGCGTGGATTGGATAGTGCACCACCGGGCAACATCGACTCCCAGACTTCTTTGGCTGCAATGGCGAAGAATAATGCCATAAACATGTCGTTGATCAGAAAATGGACGGTGAAACCGTGCGGATTGCTCGATTCGCCATCCGCAGCATCTTCGGTTACCGGATCATCCGAGGTGACAGCTTGATTTTCCGCAGCGTCTCCGTCAGCCATAATCTCGGAGTGGTCGCCATTGTGGTGATCACCACTCCAAATCGAGGTCAAATCGAATTCAAAAAATTCAACGTAATTCTCTGGTGTTAATCGCAACGACTCGGGCAAAGCACCAAGGTTGAAGACTCCATTAGCCCAAAGCAAGGCAAAAAGGGTGCCAGCAATCAGGAGAAATGAATTATTGATTAAGGTTCTAATCAAGCCGGTTTTTTGAGTGTGCCCAGTCATTGTTGCGGATAGATTTCCTCAGGGGAATCAATCTTGAGGATCGATTCAATGAGTAGGTAACGGGTAAGTCATTGATAAAAAAGATCTCATGGATCAAAGCAATGCGACCATGACCATTGAATCATAATGACTTTCGTTTCTTTCGGTGAGGTCCCTTCGTTACTTCATTCTACAGAGGACGCAATTTCCTCGGATGCCATCCAAGCAAGGCTCATGATCGTCGCACTGGGATTGCCGAGCGTGATACCCGGCAGAACGGATCCATCCACCACCCAAATCCCTTCGGAATGACGTAGGCGAAAACGGTGATCGACGACGTCCGTTTCATTTGTTCCAACCGAACAAGAACCTACCGGGTGGTAGAGCGTTTGAGCGAATCGCTGAATGGTACGAGTGAGCACCTGAGCAGACTTTCGTTTGTCTCCGGGAAGGGATTCGTGGTCAATCAGATTATCTAATGACTTCATGGTCACCAGTTCACGAGTCAACTGAATGCCCTGGAGCATCAACTCAAAATCCTCCTCGCAGTTAAAGTAGCCTGCCTCGATTTCTGGGGGATCGAGGGGGTTGGCCGAAGTGATTCGAAGATGACCATGCGATTTTGGCTGAGTGACATTTACCCCGATACTTATCCAAGCAGCATCATCTAGTTTTGGAAAGGTTAAGTAATGCGTTGGTGTGACATGTAGCTGGATTTTATTGTTCAAAAAAAGGCCGCCGCATTCAGCCAGATTACTGGCAAGGGGCCCTGTGCCCAACATTTGCCATCTTGATAGATCTCGGGGAGACGCTTGGATTGAAAATTGGTGGCGACTTTGCTTTTGTTGAAAAATCACAGGCATGATCAGGTGATCGTAAAGCCGCTGACCGACCGAAGGTAAATCGTTGCGAATGGGTATTCCGATCTCGTTCAGCAATTCCTTGGAGCCGACCCCACTTCTCATCAAGATCGCCGGAGTGCTGATGGATCCTGCTGCCAGAATGACTCCTCGGTTGCACGAGATTTCACCCTTTCCTTGCTCCGTTTCCAGGGTCACACCAATTGCACGATTGTCGCGCCATCGAATCCGGTTCACCAAGCCGCGCACAACCTGAATACCGTAATGGATGGATTGGGGTGATCCTGATTGACCAGATGCCGAAAACGGGGGTGCGCATTCGACTCGATCCTCTTGATATCCCAGAATTGCCGCCAGCGACGTTCTTTTCCCCTGATTCTGAATTCGCTGGTAGGCCATTGGAGTCGCCGCGGGGATTTTTGATGCTGCATCAAGAAACGCTTGCGATGCCAAACTGAGCCAAGCTGGTTTCTCTGGCTGAATGAGGTCCGTTACTGCTTGAAGCGATTGACGGATTCGATCGGTAGACCAGTGTCCATTAGTCGCAGCGGAGAGTTTTGCCATATCCGCCAAAGTAGGTGGAAACCAAATCATCGCGTTGATTCGACTGCTTCCCCCGATTCCGCGGCCACGGGGCCATCGAAGGCGTCGATTCGCAAGTGTTTTTGCGGGCTGTGTGGAGAAATTCCAGTCTTCGCTTGATTCAAGCAGACGCATCCAGCGAACAGGACGCTCTTGATCAATCATTGGCGCTGGCTGCGACGGTGCTTCAATCAGCGTTACAGTTGCTCCAAAATCTCGAGCGAGGCGCAGGGCGAGGATGCACCCAGCAGATCCAGCTCCGATAACGATAAAATCTGGCTGATTCATGAAACTTTCTGGTCGGTCCTACGATGGTCGATTTCTACTTTGTCGATTACGATTTTCGAGTTCAATTCGATATTAAAAGTTACGGCTTGTGTCGATTTCGCCACAAGCATCTCCCTACCTCTTTGTCATCATCTGACCATGACTGATTCAAACGGATCCCAGCCCTCTTTGCGATTTTCTTCGATCTCAACAGCGCCTCCCGACCCAATCCTAGGGCTCACCGAAGCGTTTTTGGCGGATCAACGTTCAGACAAGATGAACTTGAGTGTAGGCGTTTACAAGGACGCTTCGGGACAGACACCTGTTTTGAACTGTGTCAAAGCGGCGGAACAGCGACTGCTTGAGAACGAGAAAACCAAAGGTTATCTACCAATTGATGGAGCAGCGGATTACCGAAAAGCCGTGCAGCGTATGGTTTTCGGGGAAGCAATCTCAAGCGACCGCATCGCAACGCTACAGTCCCCGGGTGGTACGGGTGCCTTGCGAACCGCTGCCAGTTTTCTCGCGTCGGAAATGCCCCCAATGCGAGTTTGGGCGTCAACGCCAACCTGGGCGAATCATCACGCTGTCTTTGCAGCTGAGGGATTACCCGTAGAGTCGTATCGTTATCTCGCGGCCGATCAGAAGTCGTTAGATTTTGAAGGCATGCTCGAAGACTTGACGAGCAAGGCTAGCCGCGGTGACGCCGTGCTTTTGCACGCATGTTGCCACAATCCAACGGGCATCGATCCGACAAGTGATCAATGGGATGTAATCGCCAAGACGTTATCGGAGCGAGGACTTTTACCGCTGATTGACTTTGCGTATCAAGGATTCGGTCATGGTATCCGAGAGGATGCGGCGTCGATCGAGGCAATCCTTCAGCAGAATCAAGAAGCGATTGTCTGTAATTCTTTCTCGAAAAATTTTGGCCTCTATGGTGAGAGAGTTGGTGCAATTTCCATCGTGGCTGGTGATGCAGGGGCGGCAAGTGCGGTCCAGAGTCAGCTAAAACGACTGGTGCGATGTAACTACAGTAACCCACCGCGGCATGGAGGTTCAATCGTCGCTACGATCCTTGGTTGTGATGAATTAACCAGCCAGTGGGAGTCTGAGCTTGCTGCGATGCGCGATCGCATTAAGGCTTTGCGCGAGCAATTTGTGACCACGATGCAGCGCACCGGTAAAGGCCACGACTTTGGGTTTTTGCTCGATCAGTGTGGGATGTTCTCGTTTAGCGGCTTGAATAAGATGCAGGTGGATCAGCTCAAGTCAGATCACGGGATCTACATCGTCGGTAGCGGTCGGATCAACGTCGCAGGCATGTTAGAGAGTAAGATGGATTCGTTCTGCGCGGCGATTGCTGATGTTCTGGAAAACTAAATTCCTGCCAATGACCCCGACGGATTTAGCCAATCAATTCATGGACGACGCGTGCCGGTTCCACACCGGTTAATCGCTGATCAAGACCTTGGAACGGATAGGTGAAACGCCGGTGATCGATTCCCAGTAGATGCAGAATCGTTGCGTTTAGATCATGGATGTGGACGGGATCTTTGGTGATGTTGTAGCTGAAGTCATCGGTTTCACCATGAACGACCCCTCCGTTTACGCCGCCGCCAGCCATCCAGATTGAAAAACATTTCGGATGATGATCCCTTCCGTAATTGGTCTTTGTCAGATTGCCTTGGCAGTAAGCTGTACGGCCAAATTCGCCTCCCCAAACGACCAGTGTGTCGTCAAGCATTCCGCGTTGCTTGAGGTCCCTCAGCAATCCAGCCGAAGGTTGGTCGACATCACTGCACTGTTTGGGTAGATCCTTGGGTAGTGTGCCATGCTGATCCCAGCCACGATGAAATATTTGCGTGAACCGCACTCCTCTTTCTGCCATCCTTCGTGCCATGATGCACGAATTCGCAAAGGTCCCAGGGACTAATACTTCTGGACCATAAAGGTCGAGAACATGTTGCGGTTCATCTGTCAGATCCGCAAGCTCTGGAACACTTGTCTGCATTCGAAATGCCATTTCGTACTGGGCAATTCTGGCGTTGATTTCTGGGTCGCCTACTTGCTCAAGATTGAGTTGGTTCAGGGAGCCGAGCGTATCAAGCATTCGACGCCTCGCGGTGGTATCGATTCCCTTGGGATTGGAAAGGAAAAGAACCTTGTCACCCCGACTGCGAAGCGCCACCCCCTGATATTTGCTCGGAAGGAAGCCACTGCCCCAAAGCCGGTTATAGAGAGCCTGCGCCTGTTGGCGGCCAGTCCACGAAGCTGTCATCACCATGAAAGCCGGTAGGTTTTCGTTTTCCGTTCCCAAACCATAACTCAACCATGAACCGAGACTCGCTTTACCGGGTAATTGATCGCCGGTGCAGATGTAGGTGATCGCAGGATCATGATTGATGGCTTCGGTGTACATGGATCTTACTAATGCGATCTGATCCACTTGCTTTGCCAGGTGAGGCAGTAGTTCACTCACCATCGTGCCTTGCTGGCCATGGGGTGAAAATTGGTAGATACTTGGCGCGATTGGAAAGCGAGCCTGGCCACTCGTCATGGTCGTCAACCGCTGTCCTTGTCGAATGGAATCGGGTAGATCCTTGTCAAACCAATCCGTGAGATTGGGTTTGGGATCCCAGAGATCCATTTGGCTCGGAGCCCCAGACATAAAGAGATAAATGGCACGCTGCGCCTTGGCGTTATGATGCGGTAACGGAGGAGAGTGGCCGGAGTTAGAAGCACTCGCGGTGTAACGGTGTTCGAGGGTTGCAAGCGCCGCTGCACCTAGACCGGCTGCACTTTTAGAAAACAGTGAGCGGCGTGTTAGTTCGTTCATCGAAGAAGCAAGTAGCTCGGGATGAATCATACGTTGATTGATTTGAGATTCGTTCATTTTGAAACCACCTCATCGAGATTGAGTAGGGTGTTGCAAACGAGCGTCCACGCCGCCTTGTTCTCGTTGTTTTCACCTACCAATTCTTCGCAAAGTTTTGGCAGCTCGCGATAGTATTGTTTGCTGTCCTGCAACAGTGAATCGATTGCATGACTTTCAGCATCACTTGGCAATCGAGCGGTGACCGTTTGGAAAGCCCAACGGATCCGATCAAATTCACTGACATCTCCCGCCTCTTTTTGTACTCGGTCAGCTAGGTTTTTCGCTGCTTCGAGAAACTGTTGCTCGTTTAAAAGCAGCAAGGCTTGCAGCGGAGTATTCGTGCGTTCTCGTCTCGCGGTGCAAGACTCCCGACTTGGAGCGTCAAGCATTGACATTTGTGGTGGGGGGCTGGTGCGTTTCCAAAAAGTGTAAACGCTTCGACGATAGATTTTATCCCCTTGATCCGCTTGGAATCTCACCGTGTTGCTTCCTGAATATCCTACCGCTGCCCAAAGTCCTTCAGGTTGGGGTGGTTTAACGCTTGGTCCACCCTGTTGATCGATTAGCAAACCTGATAGGTACAATGCTTGATCACGAAGGATTTCAGCATCGAGCCGATGTCGTGGTCCCCGAGCTAAGAACCGGTTGTAGGGATCTTTGGTAAGTAGTTCTGGAGTGACTTGATGGCTTGTTCGATACGTCTCAGAAGTGACCATCATTTTGATGAGTCTTTTGACGTCCCAGTTGTGGCTTTGGAAGTCAACGGCAAGCCAGTCAAGCAGTTCGGGATGACTGGGTGGTTGACCTTGGCTGCCAAAATCTTCACTTGTTTTTACAAGACCTGTACCAAAGATTTGCTGCCAAAAACGATTTACCGCTACTCTTGCTGTGAGTGGATGCTGATCGCTGGTTAGCCACTGTGCTAACCCTAGGCGATTCTTGGGTGCATCACTGGGGTACTCACCGAGAAAATCAGGTGTGTCTCGGTCGACCGCATCGCCCGGTTGGTCATACTGCCCGCGAATCAAAATGTGCGCAGCACGCGGCTCTTTGGTCTCTTTCCATATGAGTGTCGTTGCAATCTCTCTTTCCAATGCCTCTTTTGCTTTCCGAGTCCCTTTTTCGAGATCCAATAACGCAATCCAATCTGGGTGCAAACAAAAAACGTGGCGGTAATATTGCCTGAGCGCGGAGTTGGTTTCCGAGCCACGTTCAGCGGCGGGGGTTTTGACGAGGTCCACTAGGCCAGTGGGTAGCGGAATGGCCGGAGATCGATAGGCGTAGGTGAATTCAGACTTTCCTTCGTGATTGATGACTTTAAAGTATAGGTCGTTGCTCCCTTGCCTGAGGTCGAGCTCAATCTCTTGATCCAAAGGATTTAGTTCACGCGGGCCACGACGGTTTGAGACTTCCTTGCCATTCAAGAAAACGATTAGTCCATCATCGGTTCCGCAAAGCAGTGTTACGTTTTGTGGCTTAGGTGATTGCAAGTTTTGATACAGCACCAAAGCCGATGATCGATCCACGACTGTGGGTAGTTCATGGGCAGCGACGGGAGTTAATTCTTCATGCTTGTTCCATGTGAATATCTGATCCTGATAAGAAAACATTTCGTCTTCTTGGAAGGCTTGCCCCTGAGAAGCGAATGATCTGGCATAGCCTGGATTGGGGCTTTCGATCGGAAAAGGTCCCGCAGAAAAAACAGGACCAAGGGTGATTTGTTGGCTCTCAGGAATCGAAGGATTGGAATCACTTAGCGAGAGTTTGATTCGCTTGAATTGATGTTTCGCAAAAACGCTTTGGTAATGCAGTTGGACGCGAATTTTTTGATTCGTTTCTTGAGTATCGAGGGGCGCAAAGACAAACCAAGCATTGCGTTCGCCGGGGTTTTGGTGTCCGGCAACGGCCCATCCCTCACGCTCTTTGAATGAGCCATCGATCGCGTAGCGAATTTCAAAAGGTCCGTCTTTCTGTTCAATATCAGCGAGTGCGTAGACGGTAGGGATTTTTACCCAAGGTTGATCCAACTCTGGGTTGCCAACTTCGATTGTTATTTCTGTTAAGACGACATTGCCATTGGGGGATACCCCCACTTTTGATTCTTCCGATTCTACCAGCGCTTCGAGGTGAAGCGTTTGCCATCCGTTTCCCTCGGGGATCGAAGCAATAATCGTGGTTGTGTCTTTATCGCCCGCATCACTTACTAATTTTACCGATCCATCTTCTAGGATTTCCATGGTTGCCTTGGCTGCCGACTCCACTGAATCAGGGTGCAGTGCTTGGATCGTAACGAGGCTTTGATCCGTAAGAGATCTCTCCCATGCAATTTGTGCTTGATCGACACTTTCAATAGGACCTTGGCGTTCCTGTTTGAAATCTTGAATCGATTGGTCGTATTCGGCAATCAAGCTTTCTTGTTCACTGGTCGCAACCCGAATCACCGGGGCAGGATCCTTGGTGTTGCCATCCATGGCACGTCCGTCAAGGCTGTTGAAAAATGCGGAGAGTGAATAATAGTCCCGCTGTGAAATTGGATCGAATTTATGGTCATGACAAACAGCACAACCAACGGTGAGACCCAAGAAGATGGTTCCAAACGCATCGGTACGATCAATGACATTGCGTGCAAAAACTTCTTCATAGATTGACCCACCTTCATTCGTGGTGACGTTCAAACGATTGAAACCACTTGCGATTAAACCTCGGTCACCGAGTTGAGGTAATAGGTCACCAGCCAATTGCTGCGTTATAAATTGATCAAAACTCAAGTTGTGATTAAAAGCGTCAATCACCCAATCACGATAAGGCCACATTTCACGATAGTTGTCCAGATGTAATCCATGCGTGTCACCGTAGCGAACAAGATCGAGCCAATACCGCCCGAAGTGCTCTCCGAAATGGGGTGATTGCAATAGTTCATCAACAAGTTGGTGGTAGGTAGCATCCGATGAATCATCTAGAAAGCGATTGATCTGTTCCCGATTTGGAGGCAGGCCAGTCAGATCCAAGCAAAGACGCCTAAGTATTTCAGGTGGGCTCGCAGGAGGGTTTTTGGTTAGCCCTTTGGTCTCGATCATCTTTTGGATGAAGTAATCGATTCCCGAGACGTTTGATTGAATATTCGGTGGTACTGCTGTTGCATTAGGAGGATTGAAAGCCCATGGCTTTTCAATGGACGCCCCGGCCATAACCCATTGTTCAATTTCATTTTTCTGCTCACGTGAAAGTGGTTTTTGGAACTCCGGGGGCGGCATGATCGAATCAGGATCCTTCGAATGAATCCGATCAAGAAGGTAATCACGAGTTCTTTCTTCAGAATCCAAAATCGATTGCAAACCGTCGGCCGTATCCAATCTCAGGTCAGCCTGCCTATCATTGGAGTCCGGTCCATGGCAAGCAAAGCAGTGGTCAGAAAGAATTGGACGGATCGTTTGATTAAAGTCTACAGCCGAATTCAAGTTGGTTTGTGCAGTGGCCACGCTCATCGGCAAGCAGAAGAGCAATGTCATTAGGAAAAGAATAGCCGTTGAAAAAAATCCGTATCGCATGGGTGATCCGAGATGATCGCGAAATAGCAAAAGCGCTAGACAGAAAGTGCGCGCGGCCAGCATCATTGTAGTTGACCGTGGAGTGAACGTGAATCAAAACTCGTTAAACATCAATTCGATTCCAAATGACTTCCGATTGAATCGATCCATTTATTCCGATGTTGGATCATCAGCGAAAGCTCGGTGATGGTCGGTTCTAGTATTTGGATCACCCCATCCACCTCCACCGGGTGTTTCGATCGTCAGGCGATCACCCGCAGTCACCTCCGTAGAGGCTCTGAAACCAAGCGTTTCTGACTTCTTGAGATTTGTGTTTTCGCCCTTTGTTTTCGATCGACTCAAAAGATTGCGACCGGATTGGCCAGGGAGTCCACCATGCAATCCGTAAGGTTGCGTTATACGTCTCGAGGTGATCAACGAGAGTACAAGTGGACGCAGGAACTCGAATTCTCGAATGACGCCATCTCCACCGTGATGATGACCCTGCCCGCCACTTCCTCGGCGAATTTCAAATCTCAGCAAGCGAATCGGTAGTCGTGATTCCAATACTTCTGGATCCGTGATTCGCGTATTCGTCATGTGGGTATGCACAGCATCGGCGCCGCAAGATTCTGCTGTCGCGCCACTGCCTCCTGCGATGGTCTCGTAGTAGCCAAAGCTTTCATTACCTAACAGCATGTTGTTCATCGTGCCTTGCGAAGCCGCCGCAGAATCAAGAGCACCCAGTAAAACGTCTACTATGCGCTGACTCGTCTCAACATTTCCTGCCACCACGGCAGCGCAATGGTGAGGATCTGCATGACGAGGTGGGTCAAGAAGTCCGGGAGGAATCACAAGATCGATATCTCGAAGTGCTCCCTCGCAAAGTGGTAGATGAGAACCTGCAAGACAGCGAATGACATAAAGTACCGCAGCGGTGACGATTGCTGGGGTTGCATTGAAACCGTTGGGATGGACGGGATCCGTTTCGAATCGAATGATCAACCTATTCTTTTGCTTTTCGATTTGAACGGCGATTGAGGTGCCGTCATCAAGTTGATCACGGAAGTGCAATGTTTTTTGAGGTAGTGTCTGAATCCAATTTTGTACTGTCTGTCCCGAGATGTCTAAGATTTGTTCCATCACAGAGCGAAGCTTAGAAGCGGAGTAAACGGTCGCTAGTTCTTGTAGCGATCTGATGCCGAAGATCCCCGCAGCACGCTGTGCGTCAATGTCAGCAAGGTTTTCGTGAGGGCACCGTGATGGGTATTCAGCCGAGACGAGCAATTGATAGAGTTGCTCTCGGTTGTATTCACCATTGCGGACTAGAGCAAAGTTTTGAATCAGTACACCTTCTTGAGCAAGGGATGTCGCGTGAGGCGGCATCGAACCGGGCGAGATTCCTCCGATCTCTGCGTGGTGCGCTCGCGATGCAACAAAAAAATCTGGTTGCCCGCTTTTACGATCGCCACAAAATACGGGTGCGACAGCCGTCACGTCTGGTAGATGTGATCCCCCTGCAAACGGGTCGTTACTGAGGTAGCAGTCCCCGGCGTACATCGTGGGATACTTATTGATGAGATGTCGTACCGTATGACCCATTGCCCCTAAGTGAACCGGCACATGGGGCGCGTTGGCAATCAGCACACCTTGTTCATTGAATATGGCGCAGCTGTAATCTCGTCTCTCTTTGATATTCACACTGAGCGATGTGCGTCGCAGCACTTCGCCCATCGCATCGGCAATTCCCTGAAGTCGCCGACAAATGACCTCGAGTAGGATTGGATCTTCGGCGCCTTGAATCGTTGCTTGGGCGAGCGGTTTGTGTGTTGTTGTCTGAACGGACGATTGCCGATTTGCAACCAAGACTCCTTGATGATCCACTCTTGCTTGCCAGTGGGGTTCTAGCACAAAAGTTGAATGGTATCCGGCGATGATTGCAGGTCCTTCGATGACTTGGTTGGCAGTCAATTCAGAGCGATCAATTCGTTTCGCGGTGACCCAACGGTTTTGATGCCAAAGCTTTGTTGAGATTTGATCGTCGTGTTTCTGACCACGCAAGATAGTTTTTGCCTCGTGCTCATTCTTCTCAATCTCGTGTGAAGCTAATGTCGCTGGGCTTGTTTTGGGAAGTATTGATTCGGCTTTGTTCAACGATGGCGATGTTTCAAGTGCAGCCGTTTGGGGATTACTTTCAATCGTGGCCTCGCAGCGGATTGCAACAATTTCTAAAGAATGATTTTCACGACAATAACCAAAGGTTTCGAGATGCTGTTGATGGAATCGATTTGCGAGTGTCCGCTGCGGATCAACTTCGAGTGTTAGCGGTGATTCGGTTCCTTGGTAGCGAATGTCAATTTCAAATCGTTCGCTGATGATTTGATCGTTTAACTTGTCCTTTGCTAGTTTCTCGCAAGCGACGGTTTTTACATCCGTCATTTGAGATTCAAGTTCGAGCGGTTCATTGCCATCCCAAATACGGTAGATACCTTGAGCAGCAAGATGACCCGTTTTCGCGATTCCAATCCCCAGTGCGCTCAGTAAACCAGCGTCGGGATGATCGATGATGGTTTTCATCCCAAGCGTATCGGCGATACGGCAAAGATGTTGCCCAGCAGCACCGCCAAAGCCGGCTAATGCCATCTCACGAACGTCTGATCCTTGCGCGGTACTGACCGTTCTGACGGCTTCGGCCATATGAGTAATGGCGATGTCAAAGAATCCCTCAGCCAACGCTTCTGGGCTGAGTGCTGATTCGTGAGGCAATCGAGAGGCGATTTCCAGCAGTTTTTTTTCAGCCGCGGTTCGATCAAGTGGAAAAGGAAATCGTTCAATGGGAATACGACCGAGAATCAAATTGATGTCCGTCACGGTGAGCGGACCGCCTTTTCCGTAGCACGCGGGTCCAGGTTCTGCGCCGGCACTTTCGGGGCCGACAGAGAGTCTTCCCAAATCACTAATACCGCAAATCGATCCTCCCCCGGCAGCAACCGTTTCAATATCCATCATTGGAGTCATGACGCGGATACCCGCCACGCGTGACTCATATCGCCGACCAGCTTTACCCTCATAGCGGCTGACATCGGTGCTGGTGCCACCCATGTCGAGACCGATGACCTTGGATTGCCCGGTTTGAGATGCGAGATCGCCAAGCGCAACGACGCCGCCGGCAGGACCCGAAAGGATACTATCTCTACCTCGAAAGGAATTTGGCTCCACTAAGTTGCCATTGCTGGTCATGAGCTGCAACCGACAGGTATTTGCACCGCCGAACTGATTCCAAACTCTTTTTAAATATAAATCCAAGACTGGATTGAGATAGGCGTCGAGTGAGGTTGTTTCAGCGCGAGCAACGTATTTGATTAGCGGCGCAACTTCACTGGAACGCGAAATGTCACAAAACCCCGCTTCCCGCGCAAGTGATTCGACTTTCTGCTCATGGACACTGTTGCGATGGCCATGCAGCAGGCAGATCGCGATCGATTCGACCCCCATCGCTAACGCGTCGGCAAGATCCTTTTCAACCGCGATCGAGTTGAGTTCTTGCAGTACCGTTCCGGACGCATCCAGCCGTTCATCAATCTCAATCACGTGTTCTGCAAGTGGTGCCGTTTTTTTAATATTGAGCGAGAACAACTCGGGCCGATCTTGTTCTCCGATGGACAGCAGATCGCGAAAACCCTTGGTCACCAGCAACGCTATTTTAGAACCCGTTCGCGTTAAAAGAGCATTTGTGCCTTTGGTGGTTCCCAGTCGAACACTCAGGGGCGGAAGTGCATCTCGAAGTGGGATTCCAAGAAGCAGGCGAGTTGCCAGCACAGGAGCTTCGAGTCTTGGATTCAGTTCCAAGATCAACGGTCCACTAAGATTACGGATTTTTTCAGCTGGTGCATGTTCCGTGATCAGTCGATCTTTGTTTTGAGAGATTACAGCACCAAGATCAACCGTTCTTCCATTTCGGTCGATGAGGACAGCGTTCGCTCCTCGCCAGAAATCGCAACAGGTGATACCGAGATAAGCGTGCAGTGAGAATGTTTCGTTCCCGTGGTATTCCCGTACCGCGGCGCGAGTGAGACCGCTGCTAAGTACTTTGATTTCTTGACGCTGTTTCTTTCTCAGAATAAAGACATCAGTAAAGGTTCCACCAATATCCGCCCATACTTGGATCGTCTCTTGCTGTCTGGAATCAGAGAGGGGCATGGATAAATCGTTGATCATTGATTGAATAGTGCGACGCTTTCTTCTGCGGCTTCTGGGTCGATCAAGGCGACGACGATGTCTCCTGGCTCAAGCCGATCACTTGCTTGGGGAACGCGCACGAAACCGTCTCTTTCGACAGCGGCGATCAAGCATCTTCCTGCTAAAGGTAGTTCCGCAAGTGTTGCTTTGGTTACCGCTGCTCCATCGATGACTTCCAGTTCAAACACGCCGATCGCACCATTGGGTAGACGTCGCTGGCTAATCACGGCGCCTTCATTCAGATAGCCGATGATTTGCCTCGCGGTCACATCTCGCTCACTTACCGCATGATCGATACCCAACTTGCCGACGACATTGGCATAGTCGGGTCTGCCAACCACACACATCACTCGGTTGGCACCGAGTTCACGTGCTTCAACGCCCGCCATGATATTACTTTCATCATTTCCAGTGCAGGCGACAAAGTAGTCAACGGTTCCTGCTCCTTCATCTTCGAGAATCGTTCTGCGATTCGCGTTGGCATGAATGATGGTTGCGTTGGGAAGTAAGCGTGAGAGTCGACTGCACCGGTCCGGATCATTTTCAAGCATGACGATGCGGTAATCCCGACGAGATAAGGATTCCGCGAGATGATAACCGGTTTCACCACCTCCAGCGATCATCACGCGTTGCTGGGGACCACGGTCTTTTGAGATTGTGAAGATCTCTCGACTCTTGGCAACAGCCTCGGGGCTGCCGATCAAGCTAATGCGATCCTTGCCGTGTAGTTCGTCTTCACCACTCGCAATCCACATCCGACCATCTCGGGCGATCGATCCGATCCGTACGGAGGAGGGTAGTTTAATATCTCGAAGTTTATGGTTAGCGGCTGAGGCTCTCGCATCCACTTCAACCTCATAGACTTCCAGTTGTCCTCGAGCAAAGTGTTCGAGTGGAATCGCATCCGGATTTCGAATGGCTCGAGCGAGTTCAAAAGCTGATAATTGCTCTAGGCTAAGCAAGCTATCGATTCCGAAATGGCGTTGGTAATCAAAGGTGCTTAGATCTTGAAACGCCGGTGCATAGACTCGTGCAATGCTTCGCCGAGCGCCGAGAGCCTTTGCCATGCTGGCAGCGAGAATATTGACTTCGTCGTCTCCGGTGACCGCGAGACAGACATCCGCGGAACAAACATCCGCCTGGAATAAAACCGTGCTGCGAGCTGCGCTGCCGACCATCGCACGGACATCTAGCTCGCTGTTGATCTGCGCGACATTTTCTTGGTCGGTGTCGACCACGGTCACACTATGACCGCGTCGGCACAATATATCGGCAACCCATCGTCCTACCGTTCCAGCGCCTAAAGTGAGAACTTGCATTTTCTAGGGGTATTTTTATTTAATGGGTTGCCAGATTAGGAGTGATAGCTGTTTAAAAAGACGAGGCATAATCGATTGTTATGAGAAGGCCATTCACGGGGGGAATCCTTGAATCCCACACATTCTTAAGTGAATAAGCTTAGCACATAAAGCACTGCGAAAATGATCCCCATAAAACCGGTGATCCACCTGGCGGTTTGCCAAGCATGGCTGAGAATGAGTTGCGTGTTTTCGTGCCGAGTCGCTCCGAAAACAAGAGCCACCGTGATGATTAATGGCACGTAGTACAAAAGGTAAGTGGGTGAGATGGAAAGCATGTTTAGGCTCGGCTCAATCCCGATCACCCGAAGGATGATTGGAGAGGATGACAATCAGGTTGATGAATAATAAATCAGTGGTACGAGAATCAGGTTCGATCGCCTTTAGTCTTTGAATGAGTGTCAATGGGTTGCAGCTTTTCCAGACTTTGGTTGAGTGCGATCAGCTATCGGGGTTTTGATCGGTCTCCGTTTCTTCTTCTCGCTTGCGCCCACTGATCGGTACCGACAGAGGACCGCCGTAGGCGTCATAAATAACGAGAATATTCAACAGTCCAGCAATCACCGTGTACCACGTGCCCATTTCATAGCCAGCGCCGTACTTTGCGTACCATGCTGCGACTTCATCCGCTTCGCTTTCCAGTACCGGACGAAACGGCGGAGCCATGAAACCGCCCCACAGTGGCTCGTAATCGCGATTGGTTTCGCGGGTAAATGAATCCGTTGCATCGTTCATTCGGCGACCTTGCAAGTAAGCCGGGAATGCGACGATCCCAGCACCCGCTTGCAGGTAGTAATGCCATCGCTTGTCACCAGGTTGCCAGGAAGAGTAAACAACGTGACTTCCACCGACGCCGAAGCCAAGAATCCAAGTGGAGAGAATGCAGACAAAGAAGATCGCAGCCTTTGTCCGACGACCTTGGTAGAAGTGTCCGGCACCGGGAATCATCCAAGCCAGCAATGCGGCAAGCGGTCGATTACGCAAGTCAACCAATTCACCGTCGACGGCGATCGTATTGTTTTCTGCTGAGGTCATCAATTTGATTTATTGGAGGTCTCGATAGGGTGGAAATCAAAGGGTGCTTGGGTGAAGATTCATGCACTCGCTTTGACGCCCCCTCCCTATTGTGGAAGAAAGACTCGTGGTGCGATAGGTGAATACAGTCCTGTCATCACTTGCAGGGCCCTAAAAGATGAAGCTGTGGTCCCCGACTTGCACGCCGAGAAACAATCATCGCTTGAGGATTATCGATTGTTGACCAGCGTAGGGACCTGAAAAAATCTCTTGACGTACAACCGTAATTTTCGCTAGACCCGTGAGTTTGCGAGAGATTGGTTACCGCTTCACTCCAGCAGATCGTTGACTGCATAGCAAAATGGCTCCGAAAGATGACTCGTTTTTTTACA
>Ga0181559_10003246_pt1 | contig 15987 bp, 10 predicted proteins | sample 011ome_21_FD_133752 | JGI IMG/M metagenome (GOLD analysis project Ga0181559, IMG submission 133752) | Coastal salt marsh microbial communities from the Groves Creek Marsh, Skidaway Island, Georgia - 011508AT metaG (megahit assembly) | ecosystem: Environmental > Aquatic > Marine > Intertidal...
ATCTCAATAAATATTAATAGAATGAAACATCGAATTAAGAGAAATATCAATAGTCAAAAAAACAAAAAATCATATAAAACTACATTAAATAATATAAAGACACGTAAAAGAACACGTAAAGTAATTAAGAAAAAAGGCGGTAAAAAGATTAAAAATAACACACACACAAGAAAGTTTAAAAAGTTACAATGTGCTCCGAGGGTCAATAATAAAAAAGATGGTAATCACGATAATGATGAATTACAAGAATACAGTTGTTATACAAAAGATGATCTTATAAAAATGAAGAATTTATGGAATGCACGTCATAAGGATTCGGTTATTACTGATACAACCCCCAAAGATATTTGGAATAGTTTAAAAGATAAAATGAAAAATGCATGTTATAATGAATCGTGTTGGTTAAAGCAAAAATTTATGGAAAATAATTTAAATGATGAATTGTCAACATATACATTTGCACCAAAATCTCCACCAAAATGGAAAGAAAATCATAATACATGGTTAAATAGCAATGATATAGAAAAGGTAATGCAACAATATGAACATACCTATCCATGTTTTCGGTTTATTGGACCAACACCGATTGATTTTGACATGCATATTCACGAAAATAAATGCGTTTGGGATGATTTATGTAAATTTGACTTATTAAGTTATATTAAGGAAGGTATTAATAAAATCGGTATTATTTTTAATACTGATCCTCACGATAAAAGCGGAGCGCATTGGATTTCGTTATTTATTGATTTAAATAAAAAGTTCATATTCTTTTTTGATAGTAATGGAACAATGATACCCAAACAAGTGAAACACTTTTGTAATCGCGTCATCTCTCAAGGTTTACAAGTAAGAACCAAGAAATTCCCCAATGGAATAAGATTAAAGTATGATTTAAATGCACCGTTCATTCATCAAGAAAGTAATACAGAATGTGGTATGTATTCGTTGTATTTAATAGTAACCTTATTAAAAGATATACATGATTATACGTTCTTTAAAACCAACAAAATAACAGATGAATTAATGGACGCATTACGTGATAAATATTTTAATACGGATATATAATGTATATAACTATAAATTTGTAAATAATATAAAAATAAGAACAATACTTTTTATATTATATTAAACGGATTATGAATAATAATAAATTATACTCACAATTTACCTCAAATTCAAATAAAGGAATTGTGTGGAAATTACTGTGTGATAATCGAACATTTTCTGGAATTCCTGAAGGAAAATCTAATCTTATTAAAGAAATATTTGATAAAAAAATAACTTTACTTGCTGAACAAATAAACGAGTCGTCGGATAAATTAATTGATTTAAATAAAAGAGTTATTGGTGAAATGATGGTTACTGGAAACAATTACAAACAACAACAACAACAACAACAACAACAACAACCATCACAATCTATACCCGAAATATATAATGCATCCGCTTTATCAGAACAACGTCAACGAAAATTCCAAGATGAATTTAATAAAAAACAAAATGATTTTGATAGTTTAACTCAAGTAAAAATCCCCGATACACCTGATTTTTCTGATATTTTAGATACACCTATTGGAAGCGAGATGGACGGTATGCTAGCAAAACAAATAGCAATGAGAGAAGAACAATTAAATGGTGTGTTAAATAGACAAAATACCGAAGAGGCAAAAAAATGGTTGGAATTATCAAATGATGATTCAACTACAAATACTACAACTCAAATGAATAATGATAATATTGTAAAATTAAAAATTGGAGGGGATGTCAATATTGATTTAAATAGCAACAGCAACAGCAGCAATAGCAGCAACAGCAGCAACTCGCCAAAAAAACAAGTTAGTTTTTCAGATTCTCCTCTTGATGAATCACGGCAAACTGTAGACCCTGCTAATTTTATGGCACTTTTAAAGAAAAAACCAACATCAACCGCGATACCATCCACGACAGTTAAAGAAAGCAATACATTTAATAATAACAACGATATAACAATAATTCTAAGAGAGATTTTAGATAAACAAAATCAAATATTAACACTTTTACAAAAATAATAATTTATTATAATGATTTAATCTATAGTATAATAAATTTAATGAGTAATAATAGTAATAGTAATAGTAATAATATTGATGATGATGAACCTTTAAAATACATTGGGTATAGTATGCATAAAAAACAGTGGATTATTATACCTAAACACAAAAAACGAGATGATACATATGAATTTTTTAATGCAGGTGCCACAGCATTTACATATGTTAATCCATCAACTAATAAACTAGTAAAAATTATACACGGTCCTCGTCATACACCTGCAGATAATTATGCTGGTTTTATTAAAGAGTGTGAAAAAGAAGTAGAATTTCAAAATAAAGCAGCAAAAAATGGATTAGCACCCCGCATTTATGTAAATCAGTATGGTTTTGTGACCAAAGAACACTCATTTTATAGCAAAGATGAAATGCCCTATTTTTATATTATAATGGAGTATTTATCTGAAGATAATGGATGGGAACATGTATTTATTGGCGATAAACCAGATAGTATATTTTGTGATTATATTGAAAAATTTGTTTCAAAAACAGGATTAATAAATATTATCGATCCACAAGCACATTTTTATTATAATAGTGAAAAAGACAAGGACAAATTATATATGATTGATTATGGAAATTGTGAAGAATGTGGAGAACGTAGTAGTTCGGAATGTATAGTGTTAATGAGTAGTGCGTTGGGTGTAAACTGTAATATTCCAATGCCAACACCAATACCAACTAAAAGAAAAAAAACTAGTATCACTAAACGAACAAAACGTTATGGAGGGAGTAAAAATTATAAGCGCAAAACCAAATGCAAAACAAAACGCAAAACAAAACGCAAAACCAAAGGTAATAAAAAATAAAATTGAAAATACTTGTAAATCATTACACTATTTACAAGTATCTCTACGATAAACAAAGATGCAATCCGTATTTAATGCATTTCTTGATATGGACCGTTCTATTTATTGCTGCACAAAAAGAACAATTAAAATGAATATTCGCCACCAAAACGGGCGTCCATTTTCACAGTTGAATTATTATTTCCTATTTCTTTACTACTATATAATCACCTTTACTGCATTATTTGTGTTAATTGTATCAAATATTTTACCATATACAATTCACTATTTGACTTCATATTATCTCCCAATTTGGTCTATTGTTTATATTTCCAATACAATTACATTTTGTATACTGATTAGTTCGTTCTTTCTTATGAAACAATTTGTAAAAGATGTATTGTGTAAATGTCCTGAACCTTAACAAATTAAATGAATTCCAATTTATACGTTGCTTCACTGCCTTTACCGCTAATAATTAAATCACCCACCTTTACAGTATCCCCATTTTTATAACTATCCAAATCAAAGACTTCATGAGTTTTAGGGTTATAAGCATAGTTTACACCATCCATTTCTATTTGTTTTGCCTTCCATGTAATTTCTTTTTTATTCTTATCGGCAATATTATCAGACTGTTCGTCTTCATAACTCATTTTATAAGCAAATTTAGAACTACCGCTCGATCCAAACGTAAAACACTGTAATTTTTCTTTAGCATTTGATTTGGAGTGCAATACGCAATCAATCGATGCTTCTTTCACAGCAGTTAAAATATTAGTTGAAATCGACTCTTTTTCGGTTGCGATTTCGTATAAAGTTTCATCAGTCGTTACTGGTGTTAAATTATTCTTGCGACTCTTGTCATGTAATCGCAATTCGCGTGGTTCTTCGCGTGTTAATTTTTTTTCGGATAAGTTTATTAAATATAAAAACACTTTTACTGTTCTTAATTCTTCGGGTAAATCTTGATGACTGCATATACGACGTGCTCGACCAATAACTTGTTCTATGCGCACCGGATGCCAATAGGGTTCTGTAATATGGACATAACGCACATTTTTCAAAGAAATACCTTCCGCGCCAGAAGAAGTAATCATTAATACTTTAATAATATCACCCATCGTATTTGTATCAGATTTTTCCTTTAATTTGGAAACAATCGTATCAGGCACATATTTCCAAGCATTATTTAAGACATTACGAATAATTTCTTTCTCTTCTGGCGTTTCTGTTCCAGTATATAAAGCAAATGTCGGTTTGCCAATATCTTCTTCAGGAATTGCCAAATTCCATACATCACCTGTTTTTTTTATTTTAAACTGTGTAAACCCATTTGCTTCTAAAACCAATTTTAATATTCCAATTCCTTCTAATGATCTAAATTGAGTATATATTAAATGTATTCCCAAATGTTCTTCGTCTTGGATATTTTCCAAAATATGTAAGAATTTCGGACTATATATCTCGAGACCTTCTGGTGTCAAATATTTATCACTATCATCTTTAAGACCGTTTAGTGCCTGATTAATACGTTCTCTATACGTTTTTGTAACAATCACGTCGCCATCTCCATCGACATCGATATCGATATCGCCAAAAGATTCATCGCGATTGATAATTTCTTCACCACCAACTGCGTCAATTACATCCTCATTTATACCAATTACATCCGCTATTTCACCTTCTTCGCCTGCAGCATTCTTTTTATCGGGCATTGGTCTAGTAATAGTTGGGCGTGGAAACACAAAATTACAGAACGCGCGCGAAAATATACGATAGGTAGATGTTGTGTTTTCGTATAAATCATCTGTTGCACCTTTTTTTGTTTTCTGTTTTTTAGCATTATTTTTTTCTTGATTTCGCTCCTGAATACGTGCTTCTTCATAAATAGTAAATTGGAAATCACTCATTGGTATTTTAATTACTTGAAAATCAGACGGATTTTGTTTTGAATATTTTGGCATTAAACTTTCTTGTGCACTGCGAAAATAAGAAGTTAAACCAATTATACGTCGTTTGAACATATTCATATTTTTTAATTGTCCATTGCTTTCTATAAAATAATTTTTAAATTCATCCAGTGTATCCGGCAACGCTTTATAGTTTTCAACAGATACTCCATTTGCCTGAACATTAATATTATTTTTTTTCAAAATTTGTGTTATTAATTTTATAAAAGAATCGTCACTTAATTCACCGCGTTCGCCTACTTCTAATTTTACTCCACCATATTCACCATCTTTTAATGATGTTTTATTCACAAAACCAAACGGGTTACGTGTTACCGTCAATGTTGTTTTTGATGGTGTATATTCAAGTAAATCTAAAATATTTCCACCAAGTATAGTTGATTTAAAGAGAGATTGCAAATAAGAATTATTCACTTGGCGTTGTGCCATAATATCTAATTTAAAAGACCATGTCTTAATGTGTCCTCTCAAAATATTAAATAAGATTGCGATTTCGTTAGGATAGTTAATAACGGGTGTTCCAGACAATAAAACAATTTTTGCATTTGTTGCTTTCATTAATAAAGAATATAATGTGGTTGCAATATTTGTTTTTTTCTTTCCTAATTTATTTACAATTCTGCTGACTAAATTATGTGCTTCATCCACAATAACAACAGTATCATCAAATGGATTAATTGTATTATTCTTTGTCATTTCTAATATTTTTGTTGCTCTTAACCCATTGTAATTGATAAATTTATATTTATATGCAATCATTTGGTCTATTTGGTTGTTAATATTTAATTTATCATTTTGACTAAGTGATTCATAATTAGAAGGATTAGACATATTCACCATCCAAGCGCCGCCTTGATTATTAATATATTCAACAGAGATAGAGAGAACTTTTGATAGATTGTCAATAAGTTCATCGTCTTTTCCTTCAGTTTGAATAAATTCCCAAAATTGGTTTTTACGATATATTTCATCACCGCATTTTTTCAATTCTTCGCGGTAATTCACTTGAAGAGACGCAGGTGTCATTATAATGACTTGTTTGTTTGTTTTCATACCTTCCGCAATGGCAATGGAAGAACACGTTTTACCTGAACCCAGACCATGGTATAACAATAATCCTCTATAAGGCGTGTATAGATTTAAATAGTCTCTCACGATTTCTTGATGGGTCATTAAAGAAAAATCATTCTCTTCGTCTCCAGAAGGACATGTTGCTGGTATTTTTGCTTCATCTGCCAATTGCTTTTTATACTTTCCAAATAAGGATGCCATAAAATTAACAAAAATCTCACGATTGTTCATATAATAGGATGATGCTGGTATAACTATTGGTGCTTCTATCTTTTTCTTAAGACGCGTTTCAATATCAATATCATCAATTTTAATCATACCAAGAGGTCCTTCCTTAATACCTATAATTGGTTTTTTTGTTCTTCTGCGCATTGTAACTTTTGTTTTTTTAACCGGGATATCTTGCTGCTCTGCTTGCTGCTCTGCTTGCTGCTCTGCTTGCTGCTCCTGCTTTTTTTCTTTATCTGCAATACCACTAATATCATCAATATCAATATCTATAGATTGGTCGTCCATTATAATAATCTTTTCGCGGACTTCCTCACCTTCACCATTAGTTTCGTCTTCTTTCTTTTTTGTCTCACTTTGTTTTTTCTTTAATGTCCTTACTGGTTTTTTTGTAGTTGGTTTTGGTTTAGATTTTGTTTTATTATCCTCTTTTTCTATCTCTTTAACATTTTTAATAATAGATGGTGCAGGAGGAGTTAGTTCATTTACTATTTTTGGTCGTTGGAACGTTTTTAAAAAGGTCGCTCTATCAAAATCCGTATTCTTTGTCTCATCAACAAATTGAACTGCCAGTTTTTTAATCTTTTTTTCATTATTCATTACATTATCGGCGCCATTATCCTTATACTCGGCATCCCTTTTTTCAGTAGATTTGTCCTTTTTTTCAACATTATCGCGTTTTACCTTTTCTTTTATTCTAATTTCCATATCTTTTTTTACTGCTGGAGGTTTATTCACTTTTAATTTAGCTAAAAGAGAAGTTTCCATATCTTATATAATACAACTTTTTTAAAAAAGTAAAAAAATGTATTATTTGTATTTTGGTATTTTGGTATTTTGGTATTTTGGTATTTTGGTATTTTCGTTATAATTATGAATGTTGTTCACATACACGGACACTTATATAGTGACATTAATGTTTATTAATCACATTATCTATTTTTTTAATAGACATTTCACTCGCAATTTGTTCTGCTTTTTTCTTTATTTTATGAATACCTTTTCCTAGTAATACAAAGACATACGTTTGTTCCATCAATATTTCTTGAATTCTTTGAAATGAACCATAGATTTCAAAAGGAACACTATCGCCAATATTCAATTGATGTAATGGTTTACCTAAGCACAAATATACCCCCATTTCATAACCTTCATCAATCGTGTGACTAATTTCTAAATAATCGGGTGTTGTTTTAAATTCTTTTTGTATTTTGACCTGAAGAATATTTTTATAATTATCGTCAGTATTAATAATTTTAGTCCAATCTACATGTGATTCAAATACACTTTCTACAAATATTTGCGCCATTTGAAATCCTGGTCCAGTAACAAATACGTTCTTAAACCACCCGTCTTCATCTTTAACCGAAATTTTATTAAAATCTAGAAATAAGGCACCGATAAATGCTTCAAATAAACAACCTAACTTTTTCAAATTTGTTCTGATCTTCTTTTCCTCGGCATATTTAGATATAATTAACCATTTATTAATATGCATTTCATATGCCAACTTACCAATATGTTCATTTTTTACGAGAGCGATTTTTTTTTCGGTCATAAAACCTTCATCCGCTTTAGGAAATCGACGATATAAATAATATTTAGTGATAAGTTCTAGAACACCATCACCGATAAACTCTAAGCGTTCATTTGATTTTGTTTTTAATTGCATACAATCAGAAGGACAAGGCATGATTGTAATATTATTGGATTGGTTTTCGTGGTGCGAACGTTTGGTATAAGAACTATGAATAAAAGCGCGTTTATATAATTCCAAATTATGAATTGGCGTAGTTATGCCATAGCGTTTAAGAATAGATTGAACATCGTTCAATGTAATCTCTTTATTTTCATTATTGAATGGATTAAAAATTAAACTGTCACCGCATTTAGTAACATCACCGTCTTGTAAAATGTTTTTCAAATCGTCAGAATTATCAATACCGTCCATTGTTTTATTTATTGTTGATGGTGTAGTATTCATCTAATATTTAGAACATATCAATTTTATTTTAATATATATTTTTAATAATATTTTTAATAATATTTTTAGTATATATTTTTAATAATATTTTTAGTATATTTAATTACAAAGAATAAAAATAAAATATATAGTGTAATAGTATATAATAATGGGAACTCAACATGGACGTGCTAAAAATATTTCTTCTTTGTCTAACCGCCCTGCCTACTGGGGGTGTCCCGGTCTTCCTCCCACCGTCGGTCTTAACGCCTCGGTCGGTAACGTCTACCGTAAAAAACTAGGGTGCGGTTGTGCCTGCACTGTTAAACCCGCGTCTTTTGCGTATGGTTGCAGTGTTGGTTGCCGTAACCGTCCTGGCGCTTTCCGCTGGTAATCGGTTTATATAATTTAAAGAATTATATTATAATTTAAAAATAAAACTTTAATAAGCAATAATAGTATTTTAATGCTTATTAAATTAGATTACAGAGAGAATAAATTAATTCAGTTATGTAGTGCTTATATTGATGATAGTCAGGATATTACAGTAGTTAGCGAAAATTTACCATTAGGTGATGCTATTATATGTGATAATGATGGTAATGAAAAAGTAATCATTGAGAGAAAAAGTTTGAATGATTTAGCATCAAGTATTCGCGACGGACGTTATAAGGAGCAAGGATATAGATTAAATCAATGCAATATGCATAATCATCATATTTATTATTTGGTAGAAGGTGATTTTAGGTATTATCGTCCATTTAAGGGAATGCCTGATAAAAAAACACTATTATCTGCAATGGTTACTATTAGTTATTTTAAAGGATTCTCTCTTTATCGCACAATTAGTTTAGAAGAAACTGCCGAATGGATAGTTCAATTTACAACAAAGTTAATTAAAGAAGGAACATCGGCAGTTGCATATTATAATGGTGGTGCAGAAATGATTGACTCAACTACAAATTATGCACAAGTTGTTGGAAAGCGGGTCAAGAGAGATAATATTACAATAGAAAATATAGGCGAAATAATGTTATCACAAATACCCAGTGTAAGTAATATATCCGCAAAAACCATTATGGAACATTTTAAAACATTTTCAAATTTAGTCCAGACACTTGAAAAAGATAAATCATGTTTAAATGATATTCAGATAACTAATAAAAATGGAAAGACAACACGTTTAACAAAACCGTGTATTAACAATATTTATGATTTTTTAGTCAAACCGTCTATTATTAATATAGAAACAACATAAACAACATAAACAACATATGTGAAATAAATACAAAAATTATTATATTTATTATAATTTTATATATAATGAAAGGTAAACGCGGCAACATAAAGTCTAAAATATTTTCAAATATATACAAACAAATTAGTATTATTGCTATTGTGGTATTTACCATATACATTATTATAAAAACAGTTCAAACCCAACGCCGAAAAAAAATAGAAGGGTTTAAAGAAGGATTAATAAAAAAAAGAGATGAAGCAAAAGCAAAGAATCCAACAAAAGCAAAACCTACAACATCAAGAACAACAAAAACTGAATCAGACACGGAAGTGTCGTCGAATGAAGAACAAGCAGTTTCGGAACAAACGACACAAAGCACCACAACCACACAAAGTGGTGAAGAAAAGAAGCAAATTAGTATAACAATTAATTAATAAAATTCATTATATATGCCAAAAAATAGTAAAAACTATAATATATATAATGAACTCTGATGATATATATAAATTTATTGGTTATGCTGTTGTTATAGTATTTGGATTTTATATAGTTTCAAGATCATTAAAATTTCAAACTAAAATAATTGAAGGTATGACACGTGCTGAAGAAAGAGAATTAGAAGAAAAAGAAGAACAAGAACGTATCGAACGAGTGAATTTGGAAAATAAACAATCAAGTGATTTAAATAATATTATTAGAGAAATACAAAAATTTAATAATAAGAATTTGAATAATTTAAAAAAATACAATAGTAAAAATTATTCTTATATAGAAGAATTAAATAAATATACAAATAATTATATACTGAGGGAAAAAATTAATATATTGGAATTTCTAATTGGTATTTTATTAAAAGTTGAACCTGCTGATATAAATAGACCCGAGGGTGATAAAAAATTTATAAATACTGCAGAAAAGATTAATTATAATTCTATTATTGATGGACTGGAACAAAGAATTAATATTATAGAATCATTACAAAACGGAATTGTTTATTTAAGTGAGACAACTAGTGGCGATTTAGAAGAAGAAATTAAGGAAGATGATAATGAAGACGATTCTGGATTTGGGATTGGTTATAGTAGTGATGATGATAATAATGATGGTGACGATAATGAAAACATTACAGTTGATAAGACTACGGTGGAAGCATTAAAATTAACAAATGAGAAAAATACAACAATTATAAACGATGATATAAAATATTATTCCAGCACTCAATCAAAATTAAAAAACAGTTTAATTAATTTATTAATTACTTATAAAACTGAACAAAAAATATATTTGGCAAATTCAATCATAGAAAAGGATAATAGAGATATATATGCATATAATACGAGTATTAATATTTTGGAAAAAACAGAAAACGTATTAACTGAATTATTTGGCGGTAGTATTGGCGGTAGCACTATAGGTAAAAATAAGAGTAAAAAAAAAGGAAAAGGAATGTTTAAAAAATAAGATAAATAAGATAAAATAAAAATAAAAAATAACTTATTATTATTTTATAATCTACAATAGTTGAATTATTATTTTTCAACTCTTATCTTTTTCTAACTTCCCTTTTTTTATATGCACCTGCGTCAACTAACCCACGAGTATAGTCAGCGCCACCCCAATTATGGTCCATTGGGTTAGGACTTAATTTAGTATGAACATCGCTATGATATATACGGTCAATCGGCGTCTCAATGCCAATATACTGATTCTGTTGATCAAATCCTGGAAAAGAATTTTTATTAAAGAAGTCATCATTACGACCTGCATCAATTAATTTACTTGTCATGTCTTGATTTGGCGGAGGCACTACATTTAAACTATTAAAATCGGGTAAATTGCTGAAATCAGGATTAATATCTTGTTGTGTTATGTATTTATCAGGCAATCCGCCTTGCTGATTTGTTGGTCCTGGTCGTGCTTTATAGACCGATTCACCTTGTGCATTATACGCATGCTGTAAAAATAAAATAGGACATAAAATTCCTTGACTGCGTTGCCATTCAGTAAATTCAATATAATCTTCTAAATTATCAAAACGAATTGGATTTACGCCGGGAACATTAGCGCGTTTAGAATTATATAAGAAGAACTCACTTCCTTTTTGAATGAGAATATCGGGACAATTTTCAGCAATTTTATATTCTTCATCTCCGTTACTATTTTGATTATGCACGAATGCTTCAATATCATTGGAACGATAAATGAAATAAAATCCTAATAAAAATAATAGTAAAATAACAGTTGATTTATACATATATATATATAAAACCATATATAATTTTATATATGATGTAAAATTATATATGGTATATTTTTAATCTCTAAATAATATATAATGGTAAATAATATGAATAATAATAAAAAACTTGAAATTGTTTATGTGACAAATACTGGCAAAGACGCGCTAGGTGAAACCATAAAAAATGACTATAAAAGGACAATAATAGATGTAAAACAAATGTTTGATAATAAAAAACCAATGTTTATTGAATTTTATGCAGATGGGTGTGGACACTGTAAAAATTTAGTACCAATGTGGAAAAAGTTAACGGATAGTCTTGTAAAAAATAATTCTGATGAAAATATGGCACTTGTTGCAATTGAAGCAAAAGTACACAATGATGCTATTATTACTGAAATAAAAGAAAAAGCGAAATTTGGTATAGACGGATATCCTACCGTTGGTGCTATTGTATTTGAAAATGGCACCCCCAAATTTAAATCCTATAATGGAGATAGAACTGATGGAGCAATGTATAATTTTATTAAAGAAGAGATTCTTAAAAAACAATCAGGTGGAGGTAGTAATCGCACCACTCGCCATCGCCGTGTTCATCATAAGAAAAGTAATAAAAAATCGAATAAGAAAAGTAATAAGAAATACATCAAGAAAAATAGAAAAACCAAAAAGCGAACCATTAGAAAACACCGAACAAAGACTTACCGCAAAAAGTAAGGTATTATAACAAGCAAATAACATTAAAATATAAAATTGAATTAAATTAAAATAATAGAAAGATTGCACTATATACTATATAACACAATCTAACAAGGATGTATTCCTCTTTCCGCCTTTTAACGTTTGAGACAGAGGACGTCTTGTCTACGTTAGCAAGCGCTGATGAAACCAATCAAACAACATTTAGTATTAAAATGTTTGGCATCAATGAAAAAGGACAAACTGTTTGTATTTATGTGACCGAATATACACCATTCTTCTATGTGAAAGTTGGCGATGAATGGACTGAAACAGAAAAAGTTCAATTTGTCTCACATGTTTGTTCTTTGCTTGGCGAGCAATATGCCGAAGCAATTCATTCTACCAAATTAATTAAACGTAAAAAACTATATGGTTTTGATGCAGGGAAACAATACAATTTCATTCATTTTAAATTTAAGAATGAAACTGCTATGAAAAAAACCAAAGGGTTGTGGTATAACAAAGCAAATCCGAAGGGTGAATATCGTTTAGACCCCGAAGGGTTAGTATTTGAAGGCGAATCAACTGTACTGTACGAATCACAAATCCCGCCGTTATTGCGACTCTTTCATATTAAAGAATTTAGTCCCTCTGGGTGGATTGGACTGCCTTGTAATAAACGTAAAAAGGTGATTGTGAAAAAATCAACATGTGATTTTGAGTATAGTATTAAATACACTGATATTATTCCTCTACCTAAAAAAGAAACAATTGTTCCCTATAAAATTTGTAGTTTTGATATTGAAGCAAGCAGTAGTCATGGAGATTTCCCGCTTCCTGTTAAAAACTATAAAAAACTTGCAACAAATATCATTGATGTATGTAAAACAACAAACACTTATAGTGGAGACTTTTTAAAGTCAATTGTTCTTACTGCATTTGGATATGCCACCAATGAAAAAGTAGAAGATGTGGATATTGTTTATCCAATTAGACCAACATCTCGCGTCAGTGTAGAAAAAAACTTTCATAATTGGATTAAAATTAAACCAGCGAATTATAAGGACAATATAGATATGGATGTTGTCGATAGTGGTCTTACAAATATTAAATATGATATTACGACTACTACAAAAGAAGGAAATAACGACGACGATGGAAACGATGCCAATGACGGTGCCAATGACGATGACAACGATGATAGTGATAATTTGTCATCTAATCCAGTCGTAGAAGAAGTCAAACAATATGGCAGCGGTGATTGGCGTCTAGGAGCAAAAAATAAACCAAAAGCATATAAGAAAAAAGGGACAATCATTGATTTGTTATTAGATGAGGAGGCAACACGTGATACAAAATTACTCGAATTAACACGTACACTGACCGACGTGTTTCCATCATTACAAGGTGATAATGTAACATTTATTGGTTCTACATTTGTAAAGTATGGTGATGATAAACCATATTTAAATCACTGTATTGTGAAAGATACATGCGCGCCTCTTAATAATGCAGTCATTGAAAGTTATAAAACGGAAAAAGAAGTTTTATTGGCGTGGTCCGATTTAATTCAACGCGAAAATCCTGATATTATTATTGGATACAATATCTTTGGATTTGATTACCAATTCATGTATTTACGTGCAAAAGAATTAGGTTGTGAATACGAATTTATGAAATTATCGCGTAACAAAAATGAAATTTGTTTGAAAAAGAATTGGCGGACAGGCAAAGAAGGACTTGAAGAGAACACACTAGTTATTGCGAGTGGACAACACGATTTGAAATTTGCAAAAATGAGTGGTCGTCTACAAATTGATTTATACAATTATTTTCGCCGTGATTTTCAATTGACACAATACAAATTAGATTATGTATCTGGGTATTTTATTGGCGATGGTGTTAGTAAAATAGAGCATTATGAAGGGGTAGGCGACAACAACGTCAATAATATACAAAAAACCAAAATATACAGTAAAAACTTAACTGGATTAGAAAATGGAAGTTACATTAACTTTGAAGAAGAAGCACATTCAGTAGACCAATATAAAAATGGTAAAAAGTTTGAAGTGAGTGAAGTAGATTATAAGGAAGGAACTTTTGTAATTCAGGGGAAAGAAGAACCGGATTTGGTAACTAAAAAAGTCCGATGGGGTATGGCAAAAGACGATGTAACACCTCAAGACATTTTCCGAATGACAAATGAAGGACCAAATGAAAGAGCAGTGATTGCAAAATACTGTATTCAGGATTGTAACTTGGTTCATCACTTAATGCGAAAAATAGATGTTATTACGGGTTATATTGAAATGGCATCTTTATGTAGTGTTCCGATTGATTTCTTGGTTATGCGTGGTCAAAGTATTAAGTTGACCAGTTATATTTCTAAGAAATGTCGTGAAAAAGGAACACTGATGCCTGTGATTGAAAAATCAATGGACGATGATGGATATGAAGGCGCTACTGTTTTAGAACCTAAATCGAATCTTTACTTGGATACACCCGTTGCTTGTGTTGATTACAGTTCACTCTATCCATCGAGTATGATTAGTGAAAATATTTCACACGATAGTAAAGTGTGGACGCGTGAGTTTGATTTAAATGATAAATTAGTTATTGAGACAGGCGAAAAGGATGAAGAAACTGGTCAATATATATATGATAATTTACCGGAATATGAGTATGTAGACATTACCTACAATACATACAAATGGCAGCGAAAGAATGGAAACCCAAAAGCGGGAATGGAAAAAGTAAAAGTTGGTTATAAAGTATGTAGATATGCACAATACCCAAAAAATAAAGAAACGGGCGAAACAACACACGCAATTATGCCTGCTATTTTAAAGGAATTGTTAGCAGCACGTAAAGCAACACGTAAGTTGATTAAGACTGAACCGGATGAATTTATGAAAAATATTTTAGATAAGCGTCAGTTAAGTATTAAAGTCACTGCTAATTCACTTTATGGACAAACTGGTGCGAAAACAAGTTCATTCTATGAAAAAGATTGCGCTGCTTCTACGACTGCTGTTGGTCGTAAACTATTAACATATGGAAAACGGGTCATTGAAGAAGCATACGAGAACGAGGTCGTTGATACTGCCAATTATGGAAAAGTCCGGACTCGCGCGGAGTATGTGTATGGTGATACAGATTCAGTATTCTTTCGGTTTAATCTAGAAGAGTTGGATGGAACGCCAATTATTGGAAAAAAAGCATTAGAAATTACAATTGAATTAGCAAAGCAAGCAGGCGAATTGGCATCAATGTTTTTAAAGAATCCGCATGATTTAGAATATGAGAAAACATTCTTACCGTTCTGTCTACTTTCAAAGAAACGTTATGTTGGTATGCTTTATGAAGATGACCCCAATAAAGGAAAGCGTAAATCGATGGGTATTGTATTGAAACGGCGTGATAATGCACCTATTGTAAAAGACGTGTATGGCGGAATTATTGATATATTGATGAAAAGTCATAATATTGAAGATGCTGCAAACTTCTTGAAAGAATCATTACAAAATATGGTAGATGAAAAATACGGTATTGATAAATTGGTCATTACAAAATCATTACGTTCAGGATATAAAAACCCTCAACAAATTGCACACAAGGTTTTGGCAGATAGAATTGGTCGTCGTGATCCAGGAAATAAACCAAGTGTGGGCGACCGAGTTCCGTTTGTCTATATTGAAAATCCCAATAAAA
>Ga0181559_10003251_pt1 | contig 15978 bp, 10 predicted proteins | sample 011ome_21_FD_133752 | JGI IMG/M metagenome (GOLD analysis project Ga0181559, IMG submission 133752) | Coastal salt marsh microbial communities from the Groves Creek Marsh, Skidaway Island, Georgia - 011508AT metaG (megahit assembly) | ecosystem: Environmental > Aquatic > Marine > Intertidal...
CGCGGAAGCCGCCTCTCGGCTCGCCGGCGACGCGTTCGACCCCGTCGCCGCGGCTCGAGACGCCGCCGCGTCCATGTCTCGGCGCACCACTCCCTCTCGAACGTCGCTGGAGCCTCGCTCGGATGAGGCGGATGAGGCGGATGAGGCGGATGAGGCGGATAAGGCCGCGGAGTCGTCCCTCGAGTCGTCCCCCGCGTCCGACGCGCCGCCCAAAAAAAAGACTTCAAACGCCGCCATCCCGCTCTCGCCCGTCGCGCCGGCGGCGCGCTCGAAGGTCCGCTCGTGGACGCCGGAGCGCGGGCGAGAAGAGGCCCGCGCCGAGGCGAACGCGCTCGCTGACATGTTCCGCGCGGCGACGCTCGGGTGATTCTCGGAGCCGGCGGGACGAACGAGTGCTCCGTAGACGCGCGCGACGACGCGAGAGAGGCGCGGAGCGTTACGTATGTTGTGACGTATGTTTTTTTTCGAATTTTTTTCGGTATAAAACCGAAAACCGACATGTTCGACGCTTCGACGCGTCTCTTTTTTCGCGCGACGAGACGCGCAAGACGGATCTTCTCTCGTCCTCTCCCGCAGGAGAACACCGCGCGCGTCTACGGAGCCTGTTCCGGCGCGCCCGCCATCCCGCTCGGCTTGGACATGTTGGCGATGTACGCGTCGTACACGGTCTTCACTTCCGGGACCGCCAGCAGGTGCGGCTGCGTCTGGATCACGCTCAGCGCCACGCCCGGGTTCTGCGTGAGCAGAATGAGCATCGCGCGCGCCTGCTCCGTCGCGCTCGGCTGCGCCGGCGCCGGCGGGAACGCCACCGGGTTCGCCACCGGGTTCGGCGGCGCGGCCACGCCGAAGCCGGGTGCTCCGCCCGGAGGCGCGCCCGCGTGCGGATTCAGGCCGCCGCCGAAGAAGGAGGGCGCGCCGGGCGCGCCGAAGCTCGGCGCGGCGGGCGGCGGCGCCGCCGGCGCGGGCGGCGGCGCCGCCGGGAACCCGCCGCCGTACGCCGCCGCCGCCGCCGCCATCGCCGGGTTGAACCCCGCGAAGAGCCCCCCCTGCGCCTGCATGGCCTGCAACATGATCTGCTGCTGCTGCTGTAGCGTGGCGAAGTCCACGCCGGCGAAAGCCCCCATACCCGCCGCCGCCGCGTGCTCGGGCGGTTTTAAAACCGCCGCCGCCGGTTTCTGTTTCTTCGTCGGCGCGAGCTCCGCCTTCACCGCCGTCTTCTCCTTCTTGCGCTTGCCCGCTTTGGGCGGCGCGTCGCCGAGGCCCATCAGCAGGAGCGCCATCTCGTCGTGCTCCTCGTCCTCGTCCTCGGCGTCCGGCTCGCGCGCGTCCGTGTCCTCGTCCGGAGGTTTTACATAAGCCTCCGCCGCCTCCGCCGCGCGGGACGCCTTCGCCGCCGCGCGCCGCGCGTCGGCGGCGGCGGCTTTGGCGGAGGGCTCGGTTTTGACCCGCTTGCCCTTCGCCTTCTTGGCGCTCGCGCGCTCCGCGTCGTCCTCCGCGAGGACGTCCGCGGTGGCGTGCTCGTCCCACTCCTTGGCCCACTCCTCCGCCTCGGGGGCCGCGTCGCCGCGGACGCCCGCGGCGGCGGCGGCGGCGGCGGCGGCGCGCTCCGCCTCGTGCGCGGCGATCGCCGCCGCCGAGGCGGGCCCGAAGGCGCGCGGCTTCCCGCCGTTGCTCGCGGCGTCGGCGACGCGCGCGGCGTGCATCACCATGGCGCGCCCCTGCAGCTTGTCCTCGAAGCCGCCGCCGCGCAGCTGCCTCGCGAGCGCCAGGCACTCACCCGCGCTCTCCGGGCTGACGAAGTCCTCCGCCACCTTGACGCACGCGCGCAGGTTGCGCACCTGGTGCGGGCACCCCGCGGGCACGAACACCGCGTCGCCCAGGTTCTGGCGAAACGACCAAGGGCGCACGCCCGTCTCGAGGAAGAGCGTCTCGAGGTCGGACGCCGTCAAATACGCGCTCTGGTCGTGGATCGGGTGGTTCTGGCGACGCTCGCCGTCCATCACCGTGGCGTCCTTCCCGGAATCCTTCCCGGAATCCTTCCCGGAATCGCGCTCGCGCCTCTGCCGCCGCCACTGCAGCGACCCCGCGTCCCAGGCGCGGCGGAGCCACTCCGCCAGCGTCGGCACGTCCTCGCGCCTGAACACGTCCCAGACGGCGCCCGCTTCCTCCGGGACGCCTTCCTCCGGGACGACGTCGTCATCCGCGTCGTCACCCGCGTCGCCGGCGTCCTGCGATGCGGGCCCGACGTGCAGGAGCACGTTCACCGCGTCCGACGCGTCCTGGTGGAGCTTGGTGACGGAGTCGCCGAGTCCGCGCTCGGCGGCGCGCCCCATGGCGACGTACGTCTTCGGCCCCAGGTCGGGCGGCACCCACTCCTTGGGCAGCGCCACCGACAGGTTCAGCGGCCCGTCTTCGGCGTTGGTGTACTCCTGGAACGGCAGGCTCGAGAAGAACGCCTCGGCGTGTCTCGGCGCGCGCGCCTTGAAGTCGTCGTCCCCGGGCCAGTCGCGCAGTTTCAGCAAACCGGGTTTGTTTTTCCCGCGCTTCGAGAGCTCGGCGTCCGTCGCCGTCGTCGTCGTAGCGGAGCGCAAGCGCTCGAAAAACGCCTCCACCGGCATCTCGATCTCGCTCCCGTCCGAGCAGTCCGTCAGCGTCACCACCTCCGTGACGGTCGAGCCGCCCGCCTTGTGCCGATCCGCCTTCGCCCGCTCCGAAAGCTTCGTGCCAACCGGGCCCCGCTCCGCGCCCGCGCCGCCGGCGGGGCCGGGGCCCGCGGCGCGCGCGCGCGCCTCAGCGCGCCGCGCCAGCGTCGCGCGCATCTCGGCGGCGAGCGCGTCCGGCGCCCAGAAGGCGTCGCCCGCGCCGCGCACGCCCGTCACGATCACGGGATCGCCGCGTTTCCAGTGCGTCTGGAAGCGCTCGAGCACCTCCTCGTACGCCTCGGCGCTCAGGCGACCGGGGTCCACGTCCTCCGCGGCCGGCGACCAGATGGGGAGCGAAGCGTGCGGCGCGCGCGACGTTTGCGCCGTCGTGAAGCTCGCGCCTCCACCGTTCGCGCGACAGTCGTGTCCCTCGCGCAGACTCGGAGGCGCCGCCGCCGCACGCCGCCGCTCGACCGCGGCGGCGTGCGCCCGCGCGTCCCCGGCGTCCAGCGCGTGGCGCCACGCCTCGGCGTCCGGCGCGCGGCGCATCTCCGCGTCCTCCGCGGCGTCCCCGGGGGCGGGCTCGTCGAAAACCTCGCGCTCGAGCCTGGCGCGCGCGCCGCGGTCCGCCTCGGCGACCCACTCGGCGAGCTCCCTCGCCTCCGCCCTGCGGCGCTCAAAGGCGCGCTCGCCGTAGCGGTCCGCGAGCCCGTCCACGTCCGCGAGCGGGTCCGGCATCGCCTTCGCCACCGCGAGCGACCTCTGCGTGGTCACGCTGACGCACCGCACCTTGAACGCCAGCGCCGCGCTCGTCGCGCGCCCGGCATCCGCGCGCGCGCCCGTCGCGTTCGCCAGGCAGTTCGGACACCGCACCTGCGCGGGGTCCGGCCCATCCTTGGCCGCGGCGAGCTCACGCGGCGCGCTCGCGCGGCCCTTCGGGTGCCGGCGGCGCGGCGGCACGCGCATCTCCGCGCAACACTCCACGCAGTAGTCCGAACCGCACTCCGCGCAGTTGCGGTGGCCGTCGGCGATGCTCCCGGAACACCGGTCGCACACCAGGCGGTACGTGCCGCCGGGGAGCATCTGCGGCGAAAAAAAGCCTTTCCTGCGCGACGCGGCGGCGCCGGCGGCGCCGTCCGTCACCGGGCCGGGCGCGGCGCGCTCCGCCGCGATCTGCGCGCGGATGGACGCGACGTGCCCGCTCACCTGCGCCAGCACGTACGCGGCGCGGCGCTCCAGCGTCTCCGCCGGCGCCGAGGCGAAGGCGCGGCACGCCTCCGCGTCGTACGCGTCGTACGCCTTCGACGCCGCCTTCGTCTCCTCGGACGCCGTCGTTTTCGGTTCGCGCGTTTGCGCGCCTCTCACGAACCGCGCCTCTTTGTCTTTCGAGGGACCACCGGTTTCGATCGCGTCCGCGTCCGCGCGCAGAAGTGTCTCGGCGGGCGGAAGTGAAGTGGGCGGAATCACGCCGTCGCCCGATCGCCGCCCGCGCTTGCCGTCGCGTTTCCCCGGCGGCGCCGCCGGTTTCTCGGCGGAGGTTTTCGTCGCCGCTTTCTCCGCGGCTTCCCTGCCGCCGCGGTCGCGCATCTCGCGCGCGCGGCCCGGCTCGCCCTTGGCGTCCCGGGCCTCCGCGGCGCTCTCGCGCTCGGCTTTGCCCGCGGCGCGGTCGTCGCGGGACGACTTGGCCGGCGCGTCCGGCGACGCGGATTTCTCGGCGGCATCCTTCTTGTCCTTCTCACCCGCGCCCGCGTCCCGCTCCAGCCTCGCCTTCGCCTTCTCTCCCTCCTTGGCGCCCTTCCTGCCCGCCGCCTTCGCCACTCGCTCCAGGTACGTCTCCACGGCCTTCCTCGACCGCAGCGAGGGCTGCATGTTGCCCTTGACGTACTCGCCCTTTGAGCCGGCGTTCTCGAACGGCGTCTCATCGCCGTTCTTGTCGAAGCGCTTGAACACGTGGTCGGAATGGTCGCCCCCCCCCGCGCGCTGCGTGGACTGCACCCACACCTCGTTCAGGTGGTGCTTAAACCGCTCGTACTCCTTGCCCTGCGGCTTCTTGTACCCGGGCAAGGGCTTCTCGGACCAAACCCCGGGCGCGCCGACGTCATCCGCGGCGTCCAGGCTCTTTCGATCCGCGCTCCTGCGATCGGCGCCGGTGCCGCCGGTGGAGGTCCGGGACGCGCTCGGCGCCTTGCCGCGGGACGATCCGGCCGCGTCTTGTCTCTTGGCGTCGCCGACGGTCGGCGCGCTCGCCTTTTCACCGGGCTTGCCCGCGTCCCGTCCCCCACGGGTCTCGCGGCGCTCCTCCTTCTTCGCGGGCCTCTCACTCTTCGCGAGCCCGCCCACGCCCGGAGGCGGGGGCTTGTACACCTCCGGGGCCTTGCGCTCGCGCCTGGTCGCCACGGGCGCCGCGTTGATGTCCTCCTCCTGCAGCTGCTTGATCAGCGCCGCGGTCTCGGGATCGAGATCGGCGCCGAAAAACCCGGGGTCGGGCGCGGGAGGCGCCGAGGGCGTGCCGCGGGTCGAGCGACCCATCGCGGCGGCGTCGGACACCTCGTTCCTTTTCCCGCCGCTCAAAGACACCGATTGCGCGGGCGGGGAGACGCAGCAGTCACGCGAGATGCCAGCCGCCGACGTGACGAAGATGCGCAATCGGAGATCGACACGCGGCTGGAAGTGGACGACGCCGGGACTCCTTCCCGCACGCCCGTGGCTCGCGCCTCCTGCTGTGCCCCACGCGCCTTTCGAACCCGCGTTCAAGCGAATGCGGCGGGAAAACGACTGAGAAAAGGGACCGCGAGCACAGTGCGGCGCCGACTCGCACTTCACGCGCAAACAGTGCGTCCGCGGGTCCGTCCAAGTCCCCAATGACCCATTTTCCGGGTTCGACGATTTCGTCCCGCTTCTCGGCGCCGCCGACGCGTCGCGCGGCCACTAGGTCACCCGCCGAGCCGCGTCGCCCGCCTTGGTTGATGGGCAAGAGACCGAAGCGCGATCCCGTTCTGAGCCTCTCCGCGTCCGCCGACGCCACCACTCCGGGTCAGACCGCGAAGCTCTACCCGCCGCGGCCGGCCGCGGTGAACTTAGAGGACCTCGAGGAGTTTCAGGATGAGCAGCGGCGACAGAAACAGGCGAGCCAGGCGCAGTTCGTGTTGCAGCTGGTGATCTTCGGGACGCTCATCGTGCGTTGGTTCAGGGGAAGGAACAAGCCCAAGCCCAAGCCCCCGAGGGACAGCTCGCGCGCGTGACCTCGCGCGCTCCGTAGGCGTAGACAGAGCTCGCATCAGGCGATTCGCGAGAGCGGGGCTTTTCGCGTCCGTGAAGGACGAAACACGAGTTTCGAATCTGCTCTCGGCGGCATGACAGGACATGACAGGACCGCCGCCCACAAGGCGAAAGGCGCCATACAGTACCGGCGCCTCACGCCTCTGGGGGGCACGGGCCTTTCCGCGCTCGGCCTCGGTCTGTCCAGTCCCGCGTCGGCGGCGCCACCCAATCGAGACAGCGCGCCTTCGTACGCCGCCGTCGTCGCGAACGCCGCCGCCGGGTTTGCGGTGGACTTTGACGACGCGCCGCGGCTCCCGCGGGGCGCGCTCGCCGCCGCCGCGCCCGAACCGCCGCTGCCGGCGGAGGACCTAAACCCTTCCCAGCTCGTAAACGACGTGCCCGTCGCGCCCCCTCTCGACCCCGACGGCGCGCCGGTGTGGTGCCCCCCGGGCGCGTCCGCGCGCCTGCGGGCGCTCCGGTCGCCGATGTTGCGCCTGCACGCCGAGATGGTCGACTTTTGCCGGTTCCTGGAGCCCACCGCGGCGGAGCGCGAGGCGCGGGAGGGCTCCGTGGCGCGCGTCCGCGCCGCCGTGCTGGCGATCTGGCCCGGCGCGCGCTTCGAGGTGCACGGCAGCTTCGCGACGGGCATGTACCTGCCGAACAGCGACGTGGACGCCGTGATCCTGGACAGCGGCGCGAAGGCGCCGGCGACGTGCCTCAAGGCGCTGGCGCTGAGCCTGTCGCGCAAGGGCATGGCGACGGACATCCAGCTCATCGCCAAGGCGCGCGTGCCCATCGTCAAGTTCATCGAGAAGCAAAGTGGGTTCCAGTTCGACATCTCTTTCGACGTGGCGAACGGGCCGGCGAGCGCGGAGATTGTGCGCGCCAACACGCGCCGCTTCCCCGCGCTGCGCCCGCTGGTCACCGTGCTCAAGGCGTTTCTGCAGCAGCGCGCGCTGAACGAGGTGTACAGCGGCGGGATCGGGTCGTACGCGCTGCTGTGCATGGTGATGGCGCACCTGCAGCTGCATGACACGAAGGCCACCGCGAGCGCGTGGGCGGGCGAGAGCGGGGGCAAAGCCGCGGAGGAAGGGTGCCTGGGCGCTCTGCTAATCGACTTCTTCGAGCTGTACGGCCGCCGCGTCAACACCGACGAGGTGGGCGTGTCGTGCCGCGGCGGCGGGCGCTTCTTCGCCAAAAGAGACAAGAGCCCGTCCTGGGCCGAGCCGGGACGCCCGTTTCTGTTCTCCATCGAGGACCCTCAGGACCCGTCGAACGATCTCGGCAGGAACTCGTACGCCGCGAGAAGCGTCAAGGCGGCGTTCGAACACGCGTTCACGCTCCTCACCGCGCCCGCCGCCAAGAAGGACGAGTTCCTGCTCGGCCGCGTCGTGCGCGCCGACCCCGAGACGCTGCGCCGCCGCGCGCCGCCGCCGGCGGCGGGCGCCATCGTCGGCGTCGCCGCCGACTTCGCGCGCTACGCGTTCGCACAGCCGGGCGACGGGCCCGTGGGCGGCGGAGGACGAGGCACGCCCGCGGAACACGCCGCGCGCGGGCGAAAACGAAAAGCCGCCGAGACGCCCGCGCGTCCGGACGACGCTTCGTCGTCGGCGTCGTCGTCGTCGTCGTCGTCGTCGTCGTCGTCGTCGTCGTCGTCGTCGGCGGCGGCGGCGGACGACGCAAGCGGGGACGAGCACGACGCGTCCGGGTCTGACGCGCCGGACGACGACGCCGACGGTGGATCGTCGTCATCCTCTTCCTCGTCCTCGGGTTCGGAAGAGGAAGGCCAGGTGGCGCGCCGTCCGAACAAAGGGCGAGGCCGCGGAGGGCGCGGGGGCCGCGGAGGCGGCGGCGGGAGAGCGGGCGGCCGCGGGGCGCGCGGCGGCGGCGACCCGAAGACCCCCGCGAACAAGCGTCGGAAGACGCGCGAGGGCGGCGGCGGTCGGGGATACTTCGCCAAAGGCCGACCGAATCGATCGTGACGGCCTGAAACGTTTCGTTCTCGGTGTGATACGAGTACAGGTACAATTGTACCGCTCCGATACGTCGCCGTCGTCGACGCGAACGACGCGAATCGGTGGTGAGGTTTCGTTTTTCGTTTTTTTACAGAACGGTTCGCGCGCCGCGAATCCGCGCCGCGCCGCGCTCTCGCCGCCCGGCCGGAACCGGGTGGCGCTCGAATCAGGGATCGAGGATCCAGCCGTGTATCCTCCCCGGCGGCGCGCGCACCGGGTACCACTCCCCTTTGTACTGCCCGAGCTCGGAGGGCAGCCCCCCCGCCGGGCCCCACTCCCGCGGCGTCGGCGGCGGCCCGGTGATGACCACCTCGTTGTACACGCCGAAGGCGCCGCTGCGCCAGAGCATCGCCTCGCCGTTCCCGCACGCGATCGCCGCGCACTCCGCCGCGGCGATCGCCGCGTCCAGGTCCGCGCCCGCGCCCCTGCCCGTGCTCAGGTTGGCGATCACGCGCCCCCCCGGCGCGAGCGCGCGGCTGATGTCCTCCCAGACGTCCATGCGCGTCAGCTCGGGCAAAACGCGGCTCTTTTCGTCGAACACGTCCACCACGATTCCCGCCAACAGGCGTCCCTCCGCGAACGCGCGCCGCACCTCCTGAAACGCGTCCCCCACGCGCACGACCAGCCGCCCGCTCACCTCCAGCTCCGCCAAGCCGAAGTGCGCGCGCGCCAGGTGCACGATGGCGGGGTCCAGCTCCCAGCCCACGATTCGCCGCGCGTTCCCGCGCGTCTTGCCGTGGCTCGGGTAGAAGTGCGCGAGTTCGCGCGCCACCGTCCCGGCGCCCAGCCCCACGACGCCGATCGGGTAGCCCGGGGGCTGCCCCGCCACTAACGGGGGCAGCATGGCGAACAAATCAAACACCCCTCCGGTAGTGACGAAACGCGAATACTCGCTCGCGTCCGCGCCGTTCGGCGTGGACGCGCGGTACTCCGAGAGCACCGCGTCCGGCGTGTGCTCGCGCATCAACACGACGGCGCCGGCGAAGGGCGCGTCGGCGCCCGTCGCGTCGGCGTCGACGCGCAGCACCTGCAGCTTCCCGAACTCGGACTCCGCCTCGTCCAGCAGGGTCATGCCGCGCACGCGCCGCGCAGGCACGGCGACGCGCGTCTCGTGGGTGTCGAAGGTGTCGAACACGTCTCCAGTTTTCGGGAGCCGGCTCTGGTACCACCGGAGCCAATCCGGGAAGATGCCTGCCGCCGCGAGCATGCCCTCCGTGCGCGCGTCCAGCGCGTCCGCCTCGACGCCGTGCGCGCGCATCGAGGGCGCCACCTCGGCGGCGAAGGCTTTGCTCCACTCCGCGAACGCGGCGCGCGCGGTCTCGGGGTCCGAAGCGTCGTCCAGGGACGCCGCGCGCAACAGCTCGTCCGTGGACACGCCCGCGCGACGCAGCATCTCGAGCGAGGCGTCGCTCAGGTACCGCGCGTCCACGCCGTGCGTGGCGAGCGAACGCGCGACGCGAGACGCCAGCTCATCCACGGTGTCGTACGCGCGCGCCGAGACGTCGCGACGGCGCCGATGCGCTCGACGCACCCCCGGGGGGGGGGTGCGTCCAGCGAGGGCGAACGCCATCGGGGCGCGACGCGTCGGAATGCCGCCAACCGTGTCGTCTTCGCCACGCGTACAGAATCTGGGTATAGCGCAAGGCACAGGGGGTTTTTGCAGCGCCACTTGTCAACTCGGCACTCTGCGAAAAAGTGTTCTGGAAAACCTGACGGTGACGGATAGACCGCTGACGTCGGCGAGGCGCGGCACTTCTCCGCGAGCATCCTCACGTTTCGCGAGATGTCGTGCACTTCCGCGCTCGGCGCTCCTAGCTTGGTCGTGCCCGTGCGCGCGCGCCGCGCCCCCCGCCGCGCCCGCGCGCCTCTCGCGGTCCCGCGCGCCGTCTCCTCGGGCGATGCGCCCGGCGAGGCGGAAAAGAACCACTTTTTGTCCCGCCGAGATGCGGTGATGTCCGCTGCCGCGCTCGCGTCTCTGGCCGCCGCGCCGAGCGCCGTCGCGGCGGAGCCCCTGAAGGCGAGCTTCTACGACTACGTCGTGTTGCGCGACGGCGAGCCGTTCGCGCTGGACGCGTTCCGCGGCGGCGTCACCGTCGTGCTGAACGTGGCGTCCGAATGACCCCTGCAGAACGCCAACTACCCCGAGCTCCGGCAGCTTCGCCAGAAGTACGCCGGCGACGGGTTCGAGTTGGTGGCGTTCCCCGCGAACCAGTTCGGGTGCCAGGCGCCCGGAACGTCCGAGATGGAGCGCGCGTACGCGTGGCGCAAGTTCGGATTCGAGTTCCCGGTGATGGACAAGATCGCGGTCAAGGACAAGCCGGTGCGGTGCAAAGGGATCGACCCGAGATCGTACGAGGAGTTCAAGGACGACCCGGATGCGATCTTGACCGCGCCGCTCGTCGACGACGCGACGAGCTCGTCTCAAATCGCGCCGGTGTACGCGTTCCTGAAGCAGCCGCCGTTCGACGGCGAGATCCCCTGGAACTACACCAAGTTCCTGGTGGGCAGGGACGGGAAGGTGCTGCGGCGGTACTCCCCCGGTTCGCCGTTCGAGCAGGGCATGGAGGATGACGTGAAGCGCGCGCTCAAGGGGGAGCCCCTCAAGGAGCGCAGAAACCTCTTCTAGAGCCTACATACATAGCCTACATACGCGCGAGAGACGCCTGAAGCCGCGGGTCGCTCCTAGCCGCCGCGAGCGCGTCTCCGGACCCGTGACGACCGCGGACGAAACGGCGACGCCCACCGGCGTCGCGCGTCCGCGCGTCTGACGAACCGGAGACCCTTCCTTCGCGGCGCGCGAGGCGACGAACCGCGAATCGCCACCGCGTTCGCGAACGTCCGAGGCTGCTATGATACGTCGTGGTATTATGATGACAAAAAAAAGATTCGCTCGTTCGTGAGACGGGCAAATACTCCCGCCCGCACGATTACGATTCGTCGATTCGTGTGCGGTCACCGCCGTCACCGGCCGCTCGTCGCCGCGCGCGTGGCTTCTTCGCGCGAGCTCGCGAAGAGCTCGACGTAGCGCGTGCCCATGGACTGCCGGTCGCGCGCCATCGCGATCTTCGCCTCCTCCGGGCTCTGGAACTCCGCGAACGCCACGCCGGACGGGCGCCCGTCCAGGCTCGTCACGATGTGGATCGAGTCGTGCACGAGCGGCGTCAGCTCGAGCTCGCCGGCGCCGCTGAAGAAGCCGACGATGTCGTCCTTGGTGGCGGAAAAAGGCAAGCCGCGCAGTTTCAGCACGCCGGTGTGCTCCGCGGCGGCGGCGCCGCCGCCGCGGCCGCCGCCGACGACGCCCGGCGCGCCGTGCGGCATCGGCGGCTGGCCGCCGTGCGGCGTCGGCGCGGCGCCGCCCGCGTACGAGGCACCTCCGTACGCGGAGGCGCCCATCGACGCGTGGTGCCCGCCCATGAACGCGCCGCGCTGCGCGCCGTCGCGCGTTCCCGCGCCGCCGCCCGCGACGGACGCGTCTCCGTACGGCGCGTCTCCGTACGCGAGCTGGCTCGTCGCGGCGAGCGCGTCGCGCGCCGACGCGAACGCGCCGCCGCCGCCGTTCGTCTGCGCCTCGCGCACGGCGGCGGCGACGGCGTGGTAGTACTCCGCCTTCTTGCTTCGGAACACCTCGATGTAGCGGCGCCCCATGCTGGCGCGGTTCTTCTGCAGCGCGAAGTCCATCTGCATGGCATTCGAGAAGACCACGTACGCCTCGCCGGTGGTGCGCCCGTCGCGGCGCACGACGAGCGCGTCCACCGCCTCGAGGCCGGCGAAAAACTCCAGCACGTCCGCCTCTCCCGCGTTGAAGGGGAGCCCGCGCAGGCGCACTACGGGGAGCGCTTTTTCCAGCACGAAGCCGCCTCGAGGGCCGTGCGGCATCGCGCCGGCGCCGAACCCGGGGGCCATCCCGCCCACCATCCCGGGGCCGAACCCCATCGGGTTCATCATCGCCGTCGGGTCCATCGCCGGGGCCTCGCGCGCGCCTGCGGGGGTGTCACGCGCGGGGGACACGCGTCAGCGCAGATCGATCGTTCAGATGCGTCGTTGTTTCAGATCGCGATCGCGGAGAAACCAAAAAGCGCTTCGGGGACTATCGAGCCGCGGCTCGATCGAACGGGTGTCGGGGGTCGAACGCGTATAGGGAGTCGAGGAGACAAGCGCGATCGACGCGCGTGACGCACCGTCGCTCTGTCGTGTCGCGCGCGACCGGTTGTGCCGCACGACAGGCACGTCCGCGTCACCGCGTGTCGCCTGTTCATCATCACGTGACACGACGAGATCCTGCGAAACAGCTTACGAAAATCAAACGTCGTTCAAAGCACACTTTTGCGCAAACGGCACTTGTTCTCGAAGACGACCGCTCCACGCGCCACAACCCGCGACACGGTCGCGCGCACCGCTCGCCTTCACCCACCGCGGGAGAACTCGAGCACCATGGCGCAGGATGCGATGATGCAGGTGCGTCTCGGTCGCGCGTCGCGGGTGTCTTTTTCGGAGACGCGCGGCCCGTTCTTTTCGGTTGACTCTCCTCTGCGCTCCGCGCGTGATCTTCCCGTGCTCCGACTCGCTTCCGTGGCTGAACCTCCCCCGTTTCCCCGCGTCCCCGACTCCGCGCGCAGCAAATGATGGAGAAGAAGCTGTACGACATGGCCAAGTCCATGGAGGACGCTCTGGACGACGAGCTCCACCGCATGAACAACATGGACCAGGATGATCTGGAGAATATCCGTCGCAAGCGCCTGGAGGCGATGAAGGGCGACCAGGATAAGCGGAAGAAGTGGCTCGCGATGGGCCACGGCGAGCTGCGGGATCTGCAGGACGAGAAGGAGTTCTTCAGCGAGATGAAGGGGGAGGACATGATGGTCGTGCACTTCTACCGGAATAACTGGCCGTGCAAGGTGATGGACATGCACCTGGACATGCTCTCGAAGAAGCACCTCGAGACCAAGTTCGCCAAGATCGACGCCGAGAAGAGCCCGTTCCTCACCGAGCGCCTGAAGATCTGGATGTTGCCCACGCTGGCGCTCGTCTCGAAGGAGAAAGTGCTGGACTACGTCGTCGGGTTCGACGACTTAGGGGGGTCGGACGACTTCCCCACCGAGCACCTCAGGCTCGTGCTCGCGTCGAAGAACATGATCAACTACCACGGCGACGACGCCGAGGCGGATGCGCGGCGAAGCACGTACCAGAAAACTACCGAGGTGGTGGACAAGCCCAACCTGCGGAAGGGCGGCGGGAACCTCGTGCTGGGCAGCGATGACGAGGACAGCGATTTCGATTGATGCGCCGCGCGTTTTCTTTCGGCTTCGGCGCGTACGTATCTGGTGTATATTTTTTAAACGTCTCAAAACTTCTCCTTTTTCCCCGCGTTGGCGTCCGCGACGCGCTTGATGACGTCGTCCCTGCTGAACGCGCCCTGGTCTCCGTCCGCGTACGTGCGCACGGTGAGCGTCCCGTCCGCCGCTTCTTGCTCGCCCACCACGCACATCACCGGCACCTTCGCCTTCTCGGCGTTGCGCACCAGCTTCGCCAGCCGCTCGTTGGTGGTGATGTCCACGCGCACGCCCGCCTCGCGCATCAGCCGCGCGGTCTCCTCGACGTAGGGCGTGACGGCGTCCGTGACAGGCAGCAGCCGGACCTGCGTGGGCGCCATCCACAGCGGGAAGGCGCCGGCGTAGTTCTCGGTGAGGATCCCGAAGAAGCGCTCGAGCGACCCGAAGATGGCTCGGTGGATCATGATCGGCCTCTGCTTGACGTTCTCCTGGTCCACGTACGACAGGTCGAAGCGCTCCGGCAGGTTGAAGTCAAGCTGCACGGTGGAGCACTGCCACTTGCGCCCGATGGCGTCCGTGATCTTGATGTCGATCTTGGGGCCGTAAAACGCGCCGCCGCCCTCGTCCACCTCGTAGTCCCACCCCTTCTTGGCGAGCGCCTCGACGAGCGCGCCCTCCGCGCGCTCCCAAATCTCGGGGCCGCCCACGCTCTTCTCCGGCTTGGTGCTGAGGTTCACCTCGAAGTCCGTGAACCCGAACTGGCTCAGGATGTCCTCGGTCAGGTCCAACACGCCCAGAATCTCATCCGCGATCTGTCCAGGTAAGCAGAAGATGTGCGCGTCGTCCTGCGTAAACCCGCGCACGCGGAACAAACCGTGCATTGTGCCGCTCCGCTCGTAGCGGTACACGGTGCCCATCTCCGCCCAGCGGATGGGCAGGTCACGGTAGGAGAAGTACCCATCCTTGTACACGGCGACGTGGAACGGGCAGTTCATGGGCTTGAGCTGGTAGATCTCGTCCTCCACCTGCATGGGCTTGTACATGTTCTCGCCGTAGAAATCAGCGTGCCCGCTCGTCTTCCACAGGTCCAGTTTGCCGACGTGCGGCGTGTACAGCAAGTCGTACCCGCGCGCCAGGTGGGTGTCCTTCCAGAAGTTCTCGATCATGTTGCGCATCAGCGCGCCTTTCGGGTGCCAGAACACCAGCCCGCCGCCCACCTCCTCCTGCTGGATGGAAAACAAGTTCAAATCCTTCCCGAGCTTGCGGTGGTCGCGGCGCGCCGCTTCCTCCTTGAACGCGTTGTACGCCTTCATCTCCTCGGGCGAGCCCCAGGCGGTGCCGTAGATGCGCTGCAGCATCGGGCGCGTCTCGTCGCCGCGCCAGTACGCGCCGGCGACGGACTCCAGGTCGATGGCCTTGGGGTGGATCTTCTTCGTGGACTCGACGTGCGGGCCCGCGCACAGGTCCCACCACTCGTCGCCGATGTGGTAGATGGTGATGGGCTCCGTCTTGATGGATTCCAAAATCTCGAGCTTGTACGGCTCGTCGATCTCGCGGATGCGGCGCTCCGCCTCCTCGCGGGAAACCTCCTCGCGGCGCAGGGGGTAATCCTTGTTGATGATCTTGATCATCTGCTTCTTGATGGACTTCAGGTCCTTGTCTGCGGGGTTTCAAAACAAGGGGTGGCTTCGGTCAGGTTCCGGGACGCGAACGCGGCGACGCGCGGGCTTTTTTAGCGGTCGGCCGTGAGAGCTCGTCGAGTCGTCGAGGCGTTCTCGGAACGGACGCGTCGAGACACGAACGACGCGGGTGGGGAGCGACCGCGCGTGCGTGACGCGCGGGGTGTTCGCGGAATCGGAATCGCGGCGGTGGTGACGCACCAGAGAAGCCCTCGGGGTAGTAGAAATCGTAGTAGAAGCCGCGGTCGATCCTAGATGGGCGCGGGGGGGTGGGTATGTCAGCCGTGCGCTCGGCGGTTCGGGCGGCGGCCACGTCTCGTGCGGAATGGATAAAAAGGAGCGAGCGAACCGGGGTCTGAAGACGGGCATCACGGAGAGGTCGTACCAGGGGCCGATGGTGCACTGCGCGTCCGGGAACAGCTTCTGCGTGGCCATAGCGCAGATGTGCGCGGTGGTGTGGCGGATCTTCAGCAGCTCCTCGGACTCGTCGCTCGTCAGCAGCTTGATGGGCTCGGGGGCCGCATCGGCCGCGGAAGCGTCGGGCTCGGCGACCGCCTTGGAGAAGATGTTGGCGTGGCGTCGGCCGGCGACGCGGCTCCAGGCGGAGGCGGCTCCAGGGGTGACGACCGACGCCAGAGGGACGGCGGCGGGGCGAGACCCCGCGAGCGCGGCCGCGGCGTTGACGCCTCGCGACATCGGGGCGAACCCGACGCGACGCGCGGCTGCAGCCATCATGTTGGTTTTGCCGACGCGGGCGGCGCTCGCACTGACCACCGCGGGCGCGCGCGCTCCGATGGGACAGTAGCTCATACTACTGGGAACGTACGCGTGGAACTCGAACAACTTCCGACACAGGAAGGTGACGAGTGCGTCGTGCGAAGTGCGCGCGGCGACGTGCTCCATCGTCGTTTAGATATCCGGACCTTTATCGATGGAGTTTCAGGTCATCAGACGCGTCGCTTCGCGCCACTGACACAAAGTCGCATCATCAGAAAGCGCGTCTCTCCATCCGGAGGTGCGCGGGCGTCGCGTGGTGCGCGGAGTCCAGCCGCGGGGGCGAACCGGTCGCGCGCGCGCGGGACTCGCCATGGCGGCTCGCGAGGCTGCGGAG
>Ga0181559_10003252_pt1 | contig 15977 bp, 13 predicted proteins | sample 011ome_21_FD_133752 | JGI IMG/M metagenome (GOLD analysis project Ga0181559, IMG submission 133752) | Coastal salt marsh microbial communities from the Groves Creek Marsh, Skidaway Island, Georgia - 011508AT metaG (megahit assembly) | ecosystem: Environmental > Aquatic > Marine > Intertidal...
ATGATCCAGCATCCCTATACCACCATCGGCCTGTCTGATGCTGGCGCCCATGTGAATTTGATTTTTGATGCGGTTAATCCCACCTATCAGTTAACGCATTGGGTCCGAGACCGCACGCGTGGCATCAAAATGCCCATAGAACTGATGGTTCATAAACAAACACAACGTAACGCAGCCCTGTTTGGACTAAACGATCGCGGGCACATTGCACCGGGAAAACGCGCAGATCTCAATATCATTGATCTGGAGCGGTTGAATCTGGGGCACATGGAAGTAAAAACTGACCTACCCGCAGGTGGATCGAGGATTCTGCAGGGCGCCCAGGGCTACGTGAATACGTTTGTGAAGGGCGTTAAAACCCGGGCCAACGATGAAGATACCGGCGCCCGTCCCGGCCGAGTGATCCGCGGCTAGTCACCGCACAACCGTAGCCGATAAGCCAAGCACAGACGTCCCCTGACTGCACCCGGTGCGACAATGGTGCACCAGCAGATCGGTTGCGCCCCGAGATCATGGACCTTAGAGATGTACTCGCTCAAGGCCCTCTACGCCGTACAATGACTACGCTGCGCGGGCACTACCGGGAATCTGAAAAGATTCCATTGTCTCCGCTCGGGCTTTGAACTACCATCGCCGCCGCAGGACGGGCAAGGCCGCTTGAGATCGTTACATTCGCGGCAGCGCAATGGAGTCAGCGACTCTCCAACAAGCCACCCTCCTCATGCATCAAACTTCCTTTGGACGGCTAGGCTACTCATATGCAACCAATGGCTAACATCGCATTGCGAGCAGCACGCAGTGCAGCCGACTATATTGCGCAAGCATTCGACCGTCCGGATATGCGAGATATTCAGACGAAGGCTCACAATGACTTTGTCTCCGACGTCGACTTCCAGGCCGAACGTATGATCGTATCGGCCATAGAACAAACCTATCCGGGCCATGCTATCGTCGGTGAAGAGACCGGTGAACGCGGCTCACACGAGTACACTTGGATCATTGATCCGCTCGATGGTACGTTGAATTTCATTCAGAATATTCCCCATTTCGCCGTGTCGATCGGCATTATGAAGGGCAATCATTTAGAGCACGGCGTGATTGTTGACCCCATTCGCAACGAAGAATTTGTCGCCAGCCGTGGCGCGGGTGCCCAACTCAATGGTCGCCGAATTCGGGTGAGTTCACGGACTAAGCTGAAAGAGTGTGTTCTGGGCACCGGCATCCCTCCTGGCAGTATGAACCGACTGGATGAATATATGTCGTCGCTCCACACCATGACCGGGGCTTGTCGTGGCATTCGGCGAGCCGGCAGTGCTGCACTCGACTTAGCGTACGTTGCTGCAGGCCGAACCGACGGCTTCTGGGAGATGGGTTTAAAGAAATGGGATATTGCCGCAGGCATTGTGCTGGTGCGCGAAGCCGGTGGTTTCATTGCTGACTTGGAAGGCGGTGAGTCCTATTGGCAAACCGGAGACATTTTGGCCGCTAACCCGAAGTGCATGCGCGCCATGGTGCAAGCCATCAAGACGGGTAAGGTGTCTTCCTGACACCTGATCCCTACTTTACTCAGCCCCTGAACCGCCGCTGCTAAACAATCTCTGCTCGCTGCCCATCCCGGGTAACAGCGCATGCGCGTTATCATTCAAACAACCCGCTACGGATAGCTGCCTTCCGGGTTCTCTTCTTTCTCCGGCACCAGTAAATCTTCACGCGTGATGTTCAGCGCGAGTAAGATATTGGCAGCCACGTAGATGGATGAGTAAGTACCGACGAGCACGCCAATACTGAGTGCCAACGCAAATCCTCGGATCACTTCACCACCCGCAAACAAGAGTGCTAACAGAACAAACAAAGTCGTCAACGAGGTCACCAAGGTTCGCCCGAGAGTTTGGTTTAAAGATTGATTGATGACTTCAATCGGCGTGCGCTTGCGTATCTTACGAAAATTTTCACGTATGCGGTCGCTCACCACAATCGTGTCGTTCAGCGAGTATCCGATCACCGCCAACAACGCCGCCAGTACGGTGAGATCAAACGTCCATTGGAAGATTGCAAAGAAACCGAGAACGATGAACACGTCGTGGGCCAGAGCCAACACCGCCCCCATCGAGAACTGCTTGGTAAACCTGACGAGGATATACAACATCACAACAATCAAGGCCGCCAACAGCGCAAGGCCACCATCTTCAGTTAACTCCTGACCGACGGCTGGTCCCACAAAATTGGATTGGCGCAAGTCCACACCCTCATAGGCTTCCCGAAGGCTTTGATAAATGCGATCACCGAGGGTTGATTGATCAATATTATCCTGGGGCGGAATGCGGATCAGGATGTCCTGGTTGGAACCAAAATACTGAACGGTCCCGTTCACAAAACCATTATCGTTCAGTACTACCCTAACTTCTTCTGCGTCCACCTCTGAACTAAAGCCCAGCTCAACCAGAGTACCCCCGGTAAAATCCAGGCCCATGTTCAAGCCATTGAACACCAGAGCGAATACGGCAACCGTCAACGCGATACCACTGGCAATGGTGGCGTAAAAGCGCTTCCCCATAAAATCGAAGTTCGGCGTCTTCATATTGTCAGCGTCTCCAGTTTGCGCCCGCCATACATCAAATTGACCAGTGACCGAGTCACCATAATTGCAGTGAACATTGACGTGACGATACCAACCGCCAAGGTCACGGCAAAGCCTCGCACCGGGCCACTACCGATCGAGAGAAGAATGATCGCGACAAAAAAAGTGGTGACGTTTGCATCGGTAATCGTCAGCAGCGCCCGCTCAAAACCCGCCTGAATTGCCGCTTGTGGCGAGCGCTCGCGTAACTCCTCACGGATCCGCGAAAAAATTAACACATTAGCGTCAACGGCCATTCCCACCGTCAGCACAATACCAGCGATTCCCGGTAGGGTAAGCGTTGCGCCCAGGACGCTCATGATGGCCACCAACAACATTAAGTTGGCCGACAGCGCTATGTTTGCCGCAAGCCCGAACCATCGGTAGTAAAACAACATGAATATCAGAACCATCAAGAATCCCACGCCAACCGCCTGCCAACCACGCGTTATATTTTCATCGCCCAGTTGCGCTCCGACGGTACGCTCTTCAACAATATACATGGGCGCAGCAAGCGCGCCTGCCCGAAGTAGCAGGGCCAGGTCTTGCGCTTCACGCAGGCTTACGCCAGTGATCCGGAACTGAAATCCCAGCGCGGACTTGATATTGGCCACGCTGATTAAACGCCGTTCCTCGGTTGTGGAAAAAACGTCTACAATCTCGCCGTCTTTTTCAGCTTTGCGCACGACTGGCTTTTGCTCGATAAACACGATCGCCATGTCTCGCCCGACATTGTCTTTGGTGGCGTCAAACATGCGATTACCGCCGTCATTGTCGAGCTCAATACTGACCTGAGGTTGAGAGGTTTCCGGGTCGAAACTTTGTTTGGCATCCTGAACGTTATTGCCCGTCACAATGTTGCGCCGCAGCACATCCTGGAAGCGACCTTCGTAATCATAGGTTTCACGCTGAAAACGAGGGGTATTGGGCAACGCCGCCAAACGAAATTCAAGATTGGCGAATTTGTTCAGAATTTCTTTGGCCCTGGCGCTGTCTTGTATACCCGGCAGGTCAACCACAATACGGGAGCGCCCCAGGCGCTGAACTTGCGGCTCAGATACTCCCAACTCATTCACTCGGTTGCGCAGACTGGTCAGGTTTTGGCTGATCGCACGATCTTCGAAGGCAGCGACACGTTCTTGTGTCAGCGCAAATGACAGCCCGGGGTTACCCTCCAAAACGACATCTCTTATGTCGTAATCCTGCAAATCGTTCAAGGCCTCGCGCGCTGCATCACGCTGGGGCTCATCGTTAAACGCAACGGTCACCTTCCTGTCGCTGACCCACTCTCTGTTGGGCACATACACGATACGCGCCTCGCGCAGCTTATCGCGGATTCCTTCTGCGGCATTCTCTATGACCGTATTGAGATAATCATCCATGTTCACCTGCAGCAGGAAATGTACCCCTCCCGACAAGTCCAGCCCTAAAGACATCGGGCTAGCACCCAAGTTTCGCAACCATTCAGGCGTATTGCTCGCGCGATTGAGCGCAATGATCCAGTCCTCAGCCTTCGCATTCAGCACCGATCGGGCAATGACCTGCGCTTTGAGCTGATTCTCATCAGAGTCCACTCTGATCAGTGAATAGCCGTCGAGCACCTCTGTACCCAAAACCGGGATGGCAGCGGCTTCCAGCGCCGCCTCTAACTGGCTCAGCGCCATTTGTTGATCGTTAGGGGTCAACGTCTCGCTACGCGGGCGTATTTGCAACGCCGCATCCGGTTGGAACAAATTGGGCGCACTGTAAATTGCACCCATGACCAATACAAACAGGATTAATGCGTATTGCCAAGGGCGGAACGTGTTGGGCGCGCTATTGGGCCTGCGAACGCCTAATAGCGGTGGACCCCCTAGGCCAGTTTCAGCCATGTGTTTCTCTCTTGCGTTCTTGCGTTCTTGCGTTCTTCGAAGTTATTGCCTACTTCTCAGCTTCTAAGGACTTGATGGTTCCATTCGGCAAGGTGGCGCCAACAGCCGATTTTTGGATGCGCATCTCAACATTGTCGCCCACCTGGACTTTAACAAAGTCATCTTCAACTTTTGTGATCAGCCCAACAATACCGCCCGCTGTGACAATTTCGTTGCCTTTCGACAGATTGGTCACCAGAGCTTGATGCTCTTTGCGGCGCTTGTTCTGCGGCCGTATTAATAAAAAATAAAAGATCAAGACAAAGCCACCTAAGAACAACAGGTTGATCAAACCTGCATCACCACCGGCTCCGCCGGCTGGGGCCGCATAAACAGTTGTTTCAAACAGACTCATTTTGAATTCCAATCATTAGTGAGGGAGTTGACGAGGTTGCGAAATGTACCCGTTTCAATTGAGGCGCGCAATCGAGCCATTAGATTGTGGTAATAGTGCAGATTATGTTGGGTCATTAACATCGCCCCAAGCATTTCTCCACAACGGTCTAAATGGTGCAAGTAACCCCGCGAAAAGTGGCTACAAGTATAACAGCTACAGTGAGGATCTACCGGTTCATCAGAGGTTTTGTGCTTTGCATTGCGGATTTTCACCATCCCTTGTGAGGTGAACAAGTAGCCATTGCGACCATTACGTGTGGGCATGACACAGTCAAACATGTCTACGCCCAGCTCCACACCACGCACCAAATCAGCCGGCGTACCGACACCCATTAAGTATCGAGGCGCCGACTTCGGCATGTGAGGTAATAAACCTCTCATAACAGCATCCATGTCTGCTTTACTCTCGCCCACGGACAAACCGCCTATGGCATACCCATCAAAGCCGATCTTCCGCAAGCCCTGTAAGCTAATGCGCCGGAGGTCGTCATACATACCACCCTGCACAATACCAAACAGCTTTGCACCTGGATTGAGCGACTGATTTGCCTGTTCATCAAACGCAACGCGACTGCGCTCAGCCCACCGCAAAGACAATTGCATGGAAGCCTCGGCAACGCGGTGAGTGGCCGGGTGTGCCGTACACTCATCTAACACCATAACGACATCAGAGCCGAGGTTGCGTTGCACCTGAATCGATGACTCTGGCGTCAATTCGACTTTGTCGCCATTCACTGGGGAACGAAAAATCACCCCCTGTTCATTCAGCTTGCGTAAATCACCTAGGCTGTAAACCTGAAAGCCCCCCGAGTCCGTTAAAATAGGGCCCGGCCACTGCATAAACTCATGCAAGCCTCCAAAGTCGGCGACGCGCTCATCCCCAGGGCGCAACATCAGGTGGAAGGTGTTCCCCAGTAACATCTGCGTACCCACCGCCTTGATGTCACGCGGGGTCATGCCTTTCACGGAGCCATAGGTTCCACACGGCATGAACACCGGTGTTTCCACCGCGCCATGCGGCAATTCCAGGCGCCCGCGGCGCGCTTCACCATCAGTGGTTAACAGTTCAAACATCGCTTCGCTCCTCGCCACTTTCGGCGCTGCGGTTCAACCACATGGCATCGCCATAGCTGAAAAATCGATATCCCGCTGATACAGCGGTTCGATAGGCGCCCATGACGGGTGTAAAGCCTGCAAAGGCACACACCAGCATAAGCAGCGTCGATCGTGGCAGGTGGAAATTCGTAATCAGAGCATCAACAACGCGAAAGTTAAACCCCGGTTGGATGAACAATTGGGTCTCCCCAATCGTTGCCTCAAGCCTCCCCTTTGGGTTATTGGCCGCTGCACTTTCCAAAGCCCGCACAACCGTCGTCCCTACTGCGACTACACGTCCGCCGTGGTTGCGGGCCGCTTTGATCTTGCCGATCGCGTCTTCATCAATAGCATAAACCTCGCTGTGCATTGTGTGTGTTTCTATATCACCCCGAACGGGTTGGAAGGTGCCCGCTCCAACGTGAAGAGTCACCTCGGCAATCTCTGCGCCTTTTGCCCGAATGGCCTCCAGTAACGCCTCACTAAAGTGCAATCCCGCAGTCGGCGCCGCTACCGCTCCAGGGACCTGGCTATACACGGTTTGATAGCGCTCGTGATCAGGTCCCTCATCGGGCCGTTCGATATAGGGAGGGAGAGGGACATGGCCCATTTCGTCCAGAATCTCGAGCATTGGTCGCTGTGCGCGAAGTTGATAGAACTGGTCTGAACGCCCAGCGTTGGTTAATTCATAGCGGCCTACCGTGATGGTTCGACCAGGTTTTATCGGCTTACTCACCCGAACTTGGAACAGACCCTCGTATTCACCCAGTAATCGCTCTAACAGTAACTCGGCGCTGCCTCCGGTATCCTTGACACCCTGCAGCCGAGCTTTGACAACGCGGGTATTGTTTACCACGAGAACGTCGTTTGGCTCGATGAGTTCGATGATCTCCGCAAAGCCATGGTGCGATACCCCCGCTGGACCGACCTCTAACAGACGGGAGTCTGTTCGAACTTGCGGTGGGTATTGTGCAATCAGTTCGGGAGGCAGAGTGTAGTCAAAATCACTCAGTTGCATTGGCGGTACCGACCAATTTATAGAGAGGCGCGCATTCTAATGGCTTACTGGGTCATGGCAAGCGATAACCACTCAACCATCGCCGCAGCACAGCCGCCGCCAGGGTTTCCACATCTGCTTTTTAAGGTATCGTTGAACCCGTTCAGTCGGGCCATTTACCCACGCAACGAGGTAGCGTATTGAGACTTCTCTTGTAACTGGCTTCGTCGTTGGGCAAAATGCCACCCCAGCGTGCCTGGGTGGCGAAATTGGTAGACGCGCCGGATTCAAAATCCGGTTCCTTCACGGGAGTGTCGGTTCGAGTCCGACCCTAGGTACCATTAAATTCAACGGTTTGTGTGACATATCTTTCCAAACATACACATACGCCACCCTCTCTAACCCTCGATTACCCCGGTCAAACTCATCGCTAAAGCTCCGTGCCTGTCCATTCGAATTCCGGATTAAACACGGTAGTTGGGCTCCATGGTGCGGAGGTGTTGTCTCGCCTCCGATGCTGCCGATAGCACGCGCGGTTTAACCCTTATGCAGCGATCGCCTCTATCACCGGAAACTTGCCGGCACTACACACACCCCACTGCGCCCGCAACTCATCTAAGTCTCTCTCAAACGAGGCCGCCCAATCCAAGCCTATAATGCACTCAGATGCTTTACCCATTTCGTACCCCTTCACGAAAGCAGCCATATGAGTGGCGACGGCATCGCGATCACTCCATACCGTCCTGAGCATTAAAAGTGATGTAAAGAATGCAATAAACGAATACTTGGGTATTTGCCCCATATAAAAACCCGCCACACCAAACTCGCCTTCAAGATCGTAATAGAATCCCGTCAACACATGCCAAAGATCATGCGTCTCATAGGAGTAAGCCATCAACCAGTCGCCATCGTCATCCGCGGGCATTTTTTCTACCGCATTGGGATTGATACCGCGTTTGCGCGCATGAATCGCGAACTGATAACCCAAAGTGCCCTGAGGCAAGGCTTCAAGTTGTTCGAGATTAATCTCTGGCAGGCGCGTGCGCGCATTCATCAGAGCGGCCGACGCCGGCGAAGACGCCGCTACTTCCTCGGCTAAGAGATCCCACCGTGCAATCTTTCGGCCCCAACGAGAGCGGTTAAACGCAAACTGCACAATAGTTGCTTCCTCGATATTCGCGTTTGCGTCCTCTTTTTCCCTGAGCACCCTCCATAGGGCAAGTAAGGTACGGAATGGACTTCGAGGCGTGTAGCTATAGGGCTGATCCTGTACGCGCATTTGCAATGTCTCTTGAATGCCTGCCTAAATCTTCTGCTTATCTGGACGACACATCAAGTGTCATTCGACGAATGCTCAGAGTGCAAAGCGGACAACATCGAAACCGCCCGTAGGGGGTTTGTTGGCCAGCTTAGATCAAATCGTTTGCGTTCATCGCAGAACAACGTCCCCCGCCTCTCCCCATACAGTGTTTTTTGCTCTGCTTCTCGGTTTGCGCGCGCAGGATAAACATTTTTGAGGAACCGGTCACAAAGCTTAAACCCTTTGCTTTTCAGACCCCTCCAATTCGGGAACCATGCCCTCGTAGCTAGAGTGAAATCTAACGAATTACCCAACACTCAAATTTTAAGGAGATTAATTTGAAACTCAGCAACCCTTTGAAAACTGTAGTTGTCGTTGCAGGTATGGCATTCGCAACCAGTGCCTTCGCTGGAAGCGAATACGGTGTATCCATTAATCCGTCTGATCTGGGCAGCGCACAAGGCGTGAGCGATGTTCATTCTCGAATCGTGGCTGAAGCGAGAGCCTATTGCCCCAACTATCGAGAAGCAGGCTCATTACGAAATGTTCGAGCATGCATTAAAGACGTCACTGACGACTTGGTAAGCAAGATCGACAATCCGATGCTGACCAGCTATCACCACGGTGATACCGGTGTAGCAATCGCGCGGAACACATCAGACATGGACGTTGATCGGTCTTAAGCGGTAAGCGGGTTAATTTGTAGGCGGTGAGCAACACATTCGCCTACAGATTAACTTTCTACTAGCGTCCCGCCTTTCCCTGTAGGTTAGCCCATGCCTACAGGGAAGGTCGGGGCGTTTCGCCCCTTCTTACAGCGGCCAACTAACAGCGGCCAAAGTCTCTCGCTTCCCCATCCAGCGCAGATCGTTCGTTCATTCGACTCAACCGCATAGCAAACAGATTACCCTGTGTCGAAAGAGGGTCTCAGCCTCCTGCGCCTCTCACATCCATCACATCTATCACCCACTCACAGATAAATGTTGATAGCGACGCCTGTAGCGCGACCGGTGCGAACCCTGCGTTCTCAGACTGAACCACCAACGCCCATTATTTCGGCACGAGCGCAACGATTCTAAGTGGCCCACCACTGCCGCCACCAATTTTCATGGGCAACGCAATCACATAGGCCCCCGTCGCCGGCAGTTGATCCAAGTTCGCCACATTTTCAAACCCGATGACATTTCTCTCATACAGGTAACGGTGAACAATGAAATCTGCTGATTGGCCATAGTCAATGCTCGGTGTGTCAAGTCCGACGGCCTTGACCTTGCGCACTTCAGATAGATACGCCGCAGCGGGTTGTGAAAACCCGGGGAAATGGAGTTCGGGTACCGCCTCTGCGCCCACTTTGTCCGTGCCCATATAACGTAAACGGTCTGGCCAAAACTGCGCATAACCGGTATTCAGTAGCACCAGGGCCTCGTCAGGTATGGCACCATGCTCAGCCTCCCAGCGCTGTATGGTCTCCACGTCCAGCAGATAGTCCCTGTCCTTGAGCGCCTGAGCCTTGACATCAATAACCACAGCCGCGCCAATGAGCGACGCCAAAGGAATTTCATCCGTGCTCCAGCGCCCTTGCGCAAAATGAATAGGCGCATCTAAATGGGTCCCACCGTGCTCTGCCGTGATGACCCGGTTGGATGCATAAAACCAACCGCCTTCTGTCACCTCCGCCACATTCTGATCATGTACAAAACCCTTCTCCGTAGGCCAGTACAACGTATTGGCGTCAAAAGTATGGGTTAGATCCACCCATTGGTAGCCGGCAAAAGGATTGGCATTAACCGTTTGACCCCCACCAAGCACAAGCAGACACAAAATCGCTAAACGACGGACAAGAATCAGCCCAGGAAGGCTCAAACACGCCTTGATATTTTTCAACAACCCCATCACTTGTGAACCCTTGTGATTAAACGTGGTTCGAGTATCGCCTATGCGATTGAGATCGTCGAGAAAAGGAGTGGACCAACACGGAGCACTCTACAGCACATCACTTGTGATGCTCCGTTCATCTAGTCTGATTGACCTATGACACTTCAACGGTGGGTGCTGTGGGATCGAGTGCACGCTGGCGCAGTAGCAAACGAGCCTCCTGCAATAGCGCCATAGCCTCGTCTATGCGCTGTTCCAGCGCATCTACATCCGCCTCAAAACTACTGCGTTCACGATTAACTGGAGGATCTAGATACGCCCCGTCGGACGACGCGTAGTTCAATTTGGGATTTGCTTTATCTACTTTGACAGCCTGCGCTTGCAGCGGCAGAGGACTAGAATCCAGCGGGGTTTGCATCGCGATGCTCTGCGCTTCCGCCGCCAGTCCGGCTTTGAGTTCGGTTTCAATTTCTTGTGCGATTTGCCAGATTCGGTGCGCTGCAATCAACTCCTCTTCGTCTAGAAAACAAGCCAGTAGGGTTCGGTCCATTAAGTTATTTATGCGCCTCGGCAACCCGCTGGTCATGTTATGTATGGCGCCAAATGCGTCCTCTTCGAATGCCGGCTGACCCGACCAACCAACGACCGAAAGACGGTGTTCAATATAAGCTTGCGTCTCTTGCGCAGTCATTGCTGACAAGTGGTGACTCGCAATCACCCGTTGCCGCAGTTGCTCAAAGCTAGGGGCCAGCAAGGTTTCGCGAAACGCCGGTTGACCGACAAGAAAAATCTGCACCAATGCAGACCCGTCGAGCTGGAAGTTGGATAACATGCGTAACTCTTCTAACGAGCCCGGCGATAAATTTTGCGCCTCGTCAACAATCAGCAGCGAGCGTCCGCCCTGTTGGCCTTGTTGCGTAAATGCCGTCTGTAAACCATTCAATAGCGCGACCTTACTTGGGTTATCTTTAACTTTATAACCGAGCTTTAAAGCCACAAGCTGCAATATTTCGCTGTCCTGTAGTTGCGAACTTACAATGTTGGCAATCTGCAGACTTGGATCTTCTAGCCGTTGTAACAAGGTCCGTACTAAAGTTGTCTTACCGGCACCCACTTCTCCAGTGATAACAATAAAGCCATCTGCTTGTTGCACCCCGTACTGCAAAAAAGCCATCGCGCGCTGATGCTGTTCACTCGGAAAGTAAAATTCAGAGTCTGGCGTTAATTTAAATGGCTTTGCTGAGAAGCCGTAGTGTTGCTCGTACATGCCCAGCATGATAACTATTGCCGCGCACTAGGTTGTGTCGAAGTGTGCGGTTTTGTAAGTCGGCCGCTGAGCGCAGCGTGAGGCCCGCGTTTACCCGCCCGCCAAGCACAAATGTACTTGCCTCTCCAACAAAGACAGTAGTAAGTTCCTAACGAACATGCTGAGGAGCCCAGAATGCTGAGCAAAGCTGAAAACGACCGTCTGACGCTGACTGGTGCCGCAACACCCATGGGTGAGCTTTTCCGCCAATACTGGCAGCCCGCCCTGTTATCTCGCGAACTGACACCTGGTGGCGAACCTAAACGCATCCGCATTCTGGGCGAAGATTTTATCGGCTTTCGAGATGGTGACGGTCGCGTGGGTGTGGTTGAGCCTCATTGCCCTCATCGCGGTGCCAACTTATTCTTTGGGCGCAACGAATCCCGTGGCTTACGGTGTGCGTATCATGGCTGGCAATTTGACACAGCAGGCCATTGTCTGGACATTCCCACAGCACCTGCGAACGTGGCCGAAGCGTTAAAACCCAAAGCCCGCCTGGCGCACTTAGAAGTGCGCGAAGCCTGCGATATGATCTGGGTCCACTTCGGCAAACCACAGACCGGGACCCCGGAGCTCGATTTTGCACACCTACCGCCCTCACATTATTTGGTCTCAAAAAAACTACAACAATGTAACTGGGCACAAGCCCTGGAGGGCGGCATTGACACCGCCCACTTCTCCTATCTCCATGCAAACCTCGAAGACGGCGAGCGGGTTGGATTGATGCCTTCACAAGGGCTCAATGAACCTCCTGAAAGTGGCCGTTATCGGTGGATGATCGAAGACTCCATACCGCAGTTCACCGTGCTTGAACACGCCTCGGGCTTACTGCTTTGCGCGGCACGCAACACCGACGACAGCCAGCGCTACTGGCGCCTGACACAGTTCCTGCTCCCTAACCATTCCATGGCACCGAATAGCTTTCCCGGGGAAAATCACGTCGGCCAAACCTGGGTCCCCGTGGACGATCATTCCTGCTGGATTTATTGCTACCTGTATAACCCGACACGCCCACTGTCACAGGGCGAGCGCAACGCACATTTGCGAGGCCTGGGCGTCTTCGCAGCTGTTGATGAGGATTTTGTGCCGCTACGGCGGCGAGAGAATGATTACCTCATCGATCGGCAGGCGCAGCACAGCACTAACTTTACTGGCATTGTCGGCATATCCGAGCAGGATGCCGCTATCGCTGACAGCCAGGGATTCATAGCCGACCGTTCCCGGGAATTGCTCGGCCAGACGGACCTGGGCGTCGTTAAGTTTCGCCGGGCGATGTTCGATGCCATAGATACCATGGAACAAGGACTCAAGCCCAAGGGGTGTGATCAGCCTTCAACCTACCGCGTGCGTTCCGGGGATGCGATGTCGGGCCCTGATGCATCAGCCCTAGAGGTCGCCCTATCTCGCTTCGGCGCGCTCGCAGGCGAATCTCTACACAATAGCCACTAAGGGCGGTTGCGCGCGCATCTCCCTCACCAACCCGAAGTGCCGGATTCGCCTTTGAAGGGTCCAACCACCCGCGCGGTAATCCAGCCGCCGTAAAACTGACCGGGCTGCGGCTGTACCCGCTCACCATCAACAAAACAGGCCACTTTGCCTGGATAGAAAGAGACGTGACGATCGATGAGGCCGTAAGCCTCAGCAGGCTGCGCATAGATCCAGGCGACCGGCTGTTTTGACCCATCTCCTGCCAGTGAGAAATACGTCGCCTGCCCTTTCCACTCGCAGAACGAAGGTTGTCCAACAGCAGTGAGCTGTGCCCAAACAACGTCAGCCTCAGGGATGTAGTAAGTTGGCGGACTCGCCGTTTCAAGCATGCGCAGGCTACGCTTTGTCCTGGCAATCACCTCCCCAGCCGACATCACCACAACTTCTTCATCACTAGGTTCCAGCGCTGGAGGCCGCGGATAATCCCAGACAGATTCCTGATTTAGACCCGGCTCTTGCGCAAATGAAGGGCGCTCCTGACCCGTATACTGCCACATACCCATGCTCATACCTCTCTACTCCGCGGATGACTTTAATCCGTTCTGCGATCTTCAGAAACCCAGGACGTGTCCCAGATTATACGCGCAATTTGTTGCCCACCGAGCGCATCTATGCACCCGCGCGACGGGTCAAGTGTTGTAACATAGGCACCATCAAACCAAATTAAACATCAGGATATGAGGGAAGAAACCATGGAGAACGTTTACATCATTGAAGCGGTGCGCAGCCCTATCGGCAAACGTGGCAAAGGGCTGGCCGGGCTAATGCCTGCGGACCTTCTGGGTAAGGTGCAAAGCGCGGCCATCGAGCGCAGCGGCGTGCCTGCTGAAAAAATTGGACAAGTCATCGGCGGTTGTGTTTCCCAGATTGGCGAGCAAACGTTCAACATCACGCGCCTGGCCTGGTTATCACAGGGGCTGCCAGAGGATATCGCGGCCACCACCATTGACAGTCAATGTGGATCTAGCCAGCAGGCCACCAGCTTGGGTGCAGCTATGGTGTCGTCTGGCATGGAAGATATTGTCCTGTGCTGCGGCGTCGAGATGATGTCACGGGTGCCGCTGGGTTCTGCTATGAAAGATGGCAGCCCGATGGGCGAAAGCTACTTTGAGCATTATGAGCCCACCAGTCAGTTTCAGGGTGCCGCCATGATTGCTGAAGAGTATCAAATCAGCAGAGCCGACACGGACGCATTTGGCCTGAGCAGTCAGGAGCGTGCGTTGCGCGCTCGCGAGGAGGGACGGTTTGAGCGAGAAATTGTGCCTATTGAGGCTCCGGTGCTGGATGCGGAAGGCCAACCTACCGGCGAAACACAGATAATCAGTGCTGATGAGGGCATTCGCGCCACCAACCTTGAGGCCTTGGGCGGGCTCAATCCGGTACCCGGTCAGGACATTCATACCGCAGGAACCAGCTCTCAGGTTTCCGATGGCGCCGCGGTAGTCATTTTGGCCAATCAGAAAGCGGTCGATGAACTGGGCTTGACCCCACGGGCGCGCATTCTTGCCTCCACTCTCGTCGGTTGTGATCCGGTCACCATGTTGAAAGGGCCTATTCCTGCCAGTCGTAAGGTCCTCGCTCAAACAGGTTTGGCAGTTGAAGACATTGACGTATTCGAAGTCAACGAGGCCTTTGCCTCAGTGGTTCTTGCGTGGCAGAAAGAACTCAAACCGAACCCCGAAAATGTCAATCCAAATGGGGGCGCTATCGCGCTAGGTCACCCGACCGGCAGCACCGGCGCACGACTCATCACCAGTGCGTTACATGAATTGGAGCGCAAAGACGGCCGATTTGGTCTCATCGCCATGTGCTGCGGCGGCGGCCTAGGCACCGGAACGATCATAGAAAAGCTTTAGAACAACGACCCAAGGAGGCTCACTATGAGTTCAAGAACACCGGTACTCGTCGGCATCGCCCAAATTGAACAGCGCGCTGACGACCCGCTCACAGCCAAAGAACCGGTCGAGTTAATGATCGACGCAGTCCGTGCCGCGGCCGAAGATGCCGGCAGTTCGGCATTATTACAGGCGTCCGCCGTACGGGTCATTCGTGGTATTTGGCCCTATCAGAACCCCGCCAAGGCGGTGGCGGAGGCCATTGGCAATCCAAATGCAGAAACGGCCATCACGCCCTATGGCGGCAATTTTGTACAAACCACTTTGAATAAATCTTGCCTAGATATTCAGAGCGGCAAACACGACATGGTCATCATCACCGGAGCCGAATGTGGTAACACACAGGCTAAAGCAGCGCGCGCCGGGCAAGAACTTCAATGGCAGGAATTACCGGGCGAACCTGATCTGTGGATGGGCGAAGAAGTGGATATGCGCCATCCCGCCGAAAAAGCAATCCGGCTCGGCGCGCCCATTCAAATCTATCCCATCTTTGAGGTCGCACTACGCCACCATCTCGGCCTTGGTGTTGATGAACACCTGGCCCAGGTATCCAACCTGTGGGCAGGGTTTAGCCAGGTCGCCGCCGAGAACCCGCATGCCTGGATTCGTGACGCCAAAACCGCCGAGGAGATTCGTACACCCTCTGCCATCAATCGTCCGGTGTCCTACCCGTACCCAAAGTTTATGAACTCAAACAACAATGTGGACCAAGGGGCCGCCTTGATCCTTTGTTCGCAAGAGAAAGCCGAGGCGTTGGGTATCCCACGAGAGCAGTGGGTTTACCCTTGGGCAGGTACCGACGCACATGACCACTACTTTGTGTCAAATCGGGACAACTTATACAGCTCTCCTGCCATTCGCTTCGCAGGCAAGCGGTGTCTGGAACTGGCAGGCTTGAGCGTTAGCGACATCGATCGCGTCGACGTTTATAGCTGCTTCCCTGTCGCTGTCCAAGTCGCCGCACGCGAGTTAAATCTGGATACCAGTAAACCGTTAACTGTGACGGGCGGGCTGACCTGGGCCGGCGGTCCGCTAAACAATTACGTCATGCACTCAATTGCGCGCATGGCGCAACTGCTACGTGCCCAACCGGGTGAC
>Ga0181559_10003258_pt1 | contig 15955 bp, 9 predicted proteins | sample 011ome_21_FD_133752 | JGI IMG/M metagenome (GOLD analysis project Ga0181559, IMG submission 133752) | Coastal salt marsh microbial communities from the Groves Creek Marsh, Skidaway Island, Georgia - 011508AT metaG (megahit assembly) | ecosystem: Environmental > Aquatic > Marine > Intertidal zone...
AAGGCGTCAGAAGCGGAGTTGAAAGGCGCCGAGGGCGGGGATTGAAAGCGAGAGGTGGGCGGAGAGACGCGCCGGGCAAAGTCCTTAAGGATCGGCGTCCACCACGGCGACGGGGTCGTATGGGAACCAGTGTGAGATAGAACGCACCTGTGCGCGATCGACGACGCCGCGGACGCGACCGCGGCGCGGACGGACGGCTTGTCGTGGCTCACGAGCGACGACAGCGACACGCGCGTCGCGTCGGTGACCCTTTGGGACGTCTCTCTGAGCCACCTCCGCGTGCGTCGCAGCTTCAGCGATCGCCCGTCGCCGCCGGCGGCGCTCGGTCCTTCCTCTTCTTCTGATTCTCCTTCTTCTGATTCTTCCTCTTCGTCGTCGTCGTCGCCGTCGCCGCGCGATCGCGATCGCGATCGCGATCGTTCCCCCCGCGCCGCGAGTTTCCGCAACGCCGCCGCGGTCGACGCCGCCTCCGCCTCCGCGTCGTCGTCGTCGTCCGCGGCTCCTCCCCCTGCTGCCCCCCTCCTCCTCCTCGCCGATACTAATCCACCGCACGCGTCGTCGTTCATCACGATCACCACGACAGCCGCGAGCGCCTCGATCGCAGCCTCCGTCGCGTTCGCGTCCCCGACGACCGCGACGACGCCGCTGCCGTGCCCCGGACGCGACCCCGCGCTCGCGACGAGCGCCCTCGTCAGACCGCTGACGACGCCGGGCAAGAAAAATGCCAACGCGTCGGCGTCGTCGATCGCGGAGACGAGCTCGCCGAGGCAACGCAGCGCGTCCGCGCGGATCGCGCGGCTGCCGAGCGCGCCCTTGGCAGCCTCCGCGCGTTCCGCGTCGAGGAGGCAGGAGACGGCGTACCCGAGCGCGGGAAGCGCGGCGTCCGACGTCAGCGTGCGGAAGGCTTGGCTCCGGCTCCCCGATAGAGGGCGAGGGCTCGACGAGGACGACGACGACGGCGACAGCTCGGGAGCCGTGACCGTCGTCGTCGTCGTCGCCATCGATCGAATCACCGCTCGGAGCGTCTCGATGGACGCGGCCCTCAGGTCCTCCCCACCGGGACCCCGACCGTCCGCGTCGCCCCCGCTCCCGGCCCGCGCGGGCGTCGTCGCCATCGCGGCGACGATGTCGCAGAACACCGTCAGCGCGTGCGCGTCGTCGCCGCACGTCCCCGCGCGCGTCGCGATGGCCCCAATCGATCGGACCGCCTCCTCGAGCGCGCGCGACGACGCCGCGCGCTGCTTCGCCGTCGTCCTCTCTCCCGCCGGCGGTTCGATCCCCGCCGCCGTCGCGTCCGTCGTCGTCGGCGTCGCGTCCGTCGCCGCCGCCGCCGTCGCGGCCATCGCGTCGCACTCCCTCCGCAGCGCGCTCAAGATCGGAGAGAGGACGTGCTCGACGGAGGACGCGAGGACTCCGGACGGCGTGAGCGCGATCGCTTCCGTCACCGCGACGAGGTGCGAGGAGACGGCGTCGGACGCGGACGCGGCGGAGGAGGGGAGCGATGCGGCGGTCGCCATGATGACGCGCCTCCGACGCACGCGACGACGCTCCGACGCCGCCCCGCCGGGCGTCGCTCGTCTGTGGACCGGCGCGGTCCGTCCGAGATGGACAGCTGTCGTCGTCGAGATGATGATGGCGGGAAAAAAATAAGATACAACACGCCGCTCATTGAGATCCGCGCGTGAAGCGCGCCGCGACGATGCGCGACGACGACGATGGCAACCTCGAATTCGACGCGTGGACAGCTGTCGCAGACGCGTCGTCGTCGTCGTCGTGCGCGTTCCTCGACTTCCTCAAACGCCGCGGCGCCACGGACGTGTTCGCGACGCACGTCCTCGACGGCGGCGCCTTGGACGCGGACGACCGCGGCGTCTTCGCTCGCGTCAGCGCCGCGTGTCGCGACGTCGCGGACGCGTCGCGCCTCCCGCGCGCGGGGAATGACGGCGTGCCGCTCCGCGTGCGCGCGCACGCCAGCTCCGTCGCGCGGATGCGATGGGCGCGATTGAACAGATGCCCGTGGAACGATCGCGTCTGCGACATCATCGCGGACGTCGGCTCGCTGGACGTCATGAGGTTCGCGCGGACGGAGGGAAAGATACCGTGGGGCGTCAAGACCGCGCTGAATCTCGCGCGCGGGAACCACCTCGCCGTGTTCAGGTGGTGCTGCGAGGAGAAGCCCCAAACGCCGGGGCCGGGGGGGAGGACGCTCGACGCGCACGTGGAGAAGGTGGTCGGGCGGAAGAATCATCCGCGCTGGCGGGTGCCGCCAGAAGGCGCGTTCTCATTATCACACGGGTCCCCATACGACCGCGTTCGCGTGGTGAACGCCGTTTCTTAAGGACTTTATCTCCCGGCGTCTCTCTCCGCCCAGGGTCCCCCGCTTTCAATCCCGACACACCTCGACGCCTTTCAACTCCGCTTCTGACGCCTTTCAACTCCGCGGGCCCCGACGTTCTGTTCGCTCGTATAGAATGGCAAGAGGAGCACCTCGTAGAGTGGGATCGGCACGCGAGCTGCGTCGACGACGCCGAGTTTCGCGCCTGGGACGTCTGCGCCGCCGCCGCGGAGGGCGGGCATCTCGAATTTCTCGAGTACGCGATGCATCGTGTGAATTGGGACCATCACATGTCCGCGTTCGCGGCGAGAGCGGGGCAAGTTCGCGTGCTGCGGTGGTTGCGCGAGCGCGGGTGCCCGTGGGACGAGGACGTGTGTTCGTACGCGGCTCGAGGGAGCTTCGAGACGCTGCAGTGGCTGTGGAACGAAGGGCTCGTGAATATAGGGAACGAGGAGACGTGCGCGCAGGCTGCGCGCGGGGGGTGCCTGGAAACGCTTCAGTGGTGCCGAGAGAAGGGGTTTCCGTGGGATTTCCGCACGCCGACCGCGGTGAGACGCCTCGACGCCTGACGACCGCTTCCATATTACGACCCCGTTATCGTTTGACGCGCGGGAATGCTATCCAATCTGTGACTGACACGTGTATGCATTCAACCAATCGCAGGCGGCGGACGGGGGGCACCTCGAGATTTTGAAGTGGGCGACGGAAAACGGATGCTCGTGGGAGGACACCACGGGAAACGACTACGGAATAGCGTGCCCGATGTTCGCCGCGGCGAAGCGCGGCCACCTGCACGTTCTGAGATGGATTCGAGAGGAGGTATGCGACGACGACGACGTGTGGGACTGGCCGTCCATCTGCGCGGACGCCGCGACGGGCGGTCACTTGCGCGTGCTGAAATTCGCGCGCGAGGACTGCAAAAAGGACGACGACGCGGTGCCCTGGGATTTCTGGACGCCGTTCAAAGCGGCGCAACGCGGACACCAGGAGGTCTTCGAGTGGGTGTGCGAGCAGAGCAAGGGGAGGTTCAACCTCCTCCCGAGCGCGAGGATAGCCGCGCAGTTTGGGCGCGCGGAGATTCTGCGATACATCGTGTCGAAGGCGCCCGGCCGGAATTACTGGAATATGTTGGCGAATGATAACTATGGGCGGGGGTATGGGCGCAAATCCGGCTTCAACGTCGACGTGGGAAGGAAGTGGCATAAGCACGTCATCGCGCTCGCGGTCGCGAACGGTAGGCTCGAGTGCGCGAAGTTCCTGTTGACGCGATACGCTTTTAAACAGAAAGCCGAACTTTGCAAGATGGCCGCCGCGGGCAACGCCCTGCCCGTCCTTCGATGGCTCGTGGAAGAGCAGAACTTCCCGTTCGACGTGCGCTTCTGCGTCGGTTTGCTCATCAGGGACGCGGACAATTGGAACGAGGACACCGTTGGCGCGATCGGCGACGTTGAAGATTTTCGAGCGAAACGCCCGGAGGAGTGGGCCGTCGCGCAGACGCTTTTGGACGTCGCGAACGCGCGTCGGGGACCCGACGAAGACGCTTTGCCATCGCTCGCGAGCATGTACGAAGACAGGGTGAAGAAGGACGTGCGAAAAGGCAAGGCGGACGAAATCAGAGGCTACGCATCGTTCCTCTGCAAGCTCTTTCAACCCGCGAGCCCGAGATTCGTCCACGAGATTCTCGACGATCGCGAGTTCCCCGACGTCGAGGATCGCGCGTGGGACGACGACGAAGGCGAGATTGACGATCTCGACCAGAGGTTCTCTCACACCGACGACGACGACCCTCCTCTTTATGATGGGTATAGGAAAGAAATAAGCATGATTATGGGTTATCATGAAACCGGTGATTTTGATCAATTAATAGAGGCAGCCTTTGAGGCAGCCTTGGGACCTTCACCTGCGATTCTCAATGACGACGGTGACAAATACAAAGGTTCGGAGCTAAGGTCGGACTACGGCTACCATGATACTTCCAGTGATTCTGAAGGGTGATGATCACGATGACGCTACTCGTATTCTCAAATTAACGAACGCCGCGCTCTTCTCGTCTCGCGTCGTCTAAAAGCAAAGCGCGCTCACGCGGTGCCAAACTTTTCCGCGACGTAGTCCATCGCCATCCGCTTCACCTTTTCCACTTTCTCCTTGTTCCCGCGCTTTCGCTCGAAATCCAAAAACTTTTTGAACAAAAACTTCATGCTCTTCGGGGTCAGCTCCAAGTGCGTCGCGCGCTCCAAGAGCCCGCGCGTGCGGTCGTCGTCCCCGCACTTGATCTCCTGGTCCACGTACGTGCTCCAGATGTCCGTCCGCCGCGGATAATTCCGCAAGATGCTCTCGAACATCGTCCGCCCGCGCTCCGGCCGCCCCTCCCGAAATTCGCACAACGCCGTCTGCACCATCAGCTTGACGTGCTTTCGCTTCGGCAGCGCCTGCGTCGCGCGGTCGAGCGCTCGCTTCACGACGTCCGCGTCGACCGCGCCGCCGCCGGTGCCGGTGCCGGGGTTGGCGGCGTCGAGCGACAGGATCGCCGCTCGGACGTGCGCGAGCCACACTTTCGCGCTCTGAGGGTAATTGTCCATACAAAGCGAATGTCGGGGTGGAGTCGAAAGGCGTCAGTTGGCGTTGAAAGGCGTCGAGGGCGGGTATTGAAAGCGAGGGGTGGGCGGAGAGACACGCCGGGAAAAGTCCTTAAGGATCGGCGTTCACCACGCCAACGCGGTCGTATGGGGACCAGTGTGATACTAGAACGCGCCTGAGAAAATTTCTTCACCGCCTCCGCGAGCACCCGCCGCGCGTTCGCGTCGTTCCCGGAGCGCTCGTGCACGCCCGCCAGCGTCAGATGCAACTTCTTCGGGTTCGCCACCTGGCACGCGCGCTTGAACGTCCGCTCGGTCGCCTCCACCGGCGACGGCTTCCCGTGCTTATTCTCGAGGTTCAAGTACGCGACCCAAATATTCATGCGTTCCTCCTCCTCCGACGCCGGGATGGCTTTCAACGCGCGCTCGAGGCACGCGCGCGCGTCGTCGTACGCGCCCACCGAGACGTGGAACGCGACGAACTTTAGCCACGCGTACGACGATCGCGGCGTCTGCATGATGAGCTTTTCGTACTCCGCCGCGGTCTCGGGCGCGCGGTCCGCGGCGTCGCGGAGCGCTTGCTCTTTCCGGTGGAGTTCCATCTCTCGATTGGCTTTTTCTCTCGCCTTTTCGCGCTTCGACTTGGGCTTCTCGTTGTCGTCGGCGGAGGCGGCGGCGGCGGCGGAAGAGGAGGTCTTCTTCGCGTCGTCGGCGTCCCAGTCGAGACCGACGTCGTCGTCGAGGAGTTTCTTCTTCCCGGCGTCGTCGCCGTCCGAGTCGGAGTCTTCGGAGTCTTCGGAGTCTTCGTCCGAGTCTTCCGAGTCTTCGTCCGAGTCTTCGTCGTCCTCGGAGTCCGACGCCGACGCCGCGGCTGCGTCGGGCTCGTCGTCGACGTCCATCTCATCGGACTCGGGCTCCGACGCGTCGTCGTCGTCGTCGTCGTCGTCGTCGGAATCAGACGCGGCGAGCGGGTCTCGCTCGTCGTCGTCCTCTTCCTCCTCCTCCTCCTCCTCCTCCTCCTCCTCCTCGTCGTCGTCGTCGGAGTCGTCTTCCGAATCGTCCCCGCCACCCCAGCCTTCCATCTCCTCCTCGTCGTCGTCGTTCACCATCAGCGGATCCTCCGTCGCGACGTTCTTCTTCCTCCCCCCCGCGCCGACCCCCGCGTCGTCCACGTCGTCCACGTCCATCTCGTCGTCGCTCGCTGTGAACAGACTCGGCTTCATCCCGAGCGATATGCGGCCGGTGTCAACCTCCACTTTCAAGACTTTGGGTCGTTCCATACGAGCGAACGTCGGGGTGGAGTTCAAAGGCGTCAGATGGATTTGAAAGGCGTCGAGGGCGGGTATTGAAACCGAGGGGTGGGCGGAGAGACACGCCGGGAAAAGTCCTTAAGGATCGGCGTTCACCACGCCAACGCGGTCGTATGGGGACCAGTGTGAGATAGAACGCGCCTTTCACTCGAACGCGTTCGCCCGCGCGGACGTGCGCGTCCAACCCGTCGTCGATCCTCGCGTCCGCGAACGCGCTTATGTGACACAACCCGCTCCTGCCGCCGCAATCGTCCAACGTCACGAACACGCCGTAGGTTTGGACCCTGCGGACGGTGCCCATGAGCACGGCGCCCTCGTCTGGGGCGTCGCCCGTCGGCGGCGCGTTCACGGCGGCGGCGCCGCCGCCGTCGCCGCCGTCCGCGCGGAGGGTAATCTCCACCCGCTCGTTCTCCGCGTCGACGCTCAGCACGGTCCCGGTCACGAGCGCGCCCTTCGGGAACGCCTTGGGTGGGTCGTCCACGAACTCGTTCGAGAGGTTGCACAGCTTCACTCTCGCGTCGACGGTGCGTCCGAGCGCGACGAAGCAGCCGCCCTTGGTGCACTGCTTCACGAACCCGGCGACTTTCGTCCCGGGGGTGAGCTGGTCGCACGTCTCGATCGCGAGTTTATCGTAACGGCCCGTGCGCGCGCGTTTCATATCCGACGCGCGCGTCGACAGGTCGATCTCGCCGTCGTCCTCGTCCACGCGAAGCACGCGGACGTCGACCGCGTCGCCGGGGGCGTATTTTTTCCAAGGCTCCCCTTGGGACTCCGCGGACCCTGGCGCGTCGCTCAGATCCGTGACGTGGACGCGGCCGCGCTGGCGACCGTTCAGCTGCACGAACACGCCGCCGCCGTGCGACAGCACCTTGGTCACGATCCCACCGAGCTTCGCGCCCGCGACGACGTCGCGCTTCTTCGCCGCGCGCAACGTCACGATCGCCTTGCGTCGCGCGACGTCGCCGGCGACCATCGCGACGCCGCCTTCGATCGTCTCGCCGACGGCGAAACGTTCCGTCAACGGCCGTTTCAAAACGCTCGCGCTGTCGCCGGTCTCGACCCTCGGGATCCTGCACGTCACTCCCGGCGCGAGCGAGACGGCGAGCGTGTCGCTCGACACCGCGGCGACGACGGCGGGCGCGATCACGTCGCCCGGGGACGCCGTCGCGAGCAGCGCGGTGCCGGCGACGCCGGCGCCGCCGCCGTCGCCGCCGCCCGCGTCGACAGCCGCGGCGAAGAGCTTCTTCGCGTCCTCGACGCCGCGGCGCGTCGAAAGCTCGAGCATGGACCCGCCCTTATCCCCGGCGGGGCCGAGGACGACGACGTCGACGCCGGCGCCGACCGCGAAGTGCGCGCTCAGCGGCCGCTTCGCGCTCAACGTCTGAGCCACCTCCGTCGCGTGCAGGCGCCCTCTGCCGCCGCTCGGCAAGTCCACGATGACCTGCGTCGTGCCCTGCACCTCTCTGACGACGCCGCGGAGCGTCGTCCCCGGCGGCGTTGTCGCGGTCGCGGGGCGGCCCGGGGGCGTCGCGCCGCCGTCCGCGCGGTCGGTCGTCGCCGTCGCGTCGGCAGCCGTCGCCGCCAGCAAAAGTCGCGACGACTTTGATTTTGAATCGCTCGCGACGACGACGACGTCCACCTCTTCCCCGCGCGTCCACCTCGCGCCGACGTCCTCGTACCCGAACCCGTTCACGCTCCGCGCGGCGCAGTACCCGATCGCGCCGCCGTGCTTCGGGAGCGACAACACGACGTACTCGGGTTTGACGAGTTCGACGACGGCGACCGTCTCGGTGCCTTTTTTGGGCCGCGGCGGCGGGAGGTACGTCGTCGACGCGTCGCCGCCGCCGCCGCCGCGCGTCTTCTTCGACCGCGTCTTCTTCGGCGACGGCCCGGGCTTCATCATCGCAAGCAACCCGGGCCTCGCGCCGACGTCGACGACGCCGTCGCGGCGGCTCACGTCCAAGACGACGCCGTTCACTTTCGTTCCCTCGTCCGGCGGCGGCGCGGCGTCGTCGTCGTCGTCGTCGGCGGCGGCGGGCGTCTGGTGGAACGCCATCAGCGCGACGAGATCGGAGTCGACGTCCGGGACGTCCATCAACACGCCGTACTCCCGGGTCGCGTGCACGACGCACGAGATGGACGACCCGGGCGCGAGCTTCGACGCGGTGAGTTCCGCGGAGAGTAACGCGCCGCCGCCGTCCTCGTCGTCGCCGCCGTCGCCGCCGCCGCCGCCGTCGTCGCCGCCGTCGCCCGCCGCCGCCCTCGCGTCCGCGATCGCGTCCGCGGCGTCCACGTCCGCGAACAACGACGTCACCAGCGCCGCCTCCGCGGTCGTCTCTATCATCGCAGCGTCTTTCCCTCCTTTCCGTCCTTTACCACCCTTACCCCCGCCGAATCCCGTTCCGATCAGCGAGAGGCTCAAACGCGGCGGGTCAACCGTCGCGTCCACCGCGGTGACGCGCGCGCGGACGCTCTGCCCCGGCGCGAAGCACTCCTCCGGGTCCGCGTCACCGCCTCGCGCGCCCGGGACGAGCTGCGACGGCGGCGCGAGCCCGGTGAGGCGCCCGAGGAACCGCACGAACACCCCCGCGTTCTGCGTCGCGCTGGCGACGTACCCGGGGTACGACGCGCCGACGACGACGTCGGCGACGCTCGCCGGAAGCGCGTCGCTCCGCGCCGCCGTCACGAGCGACGTCTTCCGCGACAAAATCGACCGACGCGGCTTCGCCTCGAGCGCGACGAGCGGGCCGATCGCGTCGTCCGGCGCGTACGTCGCGACGAGCGCGGCGCCGGTGACGGGGTGATCGCTCACGTGCGCGGCGGTGATCACGCCGGGGACGCCGCCGGGGAGGGTCACGAGGACGTTCCCGGTGTCGGCGTCGACGCGCTTGACGACGGCGGACTCGATTATCGTCCCGGGCGGCGGCGCGCCGACGTCGTCCAACCGGCCGCCGCCGCCGCCGCCGCCGCCCTCGTCGTCGTGTAAAACAACTCCGTCGCCAGATCCGCCCGGCGCTAACGATAGCTTCAGCTTCCCCGGACCGTTATCCGCGCGAATCACGCGCGCTCGGACGCACTGCCCGACTTGAAACGCCTCCGTCGGCGTCTGCCCCGGGGCGAGGCCCAAATCTTGCGCGCCCGCGAGGCCGCGAAGCGCGCCGTACAGAGACACGAAAACGCCGTACGGCTCGACGCCGGTGACGACGCCGTGCGTCGTCGCCCCGCCCGCGCGCGTCGCGTCCTCCATCGTCGCGATTACGTCCAGATCGCTGTTGAGGATCGTCTTCTTCCGCGTCACCGTGGCTCTGGATCGCGCGACGTCCACGGAGAGCACGCGGAAGTTCAGGCGCGCGCCCGGACAAACCTTGGCGTTCGTCGTGCGCCCCGGGATGTCGCTGACGTGATGCGGCGGCAGCAGCGCCTTGACCCCGGGCGCGAGCTTGATCACCGCGCCGTAGGGTTCGACGGCGACCACCTCACCCTTCACTTTCATCCCGGGCGTCAGCTCGTCGAGCGAGAGAAACGGCTGCTCGACGACTGTTTTCTTACACGACGCCGTCGCGACGCCGTCGACGACGCGCCGGCCGATCAAGCGCGCGCGGACGGTCGCGCCCACCTTGAACTTCTTCTCCAAACGCTCGATGTGATCGTCCGTCGCGTCGGAGATGTGCACGTATCCCAAGCACGCGCCTTTCGGCGGCGAATAAGACTGTTTGCCCATACGACTCTCATCGTCCGTGGGCGCGGCCGCCGCGCCGGACGGCGGAAGCTCGAGCAAGACGCCGACGTTCGCGTCCACGCGTCGAACGATCGCGGCGTCGTACGAGGTCCCAGGTTTCGGCAGGTTCAAGTGCGAGAGGGGATCGCCGCCAGTCTCGGTCGAAGACGGCTGAGGGCCGTTCCATACGAGCGAAAGTCGGGGTGGAGTTGAAAGGCGTCAGATGGAGTTGAAAGGCGTCGATGGCGGGGATTGAAAGCGAGGGGTGGGCGGAGAGATGCGCCGGGCAAAGTCCTTAAGGAACGGCGTTCACCACGCCAACGCGGTCGTATGGGAACCAGTGTATAGAACGCACCTGAACCGATACCGCCTGGGGGGACACGAGGTGCGGTCGGAGCGTGAGCCCGATCCGCTTCGCGTCCGCGTCGACGAATAAGACGCGCGCGCGGCAGCGATCGCCGACTTTGTGCGTCTTCGAAACGTCCGGGGTCGGGCCGTTAAGGTGCTTGCCGTCCGTCCCTTTCCCGTCCCCGAGGTGAAACGCGTCGATCGTCGCGGTGAAGTACGTCATGAAGTTCACGGAGAGACCGTCTGACAAAACGGCCCTCACGCGTGCGTTCACGAGCATCCCAGGGAGCAACGACTGCATCGAGGTGTAGTCGCTCTCTCGCGTCACCGCGCTCGACACGCGCTTCGCGTCCGCGGTGCACTGCACGACCCTGGAGTTGGTTACGAGGGCTCTCTTCTTCTCTTTTCCGCCGCCGTCTTCCCCGTTTCCTCCGTCCCCGCCGGGACCCGCGTTGATCACGACGTCCAGTATCGCCCCTCTCGCGAGCGACGACGCCATCTCCGCGCGCACGGACTTCCGCGGCAAGAACCCGATCGGCGCGTCGTCGATCCCAAAGTTCAACACGAACCCGTGCGCCTCTACACCCGTCACGCACGCCGGGACCGCGGCGCCGTCGACGAGCGCGTCTTTCGCGACGCCGTCGCATACCCTCGACAGCCGCGTGGAGAGGTCGATGCGTTTGCCGCCGCTCTTGCCTTTGCCGGAGCGGACGACGACGGCGCGGAGGATCTGGCCGACTTTGAATAAAGCGGCGAGCGGCTCGGCGTTCGTCAGCGCTTCGTCGTCGTCGTCGGAGTCTGACTCGTCGGACTCTGACTCTGACTCTGACTCGGACTCGGAGGAATCGGCGGTCTTCTTCTTCATCTTCGTCATCTTCGTCGTCTTCTTCTTCTTCTTCGCGGCGACGAACGCGTCGGAGGCCTCCGCGCGCGTGACGCTCCCTCGCAGACCGTTCGGCAGCGATAACGACATCCCCGCGTCGTTCACGTCGACGACGACGCCCATCAGCTTCGTCCCGACCCTGAGCGTCTTGTGACGCAGGAGCTCGACGAACGTGCGCTCGCCCGCGATGGACTTCGCGACGCCGTAGGAGAACGCCTGCGTGATCGGTGGACGGGTGGGAGGAGGAGAGGAGGGAAGGAGGGGGGATCAGGGCGACGGTCGGGTCGGATCGGGTCGGATGGATGGACGGCTGGATTTCGATTTCATTCAGAGGACGACGCAAAAAGGCGGCGACGCGCCGACGGCGCGCGACGACGACGGGTCGAGACGCGCGCGCGTCGGGGATCGAAAATTGCGCTGCGCGCGATCGTCGTCGCGGGTGCGACGGCGCGAGCGTCGTCGCGAGGACGCACCGCGTCGTCGTCGTCGCCGCCGGACGTCCGCCCTCGCTTGCGTGCTCCGCCGCCGCCGCGCGACGCCGCGCGCGGCGCTCTCCGCGAGCCGCCATCGTCGTTCCCTCCTCCGCCGCGAGACGCGACGTCGCCGCCGCCGCCGCCGCCGCCGCCGCGAGGGAACGACGCCTCCGCGTCGTCGTCGTCTCTCCCGCGCTTCGCCCCCATCGCGTGCCGCCGGACTCGCTCGCTCGAACGAACGAACGCCGGCGCGCGCGGCGGAGTCGGCGCGAGTGGAATCTGACGGCGTCGCGGCAGTGGGACGGGCGTGTCTTTTGACTTGTTTTCCGTCGTTCAAAGCAAACGTTTTTCACCCACCGCTCAGTTTCAACATTTGATCGCGTGGGTCCCTTTCAACTGATGAATCACGTTATGCGGCACCGTACGTATCGTAGCCCTATGCGGCTGTAGTGACTCAGCTTGGACGATTGTCGTACACACGTCGAAAGGTCAACTCATCGCGGCCCTCTCGGTCAAATATCACCTCAACATGTGACCTTTTAGTCTGGAAAAAGTTGCAGTTGGTTTTGTTCGGTGCGTGCCACACGTGAAGAGGGGCCGTGAAGATGCCGCGAAGATGTAGGCAAGGAGGGTCGCCGCTTCCTCGCGCGCCACACCCGTCGTGCGCAGCTCCGAGTGCGCGCGCGCGTCGTCGTCGTGTTCGCGTGGACGCCTCCGCGCGTTCGTGAGTGATCGCCGATCATGTCGAGCTCCGGGGACGTGCCGATCTCGCACCTCCACCTCAACGGCGCGGCGACCGCGGGGGGCGAATCGCGTTCGCACGATAAAGGTGGGGGAGGCGGACGAGGTACCGTCGCCGACGCGGAGGGCGATCGCGGCGGTTCCGACGCGATCGGCGCGTCCGCGCAGACCGCGGCGGGAGCGAAGCGCAAGGCGGGCGCGCTCGTCGTCGGAACCGGCGACCGCAGAAGCGGCGTCGGGGCCGGCGCGTCCAGCAACGCCGGTCCGGGAAGGAACGCGCGGAGAAAGATCGGCAAGTCCGGCTTCAGGCGCGTTCTATACACCTGTCCCCATACGACCCCGTTGGCGAGGTGGACGCCGATCCTTAAGGACTTTTGCCGGCGCATCTCTCCGCCTAGGGTCCCTCGCTTTCAATCCCGACACACCTCGACGCCTTTCAATTCCGCTTCTGACGCCTTTGAACTCCACCCCGACGTCGCTTCGTATGGAACGACCCTCATCAGAGGCGTCGCGTTCCACGGCGTGAGCAAAAAGTTCCGTGCGCGGATCACGTCCAACACCGGCGACGGGCGACAGAGAGCGTTGGGGTACTACGAGACCGCGGAGCTCGCGGCGAGGGCGTACGACGTCGCCGCGCGGGAGCTCGGGGTCAGCGCGGATCTGCTAAACTTCCCCACGGATGCGGAGACGGCGGAAGGCGTCGGAAACGGAGGAGCCGACGCGTCCGCGCCGCCGCCCGCCGACCCCCCGCCGCCGCGCAAGGGCGCGGGCGCGGGACGGCCGACGAAGAGAGAGGGCGTCGCGTCGCTCGAGCTCGCGATCGTGGGACCGAACGGCGAGAGCGAAGCGGCGCTCGTCGCCGCCGCCGTCGGCGACGGCGGCGGCGACGGAGGCGCCGCCGTCGTCGCGGTCAAAGAGGGGAAGGCGACGGCGACCGGGATCAAGGGCGTGCGCCTCAAGGGCAAGGGGTCGTACGAAGCGCGGATTAAGGTCCGCGGGAATGATAAACGCATGCAGCTGGGACGTTTCCCCGACGCGCGGTCGGCGATGCGGGCGTACGACGCCGCCGCGAGACGGGCGGGGTACTGCGTGAACCGCGTGGAGGCGACGGGCGATCTGATCGATACCCAAAGCTTAGCCGCGATCGGCGTCGCGTGCGACGTCCTCAAGGGCGTGAAGGAGTTGACGCACGAGGAGGCGGCGAAGCTCGCGATCGGGGAGCTGCCGGCGGTCCCGGGCGGCGTCGAAGTCGTCGCGACGAACTCGGCGGCGATCGCGGGGGGCGCCGGGGGGGAAAAAAAATACGCGACGTTCGTGCGCGTCAAGCCGGGAATTCACGAGTACCTCGGGACGTTCGATACCCTGGAGGAGTCGGCGAAGAAGCTGAAGGCGTCCAGGCCGTCGATACGGGGTTTAGGGAAGGAGTGGGCCAAGATCGCGGGCGGCGCGGCGGGGGCAAAAGAAAAGGGGGGGGGGAAGGGCACCGGGACGGGCGGCGGCGGCGACGACGCGAGCGGCGGCGGGGGATCGAAAAAGCCGGGAAAGAAGCGGACGCTCGGCGCGAAGCACGGCATCATCGCGGAGGACGACGGCGTGGGCGACGCGGATCACCGCGCGAGGTTGGTCGCCGCGGAGGAGGCGGGGAGGTTCGGGCTGGGTGGCTACGTCGCGGCGGTGGCGGACGCGGACCTCGGGACGCCGAGACACGCGTGAGGTACTACACTGGTCCCCTTACGACCGCGTTCGCGTTGTGAACTTCATTCCTTAAGGACTTTAGGAGACACGCAGGAGACGCGACGCCGACGACGACGACGACGCCGCCGCCGCCACCGGAAGACGAAAGAAGACGAACGAACGAACGCGAACACAAAAACGCGATGTAAAACGAGATCATCGTGCGCGACGGCCGACGACCGATCGACAGACGATGAATCGTACACGTACTATCATTTTGTAACGAACGTGACTAACTTTTCACCACTCGACGAACTCGAACGCGGTCTTTTATTCAGTCGACATCACAGACGAGTCGTCGGTCGTCGCGCCGCTCCGCGAACGACGCGACGCCGCGCCGCATACTACATCTACCTACGCGAGCTGCTTCGTCCAGTCCACCGGATCCCACGCGTCCAGAAACGCGTCCATCTCGCGCTTCAACGCCGGCGGCGCCAGCGGCCGTCGCTTCGCTCGGCTGACATTCTCCGGTAGATCCAACAGGCCGACGAGAACGTCCCTCGGCAAATCCACGCGCCACCTGCTCTCGTCGTCGATCACGTGCACGTACCCGCCGCGCATGCCGAACTCGACGTGGAAGTACGGAAAGTTTGGCGGTATCGCGCCGCGTAATCCCCGCGGCGGCGCGGTCGAGATGCACTTTTTCGCGTCGTGCACGCTCCACTCGCTCTCCGCCTCGTCTATCGCCTTCTTGAAGTACATCGACGCGTCGTCGACGCGCGCGTCCGGTATCGGGACGCACTCGATGAAAGCGTGCGAGCTCGCGGCGGCGCCGACGACGCCGGAACCGCCGAGCCGCGTCACGGTCTCGTAAAAGACGCACCCTTTCCCTTGACTCGCGAACATTCGAACGAGGCACTTTTTAAAGTTTCGCATCTCTTCGAAGACGTCTTCGTCGCACGCGCGAGAGCTCGGGACGTGGCCGATCGGCGCGATGACGCAGTGTCCGGGGACGAGCCGCCCGCTCATCGGTAACATCAGGTACGCGAGGTTACCGTACGCGACGTGCAGGTGCTTCGGGCGGTCCGGAGCTTCCAAGCAGTACTGGCACTTCGACAGCCGTTTTTGCGAAATTTGGTACTCGCGCACCGCGCGCTCCTTGGCGCGACGCTGCCGCTCCGCGTCGGACTTTTTCGAATCCCGGCTCTCGTACATCTCCAACCCCGCGTCGTTGTCGTACTCGTCGTCCACCGCGTTATCGCGCTCGCGCTCGGTGCCCAGCGCTTTATACCGCGCGCCCTTGCGCGTGATGTTTCGCGCGAGGTTTTCGTCGTAGCTCTCGCCGGCGCCGTGACGCTCCGCGGCGACGAGGTCCGCGAGGCTCTTGGCGTCGTCGTCCGCGTAGTACCTCGCCTTTCGCCCGTCGCCGCCGGCTTCGGACGTGTCGTACCGCTGCGTCGTCTTCGACGGCTTCCGAACCGCGCCCTCCGCGGCGTGGACGCCGCCGGCGAGCGTCGTCGCGCGACCGAACGCGCCGGGCGCGGCTCTTCCGTCGGCGGTGACGAGCGGGAGAGACTCCTCCGTCGCGTTCGCGTTCGTCTCGTTCGTCTCGTTCGTCTCGTTCGCCGTCGCCGCGTTCGCCGGTTTCTTCCCCATGAGCCGCGCGCGCAACGCCGCCGCCGCGGACGTGTTCGCGGTCGTCGGCGCGCGACCCGCGTTGTCGCGCGCGGCGTCGCGGGCTTCTCTCGAGGGCGGCGCGACGCGTCGCGGCGGCGGCGGCGGCGGCGGCGGCCGTTCCCGTTCCCGTTCCGTCGCCGCGGGCGGCGCGCCTCGGACGTCGTCCTCGTCGTCCTCGGACACGATCTCGTTGAGATACGTCCCTCCGCCGCCGCCGTCG
>Ga0181559_10003259_pt1 | contig 15953 bp, 9 predicted proteins | sample 011ome_21_FD_133752 | JGI IMG/M metagenome (GOLD analysis project Ga0181559, IMG submission 133752) | Coastal salt marsh microbial communities from the Groves Creek Marsh, Skidaway Island, Georgia - 011508AT metaG (megahit assembly) | ecosystem: Environmental > Aquatic > Marine > Intertidal zone...
AAGTAGAGTTGTTTGGTTTGGCTCGACGGTGTGTGCTTGGGGGGGACGGGGAACGAGCTGGGATTGGTTCGTTCCTGCAGGCACTGATCGGTGAAGCAGTGGAGAAACGCAAGTAGATCTTCGATTTCAGCCTTGCTGAGTTGAAGGTTACCAAGGTCCGAACGATTGACAGTCTTCGGAAAGTCGGTCGTCTTCCAGCGACTTTGGGGCGTATCGCGAGAATTGTAAAACTCAATGACTTCACGCAGTGTTTTAAGTGATCCGTTATGCATGTAGGGTGCCGTCAACACAACATTTCGAAGAGAAGGAGATCGAAATTGCCCGATCTCTTCGGTGTTGCCAGTATGTTCCCCAAGTCCCCTGTCGGGGGCTCCATCTGAAGGGACTCCTAGATTGTCATACCCAAAATCACTCAGTAACGGTCGTTCCCAGTGATTCGCGGACAGGGGATGACAGCTGTTGCACTTACCTTTTTCAAGGTAAATCTTCATGCCTCGTTTTTCTGCGTCGCTAAGAATCAACTCATTGCCATCGTGATAGGCATCAAGTTTTGAATCAAAGGGTCGAAACATTGGGCTTCGTAAAAACTCAACCAAAGAGAGGTAGGCTTGATAGGTGACGACGGAATCAGAATTCCAGTGTTTGGTTCCCACCAAATTTTTTAGCTTCTCGGAGTAGTCAGACTGCCGTAATCGCCTAGCAAGTTCTTGTTCATCCTTGAGATTCATTTCGTTTCCATGAAAAAATGGCTTTTGCACCTGCTCGAAAAGATCTCTAGCACGTCCGTCCCAAAACAAACCTCCTTCGTAGGCGTAGATTTCGTCACCATCTGCTGTAAAGAATTCATCGTAGGCAAACGACGGAATCAGTGCGGCGTACATGAGAGACGGCGCATTGCGAGTACCGAATCGATTCATCATGGCACCTGCAGATTGAGGCCGAGGGTCTGCAAACGCATGCCTGGGATCGTGGCAGTTGACGCACGCGAGTCCTTCGGGTTGGGAGAGCGTTTTGTCTAAGAAAATGCTTTGGCCAATTTCGGCGAGAACAGCAATCTTTTGCGAAGTCTCGGGATCCACTTCCTTGGACTTTACGGCAGTGGACCATTGCAAAAATAGAACTGCAACGATGATGCTGCTGATCGCAAGTCGATGGAAAAAACGCTGTAGCGCCGGTTGCTTAGTGCAATGGTTGCTCAATGGAGATTCCACTTCTTTTCTACTTTCACCGAAAATCAGGGTTTTAATCGTCCGGAGTTATCTTGAGTCGAGCATTCGTTTCATCGTCTCATGCGAAAATCATGAACGATGATGCTGTGTCGGTTGTGAGGTTGAATGATACACCATACTAGGGCACCGTAAGAATGCTTGCGATCGTCATGCACCGGTTGGCTAGGCTCGCAAAGTTATGCAGTGATGTAGTTCGACAACAGCCGAGATCAAGAAAGGTGAAGCCGCGGCGAGTTGGTGATTTTCGAGGGCGTTCGTCGGGGCCTCTTGAGTGAACATCGCAAGGGAACCTCCGGTTGACTTATCTCACAAGGGAAGCAAGCCAAATGCGACTTTAATCTTTCACGTATTTGGAAAGTTACCCGAAGTAACTCGTTGGTTTGCAGAGTGATTCGTTTTGCTACTCTGCTTTTTTTGCCACCAAAGCGGTGCGCGTCATGCAAGCTGGAAAGTGCTTTAGACTCATCTTTTTTTGAGTCACGGTGCAACCTTCATCGCGCAAGATCTCCATCATCCTTGCAATCGGGATGTTCTCGTAATGGTATCGTTTGCAGACATACTTTCCCAAGAGTGTTTCGCACATCTCGAGGTTCAGCAGGTAGCCCCCTGGACTCAATAGTTTGGTGAGTGTGCGAAGGCTTTTTTCTGGGTCATCGGCGTAACCTAGTACAGCTCCAACGCAAATCAACTGGAACGTCCCCTCTTCGAGATGGATGGCGTTCTGCTCTAAGGACTGGACTTGTTCAGGGGAACTGATATTGGCAATCCCCACCGTCATGGATGCTTCATGGACTCCTCGTCGTTTTGCCTTAATAAGCGCAGCGTCGAGGAAATTTGGTTCTAGGTCAGTCGAGAGGAGCGTCGTATTGATTGCCGATTGCAAAAAGTGGATACCGATCGTCCCTGAGCCGCATCCATTATCCAGAATTTTGCCATTGCTAACTGGAGGTATTTCACAGGTCCTTAAAAATCGCTCAACACTCGCTTCAAATCCAAACACACGCATAAACAGATCGTAGTTGTGACTGTTTTTATAGAGTTCGGGACTAAGCATTGAATAATGACGTGGTAGTTCGCAGTGTTAGGAACAGGCAGTGACAGTCGGATGTGCGAAAGTTTGTACGTTTTGGGCATTGGCCCATTGGATTCTTGATCGCTGAATTCTTGATCGTTTTGAACCGCTCGATACCCTCGGCTGAAGCGGGGTGCCAGCTTTGGGTTTTGCAACCGAGCGAGTTTTACAGGGAAAGCGCGGTCATTTGTAGGTTAGATTGAGCCGGTGCCGGTATCCCCGTTGGTTTTATCCTGAAATTCATCCATCTGGATTAGCGGCGAGACTGACTCGGGCGACCGCCGAAAAGCGATTTTCAAGGAATTTTGGGCATCTGACGATCGAATGGTAGAGCTCATCGAGTATTCGTGTTGGGTTTCCAAATAAAAAACGCTGCAGCCAAAAAACTGCAGCGTCAGGGTGGTTTCTAAAATTGAAGCCTTATCGCGTTATTACTGACCGATAGACTCTTGAATGGTTTCTCGTGAAGCACGAGTGCCCAGTGCTCCCCACAAACCATAGGGGCTCGCAGCACCAGGCTCGCTGCCCGGAGTGCCGGACCACGCGGGCATTGCGTCGCTTCCTCGCTCAATGGGAGGTAGTGTCGAATCACCAGCATCGATGCTGTCGGTAATGAAGACAACCGCTCCATCACCCATCAGAATGTGCGCACCCCCTTGATGGCGGCTAGTCGCAGAGAATACACCTTCTGAGTAGTCCCCGGTGCCAATCATGCAGCTTGGGCTGTTGGGAGGCAGGATGGTGTTGAACGATGCATAGGGAAGACGAAAGTCTGCCCAGCGGCATCCACGACATTGGTCACTGCCTGATCCATACATGGTTGCTGAAACCGCATAGAAGGTAGGGCGGTCAGGATCAATGTGGGTACCGGTCTTGCAGAGACTTGGATTTGATTGAAGACTTGTGACGCTATAGGGGTCATTGTTGGCGAACCCTCTCACCCAGTCACCTTTGACTTCGCGATTGCCTAGTGAAGTTGCGATTTCGCCTGCCATCACGGTGTTGGCAAGTCCATCAAGAACGTCACGGAATTTGCTCGCTCGACGATTCCAGAACATCCCTCGGCAAGCTGCGCGGGAACGAGTGGCCATCCAATCGAGATTCGTGCGTCCGTTGGCTTTATCGTTGTTGAAGAAGCCCCATTCGCTTGTTCCGCCATACTCAACACGGTCCATCGCATCGCCAACACTGGCGGCGTAGTTGTTGCGTCCATGAGCTGGTAGTCCATAGCCTGGATCGCTAGGACATCGGTAGGTTGGGATTTCCGTTTCCCATGGTGCGTACTGACGAGTCCAGGGACAGGGACCCATCGCTGGCCACATCGGAATTCCGTTGTAGACGAGAGTACCAGGGTTCGTATAGCCAGGGGTGACTTCAGTGCTTTGGTTCGAGATCTTCTCCCACAACGCTTGTTGTTCGACAAACGGTGTGATCGGAACTAGCCAGCTGAGAAATAGACGGTTGCCATCATACGTGACATTGCCCGCCATTGATCGTGTGGTTCCGGTGCCGTTTTGCGGAAGTTGTTTAAAGGAGCTGTGGTAATTGTGTACCGCAAGTCCGATTTGCTTGAAGTTATTGCTGCAAGACATACGCCTTGCCGCTTCGCGAGCTGCCTGAACTGCCGGTAGAAGAAGGCCGACTAAGATACCAATGATGGCGATTACCACTAGAAGCTCTACTAGTGTGAATGCCAAACGATTTGATCGCATGGATTTGTTTCCCTCATGAAACATTGTGAATAAGACATTCACCCGACTGAAACACATTGCGATTCGTGTTGGTCCTTGGCTTGATGGCGGACGGTTTCTATCGATCGACGAGTTGTGATCGATCAATAAAACGTCACGGTGACTCGAGCCAAATTAGCTATTGAAATCACTCTCAAATCGCCTGCTTAGAAAGACGTAATGGCTTACTCGCAATTTCGGGCTGACGTATTAAAGGCAATGTTTCGAAAAAAGTTGCGATCTTATCTATCCAATTTGTTTGTCAGATTAAACGCGGCTTTTTCGTCAAGTCGTTTTGCAATCTAAGTCGTCTTTTAAGAAAAGTCGCAGTGTAATCAGTTAGCAAAAGAGTTTTTTTATTGTGGAGAAGACGTGCGGTTTCTTGTGCTTTTTGGAAATCACATCGCTTTGCTCCTCGCGAGCAAATTTCTGCAATTCCTGTTGTTGGATTTTGCTTCACTTGTTATTCGCTCGCGCATTGCTTTTGAGACGCATGTTACTTGACTTTGCATCAACTTCGTACGAGACGCTTTGGTGACGGAGATGATGTAGGTGTTGGGTTTATTTTTTTGGTGTTCGGATAACAAGAGTTCGTATTTCAGTCATCTCTTCGATGGCATAGCGAACTCCTTCTCTCCCAATCCCGCTGTCTTTAATTCCCCCGTAAGGCATATGGTCAACTCTCCATGATGGGACGTCACCGATGATGACACCCCCGACCTCAAGTGCATCCCAAGCTTTTTGTGCTTTGTAAAGATCTCGGGTGAAGACGCCTGCTTGTAAACCAAACTCACTGTCGTTTGTTTCGTCAATCGCGTCATTGAAATCACTGAACTTGCTGAGTATCGCGAGCGGTCCAAAGGCTTCCTTGGCGTAGACCGATGCCGTTCTCGGGACATTTTCCATAAGCGTCGGCTGCATCATGGCCCCAGACCTTTCACCGCCACAAAGGACGATACCACCCATCTCTTTCGCCTCCTCAATCCAGATGCTTAGCCGTTCTGCCTCTGTTTCCGAAATCATGGGACCAATGAATGTGGAGTCATTTTTGGGGTCACCGATGACTAGCCCTTTGGCTTCTTGGATTAAGTTGTGTTTCATCTCATCGTAAATACTTTCATGGATTAGAATGCGCTGCACACCGATGCAGCTTTGACCAGATTGGTAGAATGCTCCGATGATCAACCGATTCGTTGCATCTTTTAGGTCGGTGTCTTGGTCCACGATGCAGGCTGCGTTTCCTCCCAGTTCCAGAAGGACTTTCTTTTTGCCCGCTTGGTTTTTCAGTTGCCAACCCACTTCGGGTGAGCCCGTAAAGCTGAGCAGTTGCACCCTTGGGTCAACTGTTAGCTGAGTTCCTGCGGAACGATTGCAGGGCAAAATTGAGAAGCCGCCCTTGGGGATATCTGTTTCGGCAAGAATTTCACCAATTAGTAAGGCGCTGATCGGTGTATCGCTCGCGGGCTTAAGAACAAAAGGGCATCCAGCAGCGATTGCCGGAGCGATTTTGTGGGCCACCAAGTTCAGTGGGAAGTTAAAAGGAGTGATAAAAGAGCAGACTCCCACCGGAACGCGCTGATACATGCCGCGATAACCGCTCGCGCGAGGAGAAATTTCTAAGTTCAAAACCTCGCCGCCGATACGAACCGATTCCTCCGCGGCGATTTCAAAGGTATCAATCAGTCGATGGACTTCACCTCTCGCGTCACGAATTGGCTTACCCGCTTCGATGCATAGGCACATCGAAAGTTCGTCAAACCGTTCTCGGAACCTCTTGGTGCAGTGATTAAGGATTGACTTGCGATGAAAAGGTGCCAAGTCTCGCATTGCCTGCTTGGCCGCATGTGCGGCGCTGATGGCATCTTGGATGGTTTGACTGGTTGCGATGGATACGTGCGAGATAACTTCTTGATTGTATTTGTCGGTGACTGCAAGTCGCTCTGGTGAACTCGTTGCGACTCCGGCCAGGTAGTAGGGGTAGTGCTGTTCAAACATCGATTCGGTTCATTCAAAGCAGGAGTTGTTTTGTGAGACCAGTATTTTCGAGTCTGCATTTTGGCAAACTACCGGTAAGTGATGACGGGCTCGATGAGCCGACGATTATTCGGGGTTGATTGCCGTCAAATATTTACGGATCGAGTCGCTTGATTTGATCTTGCCAGTTGTGTCTTGGTCGACTCCTGATAACGGTCCTGTATGAACGCTCAGTGGGAGTATCGGTATGAACACTAAGTGCGAGTGTCATGTCGCGAGTCTTTCAGTGCAAGAATGATTATGGAGCCGTCGCATGGAGACTCGTTGCGGAGATGATCGTCGCGTTAGGGAAACCCGTTTTCCACTCGGTCGAGATATGGGTTGCTCCATAAAAGTCTTCTGACTCAAGAAATCTCTCTGGTGTCTTCGCGAGTTTGTTTTTTGTGTCAACGTAGACCCTAATGACATAGGTTCCCGGTGGAAGCGTTGGTTCGTTTTCTTCCCCCGGATTCAGATTGCTCTCTCCGTCACGCGGTTCGTTATCGGTCTTGTTATAAGCGTTGCTCGATTTCAACGGGTGTGTTGGACTAGGTTGTCCAATTTTGTGAAGCGGACCGTTGACAAAATGCCGAGGAGTGACAATTCCCTGCGTGAATGCAATTGGATCGTTTGGCTGGTCATCTAAATGGACGAAGATCTGAACCGGAGTACCTGTGGGGATCCTCTGGGGGATTTCCGAGATACGAATGATCTTTTCAGTTGGTATCCATCGATCCGTTGGAAGTTGGTCGACGAACTTGTAGTTTCCCTGAACAACATCCGCATAATCCTCGATCCAGCGTCGAATCGATTTATAAGATTGATCATGCTCAAACATCTTTAAGCCTCCCGCGTGAGAGACTGGAATCACCGACGACGGAGCAGGAAGCGTCCCATCGTCCAGCTTGGCAGGGATTTTCGATAGTGGTTTCAAGAGGATCAGGCTGTCACCGGGTGATTCAAGGTGAAGCAAAGGAAGTTGGTTGGCACGAACTTTTCTACTTGATGAAATCCAGCGATCCATGGTCGCGGTCGGGGATTTTTCAAAGAGATTCATTCTCGCTCCGTATTCACGGACCAATTCTTGATGACGTTGTTTGGCCTTTTGATGCTGAGGATTTTCGGGGTTGATTTCGAACGGAGTGTGGCACGGAAAACATCTCATTCGTTGTGACCACACTTCACGAGTGAATGACTCGATTAGGCGATCTTTTCGAGTATGACGTACGACTTCGATCGGATGCCTGGGGCCGACTTGATTGTCGGATAGGAGGCTGTTGTCCGTGTCTCCCGGTCGGGTGGCATCTTTCGCGTCTGGGTTTTCTTCGCAGCTTTTGATGATCCAGTATTCAAACGCCTCGTATTCCGCCTGTCTTGTCTTGGCATGTAGTCTTTCGGCGGTGAGGTTTGGGTCTTTTTCACCCATTTGGATCAGGGAAAGGATTTTTGATTTAGTGGGATTGTTGCGATCGATCAGTCCAGCGTTTAGCAGAGCAGTGAAAGTCTCGGTGTGACTCGGCAAGATGTAGTCCTTGAGATCCACCGAAGCGAGATGACACTGGACGCAGCTAGAAGGTTTGCTACTACGAAAAATCGGCATAATGCGTTGTTGGAAAACATCTGCAGCAGCATCCTGCTGAGTGAATTCGTTTGCTCGTAGAGCTGTTGCTGACAGTGCAAGGCTTACCACGAACAAAGCGAGAATGTGGGGCACCGAAGTCGGCACGCGGTAAAATACATTCGAGACGATGAATGCTTTCATGATCCAAGATTTCAACAAACGAGGCGGGGTAGATACTGCGTTGATTTGTCCCAACTTTAGCGACCACCCAAGTCTATCAGAACGGTGCTGACGCTCGAGTTAATCCTTTTGGTGCGTCAACATTTTCAGAACCACTCAAAATGTTTTGACTCTGGATGATTTCGGTTTGCGGTTTTCAATTTTGGTTTTCGTGTCTGCGAGCAGATTTCTGGCTCGACGTGAGTGCAGACACTTTTTTCTCGACCTTGTTTCCGCAACACGTTTTCTAAAGGGCGATCAGCAAACGGCACCCTACAAGGCAGGACGGTGCATTTCTGTCTTCAGTGTTGAGTCAACTTTGGCTTTGCCGGGGCTTGGTATTTGAAATCTCGCAGAAACCACGAAAAAACTGGATTGAAATATCGTTACATGACGATATATTGACAGATTAGCCGATCAAGGGAGTAGAAATGTCGCAAGAAAGCCAAGCCAGCGCCGAGCAGCCACCGGTCGAACAGTCACCCGTTGAAAAGCCGGTCGGAGATGTAGAGGCTTTTAAGGATGCAGCGGAATGTTTACGAACACTCGCTCACCCAGTTCGCCTGCGAGTGGTGCAGCTTTTGTTGCACGGGAGATACACCGTTGGTGAGCTCGCTTCGGATTGCGAGATACCTGATAACGTCGCCTCCGAACATCTGCGACTGCTTCAGCGATGTGGTTTTCTCGACAGCGAAAGAGACGGAAGACGTGTTTATTATCGAGTGGCGGAACCGCATTTGAATCAACTGATGGCTTGTATTGAAGGGCGTTTTCTTGGAGTGAATCGAGAGTTAGATTCGGACGACTAGTTTGACATAGAACCCAAATGATTGACCGACATCGGTCATCGAATATTTCACTTTATTGCAATTAAAAGATACGGCTTCAATCGTACGATGGCCGTCTATTTTCAACGGTCCAAATGGGAATAAAGGTAAAAAGATGCGCACGATTACCCCGCAAGCACTATCGGAGAAATCTCGTGATCAAGCGATTGAGTTGATCGATGTAAGGACCCCGGTTGAGTTTCAAGAGGTACACATCGACGGCGCCAAAAACATTCCGTTGGATTCCCTCGACGTCAAAGCTCTTTTGGAATCCCGCGGCGATTCGTGCAGTGATCCGATCTACGTGATTTGCCGTTCTGGGATGCGAGGCGGCAAAGCGTGTGACAAGTTCCTCGCCGCCGGTTTTCAGGAAGTTGTCAACGTTGACGGCGGGGTGATGGCTTGGGAAGCAGCTAATTTTCCTGTGATCCGAGGAAAGAAGGTGATGTCACTTGAAAGGCAAGTTCGAATCGCCGCGGGTTTCCTCGTATTCTCTGGAGCCGTTTTGGGGCATTTTGTTCACGAGGGATTCTTTGGGGTTCCCGCATTTGTCGGGGCAGGTCTGATGTTTGCGGGTATCACTAATTCCTGTGCGATGGGAATGCTGATCGCAAAAATGCCTTGGAACCAAGTAAAGACCTGCAACGCGGCTGCCTGAGAAAAGTGTATCGAGGTGTTTTGCGGTTGTGGGGCCTCCGTTGATTGAATGGTGTCTGTCAAGTCTTTGGTTCACTGAGGAAGGCTTGCTGGAAATTGATTGGATAATTTGCGAAGGTTTGCAGCCAATTAACCATCTGCCCAGTCGCGTTTCCATGACGAATCGCGGTCCATCTACCCTCGTCCAATGTGCGAGCTTGTTTTAGGATGACGCTTGTCATCCACGGATCGGTTGTGATTTTGCCGCGCCAATGTGGGGTTACGAGCGAATGAATTGGATTGGAGTGGGGAAGTTAGATGTCAGATACGATTGTGATCTTTGGTGCCTCCGGAGATTTGACGAGTCGCAAGCTGATCCCAGCGCTCTATCAATTATTTCGCAAGGGACGTCTTCCTGGTGATGCCAGCGTTGTCGGTGTTTCTCGCAGCAGCTACTCGCATGATGAGTGGCGAGAAATGCTCTGCGAATCGACCAAGAATTTTCTTGGTAATCACTTCGATCCAAGTTCGTGGTCTAAATTTTCCCAGAGGATTTTCTATCATCCCGGGGATGTCACCGACAGCGAATCTTTTAACTCGCTGCGAGCCTTGCTATCAGCGATTGAAGCCAGCAGTGGCGTTTCGCGACTTTATTACTTGTCGACCATGCCGCAGTTATATGCGGAAGCGATTCGGCAATTAGGTGCTGCGGGATTGGCTGATGATCGAGATGGTCCAAGGCGAGTGATTATTGAAAAACCTTTTGGCACCGACTTCAAAACAGCACAGCAACTCAACGCTTCGATTCACGAAGTCTTTCGTGAAGATCAGATCTATCGCATCGATCATTATCTCGGCAAGGAAACGGTGCAGAATATTTTTGCGTTGCGTTTTGCGAACAGCATCTTTGAACCATTATGGAATCGCCGCTACGTTGACCATGTTCAAATCACCGTTGCGGAGGAAGTACTCGTTGGACGTCGCGGCGGGTACTATGACGAATCCGGTGTGCTGCGAGATATGTTTCAAAATCACTTGCTTCAGCTTTTGATGATTACGGCCATGGAGCCGCCTGCTCGTTACGATGCGAGTTTGGTTCGAGATGAAAAAGTAAAAGTGCTTCACTGTATCCGAAAGATGTCGGGTGGTGATTTTGCTGCTCAAACTTTTCGGGGTCAGTATGATGGCTACCTAAAAGAAAAAGGGGTTCCTGCGGGTAGTCAGACGGCGACCTATGCTGCCATCAAGCTTTACTGCGATAACTGGCGTTGGAAGGATGTGCCCTTCTATTTAAGAAGTGGCAAAGGCATGTCATGCCGAACCACGCAGATTGTGATTCAATTTAAGCAGGTACCTCACATTCTTTTTGGATCCAAGACTCGCGTACCCGTTGGAAACCGACTGGTGATTCAAGTCCAACCTGCCGAAGGGATTCAAATGCACTTTGAAACCAAGGTGCCCGACTCCGACATGAAGACACGAACCAGTACCTTGGACTTCAGCTTCCAAGACCACTCTGGCGAGAACGACTTACCCGATGCTTACCAGCGTTTGCTCTTAGACGCCATCAATGGTGACGCGAGTCTTTTTGCTCGCAGCGACGAAGTGGAATTAGCTTGGGGAATCATTGATCCCGTGATTGCGGCTTGGAACAGCCCCGCAGCTCCAGAACTCTTCAGTTATCAAACGGGGAATTGGGGCCCGGTGGAGATTGGGGAATGGATGCACAATCAAGGACGCGAGTGGTTTGACGTCTGTCCCGTTATTCGATAGCCCAGATTCAATCGCCCCTTCTGGTTCAATCGCTCCGTCTAAAACCATCGAGCGACACTTACCCCGTTCCGACTGGCTGTGGTGGATAAAAACTTGAGGCACTCGGAACTTCTATTAGGGTAGTGGTGTTAGAACGAATACCACGAGCCAATGTGAGTGCATCGTTGCGGTCGAATCGATTAGACGGCAACGTTTTGTATTTTGGTTACTCCCCATTTTTCAGTCCTGTGTCACACATGCGAGCCTTAGGCTGAATCTTGTGGGTTGGAGTTGCTGAAAAAGATGCAACGCAGTTGGTTCTCCTTGTCTTGCTTACTGTTCGGTCAACAATGTTGGGTGTGTGACGAGTGGCATAACTTGCTTGGTGTGGCATTGTCGGAATCCGCGAAAATATGCGGCGTGATGAATGGCATTCCCACGTCACCTATCCTTTTTTTTGAAAGAAAGTTCAATGAAACTCTACCGACCCTTTGCTGCTTATTTACTGAGTTCACGTCACGCTCTGCTCCTCGCGGGAGTCGTGGCGACCTCATCTTTTGCGTGTGCCGATGACGATCAGCGTCCGGATGGCCGAAGAGGAGGTAAAGAAGTGCGAGTTGAAGGTGACCTTGGTCCACGTGCTGGTGGCCCTCCTTCGGGAAGAGGTCCTGGTGGTCAAGGGCGGCCAGGATTTGGTCCCGGTCCTCAAGGTCCCGGTTCTCAGGGACGCGGTCCCCAAGGCTTCGGACCGGGTGGCTTCGGCCCCGGACCAAGCGGCCCCGGACCAGGCGGTCCCCGAGGTGCTGGTCCTGCTGCTGGTCGTCCGGACGCGGGCGGATTTGGTCCCATGGCATGGCGATCAGGAATGAACCCTGAAATGATGCTTCGAATGATTCCTGTGATTGGCGTTTTGGATGCTGATAAAGACGGGAGCATTTCAGCCAAGGAGATCTCTGAAGCCTCTGCAGCATTGAAGAAACTTGATCGTAATGGCGACGGCAATCTAACCACCGATGAGCTGCGACCAAGCATGGCACAGCGCGGTGAGATGGCTGCTCGCCGCCCCGGTGGCGTTGAAGGTCAGGCACCGAATCAGCCAGGACCGGAGGGTCGCGGGCCAAAAGGGCCAGTGGCTGGAGGCGATCGATCAGTTGTCGGGCGTGGCGAAATGATGAGTAGAATGTTCGAGCAACGCGATGCGAACAAAGACGGCCAATTACGTGGTGACGAAATTCCTGAGCAAATGGCAGCCCGCCTCGATCGAATTGATCAAAATGGTGACGGAGCAATTTCTCGAGATGAACTAAGGGAAATGATGGGACGCATGCAGCAAGCAGGTCCGAACGGTCCGCGTCCAGGGCGTGGTCCAGCAGGTGCCGGTGGTCGTCCGGATGGCCGAGGCCCTCGTCCAGGAGGAGAAGTTCCACGTCGTCCAGAATCAAGGGATTAGTCTTCTCGGTTGGGATGCACTTGGCCCCACCCTTGATCATTCGATGTTCCGAACGACTCATTCATCACAGTCAACGGTTCGATCGTCTTCCTTTTATCGCAGGTCATGTTTGAAAAAGCATTGGCCTGCGTTTTTTTTGTGCCCGATAGGTGAGCTGATCGGCCTTATTGTGCAAGCCGTTCGGTTTGCTGTATTTGTTAGGATTTTGATCCACGATCGATCTAAAGGACGTTCATGCGGAGCGAATGATCGAAATGACCGGTACGCTAGTCTCAAAGATTGAATCGCAAAACACCCAAAAAGTGGACATGGGACATGCACCCCAGTAAACTACTGCCTTGGTGAATGGGACGCTAAGCACCTCGTTTGCGCCACGATTCTTTGGGTGTCGGGAAAGTGCCTGTTGGCGTGGATGGCAGAATCACCAGGTGAGCGATGGTTCCATTCTCTGAGTTTGATACTGTGCGTGGTGAAGTTGTTGGCAGTTTGATTTCTGTTGTTTGTCATTCGCTTCCAATGCATCACTCTTGCGTTGCGCAAGGATGCAAAAATGATTGAGTTGGGTTGCCGTTTGACTCCTCTTTAGGTGGACCGTTGGTTTTATTGAAAAGTAAATCCGTACCAGTTCGAGATCGTCTCACATTGAATTCGATGATGTGGGTTGCGTTAGGGTTGCTTTTTTTCGCAGAACCACAGATTCGCGATGCTTGTGCTACTGATTCAGTTGGGATCAGAGACGTTGCAGCCGTCAATTTTCAAAACGACGTGATGCCAATCTTGACAAAAGCGGGCTGTAATGCGGGCGTCTGTCATGCCAAAGCGGGCGGTGGTCAAAACGGTTTTGAATTGTCGTTGCTGGGTTTTGAGCCGAGGGAAGACTACGAGCATCTTGTGAACGAGGGTCGTGGTAGGCGACTTTTTCCTGCAGCTCCTGATCAGAGTTTGCTTTTACTAAAAGCGGCTGCAGTCGTTCCTCATGGTGGCGGGGTTCGGATCGAGAAAGGATCCAAAGAGTATCAAGTGCTGCGTGACTGGATTAAGCAGGGGACGAAGTGGGACTCTGGCACGAACGCTTCCCTCGAGCGAATTGAGGTACTTCCGGCAAAAGGAACTTTACCTCGCGAAGGCTTGCAGCAGCTTACCGCTATGGCTCATTACAGTGACGGGAGCTCCCGAAATGTTACAGATTTAGCTCTGTTTGAGTCCAACCAAGTGGCGTTAGCCTCGGTTGATGAATCAGGAATGGTTTCAGCGAGTGATCTCCCAGGTAACGTCTCCATCATGGTGCGGTATCAAGGACAAGTCGCAGTGTATCTCGGGTCAATACCGTTGGGGGTTCAGGTTGATTCGGAAGTGCCACGAGGAAACTTCATCGATGACTACGTCTTCGAAAACCTAGAAATGCTTGGTATCCCTTCATCGCCACTATGTGATGACACAACATTTATTCGAAGAGTTACGTTGGACATTGCTGGACGATTGCCCACACCTGAAGAGTTAGAGCGATTTCTTGCCGACCAATCGCCGAATCGTCGCGAAGCGTGTATTGATGATTTGTTGAAGAGTCCTCAATACGCTGATTATTTCGCGAACAAATGGACGGCTCTGCTCAAGAATCGACGCGATGAAGCCAGTGACATCACCTCTAATTTCGCTTTCCATGCTTGGATACGAGATAGTTTGCTGGCCAATGTGCCCTACGATCAACTGGTGCGAGAATTACTGGCTGCCACGGGCACCGTGATCGGCAACCCTGCAGTTGCCTGGTACAAACGAGTCAAAGAGCCCAAGCAACAGATGGAGGATGTTGCACAGTTGTTTTTGGGTGTACGAATGCAGTGTGCTCAGTGTCATCATCATCCATTCGAGAGGTGGAGTCAGGATGACTATTATGGACTGACTGCATTTTTTACTCGTGTAGGTCGCAAGCCAACTGGAACGCGGGGTGAGGATATGATTTTTCATCAGCGTGGAATTGCAGAAGCCGAGAACTTGAAAACAGGGACAACGGTGCGTCCGATGGCGCTTGGGGATCAAGTCGGTCAGATTCGAGCGGAGGAAGACCCACGATTAAAACTTGCGAACTGGCTTGCGCTGCCAGAGAATCCTTTTTTTGCGAAGTCATTGGTGAACCGCTACTGGAAACATTTTCTGAGTCGCGGATTGATCGAGCCCGAGGATGATATTCGGGATACGAATCCACCATCGAATCCCGAGTTGCTCAATGCACTTGCCGATTCTTTTGTTGAAAGTGGTTACGACCTAAAGCAACTGGTGAAAACAATCACCATGTCGTCGTCCTACCAGTTGAGCTCGATTCCGAACGAGTACAACCAGGTCGATCTCCAGAACTACTCTCGGTATTATCCCAAGCGATTACAGGCGGAGGTGTTGTTGGATTCGATCGACGATCTGACTGGTGGGAAAACGGACTTCGCCAATCTGCCCCCAGGGACTCGTGCGATCGCGTTACCAGACAATAGTTACAATCGCTCGTCAGAGTTCTTAAAGGTTTTTGGCCGACCTGAAAATCAGAGCGTCTGCGAATGTGAGCGAGTGGAGACTGCCAGTCTTGCTCAAAGTTTACACCTCATCAATGCGTCGGATGTCCGTTCAAAGCTATCTTCGGCAGAGGGTACCGCAAAGCGATTGTCAGATCAGACGACGGACTTGTCAGAGCAGATCCATGAGGTGTACCGAAAAGCATTTTCGCGCGACGCAACCGAAGCGGAAATCGCAGTGGCAACCTCGTACTTTCAGGAATCCAGGTTCGATGCTTCGGGTAATGCGATCAGTGAATCTGTCGCGAGACGAGAAAACTTTCAGGATCTACTCTGGGCGATCATGAATACGAAGGAGTTCTTGTTCAATCATTGAGTGATTTTGTCGGGGATCGATGCCGAGGCGTTTTGCAAGGCTTGATAATCCGGTGTCTTCTTGATGTTACGAAGTTTGTTTTCCAGACCGTTGCGGTCGGAGACGATCTAACCATGAGCGGCCACCATGAATGAGTCTTCGATTAGGTGGGGCATTACCCTAAAGAGAGAGAGTTTTGGTTGTCTGTTCTGTGGGCAAGATAAGATAGAAAGTTTGATGGAAAAGAAAAATTTCACGAATGCGCCTGTCCTGATTCATGAATCGCGATTGCCTGTTGTTGGATGGGTCTCGCTTTGCTTGTCTGGGTTCGTCTTGACGTGTGGTTTATTGATTTCGCCGGTAGAACTGCAGGCCCAGTCGGTGATTCTTCCTATGCCCCGTTTGACAACCACGATGCCAATGGGTGGTCAGATAGGTACCACGGTTGAACTACAAATTGCAGGTCAGTATCTCGACGGTCCTCGACATTTGATGTTTTCTGACCCAAGGTTGAAGGTTGAAAATGTTGTTGATGACAGTGGCAACCTGATCGATGATCGATTCTTGGTGACGATTCCTGAGAACTGTGAGACGGGGCTCGTCGAAGC
>Ga0181559_10003268_pt1 | contig 15934 bp, 18 predicted proteins | sample 011ome_21_FD_133752 | JGI IMG/M metagenome (GOLD analysis project Ga0181559, IMG submission 133752) | Coastal salt marsh microbial communities from the Groves Creek Marsh, Skidaway Island, Georgia - 011508AT metaG (megahit assembly) | ecosystem: Environmental > Aquatic > Marine > Intertidal...
CCTTTGGGGTGTACCGGAGCAAAATTGAGCATTCAGCTTTTAAATGAAATGAAAAAACGAGAGCAACGTTACGGTATGGTCACAGCCTGTGTAGGAGGAGGTCAGGGAATTGCAGGAATTTTTGAGCGGCTCTAGGGTGAACAAAACAGTAAAGGTTTTGGGAAAACGAGCGAGCCAAAAAGAGCAGGTCCGCAACCGATTGATGCAAGAAGGATTAGTGTTGTTTTCCTCTGTAGGACTTGAAAAAACCACTGTTGCGCATATCGTAGAACAAAGTGAGATTGCCCGAGGGACTTTTTATAACTACTTTCCGGATACCCAGTCGCTTTTTGATGCTTTAATTGAGGAACTCAACCAAAACGTTAAAAGTGCCATTCAGCAAACCCGAAAAGAGAGTGACAATGTGTACGACTACTTGTACGGGACTTTTAAAAGTTATTTTGATCTGATCGGAACCCCAGAAATGATTCAGTTTCATATTTTGAATCAAGCACACATCCGACAAAGCTCATACCAGAGCGATATAATCAAAACTATTGTCAAGAATCTAAACCGAGATTTAAAATCAGATTTAAAAATCAAATCGTTTACAGAAAAATACGAGTTTTTACTGCTGAGCTTTATGTTGGTTGGGGCTCCCCCAGAACTTTTTATAGCCACACACACCTCCGAGATTAATTTTAGCAGTGATCAACTAGCCACCTTTTTAGCCAAACTTTTCTACAAGGTGTTGATGGAGTGAGTTGATTTCAGATATACCAAAAAGCTTTTTAAAAATTGTTGCTATCTTTGGTACAACCCTTAAATCTGAGCCCCATGCAAAACCTTGTTTATTCAGATAAATTTCAAGATCGAAAAAATAGTTTGCAACTCTCTATCACCTTAGTAAGTTTTCAAGACACGAAAGGAATTTTTATTCTTTATGCTCCTCAATTTGATTTATCAGGTTATGGAAAAAATCAAGAAGAAGCCAGAGCTTCTTTTCAGATTGCACTGGATGATTTAGTAAGTTATACCTTAAGTAAAGGAACTTTTGAATCTGTACTACAAGAATTAGGATGGAAGAGAGTCGTTTCTAAGAACAAAAAGTGGAGGGCTCCACAGATGAATGAATTGATCAAAAAAAGAGCCTACCTGTCTGAAATTTTCAATAACTATACTGTTACAACTTTTCAAGAAAAAATAGGCATTCCCCAATATGCCTAGAAATGTCTACACACAAACTGTCCAACATAACTGTTCTTGAATTTAAACGGTTTTTAAAGCAGCAAGGACTTCGAAAAATCAAAACCTCTAAAGGAAGGGGATGGCATGAAAAATGGGCTAAAGAAGCCATGCAAATACCCATCACTATCCAAACACATATTGATCCCGTACCTGAGTTTATTGTAAAGCAGGTGTTGCGTACCTTGAACATGTCACGAAAGGATTTTTTTCAAACTTTTAAAAAGCTTTAATTTTAACGTTAACAGACCCAAATCTCTACCATGAAACCCCTATTTTTTCTTTTTAAACTTTTTTTGGGTATCCCACTATTGGGTTTGGCTCAAAATCATTTTGAGGGTTTTATCTATGATGCCAAAAAAAAAGAGCCACTCCCATTTGTTCATTTTATTTATGAGGGAAACAAAGGCTTTATTTCAAACCAAAAGGGAGCTTTTCTGTTTTATAGCACTCGGGATCAGACAAAATAATTTTAGTTTAGGTCTGAGCTTGTGTTTTTCACTTTAATAAAGTGCTACGAACTCACTCCCTAGAATCTTTCCAGACCAATTTTTCATTGGAGCGTTCTGAAAAAAAATCAGCACATGTTCCATCTCCTTGCCCTGTGATTCCACCGTCGGGAAGGCAGAGTAAAGTACAGTCTTCGTCATACAATTCGCTGGGAAAATCACAGCAGCGTTGTGGAAAAAAATACACGGTTCGGTTTTGATAGGTATAGCTGTAAATTTTTGCAGGTGGATTCCAAACCGCTTCTCTTTTAAGGGTTTTGATTTTTTGTTCAATGCAGTTAGGAATGGTTTCCGGCTCTTCTTTGTTACACCCTATAAAAAGTAAAAAGAAGATAAGGGAAACCCCCAGTTGTCTGAATCGCATCAGTCTTACACTTTTTTAACTACATAGGTCACGATTCCCCAAATGATGAGTTCGTCCCCTTCACTGACCTTGATGGGCTTGTAATTTTTATTTTCGGCCACCAGATAGACACAATCTACTTCTACTTTCAGTCGTTTTACGGTAAAAGCTCCGTCGATAAAGCACACTGCTATTTTATTGTCTTGGGGTTCTAGGCTGCGATCAATGACCAAAAGATCGCCGTCATCTAGTCCTGCGCCTTGCATGGATTCTCCAGAGACTCGTGCGTAAAATGTAGCTTCCTCATTGCGCACCACTTCTTGGTCAATACTGATGCGCAATTCTTTAAAGTCATCCGCAGGGGAGGGGAATCCTGCCGAAACGCCTTCTTGTGCCAGGTGTAGTTGTTTGCGCGTCTCCGGGTTGGGGTGAAAAAAAATGAGCTTTTGATCTTCCATTGGGTTTATTTTACGGTAATCACTTCTTTGAGTTCTGTAGTAAAGCGTTTGGAAAGGTGTTCCTGTTTCATTTTCCAAGTGCGGTTTAAGTCCTGGTTGGCTAGTTTGATCTGATAGGGACCAAAGCGTTTGTGGATTTGATCCAAACTTTGCATCAGGGTCACATGCTTTGCATTGTTGCTGTCAAAAAGGCTCAACTGACGTTTTACCGTAGGGACTAATCCCATAATCATGACTCCCGCTTTTTTGTAGGCAATACCTTCTTTAAAAATTTTCTGCAGTCCTAAGACGGCGTATTTACTCAATGTAATACTGGAGTTGGTCGCATAGGGCAGGGGCAGTACACAGCTGTTTCTATAGGGCAGACTTCCTTTTTTGTGAGGGTCGCTACGGACAAAAACCAAAAGCGCGTTGCAACTGCTGTGTTGTTTTCGCATTTTTTCAGCACAACTGCTGGCAAAGGTAGAGACGCGTTCTTCCAAATCTGAAAACGCACTGAGGGTCCCTTCAAAACTGCGAGTGGTAGCAATTCCTTTTTTTGGAGGTTGAATTTCTTCCAGTTGAATGGAGGGCAAACCTTGTAAATCTTTTTTAAGGCGGAGTCCCAAGACGCTCATATGCTTTCGAACCCAATCGTCGGGGAGTAAGCTAAATTGCCAAGCATTTTCAACACCAATTGCCTCAAGGCGTTGACGGTGTTGACGTCCCACGCCCCACACGTCTCCAATGGAAGTCCATTTTAGGGCTTTAATGCGCTTGTCTTCCGTATCGATACAATAGACACCTCCCGTCTTGGAAGTAAATTTTTTAGCAATCTTATTGGCGATTTTTGCCAAGGCCTTACTGGGTGCCATTCCTACCGAGACGGGAATGCCCGTCCACTGACGCACCTGTTTGCGCATTTTCTTTCCTTCTTCCTCCAAGTCAAAGAGGTCAAAGCCTTTGAATTGTAAAAAAGCTTCGTCTATACTGTAAATCTCCACATTGGGGGTGTATTGCTCTAGAACAGACATCACTCGACTGCTCATGTCCCCATAAAGCGGATAGTTGGAGGAAAAGACTTTAATTCCTTGGCGTTTGAACTGATCTCGGTATTGAAAAGCGGGGGCGCCCATCGGAATTCCCAAGGCTTTTGCTTCGTTACTACGCGCGATGGCACAGCCGTCGTTATTGGAAAGAATCACCACAGGTTTCCCTTCCCACTGCGGTTGAAAAACACGCTCACAAGAGGCGTAAAAGTTGTTACAATCTACTAGTGCAAACATGGGGAAAAGGTATTAAAATGTTCGCTTTTAAAAAGTAGCTTTTTCAAAAAAGTTGTTCACGATTTTATTTTATTTTCCAAAAGTAAATTCGCCTAAAAAAGACACTATTTTTAACAAATTGCAAGACACTTAAGGCAAAAGTTGTAATTTTGGCATTTAGAATTTTGTACTGATTTGACTGCATGGATAATTATTCGTTTTTAAACGCTGCACATACAGCATATTTCGCTGAACTATACGATCAATATTTACAGCATCCAGACAATGTAGAGCCCAGTTGGAGAGCTTTTTTTCAAGGGTTTGACTTCGGTTTAGAAAGCAACGGAGTGACCGAGCTGGTGACAATCCAGGAGTCTCCCGAAGTAGAGGTGCCAGAACAATTGCAAAAAGAATTTCGCGTAGTAAAACTCATTGATGGCTATCGATCTAGAGGACACTTGTTCACCAAAACCAATCCGGTTCGCGATCGAAGAAAGTATTCCCCAACCTTAGACCTTGAAAACTTTGGTTTAAACCAAGCCGACTTAGGGACCGTTTTCAATGCAGGAGAAATTATGGGAATAGGCCCCAGTACGCTACAAGTTATCATTGAACACTTAAAACGTATTTATTGTGATTCCATTGGGGTTGAGTATATGTATATTCGAAACCCAGAGAAGGTCAATTGGATCCAAAAGCGTTTAAACGTCAATGACAACCACCCCCGTTTTTCTGAAGCACAGAAAAAACACATTCTTAAGAAACTCAATCAGGCAGTAAGTTTTGAAAACTTTCTACACACCAAATACGTAGGCCAAAAGCGCTTTTCACTAGAGGGAGGAGAATCTTTGATACCCGCCTTGGATGCGGTAATTGAATCTGCCGCGAATCAAGGAGTAGAAGAGTTTGTCATGGGTATGGCACACCGAGGACGTTTAAATACCCTGGCCAATATCTTTGGGAAGTCTACACAAGACATCTTCAACGAGTTTGATGGCAAAGACTATGAAGAAGTGGTTTTTGACGGGGATGTAAAATACCATTTGGGTTGGACCTCACAACGCGTTACCGACACTGGGACACAAATCAATATGAATATCGCTCCGAATCCTTCGCACTTGGAAACCGTAGGAGCGGTTGTAGAGGGAATCACCCGCGCCAAATTAGAAAACAAATTTGAAGGAAATACCAACAAGGTACTTCCCATCGTCGTTCACGGCGATGCCGCCATTGCGGGACAAGGACTCCCTTACGAAATTGTACAAATGGCTAAGTTAAAAGGGTATTCCACAGGAGGAACCATTCACATCGTAGTCAACAACCAAATTGGATTTACGACCAATTACCTCGACGCACGCTCCAGTACCTATTGTACAGATGTAGCCAAAGTGACCCTTTCCCCCGTGTTGCATGTCAATGCTGACGATGCTGAAGCGGTGGTCCATGCCACTTTATTCGCTTTAGATTTCCGTATGCGTTTTGGCCAGGATGTTTTTATAGATCTTTTGGGATATCGAAAATATGGACATAACGAAGGAGATGAACCGCGTTTTACCCAGCCTCAATTATACAAAGCCATAGCAAAACACAGCAATCCTCGCGATATTTATGCACAAGAACTCAAAGCCGCAGGATTGATTGACGATCAGTATGTCAAAAAATTAGAACAAGAGTATAAAGACCGTCTGGAGGACAGTTTAGAGGGGTCGCGAAAAATCGAAAATACCGTAATTACCCCTTTTATGCAGGATGAGTGGAAGTCACTGATTCGGGTTGATGAAAAAGTCATGTTAGAGCCTGTTGAAACGGCCGTATCCAAAACCTTGTTGGATGCGACAGCAAAAGGTATTACCGCCTTACCCGAAAGTGATAATTTTCTCCGTAAAATCGAACGTCTTATAGCCGATCGTAAAGCTATGTATTACGATCGGGATCAGTTGGACTGGGCCATGGGCGAGCTCCTTGCTTACGGTACCCTTTTACAAGAGGGATTTAATGTGAGATTGTCAGGACAAGATGTAGAGCGGGGTACCTTCTCTCATCGTCATGCTGTCATCAAATCGGTTAATTCTGAAAATGAAATCATCTTACTCAATTCGTTGAATCCTTCAAAACAGGGTCACTTCAGTGTGTACAATTCACTTTTGTCAGAATACGGTGTTCTTGGCTTCGACTACGGCTTTGCAATGGCAAGTCCGAACACCCTAACCCTATGGGAAGCCCAATTTGGAGATTTTTCTAATGGAGCTCAGATCATGTTGGATCAGTATCTTTCCTCAGCGGAGGACAAATGGAAAATTCAAAACGGAATTGTATTACTCCTCCCTCACGGATATGAAGGTCAAGGAGCAGAACATTCTTCGGCACGAATGGAACGCTATTTACAACTTTGTGCAAAAGACAATATGTTTGTTGCCAATTGTACCACCCCCGCCAATATGTTCCATCTGCTACGCAGACAAATCAAAACAAATTACCGCAAGCCTTTAGTCGTCTTTACCCCAAAAAGTTTGTTGCGACATCCTTTGGCTGTTTCTTCAAAATCAGAATTCATAAAAGGAGGTTTTCAGTCTGTTATTCAGGATATGCAAGCGGATAGAAAAAAGGTAAAGACAGTCGTTTTTTGTTCGGGAAAATTTTATTACGACCTGCTCAAAGCACGAGAAGAAAAAAAGAGAACAGACGTCGCCTTGATTCGACTGGAGCAATTATTCCCTTTGCCCGTTAAAGAGATCGACTCTGTAATAGAATCTTACCCAAATGCAAACGATTTAGTTTGGGCACAAGAAGAACCTAGAAATATGGGTGCTTGGAGTTTTTTACTATTGCAGTTACCTCATGCCGCAAAGTTTAGGCCAGCTACCAGAAGGTATTATGGAGCTCCAGCTGCAGGAAGTGCAGTGCGTTTCCAAAGACGCCACCAGCAGGTCATTGAGTATGTGTTTGACCCCTTGCAAGACAATTTTAAACAGAAACCAAAGAAATAAATCATGATTTTAGAAATGAAAGTCCCCTCCCCGGGAGAATCTATCACCGAAGTAGAAATTGCCCAATGGTTGGTTGCCGATGGGGATTATGTGGAAAAAGATCAAGCCATTGCAGAGGTAGATTCTGACAAGGCTACTCTAGAACTTCCTGCTGAGGTCAGTGGAACGATCACACTAAAAGCAGAAGAAGGAGATGCAGTAGCTGTAGGCGCAGTGGTTTGTTTGATAGATACGGAAGGTAAAGGGACGGCTTCTCCAGAAGTAAAAGAAGAAGCACCCGCTGCCGCTGCAGCACCAGTCGCCGCACCCGTAGCTGAGGCTCCCGTTGTGGAAACCAGCTATGCTGCCCAAACCCCTTCTCCAGCAGCGCGAAAAATCATGAACGAAAAAGGAATTGATCTAAACCAAGTACAAGGCTCGGGGAGAGGTGGACGCATTACCAAAAATGACGCAGTAAAAGCGGTTCCTTCTATGGGTACCCAACCGGAATGGGGTGAGCGCAGTCAAAAACGCGCTAAACTTTCCATGCTGCGAAGACGTGTTGCCGAACGCTTAGTGGCGGCCAAAAACGAAACCGCTATGTTGACTACTTTTAATGAAGTGGATATGTCTGCTGTATTTAAAGTACGCAATGCGCACAAAGATGCCTTTTTAGAAAAGCACGGTGTGAAATTAGGCTTTATGAGCTTTTTCACCAAAGCAGTGGTACGCGCCTTGAAGCTTTATCCTGATGTCAATTCCATGATGGATGGCGATTACAAAATAGCGTATGACTATTGCGATATTAGTGTTGCCGTTTCTGGCCCTAAAGGGCTGATGGTTCCTGTGGTTCGCAATGCGGAACTTTTATCCTTTGTGGGAATTGAACAAGAAATTGGTCGTCTGGCAGTAAAAGCCAGAGATGGAAAAATCACAGTTGACGATATGACGGGTGGTACCTTTACCATTTCCAATGGTGGGGTTTTTGGTTCTATGTTATCTACCCCCATCATCAATCCTCCACAGTCTGGAATTCTTGGAATGCACAACATTATTCAGCGTCCAGTAGCCGTGGATGGAAAAGTGGAAATTCGCCCTATGATGTATCTGGCATTGTCCTATGATCACAGAATCATAGACGGTCGTGAGTCGGTTGGGTTTTTAGTCGCTATTAAAGAAGCGCTGGAAGACCCCATCGAACTTTTGATGGAAGGAGATCCTAAAAAGGCTTTTGAATTATAGAAATAATTTCCGCTGTGCATAGTCTATCACAGCTTTGTTCTTTTTCAAAAAATCAGCACCTAAAATGCCGTCAATCTCAGTAGCACCCTGACTGACAAGAGTAGTGTTGACGTGGTTCAAGTCCAGTAAGACAAAAGCTTGCTTTCCTTTAAAACTTCTTCCCAGATGAATCTCGCATTGTGCCGTCATCACTGCTTGCATCTTTCCCTCACTGGCTCCCGCCGCATCAAAAGGGTCTCCTTTTACTTGCAATCCAAAATGATTTTGCATCGCGTTGTGAATACAGCTGTTGGAAGCTCCTGTATCGACTAGTAACACTGCCGATTTTCCGTTAATTCGGGCTTTGCACAAGAGGTGTTTTGTTTTGGAAAATTGAAGTCGAATGAAAGGTTGCGAATGCATTTGAGTATAAAAATAAGTCTTCCGATTGAAAAATAGAATGATTTTGGGACATTAAGTAACTTTGTATTCAAAATTGCAGCTATGGAACTTATCGATACCCACACCCATCTTTATGTAGAAGCTTTTGATTCAGATCGAGAGGAGATGGTCGAACGTGCAAAAGCTGCTGGAGTAAAGCACTTTTTTATTCCAGCAATTGACAGCACGTATACTGAGCGTATGTATGCTTTGGAAAAAAGGTATCCGAACGAAGTGCATCTTATGGCAGGTGTTCATCCTTGTCATATTAAGGATAATTATAAGGAGGAATTGAACAAAGTTGAAGTGCAATTGCAACAGCGTTCTTTTTGTGCCGTTGGAGAAATTGGAATTGATTTGTACTGGGACAAAACTTATTTAAAAGAACAGCAAGAGGCTTTTACCCAGCAGATCGAATGGGCAAAGCAATACAGCTTACCCATTGTGATTCATTGTCGGGAAGCCTTCGATGAGGTATTTGAAATTTTAGAGGCACATCGATCTGAAACACTTTATGGAATTTTTCACTGCTTTACAGGAAATTTGGACCAAGCCAAACGCGCAATTGACTTAAATTTTAAGTTGGGAATAGGGGGAGTCGTCACTTTTAAACAGGGTAGGATAGATCAGTTTTTACACGAGTTGCCTTTGGAAGCACTTGTTTTGGAGACCGACTCGCCTTACCTAGCTCCAGTTCCGTATAGAGGAAAACGCAATGAGAGTTCTTATTTGCCTTTGATTTTAAATAAAGTGGCTCAATGCTATGGGAGAACAGATCTTGAAATAGCTAGCATGACAACCCAAAACGCACGGCAGCTTTTTAATATTTAAAATTTAGGAAATTAAAGGCTTCTTTTTTTTAAAAAAAGATATTTTTTCCCTTTATTTGATTTATCGATTTAGAGAGGTGGCCGAGTGGTCGAAGGCGCACGCCTGGAAAGTGTGTATTCCAATTGCATTGGAATCGAGGGTTCGAATCCCTTCCTCTCTGCAAAAAACAATATCGTGTATATTTTTTTTTATCTTTAACCGCAATTAATCAAAAAAGAACAAACATTAATTAAAATGAGAAAACTATTTATTGCCCTTACGTTGTTAGGTTTTATGGCTACTGCCAACGCAACTATCGCGACACCTAATACAGCTACTACAGTAGCGACATCGATCGTTCAAGAGGAAGAAGCTCCAGCACAGTCCGCTTCATTCACTCAAGAACTTAAAAAGCGTTTTATTGAAGGAGGTCCAGGATTTATGGGAATCGTATTGATTTGTCTAATCCTAGGTCTTGCGATCGCGATAGAACGTATCATTTTCCTAAACTTAGCCACTACCAATACGAAAAAACTAACTGATGGTGTGGAAGAAGCTCTTTCTTCTGGAGGGGTAGATGCAGCCAAAGAGTATTGTAGAAATACCAAAGGACCTGTAGCTTCCATCTTTTACCAAGGCCTAGACCGAGTGGATGAAGGTGTTGAAAGTGCTGAAAAAGCAGTTGTTGCTTATGGAGGTGTTCAAATGGGTCAACTTGAGAAGAATGTTTCTTGGATTTCTTTGTTTATCGCACTTGCACCCATGCTTGGGTTCATGGGAACGGTAATCGGTATGATCCAAGCATTTGATAAAATTGAAGCTGCTGGAGACATGCAACCTTCACTCGTTGCAGGAGGGATTAAAGTAGCCCTTCTTACCACAGTATTTGGTCTGATTGTTGCGATTATCCTTCAAGTATTCTACAACTATATCGTTGCAAAAATCGACAGTATTGTAAATGACATGGAAGATGCATCAATTACCTTGATCGACATCCTTGTTGCACAAAAAAAATAATTAATCTCTAACAGCAATTCACATGAATCTTCAAACAATTGTAAAAATTATCAGTGCTGTTTTTGGTTTACTAGGCGTCGTATTTCTATTTAGAATTATTGGTGTAGGAGACGAGGAAATTAAAATGGCCGCTGGTACTGGTGATTTTGGAACAGTATCCCCATTAGTTTCCTTAGCTATTGCCATACTCGTAATTACGGTAATTATAACCGTTTTATTCTCTTTGTTGAACCTAGCTTCTAGCGGACAGAAACTAAAAAAATCATTGATTTTCATCGGATGCTTTTTGGTAGTTCTCGGAATCGCATATGCAGCTTCTACAGGAGTGGAAACACCCATGAAAGATGGAGAAGTTTTATCTGCATCGGGTTCTCGTTGGGTAGGTACAGGGCTAAGAATGTTTTATATTCTAGCAGCTCTAGCCATACTTTCAATGATCCTTTCTGGAGCAAAGAAATTACTTAAAAGTTAAGTTATGGCAAAAAGATCAGCACCCGAGGTCAATGCAGGTTCCATGGCGGACATTGCGTTCCTTCTACTCATTTTCTTCTTAGTTACAACTACGATTGAAACAGATAGTGGATTGAATCGTAAGTTACCTCCAATGGAAGATCAAGTAGATCCACCCATTATTAGAGAGAAAAACATCTTCACTGTCTTGGTGAGTAAAAACGATCAACTTTTAGTTGAGGAAGAGCTTGCTGATATTGCGGACTTACGTTCGTTGGCAGTTGCTTTCTTGGACAACGGGGGTGGTGTAGGTGACGAAGCTTGTGATTATTGTCAAGGCGCTCGTGACGAAGCCTCTTCCGATAATCCTGACAAAGCTATCATTTCATTAAAAAATGACCGTGAGACTTCGTACAAAGTTTACATAGCCGTTCAAAATGAATTGGTCGCCGCTTATAACGATTTGCGAAATCGTGAATTCGAACGTCTTTTTCCAAATTTGGAAATGAATTTTGTAGACGCTCAGAAGCAATATGATGACCCAAGGACAACCCCTGAAACATCTGAGGAATTGAAGCCTAAGTTGGATCAGGTAAAAGCGATGTATCCTCAGAAGCTCTCTGAAGCAGAATCGACTAAAAATTAACTAAACTTAAAGCTATGTCAAAATTTAAAAAGAAAAAAGGGGGCGATTTACCAGCAATTTCAACCGCTTCTTTACCCGATATTGTTTTTATGTTGTTGTTCTTCTTTATGGTTGCCACTGTAATGCGTGATAGTACGCTGATGGTTGTCAACAAGTTGCCCGCTGCAGACCAGATTCAGAAGTTGGATAAAAAAGACCGCGTGATGTATATTTATGCGGGAAAACCATCTACTCGATACCAAGATAAATACGGCTCTAGTGCTAGAATTCAGTTAAATGATAAGTTTGCTACTGTAGACGAGGTAGGAGCTTTTATCCTTGCTGAGCGTGCTTCCAAACGTCAAGAATTGCAAAACGTTTTGACTACCGCACTTAAAGTAGATAGCGAGACCAAGATGGGACTTATTCAAGACATCAAACAAGAATTGCGAAAAGTAAGTGCATTAAAAATCAATTACACGACAAGAGTTGGGGACTACACTCAAAACTTGAATTAATTTTTAACCAGTTTTCTTATACAAAGTGCCTCCTAGAGGCACTTTTTTTTTACTTTCATAGTCTATGAAAGACTCGCTACAACATCATCCTTTCCTTACTGTACTCAAGTGTGTCGTTGTGGTTTTATTGGGACTCGTTCGTCTTCAGGCGCAAGAGGCCAGCACTACAGAGGACTCCACCTTCTATCGAGAGGATCAAATTTATTTTGGTGCTTCTTTCATGATTTTGGAGAGCAATCAGGAGCGGTTCAAACCCCAGGGTTTGTCCCGTCATATTCAATTGGGTTTTGTTCGAGACTTTCCACTATCCAAATCTGGGAGAGTTGCTTCAGGTGTCGGTTTGGGAATGGGATTTGAACGATATACTACCAGCCTAATCCCCTCAGGTATCGGTTTTTATACACTCCCTGAGCTAAATACGGACCCTACGGATCCTCTTTTTATTTCCGTTCAGTCCCTTGAATTGCCTATGACATTGCGCTGGCGTAGTTCCTCTCCATCAGATTTTGCCTTTTGGCGGGTTTATGGTGGTGTGACCCTGCAATGGAATTATCGTATACGCGCAAAACAAAATTCAGAAGCAGTACCCCTTTCGGATGAAATAGATACCCTAGGAGCCACAGCCAACCTTAGCTTTGGTTTTAACACTTGGAATTTTTATGTGGCCTATCGGCTAACTCCTTTTTTTGATTCAAAGGGAGGCAGTTTACAGGCTTTGCCAATTCAAATAACACCACTAAAGATTGGATTAATTTTTTACCTCTTGTAGATTAAAGCTCTCTTCGCATTCGTGCCACAGGAATGTCCAATTGTTCACGATATTTGGCGATGGTTCTGCGGGCTACAATATACCCTTTTTCTTTCATCATTTCCGAAAGGGTTTGATCTGTCAAAGGTTTTTTCTTGCTTTCTTCAGCAATAAATTGCTCGAGAATTTTTTTGATTTCTATGGTAGAGACGTCTTCACCTTCCTCGTTTTTGAGTCCCTCAGAAAAGAAGGTTTTCAATAATTTCACACCGTAGGGAGTATCAATGTATTTACTATTTGCTACTCGAGAGATGGTGGAAATATCCATATCTACTTTTTCAGCAATGTCTTTTAAAATCATAGGGCGAAGTTTGCGTTCATCCCCTGTGAGAAAAAATTCAAGTTGATGATCTAAAATTGCATTGATGGTGAGTGTAAGGGTTTGATGACGCTGTTTGATCGCATCGATAAACCATTTTGCGGCATCCAATTTTTGTTTGATAAACTGCACGGCTTCCTGTTGCGATTTAGATTTTGAAGGAGCTTCAGAATAACCTGAGAGCATGTCTTTATAGGCATTGGAAACACGAAGCTGGGGTGCATTTCTTTGGTTTAAGGCTACGTGAAGTTCCCCATCCTCTATCGTCAGAATAAAGTCCGGTACGATATGAGTATTTTGATTGATGGAAGAAAAGGCTCCTCCGGGTTTTGGATTCAGCTTACTAATCAAATCCAAAGCGGTTTTTAACTCTTCTTTACTTATTCCAATTCGTTCCTGAAGCTGAGTGTAATGCTTGTGGCTAAAGTGATCAAAGTGATTTTTGATGATTTCTAGAGCCAGTTCTACTTCAGGGCGATCTTTCTTTTTCTTTTCCAGTTGAAGCTGCAGGCATTCTTTCAGTGATCGGGCTCCTACACCGGGAGGATCTAGCGTTTGTACAGATCTTAATATTTTTTCAATCTGCTCTTCGGTTACTGTAATGTTTTGAGTGAATGCCAAATCGTCGATCAATTCTTCGGTACTTCTTCTCAAATAGCCACTTTCATCAATACTGCCAATAATGAATTCGGCAATTTGAAATTCATCTTCTGAAAGGATGAGATTTCCAACCTGCTGAGACAAATGTTGATGAAAACTGATACCCCCAGAGACCGGGATCGTTCGTTCTTGGTCGTCACTGCTGTAGTTGTTTGAGTATAATTTATACGAAGGAATTTCGTCGTCACTCAAATATTGATCGATGTCAATTTCGTCTGCTTCTATCTTTTCGCCTTCCTCAAAATTGCTCTCTTGATTTTCGCTGCTTTGCTTTTCCATTCCACTTTCCAAAGCGGGATTTTCGCCCATTTCGGATTCGATTTTTTGTTCCAACTCAAGTGTAGAGAGTTGAATCATCTTCATCAGTTGAATTTGCTGTGGAGATAATTTTTGTGAAAGCTTTATTTGGAGCTGTTGCTTGAGCATACGGATTAAAATCGTCTAGGTAAAGATATGTAATTTAGCCGTTACTTTTCAGAATGCTGCATTTTGTGGAGTTCTAGGAAATGGGATTACATCTCGGATGTTATTCATCCCTGTAGTAAATTGAACAAGTCGCTCAAAGCCCAGTCCGAATCCACTGTGAGGGACACTTCCGAAGCGACGAAGATCCAAATACCACCACAATTCTTCAGCATCGATATCCATTTCTTGGATGCGTTTTTCCAATACGTCGAGTCGTTCTTCGCGTTGAGACCCCCCCACAATTTCTCCAATACCTGGAAAGAGGATGTCCATCGCCCGAACGGTTTTTTCGTCGTCGTTTCTACGCATGTAAAAAGCCTTAATATCTGCGGGATAATCAAATAAAATTACGGGACAATTGAAGTGTTTTTCTACTAAAAAACGTTCGTGTTCGCTTTGAAGATCAACTCCCCATTCGTGGATGGGAAATTGAAATTTTTTCTTTTTGTTGGGTTTTGAATTTCGAAGTATTTCATAAGCTTCGGTATAGCTCACCCGTTTAAAGTCATTTTCAATGACAAATTTTATTTTTTCAATCAAACCCATAGGACTGCGTTCCGCCTGGGGTTTGCTTTGGTCTTCTTTAGCAAGTCGCTCATCGAGAAATTCTAGATCTTCTTTACAGTTTTCCAGTACCTCTTTGAGGACACTTGTTATGAATTTTTCTGCCAAATCCATATTGTCGTTCAAGTCGTAAAATGCCATTTCAGGTTCAATCATCCAAAACTCGGCAAGGTGTCGCGTGGTGTTTGAATTTTCTGCCCGAAACGTAGGTCCAAAGGTATACACCTCTCCAAGTCCCAAAGCATAGGATTCGGCTTCCAATTGACCCGAAACGGTAAGATTAGTTTCTTTGCCAAAAAAATCCTTTTTAAAATCCAGCGCACCTTCTTCTGTTCGGGGTGGATTGTTGAGGTCCATTGTGCTTACCCGAAACATTTCCCCTGCTCCTTCTGCATCACTTCCTGTGATGATGGGAGTATTGACGTAGTAAAAGCCTTGTTGTTGGAAAAACCGGTGTACTGCAAAAGAGAGGGCCGAACGCACACGCATAACGGCAGCAAAGGTGGTGGTTCGCACTCTTAAGTGGGCTTTTTCTCGTAAAAATTCAAGGCTGTGTTTTTTGGGCTGTATTGGATATTTATCAGGATCGGAGTCTCCCAAAATGCGAATTGTTTCTACTTGGAGCTCTACTTTTTGACCCCCTCCTTGGCTTTCTACTAAAACCCCTTCTAGGTGCAAGGCGGCTCCTGTAGTGATTCGTTTCAACAAGGCGTCATCTAGCTTTTCAAAATCCACGACACATTGAAGATTTTTTAAGGAAGACCCGTCGTTTAATGCGATAAATCGGTTGGCTCGAAACGTTTTAACCCATCCGTGTACCGCACAGTTTTGGTTTACTTCCGATGTTTCTAAAAGGGTTTTGATTTTCGCTGCTCTCATTCCTGTAATTTAAATTTTTACGGCGCCACAAAGATAAGTTTATTTCAGAAAGTTTTAGGTCTGACTTGATTTCAAGTTTAACTCGGATTTGGTAGTTGGATTCGTTGCGAAGTTGAAAAATACAAGCACGGCGACTTATTTTGAGTAGTTTTCTACTGGAGTAGAATTTCTATTGCCTAATTTGGTTTAATCCAAAATCTCTAGCTTGGGCTCTTTCAGCACCTTGTCATTGCTTATGGAGTCTTCCAACGATATGAGTAATGAGGGTAGTAAAACGAGGTTGGCAAGCATGGCCATCATCAGGGTGACTGCAACAAGTCCCCCTAGGGCTTGGGTCCCTCCAAAATTGGAAGACATAAAGATGGAAAAACCAAAGAATAACACTACCGAAGTATAAAACATACTGATTCCAG
>Ga0181559_10003273_pt1 | contig 15928 bp, 13 predicted proteins | sample 011ome_21_FD_133752 | JGI IMG/M metagenome (GOLD analysis project Ga0181559, IMG submission 133752) | Coastal salt marsh microbial communities from the Groves Creek Marsh, Skidaway Island, Georgia - 011508AT metaG (megahit assembly) | ecosystem: Environmental > Aquatic > Marine > Intertidal...
CCACCGCCACCGCCACCGCCACCGGACCCATCTGATACCGATAGTTGGATGCTGTTCGACCAGTTGGTTGCTTGAGTTCCACCTTCTGCGATCGCACGGACACGGAGTCGGTAGGTCCCGCTAGCTGGTAGGTCGAAGGTGTGTGAGGCCGTTACAGCGTCGCTTGCTGGAGCGATGACGAAGTCAGGCGACCATGCGATGGTACCTCTGCTTTTTGTTCCATATTGAATCTGAAATGCTTCTTCAGCGTTCGAGTTATCATCCCAAAACAAGGTCACGCTCAGTAAGGAAGCAGTGCCTGCGAGGTTGGTCGGTGCGTTGAAGACGGGGTTTGGATCAACTGGGTCACCACCGCCGCCGTCTCCTCCTCCGCCACCACCATCACCGCCGGCCGTGAGTGCGACGGCTGCGGCTGCATCGACTAGACCAAAGCCAAAGTCATTGTCTCGACCAGTTGGTCCTAGGTCTTCAGCAGTAACCTGTAGGGCTAACCGAACATCATCGTTCACCTGACCATTACCATTTGCGTCAGCGACACCGCCAGAAAGAAGAAGAGCTGCAACACCCGACACGTGAGGACAAGCCATTGAGGTTCCGCTCAAGTAGGCGTAGCTATTTCCCGGGTAGGTAGAAAGGATGCTTGAACCCGGAGCAGCGACTTCAACAGCCGGACCAGTACTAGAGAAACTTGAACGGCTATCTGACTGTGTGGTGGAGCCAACCGCGATTACCGAATCATACTTCGCTGGATATCCAACCGTGTCGGTTCCAGCACCCGAGTTACCAGCTGAGGAAACCACAACAATACCAGCGTTATAGGCACGGTTGAAAGCGTCACGAACCTGAGATCCCGGATCTCCCGAGCTTCCTAGGCTTAATGAAGCGACCTGAATCTGATTCGCGACGCACCAGTCGAGTGCAGAGATGACGTAAGAGTAGGAACCACTGCCAGTGCTGCTCAGTACCTTGAGACCATATAGGCTCGCTTCTGGTGCAACGCCAACAACACCGAACCCGTTGAGTGAGGCAGCGATAGTTCCCGCACAGTGCGTACCGTGGTATTGGTCATCGTAAGGATCTGGATCGTTGTTTACAAAGTCGTAACCTCCCGCGTAAACCGCGGCAAGATCTGGGTGGTTGTAATCAATCCCGGTATCGATCACGGCAACTCGTACCCCGGCGCCCGCAAGCGGCCCAATTTCTGGTGCAACGTTCCCCTCGTGAACAAGTCTGCTGCCAATGCGGGCGATTCCCCAATCATTGCCATACTCGTCCGCCATCACCTCCATGTCTGGCTCGACGATTTTCACCAGTGGATTTTTGGCGAGTCCAGCAACCGCATTGGCGGGGATTTCGGCTGCAACGGAATTGATAAGGCGAAAGCGGCTTGTCACCTTGCCGCCACCCTGCTGCACCGCGTTGAGTTCTGCTTGCCCCGGCGGTTGGTGAAAACCAATGAGCACGCGAACGCGTTCGGGTTGCTGTGCTCGAGCTTGGGTGTCGAGGCCACAGGCGCTCAGAATCGTCAGGCCAACGGCGGTCAATAGAGAGAACCGTTGTAGCTTGCAAAACGTCTCTTTAACTCGGAATAGGCTTCTTCTCATCGTTACTTCAAACTCGGTGCGGAAGGAGTGGCGGGGAAACGCTCATCCTGCGAGCTTCCCAACTTGATGCTGATGCAATGAAGCAACATCTGTGCCAAAAAGTAAAAACGTCAAATACATGTTGACCGGACTCGACACGCACCGCGAAATACGTTGTTTTTGCGATGCCCCTTTAGGCGAAGTCCCAACTGATGGAGATGAACGTTTCTCAGATCGAGACGTTCATCTCATCTTGCGATCAAAAATGCGGTTCAACGGTATCAAAAAAGGTGGTGTCTATTTGTTTAGACTTCCCACTTTTGGCTGAATGACGGTTCGCCTAGGTTAGGCTCAGCCACCTTTGCCCAAGCCAGATCTTCAAATCTTTGGAAGTCATGTTTAGAAAAGCGGTTGCCAACCCCCGCTGCACACCCCAGTCCAACACCTCAGTCCAACACCCGAGCGGTCCACCGCACCTCGATCTCCTTCACCGTGTCCGGACCTGAGTCGATACGAGGCAGAAACAGAATCGCCTCTTGAATCTCAGGGGCCAGGTTGGTCAGCCACATGATGTGCGTCATACGGGCAGTGGTTACCTGTGCGTAGTGAGCAAGTTCGGACTGGTTGTTGATCACGCGGTCAGAGATCAGCCGGTCACACTCAATGGCGACCGCCATGAGGCGGGCATTAGCACTAGAGCAGAATACAGAAACCCGCCACCAACAAACATCAGCCCGCAGGTTGATACGACACAACCGGTTGGACAGACGGTTCAGCTGCGAGTGGCTAAGAAAGCCAGACAACGATTCGTCTCACGCGTGACCAGGCTTTTCGAGCAAGGTTCGATCCATCATGCAAGTGATCGAGGGTTACGCGAGACGATGGAATCAGTGTGCTACCGGTGGCCTGGGTGAGTTCGGTAAGCAAATGATTCTTGACGACGACGTGGTGCGGGCCTCAAGGGCGTGGGCTCTCTGGTCTCACTTTAAACAGGACTGAAAAATATTGGAATATCGTTCAGATTGTTTGTCCCCAAATGCATCATTTGCGACATTAAGGGTATACGACAACTGAAAACCTCTTTCTTGGTCGCGCTATTGTGAATCAAAAGGACCGTAGAGCATTCGAGATTTTGGCACATGAAAACTCACGGATGCTGATGGTTTATTTGCGTACTCTGGTTCGTGATGAGGCCGCAATTGATGACTTGTTTCAGGAATCCATGATTGTTGCTTGGCATCGGCTCGATGATTGTGATCCGGATCGCCCGTTTGGGCCGTGGCTTCGTGGGATCGCCTCAAGGTTGGTGATGGCGCACTACCGCAAGCAGAAACGCGTTCCGGCGACGCTGCACGAATCCGTTCTTTCCGTTGTCGATCGTCATTTTGAAACTATCGGTTTGCTGGCTGGCGATACGTGGGATGAGAAAGTGCGGGCTTTACGGGAGTGTGTTGATGCACTGCCGCATCATCATAGGAGCGTCATCAGCGGACGATATTTTGAGGGCCTGCAAACACAGGTCCTCGCTGAGCAACTCGAGTTAACTCTGGAAGCGTGCAAGAAACGCCTGCAGCGTGGTCGCGCGTTGCTCGCGGAATGTCTCAAGAAGAAGGGTGTACTGAGCACGCCGGAGGTCACAGCATGAGTGAGAGCGTCAGCGATCTGCTTTCGGACTGGCTGGACGATCAAGAGCCAAAATCGACAAGCACAGAAGATGAGGTTATCGCGGGATCAAACGAGGCAGCTGCTGACTGCTTGCTGGTTCATGGTTTGCTGGCTGATCAAGGTCGACGCGATGATGAACAGGAGATTCAGCGTCTTCGCAGCGTGATGGAGCGAATCGATGCAGAGGACGATGCTGAAACGGTGATCTTTGCGAAAGTGCGCCGAACGAGCGGCCGCCGTCGGTTCGCCATTCTGACTTCAGCTCTCGTGATTGCTGCTGCCGTAGTCGTGATGTTTGTTGTGCTGGATCCACAGCAAAAGGCTTCTGCAGCGATGGCGTCCCTTGAGAAAGTGATTGCAGCAGCGGCAAAGCCAGTTGATCGAACTTACCGCGTGAGTGTGATTGAAGAATATCCGCCTGGAAAAAAGCCGCGAAATTTATCGCAGCAAGCGTGGGAGCGAGAGGCGGAAGAACAAATCGATGGTGCAACGCTCTTTGTGCGAGGAGCGAATCAATTTGTACTCAAGTTGATGCTTCGGTCTGGAATAATGAGAGCTTCGGGTTGCGATGGCGAAGTGAGCTGGGCTTTTCGCGAGAACGGACCGGTCCATATGAGTGCGGATCTAGCCCGCTTTCGTGGTGGAGTGCCAGGCTGGCAGCAAGATCTGCCATTCATGAACATGCACGCGCAGTTGTCTCAGTTGCTCAGCGGTTACGAAGTGGAACTGACCGACGAGGTGGACGTTGCAACCGATGGCACGGTCCTTTCGCAGCTTGTTGGTATGCGGCAATCTCGTGATGTACGTGGTCCAAAGCAGATTGAGATTTGGTTCGACGCCGACAGTGGGACCGTCAACACGATGGTGTTGGATGGACTTCCCCGCGGGCGAGGCGGACCGAAGAGCGTGTTGCTTGAATTGGAAGACCAATCCGATTTAGCTGCCGACTTTTTCTCCCACGAGGCACATCACGACCCCGGAAAACGGATTCGATATGAGGGTGGACAGAGATGAGACATCATTGGATGAAAGTTGCTCTGGCGTTGGTCCCATGTTGGAGCTTGCCAACGGGTTATGCTCAGCCGTGCCGTGACGAATGGGTAACCCGGGTGATCGATACCAATGGCGACGACTCACTCGATTCAGCGGAATTGAAAGCTGCTACGACGTCGATTCGCAGTCTCGATACGACGGGTGATGGGATAGTTTCACTCAATGAAGTCTCCGACAGAAACCGTTCGAGCCAGGGAAGTGGCGGCGGCAGTAGATCCAGTGGAAGCAGATTGGGTGGATACACGACTCCACCACCTGCGAACGATGTACCGGATCATCCCTTTAACATCATCGTGGGTCGGCTAACCGACGACAGTGGGACGATTCGCGTTCTGTTTCACAGTGACGTCAAAGCCTATGTGAGTTATGGCGACCGCCCCGGAAGGTTGCCGAGCAAAACGAACGTTCAAGCTCTACGTGCTGGTGCGCCGTTTGATTTTATCATTGATTCGCTTGCGAAGAACACTAGGTACTTTTATCGGGTTATCTATCAATCAGATGGACGCACGCAACAGAGCGATGAGTTCACGTTTCATACCCAGCGTGACAAAGGCAGTTCATTCGTCTTCACCGTTCAAGCGGATTCGCATTTGGACGAAAACACAAGCGGTGAAGTCTATTTACGAACGCTCGACAACGCGTTGGCTGATCAACCTGACTTCCACTTCGCTCTCGGCGACACTTTCATGACGGGCAAGTATGTCAAGCCGGAACTGTCGCAGCCTCAGTATCTTGCTCAGCGGTATTATCTTGGCAGGCTCTGTCATTCTGCCGCCTTGTATTTCGCGTTAGGGAACCATGACGGCGAATCGGGGAATCGAGGATCCAACCTCTGGGCGACCACAACGCGCAAGCGTTACCTCCCAAATCCTTTTCCGAACGGCTTCTATACCGGCAACGACGTACGCGAACTAGACGTCGGGCTGCCGGAGAACTATTACCAGTTCGAGTGGGGCAACGCACAGTTCATTGTGCTGGATCCATTTCGGCATACGACCACACGGTCTCGTGGGGGGAACAACGATAACTGGTACTGGACGCTGGGCGAGAATCAATACGAATGGCTAAAGAAATCATTGCGAGAAAGTGATGCACCGTTGCGGTTTGTCTTTCTACATCACCTCATCGGTGGCAGCGACCGCAATCAGCGTGGCGGCACGGAAGCGGCTCCGTTCTGGGAATGGGGTGGCAAAGGTGCGTCGGGCAAAGATGAATTTTCCCAACATCGGCCAGGTTGGGGCAAGCCCATTCATCAGATCTTGGTTGATCATGGTGTCGACGTTGTCTTCCACGGTCACGATCACATGTTCATCAAACAGGACCTCGATGGCATCGTCTATCAGCTTGTGCCGCAACCGGGTCATCCGCGCAGTGGGACAAAGAGCGCAAAGGAATACGGTTATCTCAGCGGTGAAGTCCTTGGCAGTAGCGGACATGTGCGCGTTCGCGTTAGCGGCGATTCGGCTCGCGTGGACTATGTCCGAGCCTACTTGCCAGCAGCCGAGGGTGGAGAACGGGTGAATGGCGATGTCAGCTATTCGTACATGTTATCGAGCGATCGATGAGAATCGGATTCAAATTTTTACCAATGATCGTGGTGGCGGGCAAAGCAACGGTGGCAAAGGCCAAACAGAAATCTGAGAACTATTCGAAATTGACGATGAAATCTTATCTTTACATTGCATTTGCGTTCTGTCTGACATCCGCTTCGGCAAAGGCGGCAGATCGCCCCAATATTGTGTTCATGATGTCCGACGACCAGGCGTGGAACGGACTCTCGGTACCGATGCACCCCCATCTTCATTGGTCGAAGAGTTCGATTGTCGAAACCCCGAATCTCGAAAAACTCGCTGCGCAAGGGATGCGGTTTTCGGCGGCCTACGCGCCGGCTTCGGTTTGCGCACCCACACGGATCAGTTTGCAGACCGGGAAGAGCCCCGCAGCGCTTCACTGGACCAAAGCCTCGGGTAGTGTGACCGCGGAAGACGGCTACAAGATGATCGGTCCCCGCAACGTCCGCCAAATTGACCAAAATGAAACCACGATTGCAGAACTACTTCGTGACGCAGGTTACGCCACGGCTCACTACGGCAAATGGCACATCAGTGGCGGCGGCCCGTCGGCGAACGGCTATGACGAGGGCGATGGCGACATTGGCAACGAGTACGCTCACCAGTACGACGATCCAAACCCGGCCGACATCTTCGGAATGGTGGAACGCTCGATCGCATTCATGGAAAAGAACAAGAAAGCTGACAAGCCGTTCTTCATTCAAATGTCATGGCATGCGCTGCACGCTCCCCAGAATGCGATTGGTGCGACGCTTGCCAAGTATGCTCAGAAGATGGGCAGCCGTGTCGATGAAAAACGCGTTGGCAGTGCGGCGATCGCAGAGAATCTGGATACCGGAGTTGGAATGGTGGTCGACGCCGTCGACCGCCTCGGACTGACGGATAACACGTTTGTGATCTACATGTCCGATAACGGTAGTGGTGGAGGTGGCGGCCCCAAAACAGGTAAACAGCGTGGGGGTCGTCAAAGTGGTCTCGCCGGTGGAAAAGGTGGCGTGTGGGAAGGTGGGATTCGTAGTCCTATGATCATTCGCGGTCCCGGCATCCCCGCGAATTCATGGTGCCACGAGCGAGTCGTCGGCTATGACTTCTATCCTACGTATTGCGAGTGGGCGGGCATTCCTGACTCAAAAATCCCAGAAAATATCGAGGGCGGCAGCATTGTGGGCCTGCTCGATGATGGGTACGGAACGGTGAAACGCCCACGCGAAGAACTCGTCTTTCACTTTCCGCACTATCAAGGCGGTGACGGGCCACATTCTGCCTTGTTCCTCGGCAATCACAAGCTGATGAAGTTCTATGAAGACAATCGCCTGGCCCTGTTCGACATTGCCGCAGACATTTCAGAACAAAACGATCTGTCGCAGCAGATGCCTCAGAAAGTCAAAGAACTTGACCACTTGCTTGTGACCTACCTCAACGAAGTTGACGCTCAGATGGCCGTGCCTAATCTGGAATACGATCCCGCAAGTCCGTCAACCGCGCAAAAGGGCGGTGGTGGCGGAAATAAAACAAACAAGACAAAGAACCAGAATCCAAACAAGAGGCAGAGGTAATGACTTCACTTGGGCAAACGACCACGTTGGTTCTACTGATGTTTTTTACCATTGCATCGGCGAATGCTCAACAAAAATCGATGCGTAAGCCGCACATCGACGACACCATCAAAGCGAACGTTTACGCGGACAATTCGTTCAAGCTTTACATCAATGGTGAGTTGGTGGCTGTTGATTCAATTGCTTTCGTGCCACACAACGTAGTCTCCGTCGATATCTTGCCTGCTTATCCGATGACGATCGCGGTCATGGGAATCGACAACGCAGACCCGAAGACGGGCATGGAATACGCCAACACAAATATTGGCGATGGCGGTTTTATTCTCAGACTGAGTGATGGCACAGTCACCAATGCGACATGGAAAGCGAAGAAGTTTTCATGGGGACCGATCGACGGTGACGTCAAGAATCCTCGCGTTGAAAACATTCCGCTGCCGAAGAATTGGTACGAGATCGACTACGACGACAGCGGGTGGCCGAACGCAAAAGAGTTCACTGAGGAAGAAGTCGGACCGAAGGAACCGTTCTTTGACCACGACTTTGAGGACGCCAGGTTCATTTGGTCCGACGATGTCAAACTCGACAACCTCGTTCTGTTTCGCACCGTTGTAAAGTCGCCGCCAGACGGAATCGAGCGTCCCGACTTCCGTGGATTGACTGACGTTGTTCCCGAACGCAGCAGGGGAGGCGGTGGTCGCTACGGCGTAGGCGGAAACCGAGGACAACGCGAATTGAACAAGTCGAATTAAAAACCGACCTTAAAACATGAAACAAATCGCACCGCGAAAGACGACCATGAACAGTTCACACCGAACTTTAAGATTTGTACTGCTGGCCGCAATCTTATCTCCAGCAATGCTGCTCGCTCACGATGGACACTCGCAATGTCCGTCGTCCCAGACCCAGCAAAGGATCATACGGCTTAATACCGAGGCTCCGAATCTTCACTTGGTGGTTCAGCGTCGAACTGCGGAGACAGTTCGTCCTAATCTCGCAAAGCTGTTCGATCCGTTCAAAGATAAAGTCAGCGTACGATTTGATCGCGATTTCCTGTTCGTTGAGTCTAACGGAATGCCCAATCATTCGATGATGACTGGCATTGCAGCTTGGCAGCAACAGGTCCCACTGCCTCAGTCTTACACTGGTAACAATGCATGGAGAATTCCCCTGCAGCCGGTTCCTGCAAAGAATCCGATGTTGACGAAGGAACATTTCTTTCGCGGGGCGATCGCCTTGGCGGTCAATGGTGTGCCGATCTTCAACCCGATCAAAAACGATGGCAAAACCGATACGTTGCTCGCCGGTGAGCTTGACCAGTGGGGCGGACATTGTGGTCGAGCTGACGATTACCACTACCATATTGCGCCAGTGCATTTGGAAAAAATCGTTGGTGTCGGAAACCCGGTCGCCGTTGCTCTCGATGGGTATCCAATCTACGGCTACAACGACCCGAATGGCAAACCGCCAACGAATCTCGATTCGTTGAACGGACATCAAGGTCCAGACGGACAGTACCACTATCACGCAACAAACACCTTTCCTTATCTGAACGGCGGTTTCTATGGCGAAGTGGTCGAACGCAACGGACAAGTCGATCCGCAGCCTCACGCACAGGGTTATCGTCCATCGCTTCCCGGTCTGAAAGGTGCGAAGATCGTGGGCTTTGAGACACCAAAGCCAGGCAGCTTCATCGTGCATTATGAAGTTTTCGGTGACCCACGATCCGTCGAATACACCGTTTCAGAAAACGGATCGGCGACGTTTAATTTTGTTTCGGCGCAAGGGACGAAGACCGAAAACTACACACCACGTCAAGGAGCAGGTGGCAATGGTCGACGAAATGCAGCGCGTCCAATGGGCAATGAACCGCAACGCAATCGAGATCCCAGCGAAGGTGGAAGACGACCTGATGTTACAAGAGCTGGTGATGGGCCTCGGCAACCCTGGATCCTGGTTCATGCCGACGAGATAGATCTGGATAAGAACAAGATCATCAGCCGCGACGAAATTGTTGGCGAAGCGACGAAGGCTTTCGCAGGCTTTGATACCAATAGCGACGGTAAACTCAGCCAAAATGAACTGAGCGGACGTGGCGTATCACGCAGTGCAATGGGCGGCTTTTTAAAAGGCCATTCAAAGGAGATTGATCTCGATAGGGATGGTATCCTGACACTAACCGAAGCTGTCGGTAACGCAGAGCGAATGTTCGCCAAGATGGATCGCAACGAAGACGGTAAGATCACGGCGGAAGAAATCGAGGATTCCCGGCGAAATTGAGTGGGTCTCTCGACTTGTTGTCTCGTTTAGCGTGAGTCAGCTATCAAGCAACGTGCGGAAGATTGTCTGGCAGTAAAGTCTGTGTACCTAAGACACACCAGCACAAACTCGCTGGGGGTGGCCTGAAGCGAGTGCCGTCGCGAGAATTCGCTTCGACGAATCCTCGTAGTTCATCAGTGAGGGAAAGATTGATTGATTTGGGCATGCGATTTTTCCTGCTTGTTGGTCACTCACTCGCATTACTCAATATGGTGAATAATGGCGATAAACAACAAGCCGTTTCGACCGCGTACCTACTTTTGAATCCCATTCGTTCGCGAAGAGACCCAAAGCAATACTCTCGCCATCACTCTCAGTCAATCAAGAGCTTGTGGAAGACATCAATGCCTTCGATTTATTGCGCGGCCACTGCCCAAATAAGTCTTGAATTCTTAGGCGGGAGGCCGGGCAGGTCGGGTCGTCACGCCTAAAAGTAGTTTGCGACGAGAGAGGTCAGTCCGTGCAGATGAATTGAATCGGGAGAATTATCTACCCAGCAAAACGCAAATAAATGCATCTCATTTCTTCGACGATTTGATGACGGATCCGGATCGTTATAGAATGTCCCCTATAACTCCCACTTAGTGATCGATTGTTTATGGTAGAGCAATTCCTTTTTTTGGTTTTACAAAGCCACATCCTAGCTGGGATCGTCACAGCATTTATCATCTTTCCTGCGGCCATCTTTGCAAAGAAGGGCTCAAAGTTACATCGCTGGGCGGGACAGTCTTTTGTGCTAGGCTTCATTGTCATTTGTGCCGGTGGTTTTCTGCTGGAATTTGAAAACCTGAAAGGCTCAGTGGTTCATATCTATGGCATCGACTGGATCGTCTCGCCATTTGCAAAGGGAACGAATATTGATTACTTAGCAGTGCTTAATACAAGCATGGTGAACATTATGGCCTTGTTTCTCGCGGTATCGGGATGGCGGGTCTGGAAGCGCGCTGCCGCCGCTCGATTGAATCAGTTCCCGCGGATTGACGCACTGTTCGCGTTACTTTATTTGGTCGCAGGTATCGTTTTTGCAATCACCATTTGGGTTGCGTTGGAACAAAAAAACAGAGTTGAACATTTTTCTCATCTCAAGCTAGAGTCCATCCACTTTGTGATTCTTGCCGCGGTAGCATTCGTTTCCTTCGATGCCGGACAAGACATAAAGATTTACCTGCTTCGAAACGCTCCCAAGCAATGGTGGACCATTCATGCACGAAAAATGATAAGTGCACAAATGGGTCTCGCGGCTGCCTTTCCCTATCGCTGTGGTGATATGACAGGTATCGGCGGCATTCTAATGGTCGTGTCCATGTCGTTGGTTCTTTTAATTGGAATCCTCGTGGCGATGCGATTTAAAAAGCAGCGTGACTTGGTGATTTCATAATAGAGATAGCTGAAAAACTTGTCGTGCTCTGCAACACCGACGTTCCTGCCTGCCTTGCCATCTTATTCGCCTCGACCCCTAGAGTTAGTTTCTGACGCGTTGAACGGTGTGCCTCTACAATGACGAATGCAACAGTAGATGCAGCCGTTGCAATTCGTCATCTATTTCAAGCAGGTAACTTTGCTGTGCAGTGTAGGCTGTGGCACGTTCCTTAGTCAGACGCTGAAACTCTGGGTCGGATCGGAGGGCACCGTGTGCTTCTTTCTTTTTCGCGGTGATTTCTTGATCGGTAATAAAAAGATGCGGAAAGGCTGACTCCAATTTGGCTTGGGCCTGACTCGCCTGTTTCTCCAGCACCAGCATTTCGGGCGCATCGATGAATTTGGCGCGAAGTCGGTCAATCGCTGCTTTCTTGCGGCTAAACGGCAGCGATTTTAGGTCTGGCTGCTGGGAGACAAGCCAGTCGTCGATCGCCTGATTGGCCCGATGTGTTGCGAACAGCGTTTCCTTATAGATTGTATTTTCTTCCAGCAGTCTTTTGCGTTCTTTCTGAATTACTTTGCGATGTTCCTTGTGTGATTGGAATGCTGCGGGGAATCGCTCTTTAAGCAATTCATCAAGTTGGTCAACTCTCTTGATCAGAGACCGGTACTTTTCATCGCGCTGATAGTACCATTCATGAGCATTCGACTTGCGAATATTGAATTCCTCATCACTCGAGCGTTTGAGTGAGAATTTGCCGATACTAGACTTGATGATGGCACGATTGTTGTCGCTATTTTTTTTCGCGACCGCTGTCAAAATTTTAATATTGTCAAAGTCGGCGGCGTGCTCGTCGACTTGAATCGCGAAGTAATCTCGCTTGCGATCAATGATTGGATGCTGGGCATGAACGATGTGATCGTGATCGAGATGCGCGATGGCTTCATCACCCAGGAACTCCACGGTTATCGTGTACCAGCGGTGCGGATCAAAGCTATAAGCACATTCTTCGTACTGAAAAGAGAAGTATGGGATCGATTGATCTTGCGCTGTCTGAAGGAAAAAGTGATCTGGCCGCACGTGCAGCACTGTGTTGTAGTGCCCGCCGCTGCCGGTCATCAGACGAACATCCTTGGCATCACCTAACCGAAAATCAAAACGGATCACGCAATCATGGTACTCAGCGTCGCGCAGAAAGATACGCGTATTACCTTTCCCATGCGGGAGACGTTTGAGGATGTTTTGTTCGGCTCTCCAATCTGCATTGTACCAAAGTCGTTCGCTCAGGTGATTGGGATTAAAGCGTTCCGCGAAGTAGAGTTCTCGTGCTTTGGTTAGTAGTGGCGGCGATGGATTTCTTGCACCAATGGATTCACTCCAGTCAAACAGTTGCTGACTCATTTCGTGGACTTTTTCGGGCTGCTGCTCGGCGAGGTTGGTCGTCTCGCTTGGATCGTTTATCAGTGAGTAGAGTTCGACTTCATCCGTATCCAATCGCTCAATGAGCTTCCAGTCACCGGCGCGAATTGCAGCTGCGGAGATACCACCGAGGAAGTGTGGTTCGTCGAGGGCGTAATGCCATGCGAGGAAGTCTCGCACAATAGGCGTTGATGGATCCTTCCAGGAGGCGAGCGTTGAAATACCATCCAGGGTCTGTGCTGATTCAGGTTCGATCCCAGCTGCCTCGAGAAGTGTCGGATAGAAGTCGATATTCTGTGTTGGTTGTTCACGCACTGTTCCGCCTCGAATGGCTTGCGGCCAGCGGACGATCAATGGAACGCGAATTCCTCCTTCATACAATTCGCTCTTTCCACCACGTAGTGGGTCGTTAGAGGTAGTGTTCAGCTCGCCACCGTTGTCGCTGGTGAAGATGAAGATCGTATTCTCCGCCAGCCCCAGCTCATCCAGCTTGGTCGTAATGAGCCCGATACCGTGATCGATCGATTCCAACATCGCTGCCAGATGAGGATTGTGATCGGCGGCCCAGTGATGACCGGGGTCACCATGGCCCAGTCCGGCGTCTTCACACAGATAGCATCGATCGCGGGTTGACTTCCCAGGTGGATGCTTACGGATGTATTTCTCCACGAGATCTGGGCGACCATTGAGTACGGTGTGCGGAGCGTAGTGACTAAGGTACAAAAAGAATGGCTTTCCCTGCCGCGCACTTTGTTCAATGAAGTCGACGGCTTCGATATTCAGCCGGTCGGTGAGGTATTCGTTTTCGCCAAGCCGGTTATCTGCAAAATCGATCCAGGAAATCGGCTGATCGCGAAAGATATACGGCCAGAAATTCGCACCGTTGCCGACGCCTTTTACTTCACTGCCAATGTTCCAGTCGAATCCGTGATCCCGAGGCTTCACTTCGTGCTCCGCCCCGTCATGGGTATATCCGGTGAGGTGCCACTTGCCGATTATTCCAGTGATGTAACCGTGACTTTTGAGAATCTTTGGTAAGGTGACGTGTACCGTTGATAATGCGTTTGCCGAGTTTGGTCGCAGGTAGTCGACGATGCCGATCCGAGCCGGATGCTGTCCGGTCAAAAACGACGCGCGATACGGTGAACAAACCGGCGCAGCAGCATACGCCTGGGTGAATCGGATCCCCATTTCTGCGAGGTGATCGAGATGTGGTGTCTCGTTGAAATCGTTCCCGTAACAGCCCAACTCACGCCACCCAAGATCGTCCGCAAGCACGAATACGATGTTCGGCGCTCGATCAGCAACCGCATCCGCTGAACTACATTCTAGAACCATAACGCTGAGACAAAGACGCAGAGTTAGCGAGATAAATCGATGGTTGTTCAACATTGATTTGGATGACTCTCTTGGAATGAAAAGATTGGATTCTAGCGAAGACTTATATACGCTGGGCTTTGTGCTGATGGTTGTCCAAGAAGACATGATAGCTTCAGATAGTTGCGATAGATGGTGACCTGCGCGTTGCTCGCTTGCTCTCGCTAATTCTTGATGACGCTTTTGCGGATGAGTTGGGAAGACAGATACCATGAATCGGAATAGATAACTGGTCCACAAATCATGGGAAATGAATATCCAAAATTTCATGAGGAACGTTGGATTACCGTAATGCACGGAGAAAAAGAGTTCTTCAATCAATCATTCCGTGAACGTTGAGAAAATACACGGTAGAAGAGAACAGTGTTTGCAATGCAGTGCGAAGGCAGTGCATGAACCTCCACATAGAGTTGAGGTCGGAGATATTACCTCAGCGGAGAGTTCGCAACGTTTGTGTTTGTTTGCTGCCATCTGCGATTCATGCGGCTGCACGTTTAAAAGTGTTGAAATTTGCAAGGTGTTTCGAACTGCAAATGCCGTAAGAACCGTAGAAGCTAGAAACCGTTTGGGCTTTCAATCTTGAAATCAAACCCGATTAGCTTTCTGATGCTTGTTCGCGGATGGACATCGAATCGAATCAAGGTAAGAATTTCGCACATGGCTAGAAGAAAACCTGAAATCCGAATGCGGACCTACGGCATTTATACCAAGTGGGAATCAGAGTCGAAGGACTTACCTAAAATTCGTGATGTAACTACCCGCGTTCCTGCTGAAATTGATATCGAATTCGGTTTTATTGTTCATGTGAAAGGTGCAAAGAACCAAGAACTCTTTTATTGCATCGATCACCCTGGCATTCTTGATTCAAACGGATGTAGACGCGATCCATTTGAAGGTAGTGTGTACGTGAAAACGAATGATTGGGATTTTTATCTGGGTGATACGATTTGGGAACCACTCGGCGATAAGCTTGGGCGATGGCATATGTGGATTGAGCTAGAAGGTGCTGTCATTGCAGAAAAAACCTTCGAGGTATTTTTACCAAACAAAGAAAAAACAATTTGATGGATCAATCCAATTGAAACACTTGCTCGATTCATTCCATTTCGATCATTCGTAATCGATAAGCCATTCGCAAGTTACCAAAACAATCTTTTTAGCGTTCGAAGAATGTTATCAATCTCTGCATTTGAAAATAGGCTAAGAATCCCATTTTGAATCGGAAATTGAGTGCCTAGAGGCATCGATCTTATATTGATCAAGAATCGATGCGATCAGCGCAAATCGCTTATGTGATGAATCATTTAAACGGGTCAGCCGGCAAAGGTACTGATGCTCTCTGATTAACTGGTCTACAAAGGCCGGTTCGCGTCGTCGAATATTAATAGGCCCAAACATGAAAGCGGCTTCATCATCCATCTCGTCGTACGCGGGATCTGTCCCTGAGGCGGAGCGGTAAGTCAGTACGGTATAAGGCCTTCGATTCCAAGCAAGATGTTCTTCGACCAAATGAAAGCCATTTTGCATTGCCCAGCGGCGCACTCGGTCTTCGTCTCGATTCGGCTGCAAAACGAATCGAGAGGGAATTCGATCAGGATGTGATTCCATGATGGTCACCATGGATCTGCCACCCATACCACAGATGCTCAAGCTATCGACTTCGCCTGCGGCGATGCCATTCAAACCATCAGCCAACCTTGCTTCGCCACGAAGTCCTTTCAATGCTTTCTGTGAGTTTTCGAAAGGTAGGCGTTTATTTTCAACGGCAATCGCTGACTTGATTCGTCCCGTCTTCAGTAATGCGACAAGAAGATTGCCGTGATCTGAACCGATATCGGCGTGACAATCCGCTTGGATCTGCTTCGCCACAGTTTTTAAACGGATATCCAGGTGTGGCAACGTGTCGATCTCGAAAGAATGAGTAGATAGTTCGTCAACCAGTGGATTGATTGAATTGCCCGCGAGTCAATTCGTCATCATCAGTAATCGCGGACCGCTCGCGTCTGTGCTCTTGCACCAGATGACCGG
>Ga0181559_10003274_pt1 | contig 15925 bp, 11 predicted proteins | sample 011ome_21_FD_133752 | JGI IMG/M metagenome (GOLD analysis project Ga0181559, IMG submission 133752) | Coastal salt marsh microbial communities from the Groves Creek Marsh, Skidaway Island, Georgia - 011508AT metaG (megahit assembly) | ecosystem: Environmental > Aquatic > Marine > Intertidal...
AGTTGCACCAGGTTTCCATCTTTGAATACGATGATTGTACATATCACTCACATAGAGGTCTCCAGAGGGGTCAAGGGCAATTCCAGTAGGATAGTAAAGTTGATTCAATTCACTTCCTTTTCCTCTTCCTCCTGCAATAGTTCTTATTTTAAAAGTATCTTTTTCAAAAACTGCTCTAATAGCAAGATCATCATAAAAAGAAACCTCCGTTGGGTTTTCAGAACCGCTTACTGCACCTTCCCATCGATCAAAAACCCAGCCGGGTTCAGGGCGGGCATAGATGGTTTTTATGCTGAACGGGTTGTAATTTCCTTGACTTGGTATGATTTTGCCATTTTGATCACTTGGCCATACCTCTGTTCTTAATTTATAACTGGTAGATTTCTTTTCATCCTCCTCTTTTGAGCAACCTATAAAAATAAGTAGAAGAGCTAATAAGTATAATGGTTTGGTACAATTCTTCATAAATCCTTTCTCATCACAATACAATTTATAATTGTATATTTTTCTTAAATTTAATCAAAATTTATTTGATGATTAATATGTACTTGAAATATTGTTTTTTATTTCTCTTAGGTATCATTCTCAATTTTAATTTTATATTTTCCCAAGAGGTTATGGTGGCTCCTGAAAACTTTGTTTTTTCTTGGCAAAAGGCAAACGGAGATGAATATGAAATTCCTGTAGAAAACAACTTAGAGATCAAAATAGAACAGCAAAGAGTCAACCGAGCTTTGATGCAGATTCTTTTAAAATCCATATTAAAAAGTCGGGATTTTGAAGCCTTTGATCCTCTTCATTTTGTTTTATATGCAGATAGAAATGATCAGATTGCAAAACTGGAATTTACTACACTAGGAAGCAGCGGGGAAGCGCAAGAATTTACTTATTACTTTCGCTTTGACACCTATGGCAATGTGTTTAATCAGCTTGAAGATTAATTTTTTTGAATTCGGGTAAAAAATGTTTGCCCTTGCTCGTCAATTACTTTGATTTTGTCCTGATCTATGGCGATGAATTGAAATATAGTTTTTTGAGGTTGTTTGTCAATACTGACTATAAAGGTATCGGTGTACTTACCTTTCCTTATCTCATCTAAGCTCCATTTACCAATTTGTGCAAGACTATCGAGTTGATAACTGTACCGATTCATAAAATAGGTAGTCTTGCCGCTTTCTTCAAATCGAATAACGGATTGAAGGGTCGGATTTTCTATTCTCCAATCTCCGATGAGGTAATTTTTAAATTGACGAGATTTCTGATTCATGCATCCCGTCAAACAAATAGCAGAAAAAACAACTAAAAGAAATCGCATTAGTTAACTCTAATTTGTTGGAGTGCTTGATCGTTTTTTGCTACCAATAAATGGGATTCATCTCCTACTTTAATCGCTTTAATATTTCTTACATCTCCCCGTATTACTAGACCTGTTTCTCTTGGGAGTTGGGCACTAAATCCGTTATTACCGTCTCCTTTGAGCCAAAGCCCATAACTGGCATCGTTTCGAGGTGTTTCTACTTCGGCATTATACAGATTTCCACCTAGAACGACGTCGAGATTACCATCACTGTCAATGTCTTTAACCACCATGGCGTTAATGTTTGATAATTGAGCTTGATAGGGAAGGGGTTTAGCAATAAATTTGCCATCCTTATTTTCTAAATAAACACTTGCAAACGAGGTGATTTCGTATTTTAAAGACTCTTCAAGCATTTGATCCGAGTATATTTCTTCTAGTGAAGCACTGGCAAAGCTATTGTAATTCTTAAACTTTTCCTTAATTGCTGGCATTTGCTCAGATGAGCATTGTCTTCCCCTAACTGGATACTCAGTATCATCTGATTTGTAACTTAAAACTATGTCATACGTAGCATTTTTATCAAAGTCATTTAAATATACTCGAAACGGTTTATCCACTGACGCTTGATATTTGTAGTTTAAGCCCAAATTTCCAACGATTAGATCCATGTCTCCATCATTGTCAAAGTCACCTTTTTCAATATCATACCACCATCCGCGTTGTTCTGCTTTGTAGACCTCTTCAGTTACTTCTGTAAATGATTTTCCTTCATTATTTTTAAAAATGCGAATGGACATCCATTCTCCAGCGATAACTAAGTCTTCCCAGGAGTCACCGTCTATATCTACCCATTTGGAAGTGGTCACTAGTCCTATATTTTTTAGAGCAGAGTTTTTCTTTTCTGTTACATCTACAAATTGAATATTTCCAGAGGAACTCTGATTTTCTAAAATTCTAGAATTAGAAGGATAAGGGTATTTTTTGGGACTGAGTCTTCCTCCAACAAAGAGGTCTAAGTCTCCGTCTTGGTCATAATCATTTACTGAAACTTCAAGCCCACTGATACGTGTATCGGGTATAGCAGCTCGATTTCTTTCAAAAATAAGTTTTCCTTTATTTTCATAAAAACGGTCTTCGTAACCTTGTGAGCCTTCGTTAAACTCATTTCCACCACTTGCGATATAGATGTCTTTATCTCCATCATTATCCGCATCAAAAATCTGAATACCCAAATCCTCATAAAATTTATCCTTTTCAAAAATGGGAACACTTACTTTTTCAAAGATTCCATTTTCTTGCTGTACATAAAGCGCAGCAGCTTGTGCGATGGCTCCTCCAATGATATAATCTTCCCTACCGTCATTGTTTAAATCACCAACTGCCAATGCCGGTCCAAGAGTGGAGTTTTTGTGTGGGAGCAATACTTCATCTTTAAAATCGTCATAGGGATTTTCTAAATGTATAAAAGGGTCTTTTTGAGTAATAGTCTCAAATTGTTTTGCAGTAGATTGTTCTTCCTCTTTATTGATTTTAATTGTAGAAATTTCATTGTAAGCAATCTTGTTATAAGTGTTACTTTGAATATTTTCAAGCTTGCTTTGAGTTCCATCTGCCCACTCTACAATAACCTCTTCTACTGACGGAGTATCACCGAGTCCAAAGTGAATTCTGGGAGAAACAGAAGAAAGGTAACCTCTACTTAGGTTTAGTTCTTGCATTTGGTATTTTCCAGAGGATTTAAGATGAATTCTAGTTCCCACTGGAATTTGATTGTCTTTAGCTACAAGCTCAAATCCGATAAAATTAGTATTTAAACTGTTGTTTCTATATATGCTAGCACGGTCTTCAAGGTTATTAACGACTAAGTCAAGGTCGCCATCATTATCTAAATCACTGTAAACAACTCCATTGGAAAATGTTTTTTCATCTAGGCCCCATTCTGTATTCCTATTTTTAAAACCCTGATCTTGTTGGTTTTGAAATAAATAGTTTGCCAATTTTTCAGATGGCATCTTTTCTAAATAAGACAATAGTTTAACTTCTTCTTCTTTGTTTTTATAGTTAGGGTCATTTTCCATTTTATTAAAGAAGGCTCGGTGTTCGTTGTAAAAATCTTTATTGTTGACGTCCCTTCGGATTCCATTAGTTACATATAGATCTTTCCATCCATCATTGTCAAAATCAGCAAATAGTCCTCCCCAACTCCAATCTGTAGAAGAAACGCCGCTCCAACGTGCGATGTTACTGAAGACGGGTGATAGGTTGTTAAGATTTCCTTGATTGAGTTGCAAGGAGTTCTGCATGTATTGGTGGTGTAATCCCAGAGCAACTGATTGGTAAAAAACTTCTGGATTCATAGACGACATATTGGCTTTAGACCTAAAATTGTCTGCTGCATTCATATCCAGTTGAAATATATCAATCCATCCGTCATTGTTAAAGTCTGCAGCATCTACACCCATTCCAAAGAAGGAGGTCTGTTGTAGTGAGTTGAGAATATCGTTTGTAAAGGTTCCATCTCCATTGTTGATGTACATAAAATCAGGAGCGTTGAAATCGTTAGAGATGTAAATATCTGGATAGCCATCATTGTTAAAATCTGAAGCTACAACACCAAGGCTCAGTCCAAAATTACTGATTCCTGATTCATTGGTTACATCGACAAAGTGATCTCCCTCGTTGCGATAGAGGTGATCTGAATCACGGTCTTCGTGATTATCAATCATGTATTTGTAATAATCCACAGGTGCTTTAAAGCTTGTAGGAGGGTAGTTAGCGACATAGAGATCTAAATCACCGTCCTTATCGTAGTCAAAAAAAGTAGAGTGCATACTGTAACCGTCATCATCGATACCATAAGCCTCCGATTTTTCAGTAAATGTATTGTCTTGGTTGTTGATGTAAAGGACATTGTTATTGGGTTCATTTTCACCCCCTACTGCTATATAAATATCCAAAAAGCCATCTTTATTGATATCGATGAGGCTAACTCCTGAGTACCATCGATTATCTCCTTGAACACCTGCAGATTCGCTGATGTCTTTAAAGCTTAAATTTCCTTGATTGAGGTAGAGTTTATTGGGAACCATATTTCCTGTAAAAAACAAATCCTCAAGACCGTCATTGTTAAAGTCTCCAGCAGCAACACCCCCGCCTAAGTACATGTAAGGATAGGTAAAGTAGTTTCTGGTATTGGTTTCGTAGAGTTTATTGACAAAGTCAATCTTAGTTTCATTTGGGCTTAGTTTTGTAAACTGTTTTGTTTCAGGTTTACATGCACTAATAAAAATTAAAACAATCAATAATCCAGCAATCCGTCTCATAAAAAATTTTTTTTCAAAAATAAAAAAACCCCACAAATTTGTGGGGTTTTGCTTTGAAATCGTTATTTAGATTAATACCCAGGGTTTTGGATTAACGAAGGATCTCTATCTATTTCATTTTGAGGTATAGGCATAAAATATACATAATCTCTCCAAACTCTATTTTCAAATACGATATTTGTTGGTCTATAAGTATAGTCAAAGTCATCCGTACTCTTTCTGTAGTTTGCTGGTGTCATTGAGCTACCTGCTTTTTGAGTTGCTTGAATTAATGTTTGTTGAACCTGTTTATCAAGAGAGTATGGTCCCTCTAACCAACGTTTCATATCAAACAATCGAGCATCTTCGTTTACAAGTTCTTTATCACGCTCTCTTTTATAGATCTCAACTAGCGCAGCACCAGATTCAGTTACATCGGGAAGTCCATTTCTATAGCGAAGCTTATTCAACCAAGCTTTTGCTTCTGATTCTTGCCCTAGATTAATACTTGCTTCCACATAGTTAAGTAGAATTTCACTATATCTTAGATAAGGCGCGTCAACTTTTTGAAGGTTGTTGGGCCATGATGCTGGTAAATACGGATCAGCAAACTTTTTGAAGTAGTATCCAGTTCTTGATCCGTTCCAGTCTTCAATAGGTCCTTGACGTGTATCTACACCATTTACGATCGTTCCATCAGAGAAAGTATAGTAACCTGTTTGGATTTCATTGTAATTATCAAATTTAGTTACATCACTGGTTCTTACTTTCCACGGTGCTCCGTCAAACAATAGGGTAGAGTAAAAACGAGCTTCACGATTACTGTAAGGATCGGCAGCATGATCAGGATTATTCCAGTCAAATGGAGTACCATCTGCTAATGAATACTTAGAGGCTAAGGCTTCAGTTGGAGTAGTTCCAGCCCACTCGTGGTACCCATTAGGTCCATGATAAAGGGCAACCATACCTGGTCCTTGTGACCAACCGTCACCACCTGGGTATGTTCTAGATCCATAACCAAATCCTTCGATCATTCTACCCCAAATAAAGTCTTGATTTTTGTCTCCCTGTAGCCAGATATCTTCATAATTCTGCTTAGCTTCTTCAAATGAAGCAGGAGCAGCGTAATCTAACTTATATCCAGATGTAGCGTCTAGAAGCGCTTTTGAAGCTGCTTTTGCGGCTTGCCAGCGTTGTTCTTGAGAACCACTTGTATATCCAACAAGTTCTTTGTTACCATAAGAAGCAAGTGTAGAAACACCACCAACTTTAGAAGGCTCATACAAATCACTTGCTGCGTGAGTTAATACTCTAGACTTTAACGCAAGAGCTGTAATTTTGTGAGCTCTTGCTTTATCTTGAGGTGCGTCTGCCAACAACGATATAGCCTGATCCACATCAGAAATAATTTGATTAATAGTAGCTTCAAAACTAGATCTTGGGTTCTCAGCTTCACTTTCTAGAGTGAGAGGTTCTGTCAAAAGTACAATACCACCATACTGTCTCATTAGTTGGGTAAAAAAATAGCCACGCATAAAGTAAGCTTCCCCAAGTAGTCTTTTAGTTAGACCTGCTTCTAATCCACCTTCATTAGCAGTTAGTTTTTGTATTGCAATATTTGCACTACGAATAAATGGGTAAAGTTGTGTCCAACTGAACCATTGCATATCCATGTAACCACCTGCAGGGTTCATTTTTGCTTCAGTATAGCCATCTACTCCACGTCCAGGGTGAGTGAATACAGCTTGATCCGTAAAGGCATCTGTAGTTTCCTCGCGGGTCAAAGTCCCTGCCCATGTTCCTTGATAAAGATCTAATACTGCTGCCTCAGCTAATTTAGCTGAAGACCACACATTAGACTCTGCAATTTCACTCAGAGGTGTAGTGCTTAAAAAGTCATCTTGGCAACTAATTAATGCCGAAACAAACATAAATCCTCCTGCAATTCTCAATAAAATTTTCTTCATTTTTTTCATGTTTAATTATTAAAAAGTTATTTGTATTCCGGTTATTATTGATTTAAGTAATGGATATGATCCACCATTACTTGAATTTCCTCCACTAGCAGCTCTAGTATTTGTAACATTTAATCCGTTTTGAACAACTTCAGGATCAAAAGGGAAATCAGTTATTGTGACAAGGTTAGTCCCTGTGACAGATAATCTGATACTATCTGCTTTTATTTTACTAGTGATAGAATCATCAAAATTGTATCCTAGCTCTAACGTTTTAAGACGGAAAAAGTCACGAGTAATTAAAGCATAGTCAGTTTGGTTTGAATACCACTGGTCACCACGATCTGCTAAACGAGGGAAGGGCGCATCTGGATTATCAATTGACCAAGCACGGTCTCGGATTTCACGCTGAACATTAGCTAAAGTCCCTGACATAAATGACCACTCATAGACACTGTAACCACCCAAAGCTCCATTCCAGTACATGTTAAAATCAAAATTTTTATAAGTCATAGCTGTATTGAATCCAAACTGGGTATCAGCAAATGTACTCCCACCAACACGGGTTTTATCAGCTGGGGTAATTCTACCATCACCATTGATATCTGCAACTCTCGCATCACCAGGCTTTAAGAGTGGAGCAATTGCGCTATAATCTAAGCTCTCTGAATCGATTTCTGATTGAGAGCGGAATACTCCAGTAAATTCATAACGAAGAGGTCTTCCAATTTCACCTCCAGTTTCTCTTTGCCATGGGCGGTCTGCTAGATCTGGTTCGTCAACAAATAATAGTTTGTTATTTGAATCCATTACATTAAATACAAGGTTGTAAGTAAAACCCGAGTTAGTTTCACCATTAAATCCAGCTGTAATTTCAATCCCTTTATTTTCAAATTCACCTATATTTTGGGCTGGTGGTACAATACCGCTATATGCAGGAAGGGTTTTGTTTGGCAGGGTTAAGATATCCTGTCTTAAATTACTAAAATATTCAAAACCTAAGGAGAGTCTGTTATTAACAGCTTTTATATCAATACCAATATTAGAAGAGGTTTGTGTCTCCCAAGTAATATTTGGGTTAGGAACCTTTGTTTCATAAGCTGTAGTAAAAACGTCTCCTAAACTTGTTGCAGAAAATCCGTAGGACGCTAAGAATTGGAATGGTGCAACATTGTCATTACCTAATTGTCCCCAAGAACCTCTAAGTTTTGCGTAATCCAAAAATCCAATAGAATCAAAGAAACTTTCTTCAGATAGAACCCAACCCGCAGATACTCCTGGAAAGACACCATAACGAGTTGCTTCTGGGAAAGTGTATGATCCGTCATAAGTAACAACACCTTCAATAAGATATTTTTCTTTGTAGTTATAATTCAAACGACCATAGTAGTGAATACGAGCAATTTGACTTCCTGTACCTTGGCTAAATTGACCGTCTTGGCCACCAAAACTCAACTGATCTAAATCATTGGAAAGGAAGTAACGTTTAAATGCTCTCATGAAGCTAATTTCGGTTTCTTCGCGAGTGATACCTCCCAAAATTTTAAAATAATTATCACCAAAGTCTTTTTCATAAGAAGCATTAAAAATGGCTGTAATATCTGTCCTTGTAGTATGATCTTGCTGTAAACTTGGATCACCCGGTCCTCTGTCAGCTGCAGTTAAACCTGAAGAATCTCTATTAACACCATCCCAAGTATATAACTGCCATGGGCGCTGCCATAATTTTTGATCAAAATTCATTTTATCATAAGCTACATTTCCACGAAGTAAAAGTCCTTCAACACCAGGAACTTTGAAGTTTATACCAATATTACTTTGTACAAAGTTTGTACTGCTGTCGTTATAACCTGGCTCATCAGTAGCGCGAATTGCTGGGTTGTTACCGTTTTCAATATCAGGCCCAAATTCTCCTGTAGGCCAGTAAGCTGGAAACCAAGGATATTGACGTTGAATCGCATTAAATGCGAAAGCTGGCCTTTCTGTTGCGGTATAATTTTCTTCTTGGCGAGAGTAAAGACCTAAGTCAATATCTATAAAATCATTAATTTTTGCATTTAGATTTAATCGAAAATCATACTGTGTAAATCCTTTGGGAGCTCCTACAAAATTAACATCTTGTCTCAGATAACCTGCTGATGCTAAATAATTAACATTATCGTCTCCACCAGTTACTTGAACGTTTTGCCTTGTTGTGGGAGCGTTTTTCCTAGTCACTGCAGACATCCAGTCAGTATTTGGATATGCCCATAAATCATTACCTGCAGCAGTGTTCTGTATTCTGTCAGATCCATATGTAGGATTTAAAACCTCTCCATTAGGTCTGGTAAAAGGTTGTCCCCTTACCGCATTTGCAGATGTCCATTCACTAACAGGTAATTTATATACATTTAAAAGGTTAACTAAATCCATATATTCTTCACCTCTTAACATATCTGGTAATACTGTAAAGTTTTGCCATCCATAGTTTGAAGTAATCTTTACTTTAGCATCTCCTTTTTTACCAGTTTTTGTTGTAACAAGAATTACTCCGTTTGCTGCACGAGCCCCGTAGATTGCTGCAGAGGCGTCTTTAAGTACAGATATGCTTTCGATGTCAGCTGGATTAATTCTGGCAAGACCACCGGCTCTGTCAGGTATACCATCGATTACAACTAATGCCGAAGAATTGTTGAAAGTATTAGTACCTCTAATACGTATGGCAGGAGTATCTGCTCCTGGCGCACCATTTGAAGCGTCAATAAAAACACCAGCAACTTTTCCTGCAAGAGCTGTGCCTAAGTTAGGCGAAGAAGATTTTTCTAGATCTGCACCACCAATTGATGCTACAGAACCTGTTAGTGTAGCTTTTCTTTGAGTTCCGTAACCAGTTACAACAACTTCTTGAAGTTCATCTGCGCCTGAGATCATGGTAATATTAAAGGAATCAGATTTAGCATCTATTTCTTGTGTTAAGAAACCTAAGTAAGAAAACACTAAAACTGAACTTTCGTTAGAAACAGAAATTGTAAAATTACCATCAAAATCTGATGTTGTACCATTTGATGTACCTTTTTCGATAATAGTAACCCCTGGAAGAGGACCGGTTTCGTCAGTCACAGAACCAGAAATGGTCTGCTGGGCATACAGGTTGCCAAATGCTAATGCAAAAAGCAATAGCAGATAACGTCCTGTATTAAACGTAAGTTGATTTGATTTCATATTTTATTTAAGTTTAAATGTTATAAAAGTTTAGTAAAAGTAAATCTTTCTAAAATTAGTTACATGTAAAAGTCAAATTTGAAGAATAAAATTTGTTTAACAAAGAATAAAAATAGAATTATATGTTTTTTTCACACAAAAGCTAACTTTTTGTATACAAAATCAATTTTTAAATTTATATTAGGGCAGTTTTGCTTTAAAAATATACAAATGTCAAAATTAGATATACATAAAAAAACAACTATTGCATTTTTAATATATCTATTTGTCTTTAATATCTCCTATTCTCAAAACGATAGATTGGATAAGAATTTTGAAAATATAAATTATTATAAATTACTTTTCTACAATGAAATGGGTCAAAATTATCCTCAGGAAAAAATTAAACTTCCAGGTATTTACCCTCAACCTAATTATGATTTAAAAACCAATTTACTCTCTTTCCAGACAGAATTTACTTTAAAATATCCTAGCGCAAAAACTCAAATAATTTTCGAAAGTGGATTTAGTGATCAAGGAATGATACTTATCAATGATCAATTCATTGATCAAAATATTATAAAAGGAAATGAAGGCTATTCTCATACGATTCCTAATGATGTTTTAAAAGAAGGAGCAAATAAAATCACATTGCTTATTATATTTCATTCCCCAATATGGAATTTTGAAGGAGATATTTATATAGAAAATGGTCTTGAGAAAATTTATTTAAACGGATTCTGGGATCATACGATTCATAAAAACTTAGAAAATAATTTTCAAAGGAAACCAACTCAGGGCCTTGATCTATTGTCTTTTATAAATTTTGACTTAAGTCGATATACTTTAAACCAATATGTGGACATAGATTGGTCTAAAACCGACCTTCCAATTACCATTGAAACCCTTTATGATGATAAATATCTTAATGGCTTATTTTGTTTTAGAAAATCAATCTCACTTGAATCAATTCCAGAAGAAGGTTTAATTTTGAATATTGACCAAGGGATTGATGATTTTGATAGGTTTTATGTCAATGGATTTTTAATTGGATCAACAGATTGTTTTTCTTGTAAAAGAAATTATAAAATTCCCAAAGAATTTTTAAGGAAGGAAAATATGTTTACATTATTTGTTGTAGACAAAAACGGTCAAGGGGGAATACTCAGTCCAATATTTCTGAAAAGTAAAAACAACTCAATTGATATCTCCGATCAATGGTTCTATAGAAAACTCCTAGAATTGCAAATGCTGGTTACATTGAAAAACAACATTGACAGCAAATCATTTTTTACTAAGTCTGATTTTAAATTTTATGATATGGCAGGAAATGAACTTAGTTTTAAAAGCTTGCTGGTTAAAGATGACGAATCGAATTCAATTATCATACTTGTATTGACAGTAATCCTTCTTTTTATCATTGTTTTGTTCCTTTTTTATAGATCAAACAAAATAAATAGACTGCCAATTAACGAAACCGCTAAAGAAGAGAGTGTTCCTAAATTTATTTTTATACGTGCTGATAGGGCTAATCATAAAATTTTAATTGATGATATTTTATCAGTAGAAGGGAAAAAGGATTATGTAAAACTTCAGTTGGAATCAAAATCGTATTTAGTCCGAAAAAATTTAAAGACTTTTTTGTTGGATTTGCCAAGCTCAAAATTTGCTCGAATCAGTAAATCTGTAGCTGTTAATCTTGAAAAGATATCGAAAATTGAGAAAAACATCGTCTATCTGAATTCGGAGGATTATCATATAATAAGCAAGAACTATGTCAATGACATTAATGATCTATTGACAAAATAACAAAATAGCAAAAGATGCTTCAAGTACTCAAAAAAATCATTTTGTATACGAACTTACCTTATGTTGTATTTATAAATTTCTTTAAATCACCTATTTTCCTTAATATTATATTTAAATATCCTCTACTGTTAATAGGTTTGAATTTAACTTACTAATTATATAATCACTTGAAGCCATATTTTAATATAACTACTATCTTTTTACTTTTAATCCTATTCCATAAGGAAATTATAGCTCAAGAAAACTATATCGAGCAAATTCAGGGGAATGATTATAAATTACCAATGCAGTTTATCCCCTCTGGTAGTTTTACAATGGGAAGTCCAAAATTTGAGCAGGGACATTTTGGAGACGAAGGACCTCAACACCAGGTTTTCGTTGATGGATTTTGGATGGGACAGTTTGAAATTACTTGGGATCTATACAATCTTTTTGTAAGTCGTGAGTTGGATGGAAATCAAATTTCTAATGCAGAAGATTCAGAAGTAAATATAGATGTTGATGGAGTATCAGGTGCTACCACTCCCTATGTCGAAATGAGTTTTGGTATGGGAATCGATAATTATCCTGCGATTTGCATGACTCAACTCGCAGCAGTTAAATTTTGCGAATGGCTTTCTGCTATGACAGGGCGTTTTTATCGCTTACCCACAGAAGCAGAATGGGAATATGCTTGTAGGGCCGGAACGAAAACTGCTTTTAGCTTCGGAGATGACAGTAGTCAATTGGAAGAATACGCATGGTATGCGGAAAACAGCAGTGACAAATACCAAAAAGTGGGAAGTAAAAAACCGAATCCTTGGGGCTTGTATGATATGCACGGAAATGTTGCAGAATGGACATTAGATCATTATATTCCTACTGTTTATGGACAACGTATAGCCGGAGTGTTAAATCCATTGGCAGAAGGACAAAAAGTTTATCCTAAAACAGTTCGCGGAGGTTCTTGGATGGATAGTCCTAACCGATTGCGATCTGCTGCAAGGCGACCTTCTACCAAAAAATGGAAAAAACGCGACCCCCAGATTCCAAAAAGCAAATGGTGGCATACCGATGCCCCCTTTGTTGGATTTAGAGTAGTACGCCCCTTAAAAACACCAAGCGAAGAAGAACAGAAAAAATATTGGAAATACGAATCAACACAATAAACTAGAAATCATGAAAAACAACAAAAACGAATCAAGACGTGAATTTGTTCAGAAAACAGCTATGGCTGCGGGAGCCTTACTTACAGTTCCTATGGGTGTAGATGGAATGGCTCGAGTTCACGGTGAGCAAAAATTAAAATTAGCATTAGTAGGCTGTGGAGGTCGCGGTTCTGGAGCAGCAGTTCAGGCACTTACTGCTGATGAAAATGTAGAACTTGTAGCAATGGCTGATGCTTTTGCCGATCGAATTGAACGAAGCTTAAAAGGTATTCAGGACCATTTTGATGGAGAGAAAAAGATTGATGTTAAAGAAAAACATCGTTTTGTAGGATTTGACGCTTACAAAAAAGCGATTGATAAGGCCGATGTAGTGATATTGACAACCCCTCCTGGTTTTAGACCTTATCATTTTGAATATGCTATTGCAAACGACAAGCATGTGTTTATGGAAAAGCCAGTAGCTACTGACCCAGTTGGTATTCGAAAAGTTTTGGAAACTGCCAAGATTGCAAAAGCAAAAAAACTCAATGTAGTTGTTGGGCTTCAAAGACATTACCAATCTAAATATATTGACTTAAAGCAACGACTAGATGCTGGAGCTATTGGACAGATTCGAAGTGGTCAAGTGTATTGGAATGATGCTGGAGTATGGGTAAAAAAGCGTAAACCAGGGCAGACAGAATTGGAATATCAAATGCGAAATTGGTATTATTTCAATTGGTTGTGTGGAGATCACATCCTAGAACAGCACATTCATAATATTGATGTAGCCAACTGGTTTATCGGAGAATATCCCGTTTCAGCCCAAGGAATGGGAGGTCGCCAGGTACGAAACGGTAAGGATCACGGAGAAATATTCGACCATCACTTTGTAGAGTTTACTTATGCAAGTGGCGCTGTAATAGCTAGCCAGTGTCGTCATATACCGGGTACTATGAGTCGTGTAGATGAGGTATTTCAAGGAACCAAAGGGAGTGTAGAAATTGGCAAGGGAATCATCAGTGGCTTAGATGGTGAGAGTACATATAAATACCCAAATAAATGGGGAGAAGATCCAAATCCTTATCAGGTGGAGCACGACCGTTTATTTGCCTCCATCAGAAATGGAGGAGTGATTGCCGATGCTGAAAATGGTGCTAAAAGCACGCTGACCGCTATTTTAGGTCGAATGGCAACTTATACTGGTAAGAAAATCACCTTTGAGGAGGCCCTCAATTCAGAATTGCATTTAATGCCTGAGGAAGTCACATGGGATACGACCCCACCCACCATCCCAGATACCAACGGCAATTACCCGATCCCAACACCTGGAAAAACAAAAATGATTTAAAATGAATCGAAGAAATTTTACACAATTGGCAGGAATGACTGGATTGGGTTTGTTTTCCACTCCAGGAGTTTTTGCTGCAGAAAAAAGCTTGGGGAAACACTCCTTTAATTTAGCCTACGCACCTCATTTAGGGATGTTCCGACATCATGCTGGAAATGATCCTATTGATCAGCTCAATTTTATGGCAGATCAGGGTTTTACTGCTTTTGAGGACAACGGTATGCGAAACCGTCCTGTTGCTACTCAAGAAAAGATGGCAACTACTATGTCAAAAAGAGGCCTGCGTATGGGTGTTTTTGTGGCGCATGAAATTTACTGGCAAAAACCCAATTTAGCCAGTGGAGATCAAGCTCTAAGGGATGAATTTTTAGACTATATCAAAAAAGCCATTCCAGTAGCCAAACGGGTCAATGCCAAATGGATGACAGTAGTACCGGGACATGTTGACCTTCGACAAAACATGGCCTATCAAACGGCTCATGTCGTAGAAAGTCTAAAACAAGCTTCCGCTTTATTGGAACCTCACGGCATTGTCATGGTGTTAGAGCCTTTAAACTTCAGAGATCATCCAGGTTTATTTTTAGCTGAAAGTCCGCAGGCTTATGAAATCTGTAAGACGGTTGACTCCCCTTCTTGTAAGATTTTATTTGATATTTACCACCAACAAATTCAGGAGGGGAATTTGATTCCCAATATCGAAAAATGTTGGGATGAGATTGGTTATTTCCAGATTGGAGACAATCCAGGACGTAAGGAACCTACCACAGGAGAAATCAATTACACCAATGTGTTTAAGTACATTCATTCTAGGGGCTTTGATGGGATTTTAGGAATGGAACACGGAAACAGTCGTCCAGATAAAGAAGGAGAACAGGCTGTAATTGATGCTTATGTAAAAGTGGATCAATTTCTTTAATGGCAAACGCACTTAGTCAGCTTTTTGGGATTCGCTATCCCATTGTTCAGGCCGGTATGGTTTGGGCAAGTGGCTGGCGTTTAGCCTCAGCTGTTAGTAATGCCGGCGGTTTGGGCTTGTTGGGAGCGGGGTCTATGTATCCAGAGGTTTTACGCGAGCATATTCAAAAATGTAAAAAAGCAACAAGCAAGCCCTTTGGGGTAAATGTGCCCTTATTGTATCCCGATATAGATCAGTTGATGGAAGTGATCGTTGAGGAAAAAGTAAAAATTGTCTTTACTGCTGCGGGCAACCCTAGTTTGTGGACTGCTCATTTAAAATCTCATGGTTGCACGGTTGTTCATGTGGTTAGCTCTGTCAAATTTGCCTTAAAAGCAGAAGCAAGTGGAGTTGATGCGATAGTGGCTGAGGGATTTGAAGCAGGAGGTCATAATGGGAGGGAAGAGACCACCACCATGGTTTTGATCCCTTTGGTTCGACAAGCGATTAAACTTCCCTTGATTGCTGCAGGAGGGATTGGTTCTGGTCAGGCAATGTTGGCTGCTAGGGCCCTGGGTGCAGATGGCGTTCAAGTTGGATCGCTTTTTGTCGCCACTCCAGAGGCCTCATCTCATCCCAATTTTAAAGATGAAGTACTGAGTGCTGAACAAGGCAGTACTGAGCTGACTCTAAAAGAATTGACCCCAGTTCGCATGCTTAAAAACCCCTTTTATCAACGAATAAAACAACTCTATGCTGAAGGCGCCAATCCAAAAATGTTAAAAGAAGCACTCGGTAGAGGCCGTGCTAAAAAAGGAATGTTTGAAGGAGATATGGTTGAAGGTGAACTGGAAATTGGGCAAATAGCTGCGCAAATAGATTCCCTTAAACCTGCGGCTGAAATAGTAAGTGAAATGGTATCAGTTTACAATAGAGAAATAAAAAAAATAGAGGAATTGGATTAAGCCTCAATTTTATCCTTAAAATCCACTAAAATTTGATTTTG
>Ga0181559_10003280_pt1 | contig 15899 bp, 7 predicted proteins | sample 011ome_21_FD_133752 | JGI IMG/M metagenome (GOLD analysis project Ga0181559, IMG submission 133752) | Coastal salt marsh microbial communities from the Groves Creek Marsh, Skidaway Island, Georgia - 011508AT metaG (megahit assembly) | ecosystem: Environmental > Aquatic > Marine > Intertidal zone...
ATGGCGACGACGCGGGCGCGCGGGCGCGAGCGCGGTAAGCGGCCCGACCCTCGCGCGCGCCGCGAGTGCGCCCGAACGAACGAACCACGCGAGCGATTCCAATCGAAGCGAGAAAATACGCTATGCGAAGAGTTGCGACGAGTGTGAGCGCGTTTCGCAATCACATGTATGGTTCGTCAGTCACACGAATTGTGTTTTCTCATCTTTCAGACTAATGTATGTGTCTGTGTTTCTGACATTGAAAGGGGGGTGCCGTCCGGCGCGCTCTCCTCCGTGGTGGATAACATTGAGGGTTGCGCCTGCGCCAAAGTTGAAACCTGCGCGCCCTCCCCGGCATTGCACCGCGCGAGTACGGGTCACCCCGTGTCGCTCACAAGGTTCGTTCGCGTTCGGGAGGTCTTTCACGATGGCCGCTTTCGCCGCGACCAGCGTCCCCGTCAGGGCGGCGGCGTTCAGCGACTCCGCGCGCGGTCGCGCGTCCGACACCGTTCGCCCCGCGGTGGCTCGCAAGCTCTCCAGGCCGATCCAGCGATCGAGGGACGTGCGCGTGGGCGTGATCGACCCCGTGTCCATCATGGTCGGCGGCGCCGTGGTCACCGCCGGCCGGAGCCTGCTGGAGAAGGTCTCCGGCGACGAGCCGCGCGCCGCCGAGGCGGACGCGCGCGATCGCTTCGACGTGGACGTCACGCCCGAGGTGGCCCTCGACGCCACATCCGCGCTCGAGCCGTACGCCGCGACCAAGCCGGGCGACCTGCCCTCCATCGCGCACACCTACGGCGGCGTCTTCGACGCCGCCGCGTCCGGCGCGCTCTCCTCCGTGGTGCACGACGTGATGACCGGCGGGTGGTGGGACGGTGCCGTCAACGCGCGCGACGCGAGGCCCGTGCTCGAGCTGCAGGCGATGCGCGCCGACGCGCGCGCCGCGCTCATGGACGTCGCGCGCGATACCCTGCGCGTCGCGTGCGCGACGTACGCGCCCGAGGCGGGCGCGGAGGCGGAGGCGGCGCAGGATCTGTTCGCGGTGGTGGCCGAGACCGCGGCGAAGCAGTGGCTGGAACTCGACGCCGACGCTGAGAGCGAGATGGACGCGACGATGGTGCGCCGCGCCGGCGACCTCGCCGCGCGGCTCGTGGACGCGCGCGACGCCGAGAGCCCGGGGAGCAAGTCCGCTCTGTACGTGAACCTGCTCGCGCACATGGCGAGCCTGGCGCGCGAGGAGTCGACCGGCTCCATGGAGCTCGCCTCCTCCATGGAGCTCGCCTCCGCCGCGCGCCGCCTCGCCGCGAACGACGAGGCGCGCTTTTCCTTCTCGATGGCGGCGGTTTCCACGAGCGTGCTCGAAGACGCGACGGTGCGCGTCGCCGAGGCGGTGGCCTCCGCGTACCTCTCGCGCGTGCGCGAGGGCGCGTCCGCGCCCTCGCGCGCGGTGGCTAAAAAGGCGGCCGCCGCGAAGGCGGCGCGCACCGCGGCGGTCGCCGCGGTGTCCGCGGCCTCCGTCGTGCGGCACGCGCTGGCGCTGCAGCCGCGGCTCAAGTCGACGCGCGCGCTCGAGAAGTTCCGCAACGAGGTGAAGCTCGCGGCGTGGATGAACGCCAACTACGGCGACGTGGTGGCGATGTACGAGGACTGGCACTCGCTCATGGGCGTCGACGCCGCGGGCAACGTCGTGACCCGCAAAATATCCGTCTGCAGGCACAGCGAGCTCGCGCGCGTGACGGGCGCGCGCATGCTCATGTCGATGTTCCTGGAATTCTCCGACGTCGTCGTGCCCGTGGCGCGCGCCGCGCTCAACAACGTCAAGAACTTCACGTCGTGGCTGCTCGTGACGCTCATCGGCCGCTCGCTCGGCCTCGTGTACCGCGGCATCAAGGAGAGCATGAACGGGACCGGGAACGGGAACAAGAACGGCGGGGCGCCCGCCCGGTTCGCGTAGGCGTCGCAGGCGAGAGGAGACGCGCGGCGGAAAGACGACGCGCGGGCGCGACGGTTGAGGTATTCCGAATCGACGTTTTGTGAATGATTTTTATTCGACGCGAGCCTCGAGCCTCGAGAGGGCCTCTCGAGGGCACGCCTCCGACACCCTGACGACGTCGCGAGCGCGCCGCGGGTCACGCCCATCACCGCCTTGACCCTCCTACACGAAAAACACGACGCGTTCGCGCGTCACTCGTCACTCACTCGTCCTCTTTCTTCGGGTCGCCGGATGTGATCCAGCCGTTGGCGAGCAAGAGCTCGAAGACGCGAATCGCCTTCACCGGCTCGATGTCGAACGCGTGCCGCACCTCCGAGCGCTTCGGCGTCTTGCCCTCGGCGCTGAGCCGCATCAGCCGCTCCTTGATGGCGAGGTAGTGCACGGGAAGCAAACGCGAGTTGACGCAGAGGTCCTTTTCCCGCTTCGACAGCAGATCCACCCCGGGAAGGTCCGCCAGGTCCAGGGGAAGCGGCGCCTTCTTCTTGCGACCGCCGCCGTCGCCCGCGTCGCGCGACCCGACGTTCGTCCCCGCGCTCTGCGCGAGTTTCTGCACTTCTCTCGCCGCGCCATCCCCGGCCGCGCCGGTGGCTGCGTTGACGTACCCGTCCCTGCTCAGGTACTTGTTCGCGCGCGCGCCCTGCTTCCCGTACGCGGGGTGCTCCAGCGCGCGCAGCCGCGCCGCCTCGGCGACGCGCCGGCGCTTCTCGGCGTCGTACGCCTCCCCCTCGGCGAGCGTGCGCACGCCGGCGCGGCGGTACTCCTTGAGCTCGGCGATGCGGTTGCGGATGCGCGACTCCGCGGCGAGCCCCTCGAGCATGATCTCGTACTCGTTCGGTTCCAGGAACCGCGCGAAGACGCGCACGGAGGCGTGGATCTCCTTCTCCTGCGACGTTCGCCTGCGCTCCAGCGCCTGTTGCTTCTTCACGTTCAACAACCCGCGGTCGACGACAAACGCCTTTCGCGCGCGCCGCTCCGCCAGCCGTTTGTTGTACACCTCCAGCATGCGCAGCTTGAGCTGCTTGTCCAGGTCGGTGTCGGTGTCCCTGAACTCCATCTCCGCCAACGGGAGCTCGGCGTCGATGTCGTACTCGGGGTCGAACTCGTCCCTCTTCACGTTGTACCCGGTGAGCTCGGCGACGTTTCCCAAATGCCGCTCGTCTCCGGGTCGCGCGAACGACGCCAAAGCCGTCGTCGCCGGCGGGTCGTCGTCATCCTCGTTCTCGTCGTCATCCGGGCCATCGTTTTTCTTCGACGCGTTCTTCGCGAGCTTTTCGCCTTTCTTATCCTTCTCGTCCTCCTCAGACACGCGCTCGTACGCCTTCCCCAGCACCTTGCTCATGTCCGGCAGCGGCGCGGTGGGCGAGTGCACGTACACGTCGAAGTAGTGCTTGTGGCACTGCGCCTTGGTTTTCGCGCCGACGTGCTCCGCCACCTCGCTCCAGTTCCCCAGGCCGTACATCTCGATCGCCTCTAGCAGGAGCTGTTCCTCGTCCGCGCCCCAGTCCAGGGTGAACAGGGGGAAGGACAAGTCGTCCACGACGTGGTACGCGTGGCACGCCTGGTGCGGGTGCGGCTCGACGCCCACGCAGAAGCACTCCACGCACAGGTTCATCTCGCTGCACTCCGCGCACTTGATCCGCACGACGTGCGAGATGTCCTTCTGGCAGTAGTTGCAGTGGAACAGCGCGCGCTTCGGTTCGGACGGGTTCGACTTGGTCATCGCGTTCTCCGTCGCCACCCGGCGCCGCTTGAACTTGGCGTCGAACCCGGCGAACCCCGCGGGGGGGGCGCCCGGGCCGCCCATCGCGACGCGCCTTTTTTAAACCGAACGCCGAACCGCGGGTCGACCGGACGCCCCGGTCTGCGTCAATCCGCTGGACCGCCGAGCGCCGAACCGACGCGGATCGGTCGCACGCGGCGTCGCGAAGGCCGCCGGCACCGAAAACGCCGCGCGCCGGGCGAACTAGGGCGTGCGGGAGGCGCGCGACCGGCTTGATCGAAACGATTGCAGAGAACCCTTCCATTTCGCACTTTTTTTGCACTGCGTGTGCGGTAAGGAAATTCATGAAAAGCGACGCGCCGTTGTTCGTTCTTCTTCTTCCGACCGAAACTCGTGATCTGATTGAAAGGAGGGCGCTCGACGTCGTCACAGCCTCGCGCGCCACCATGCAGGAGACGCGGTTGGAGGACCTGGTGGAGCGCTGCCGGGCCGCGACCGGCAAGGCTGCTGCCGACCTGGTGGACGAGGCCACGGCCGCCCCCGGCGTGCTCGTGTTCGGGGAGCTCCTGGATCTGGAAGGCGTTCAGGCGCTCGCCTCGGACCCGAGCCTCGCGAGTACGCTCGCGCAGCTCCGCGTGTTCGCGCACGGCACGCTCCCGGACTACCGCGCGGACTCGAGCCTCCCCCCGCTGAGCCCCGCGCAGGAGCTGAAGCTGCGCCGCCTGACCGTCGCGAGCCTCGCGGAGCGAAGCGCGGTGTTGTCGTACGCGGACCTGATGCGCGCGCTGGAGCTCTCCACGATCCGCGAGCTGGAGGATCTGCTCATCAACGAGTGCGTAGCGGCGGGTGTCGTGCGCGGGCGGCTGGACCAGAAAGAACGCCGCTTCGAAGTGCACGAGGCGATGGCGCGGGACGTCGAGCCGGGGCGTCTCGGAGAGCTCATCGCGTCGCTCGAGGCGTGGCGGGAAGACGTGCGCGCGGCGCTCGCGGCGGCGGCGGAGCAGGCGGCGCGCGCGCGCGCGGCGGGCGCGGCGGAGTCGAAACGCGCCGAGGCGACGGATGCGGCGGTCGCGGCGATGACCCAGAAACTCAAGGCGGAAGCCGAGGCCGCCGGCGCGCGCGGCGGAGGCGCAGAGCAGGAGGACGATCTCGGGGACGCGATGGACGCGGACGACGTGCGGAGCGAGATCGGGCTGAAGCGGAGACGGTGACAGAGTTGATAGGCACTTCACTTTTTTGCGCAGGGTCCCCTGTCAGCTTTCTCAAAAAATCGTCTCACCCAAGTCGAGGTCGTCGTGGTAAAAAGGTTTTCATCCATCACAGTTCCCTTCGCGGACGCGCGCGCCGACGTCTGAGGGCCCGCGCCCGGTGGTTCGTTCTCCGCGACGCCGGCCTCGCCGCGGGCGTGTCACCTCTCGCGGCGTGCGGCGCGGTCGTGTTCCCGCGCGAAGCCCCGCGGACTCGAGCCGCCATGCCTCTCACCGGCATCACCGTCGTGACGGGTTTCTTGGGCGCCGGGAAAACCACGTTGGTGAACCACGTGCTGAGCGCGGACCACGGGTACAGGGTGGCGGTGATTTTGAACGAGTTCGGCGCGGACATCGGCGTGGAGAAAATGTTAGTGACGGACAACCCGAACGGCGAGACCGTCGTGGACGAGGACTGGGTGGAGATGAACAACGGGTGCGTGTGCTGCACCGTCAAGGGGAGCCTCATCCAGACCATCGACGGTTTACTGGAGCGGCGCGCGGCGAGCGGGTCGAGGTTCGACTTCATCTTGCTCGAGACCACTGGGTTGGCGGACCCCGGTCCGGTGGCGCAGGAGCTGTGGGTGGACGACGAGCTGCTTGAGGAGGACAGCGCGGTGCTGGACGCGGTGGTCACCCTGGTGGACGCCAGCAACGTCGCGCGCCAGCTGCGGGAGACGAAAGAAGCGAGTCTGCAAATCGCCTTCGCCGACACGCTCGTGCTGAACAAGACGGATCTGGTCGCGTCCGAGCACGAGCTCGAGGCGATCGAGGAGAGCCTGAGGGTGATAAACGCCGAGGCGCGGATCGTCCGCGCGGAACGCTCGGTGGTGGACCTCGGCCTGATTCTCAACCAAGGCGCGGTCACGGTCGCGGGCCGCCGCGGCCGGAAACCGACGCTCGGAGACTTTGCGCGCGACGTCCCGCCGGCGGTGGCGACGCGCGGCGCCGGGTTCTGGGCGCGCGGCGTCGAGCGGTACGCGCCGGGGACGCGAAGCGACACGCAGACCCTAAACCCGGTGCACGACACGAGCATACGCACGGTGTGTCTGGCGGCGGAGGGCGCGCTGGACCGGCGCGCGTTCGAGTCGTGGCTGGAAAACGCCCTCTGGGACGACGGCGCGGATCGCGGCGCGGATCGTCGCGGCGACGACGCGCGCGCGGGTTTCGATCGACGCGGTCCCGCGCTCGAGGTGCTTCGCGCCAAGGGCGTGCTGTTCGTGGACGACGACGCGGATGTCGAGCTCGGGAAACCGGAAACCAAGAAGCTGGTGCTCCAGGCGGTGCGCGAGGTGTACGAGATCACGCCGGGCCCGCCCGCGGAGACGGGCGAGCGGCGCATGAACAAAGTCGTGCTCATCGGCCGCGGGCTGAGCGAAGCCGCGCTGTTGCCCGGGTTCGAGGCGACGGTGAGGCGGGGAGGTCGGTAGTATTAAATACCGAAAATACCACGAAAATATCACGAAAAGTCATCACTCGACGTCGCCTTGCTTTATGGACCGCAGCGCGGGCATAAGCTCGGGCGCTAACGTCGCGGCGCCGTTTCGCTCGTCGTCGACGGCGTCGGCGTCGGCGCCGAGCCTCGCGAGGCGCAAGACGGCTTCGCGGCGGTCCGCCTCGCACGCCACGATCAGTGGGGTCTGGCCCAGGGAGTTACGGCCCTCAATATCGGCGCGTGTTTCGGTGATGAGGAACTCGATGATGTCGGTCATGCCGGTGGAAGCCGCGCGGTGACAGGGCGTCGCGCCCGTCGCGTCTCGCGCGTCGCAATCCGCGCCGGCGTCGCGCAGCTTGCGCAACACCTCGACGCGGCCTTTGCTCGCCGCGTAGTGCGCGGCGCGCTGTCCCCCCGAGTTGGCCGCGTTCGGCGCCGCGCCGAACGCCAGCAGGGACGCCACCACGGGCGCGTGGCCGGCGCTCGCCGCGGAGTGCAGGGGGGTCCAGCGTTCCTGCGCGGTCACGAATGAAAAACAGTACGTCGCGGCGGTGAGAGCGGTGAGCGGTGAGCGGACGAGTGCGGTTTTTTTTACTTTCGTAAAAAGTAAGTGGGCACCTCCGTCGAGGTGGTCGTGATGGCGCTCGTTTTCGGGCGCCTCGATCTCCGCCGCGCGACACGAAAGTCTCGGGGAGACGCGCACCTCGTCGCTGACGTTCACCAGCCCTCGGCCGGCATCGGTGCCGAGGAAGAACTCGACGAGGTCGAGCTTGCCTGCGCTCGGAGGTGGGGCGGCGGAAGGTGAGCGCGGGTCTCGCGTCTCGGATCTGAGAAAACGCGGCGAAGCGGAGCGTAGGATGACGCACCCGCGGCGGACGCCGTGTGCAGCAGCGTCCGTCCGTCCTCGTCGCGGTACTTCACGAGCTTCGACTCGAGCTCTTCCGCAGCGTACTCCGAGAAGTACGCCACGTTGCCTTCCGCGGCTTTCTCCTCCATCGAGACGTGTGAAGAGCTCGCCACCTGTTCGCGTGTTTTCCTTTCAACCCGCTCAGCACTGCATCTCGTTCGCGAGAAAGTGCCGAGGCGAAAACGCGAGCCCTTCGAGTCGATCGAGATTTTTTCGCTGTTTCGCAACCCACCCTCGCCCGGTCGAGGGCGCGATCTTTTCACAGCGCTTTTCGCCGCTTTTTAGGTCCAAAAGGATGACAACCGGGCGAAATGGCCGTTTATAACCCCAGAGAGAACCGTTGTCGCGCTCGAAAACCCGACATCATATATTTTACGATGGTCGCTTCGCACAACACGCCGCGCGTTCCACGCGTCGGCCAGCGTCTTCGCCGTTCCCGACCCGGAGGTCTCGGAGACGAGGGGTTCTTGGTTCGCACACCCCGCCATGCCGCTCGGATTCGGTGCCCTCTGTGCCGTCCCCGGCGCGACCTCGTGGTGCGTCTTTTGCCCTTTTTCGCGTTGTCAACGGGTACCGTATCGGAACGTTGCGATGCCGATCGACGCCCGGGTTCGCACGCCTCGGGCGGTTCCCGGCGACCCGCGAGCGCGCGTGGGCCTTCCTCGTTCGGAAACACCAAGAACCAGCTCTCCACCGCCGCTGACCCCGCGTCCTCGCCCCCCCGTTCCGCCAGGTCGCGCCGGGTCGGAGGAGACCCCGCTTCTCGCCGAGCCTTGCGCCGGAGCGATGGCCCCGTCGGCCGTGCCGCCGCGCCCCGCGTCGGGGGTCGGCGCGCACGCGGCCCCGTCGCGCCGCGCGCGGCGATTCTCGGGGATGTCACCGATCTCATCGCCATCCCGCTCTCGGACGGCACGCAGATCCTCGCCACGGTTAAGACCAACGCGCAGGGCGTGCACACCATCGGCCTGGAGTGCGACTCGAGCAAGCCGGGCTTGGTGCTGCACTGGGGCGTGATTCGCGCCGGATACGGCGAGGAGTGGCAGCTTCTCCCCCCCGAGCTCAACCCCCCGGGCACGACGGTGTACAAGCAGAAGGCGCTGCAGTCGCCCTTCCCCGCGTTCGGGGCGCTGCAGCTCGTGCTCGACCCGGGCGTGACCGCGGTGGAGTTTTGCCTGACCACCTCGCAAACCGGCGAGTGGTTCAACGACGGCGGCCGCAACTATCGCGTCGAGCTCGGCCCCCCGGGAGGGGCCGGGGGGACGCCGCACACCAGCGCTTACACTGCGCCGACGTACGACCTCTCCGCGTCCCCACCGCCGCCGCCGCCGTCCTCGCCGCCGCCCACCGGCGGCGGCGCCGGCGTGGACCTCGCGGCGGGGCTGGAGATTCTGTACGGCGTCGCCGCCTACCTGCGCTGGGAGCAGCTCGGGAAGCCCGAGGTTTCCGAGCGCGAGCGCTCGGACATCTACGCGGGCGCGGTGAACCACATCACGACCCGCATGCGCGAGGGCGAGAGCGTGGACGAGCTCGAGCGCGAGTTCGGCCTGCCGCCGGGGATGGTGAAGAAAACCGCGACGGAGGCGGCGCGCGCGGGGGGAGCGGCGACGCCGCCGCCGCCCCCCGTCGCCCCGACGACGCGCGTCGCCAACTCGGCGGTGAGCCTCGCCGCGACGGGCGCGCCCTCCGTGGTGAGCCCCTCGGAGATTGCCGCTTTGTGCGAGCGCCGCGCGAACGGCGCACGCGTGCTGTGGCGCAAGGAGCTCAACCTGGGCGACGGTGTCGTGAAGCTGCTGGTGGTGGAGGCGCGCCGGACGGCGAGCGGCGCGCTGCAGCTCATCGCCATGGCGCGCGCGGACCAGGGCATGGTTCTGCACTGGGCCACGCAGAGCGAGCCCGCGGGCGAGTGGATGTCGCCTCCGCACGGCTGGGAGTCCTTCCCCGCCAACTCCTGGGGCACCGGCGGGGCGTCGTGGGAGACTGAGATGGAGCCCGTCGCCGGCGCGCCCGGCTGGGTCGCGGCCACCATCGAGGCGCCGCTGCGCGAGGACGGCATCGTGTTTGTGCTGCGCACGGAGGACAACAAAAGCTGGATCAAGGACGACGGCCAGGACTTCATGGTGTTCGAGGACGAGCGCCGCTCGAACGCGGACGTCCGCGCGCTGGTCAAGCAGCGCAAAGAAGAAGCGCGCCGCGCGAAGAAGCGCGCCGACGAGGAGGCGAAGCGAAGCCGCAAGTCCGGCTCGGGACAAACGAAGAGGTCCGGCTCGACGACATCCGCGACGACGTTTGTCCCTCCGAAGGCGCCGGCGAAGCCCGCGGTGGTGACGCGCAAGGAGTGGAGCGACGACGACATCCGCCTGCACGAGGGCGCGATGGGCGCCGCCGGTGCCGCGCACGGCGTCGCCGGTGGCTCGGTGGATCGCATCTGCGGCGCCGAGGAGGGCGCGACGCGCTCGCTGATGCACCGGTACAACGCCGGATCGGATCTCCTCCCCGCGTGCCGCGCGGACGGCGAGGCGGGCATGGTGGCGATGGCGACGTGGTTCCGCTTCATGGCGCTCAGGCAGCTGGTGTGGAACAACGACTACAACATCAAGCCCCGGGAGATCTCCGCGGCGCAGCTCAAGTGCACGGAGCAGCTCGCACGCATCCACCGCGACGACGCGTCGCTGCGCGACGTGACGCGCCTGACCATGGCCACCATCGGGCGCGGCGGCGAGGGCGACGTCGGCCAACGCATCCGCGACGAGATTCTCGCCGTGCAGCAGACGAACGGCTGCAAGGGCGGGATGATGGAGGAGTGGCACCAGAAGCTGCACAACAACACATCCCCCGACGATGTCCCGATCTGCGAGGCGCTGCTGAAGTTCATCGCCGCGGACTGCGACATCAACGTGTACTGGGACCACCTGCACGCCAACGGCATCGACGCCGCGCGCATGGCGTCGTACGACCGCAAGATTTGCTCCGAGCCCTCGTTCAAGCCGGACCAGTACGAGGGTCTGACCCGCGACTTGAAGGAGTACCTCCGCACGCTCAAGGCGGTGCACTCGGGCGCGGACCTGGACTCCGCCTCGGAGGCGGTGCTCGGGTACCACCAGGACGCGTGCAAGGGCAAGGAAATCAACGTCCCGCCCATCGACGAGGTGGCGACGCCCCGCATGCGCGAGCTGCTGCACAGCGCGCGCGGCTTCCGCGACTTGAACGAGCCCCTGCACTCGCTCGAGGCGATGCTCGAGGCGAGGCGCGAACTGTGGCAGTGGACGCGCCCGGGCGGCACGGACAACGCGCGCCTGAAGGACATCATCTACCTGGACCTGGCACTGGAGAGCGCCGTGCGCCAGGTGGTGGAAGGCGCACTCGGGTCCATGTCGCGCCGCGCGCCGGCGGACGTGCTCAAGATCACCGGCTTGGCGCTGGAGAACCTCGCGCTGTCCTCCGGCGGGAACGACGAGCTGGTCATCTGCCTGCGCGAGTGGCGCGGCATCGTGGACGCCGCGACGCGAGGCGGCACGGACTGGGCCCTGCAGGCGAAGGCGATCACGGACCGCGTGCAGAACGCGCTCGGGGAGTGTTCCGGGCGGTACATCGGCGCGATGCAGGCCACCGCCAACGCCATGGGCGGCGCGCTGGGCGTCGACCGCCACGTGCTCGACATCTTCTCCGAGGAGATCGTGCGCGGCACGGCGGCGGCGCCGCTGTCGCAGATGCTCCGCGCGCTCGACCCCGTGCTCCGCGAGATGGCGCACATGGGCGCGTGGAACGTCATCTCGCCCGTGGAGGCCTCCGGCGTGGTGGAGGTGGTGGACGACCTCAAGGACATCCAGACCAAGACGTATTCCGTGCCCACCATCCTGGTCTCGCGCAGAGTCGGCGGCGAGGAGGACATCCCGCAGGGCGTCGTCGGCGTCATCACGCCGGACATGCCGGACATCCTGTCGCACGTCTCCGTGCGCGCGCGCAACGAGGGCTGCCTCTTCGCCACGGTGTTCGACGGGGGGAAGCTCGCGGAGATGGAGCAGCTCGCCGGCCAGGCGGTCAAGTGCGTGCCCTCGCCCTCGGCGGACGACTTGCGGGTCGAGCCCGTGGCGGGCGGCGCCGCCAGCCTCGGCGCGGCGCCCGCCGCCGGCGGGTCCCACCCCGGGTCGTCGCTCGGCGGCGCGATGAGCGCGCCCGCGGGCGGCGTCTCCGTCACCCGCCGGCGCTTCCTGGGCAGGCACGCCGTGGCGTCCCCCGAGTTCACCGGCGAGATCGTCGGGAGCAAGTCCCGCAACCTGCAGGAGCTGCGCGGGCGCCTCCCCGAGTGGATCAACCTTCCCGCGTCGGCGGCGCTTCCCTTTTGCACGTTCGACGTCGTGCTCGAGTCCCCGGACAACGCGCCCATCCGCCTCGAGCTGGACCGCGCGCGCGCCGAGCTCGCGTCGATGGACTTCTCGGACACCGCGGCGTTCGAGGGGCTGCTGGCGCGCACGCGCGCGGCGATCCAGGACGTCGTGCCCACGGATGAGCTCACGCGCGAGATGAGCGAGGCTTTCGCGGCGGAGCGTCTGCCCTGGCCGGAGGGGCGCCTGGGGCCGGCGTCGCGCGGCGGGGACGGCGCCGCCGCCAAGGCGTGGGCCGCTATCACCGGCGTGTGGGCGAGCAAGTACAACGAGCGTGCTGTGCTTTCCTGCCGCAAGGCGGGTTTGACGCACGAGGACGTCTCCATGGCGGTGCTGTGCCAGCCCGTGGTGCAGGCGCGGTACGCCTTCGTGTTGCACACGGTGAACCCGCAAACCGGAAATCCGGATGAGATTTACGGCGAGATCGTGTGCGGGATGGGCGAGGCGCTGGTGGGGAACTTCGCGGGAAGGGCGATGTCGTTCGTGGCGAACAAGAACGACCTGTCGAACCCGCGCGTCGTGGGGTTCCCGTCGAAAGCCAACGGGCTGTTCACCGACCACCCCACTTTGATCTTCCGCTCGGACTCGAACGGCGAAGACCTGGAGGGTTTCGCGGGGGCCGGTTTGTACGACTCGATCCAGATGGACGAACCTCAGCTCCGGTCGGTGGACTACTCCGCGGACCCGCTCGTGTCGGACGAGCAGTTCCGCGGGCAGGTCCTGGCGGCCATCGCGCACGCCGCGTACGAGGTGGAGAAGACGCTGCGCTCGCCGCAGGACATCGAGGGGTGCATCGCCGCCGACGGCGCGCTCTACGTCGTGCAGACCAGGCCGCAGGTGTGACGAACGTGTGATATTCTTTCTTTCTTTATAAAAGTACTTTACATATGATACCATCACATATTAAGCTTCGCGCGTATACCACTGTGGTTCGCCACACACCACGCCGGAGATGAGGTGGTCTATCTGTGTACGATATGTACCACTCGGTGCCGCGTCCGCGACGCGTTCGCGTCGCGGGAAGGAACACTCGAGAATCACTTGAGCGCGTCAAACTTGACCAGCCGCACGGGTGGTCGGCCGCTTTTTTTCTGCTCCTTCTTCGCCGAGGTCTGCGCGTCCCACCCCGCGCGCAGCGCCTCCGCGGATTGCTTCTTCGACTGCGCGACCGCCACCTTCTCCAGCGCCAGGCTCCGCTCAGCCTCTCGATTCCTCGCCTCCTCCTCGGCGACGCGGCTCGCCTTCTCCGCGCTCTCTCGCGCGCCGCGCGCGTCAATCTGGCCCTGCAGGAACCGCCCGAGCTCGTTCGTCGTCCCGCGCTCGCCCGCCGCCAGCTCCACCGCGCGGTTGGAGGTCACCTTGGGCGTCACGCCGCCCGCGCTCGCCGCGACGAACCGGGACCGCGCCGCCGCGTACTCCAAGTTGAACTTGGTCACCTCGTCCAGGTTTTCCCCGACGAAACCGCGCGCTTTCGCGCCGCCGGCGCCGTTCGCCGTCTTCTCGGAAGCCTTTTCCTTCGATGCCGAAGAGAGAAACAGCTCCGCGATGGGCTCCGCGGGGTCCTCGGGCCCGCGGAGCACGTTCGCGATCGCCGCCGCCGCCAGCCGCTTCGCCGCGTCCGCGACAGCCTCGGTCTCGGACGTGTCCGCGGCGGCGCGCGCCGCCGCCAGCCGCTCCTCGCGCAGCCGCGCCGCGCGCGCGGCGGCGTCCTCGGCGGCGGCGGCGCGCGCGGCGCGCGCGGCGACAGCCGCCGCCTCCAGCGCGCGGCACACGGGGAGGTACGCGACGAATTTCCCTTCGCGCCCGCAGGAAGCCGCGCGTATGGTGTCCCTGACCACGGACACGGGCACGTCCGCCACCAGGCCCGCGCACAAGTCCTCGTCGTTGAGGACGCGCTCGAGGCGCAGACGCTCGACGTGGCCGACGCGCAGGCGGTCGATCCGCGCGCACATCGCGAGAAACGCCGAGCCGGCGTGTGTCGCCGCCGCCGCGGTGATGGAACCTCGGCGTGCGGACTGCGGCCTTCCCGACGACTCGAAGGCGCCCGTCGGCGCGAGGCGAGACTCCACCGCGAACGCGTACGCGGCGTCCTCCGCGGCGCGCGTCGCCGCCGCCGCCGTCTCCAGCGCGGGCGTCGTGCCGGTGACCTTCGCGGGCATGGCGGCCCGTCTCGCCTTGGCGTCGTCGCTGCGGCTGGGCAGGAACGTGCGGTCGCGGACGCCGGGCCCCGGGACGCTCCTCGAAACCTCTGTCGCCAGGCCCATCTCGCGTTCGAGGAAGGCGGGGAAGAAGCGCATCTCCGCGCGCGTCCCGTCGTCGCGGCGCGCGACGAACCGCGCGAAGGAGAAATCGACATCCACGGGCTCGCCTCGGCTCGTTCTGTCCGCGATCGCGCCGAGCATCTCCTTGAGCACGTGCGCGACGCCCGCCTTGTGCACGCCGCAGCGCGCCGCGATGGCGGTCGTGCTCACGCGCGCGTACGTCGCCGGCTTGACCAGGAAAAAACGGCCGCGCGCCTGCGGGACGCCGTCGAACTTGGGGCTGGACAGCGCGAAGACGGGCGCGCGCGGTGCCACGACGCCGCCGTTCGCGGTGTCCACGCACGCGCCGACGGCGAACGAGCCGAGCCCGGGGAGGGACACGCCCCTCTGGTTCTTGAGCTGCGCGAAGATGAAGTCGCAAAGGCCGAGCCACGCCTGGCGGCACTGCAGCGCGCTGATGCGCATGCGCCGGCAGTAGACGCCCTGGGAGGTCTCGTCGGTGAGGGACGTCACGGTCAGGGCGCCCACCGAGGGGTCCATGGGGACGTTCGCGGCGCCGCGCATGGTTCGGGATGAGTGCCCGCGCGCGCGCAAACACGAAAGCCGCCGACGGACACGGGGCGCCGGTGGGAATGGACGAGCGCGCGGACGGAGCCAGCTCATCAGGCGACATTTTAAATCTTCGTTGTTGCTTCGTGAGAAAGACGTCAACGACTTTTTGGATTGTGTCGAGTGATCGAAACCAACATTTCATCGTCCGCACCCGATCGACCGGTCGGTTTCACCGACACGCCTTTCAAGCCATGTTCTCCCACGGCAGCGACTTTGGCGATGGCCACCGCGGGCCGTCAGAGATCGGGGCGTCGAGGTGCGATCTCCCGGAGCGATGGAGGCGTACGGCGGGGAGGGGTCGCCTCGAGATGATGGTGCCTCCCCGGTCCCCGTGTCCGCGGCGCTGCGGCACAAGTACCGCCCCGGCGTGTGGCGGTACAACGCGAGGATGGCGTGCGTGCTCGTGCCCTCGATGCTGTTGTTGGTGTTCAGCGGCGGGAACGCCGTGGTGGGCACGGCGCTGACAGGCACCGCGCTGGTGTACGTGTTCGACCTGCTCGGGAGCGCGGAGGCGGCGCTCGCCGCGGTGTGGGTCACGGCGTTCGCGTTGTACGTCGCCACCATGGCGAACGGCGACGTCTTCGCCTCCCACCGAAGCGCCGCGACGTCTTCCTTATTGCTGCTCGCGCATCTGCAGCTCCTGTTCACGGCGGCGGCGTGGGCGACGCTTCAGTTCCGGTGGGTCCAGAGCTCCTTTCCCGGGGTCACGCTCGCGACCGAGCGGTTCCTGTTCCTGGTCGCGCCCGTCATCGCGGGGCAGGCGTTGGGCGGATGGGGCGCGGCGGCGGTCCTCGGCGCGCGCGCGGCGCCGTGGGCGCAGCTCGCGACGCAGACGGCGTGCTTCGCGGCGTTTTCGTTACCGGCGCGCTCTTCGTTCCGAACGGAAAGGAAAAATAAGCGGCTCCGCGAAGGAAAAGGAAGCCAGACCGAAGGAAGCCAGGCGTTTTTCGCAAAAACAAAAACGGAACGCGCGATGAAAGGACCGGTGATGGATGGAGAACCGGTGATGGATGATCGCCTTTTGATCCTGCGGGACGTCGACGCGCGAACGCACGCCGCGCTTTTCTGCGCGGCGCCCTTCGCGTCGTACGCCGCGACGCACAAAAACACAATCTTTTCTTTTCTAAAGATTGTGTCGAGCTTCTCTTCGAGCGCGCTTCTCTTCGAGCACATATGTTCGTGCGCGCTGCTGCTGGCGTTCCCGCCCACAGTCATGTGCCTCGCCGCATCAAGAGGGGGGCTCAGGTGGGCGTTCGCGGAGCCTCCTTTCCACTCGGGGCGAGCCGCCGCAAGTCGCCCGGCTGGCGGCGCGGCGGAGCGAAGCGCCGAGGCGGCGCGCGACGCCGCGGCGCGCGGCGTCCGG
>Ga0181559_10003294_pt1 | contig 15876 bp, 10 predicted proteins | sample 011ome_21_FD_133752 | JGI IMG/M metagenome (GOLD analysis project Ga0181559, IMG submission 133752) | Coastal salt marsh microbial communities from the Groves Creek Marsh, Skidaway Island, Georgia - 011508AT metaG (megahit assembly) | ecosystem: Environmental > Aquatic > Marine > Intertidal...
TCGATGGCAAGCGGTAACAAATCGTTCGTTCCAAATACACACAGAGCTGTGATAGTCATTCCTGCTATGCAGCGTGTTACGCGCCGTCGATTCTGTTGATGCGAGAGATCAACAATACGTCAGCCATTTCGTAGTAGGGCGATGCGAAAACCCCAAAGGTGTCTACTGTAGTGCCAGCGACATCTGTCGTAGAATATGACAGCGATCCTGACGACTGGCGTATCATCGCAGATAAAATCAGACGAGATTTTATCTCCTCAACATAGGTTCCCACCCCGGTCAAATTGCCATGGCCCTCATAATTCTTCGCTGCATATTTCTTATGTGCGCTGGCGGCGTGTCGGCAATCATCAACGCGTCACTGTCGGACACCTCGACAACGGTGCCTTGGATTGTCTTTTCAAGCATCATGGGCGCAGCGGTACTGGTAGTCATTGGTGACATTTACGCACCAAAGAAGAAAATTGACACGATTTCCTCGCTGTACTTTGGTGTCTTGATCGGTGTGCTGCTGACCTATGTACTTTCTGTCGCATTAGCACCGTTACTGACTCAATCCTTTAACGCGGGAATCATCCAGTTATTAATCGGCTTGGTGCTTTGTTATCTCTGCACCAGTGTTCTTCTTCAAACCAAAGATGATTTTCGTTTTTTGATTCCGTATGTTGAATTTGTAAGAGAAGTCAAAGGCTTCAAACCATTAATTCTTGATACGAGCGTCGTGATCGATGGCAGAATTGCTGACCTAGTAGCAACCGAAGTCTTTGACAACCAGTTAATTATGCCTCGGTTTGCTTTAACGGAACTGCAAGCGATCGCAGACAGCAGCGACAAGATGCGTCGGACCCGTGGTCGACGCGGTCTTGACATCCTCAACCAAATGAGAGCTGACGAGAAAATCGATCTTACGATCTTTGATCGTGAACTACCGGAACTCGCCGGCCAGACCGTTGACCTGAAGCTAGTTCTACTCGCTAAACATTTAGAGGGAAAAGTTGTCACAGGCGACTACAACCTCAATAAGGTTGCAAAACTTCATAACGTTCCTGTGATCAACCTCAACGAAATCAGCAACTCACTTCGCCCCAACTTCCTTCCCGATGAAACCTTTAGGATCAAAGTAGTGAAGGCAGGCGAAGGGCTAGAGCAGGGGATTGGCTACCTCGATGACGGCACAATGGTTGTGATCGAAGGTGCACGCAGTCGAATCGGACAACAACTGGAGGTCCGTGTTACCAGCACTTTACAAACCAACGCAGGAAGAATGATCTTCACCAAATACGATCAAGACTGACAGAAAATTTCATTCATGAGACGCGATTCCTCCATGTAACACTCGCTAACTTACTAGGATCGCAAGTGTCATCTCCTAACAATCTTTGGTTTCATTTTCGGAACGACCCAGTCATGCCGAGCGTCCTTCAACGCCCCCAATTAGCATCAAGTCTCATCATCTTATTGTTAGCAGGCTTGATCACGGCGGGGAGAGCCACAGCTGCAGAATGGATTAATTTAATCGACGATGATTCACTCGCAAATTGGAAGCAAGTTGGTGGAGACGCGAGCTACACCATCAAGGATGGAACCATCACAGGTAAAACTGGCCACGGCAAAAACACTTTTCTAACGCGAGGTCCCTATTCTAATTTTGAACTTGAGTTTGACGTGCGTTGCGATGCCGAATTGAACTCGGGGGTTCAGATTCGTAGCCATCAATATGCGGAACCAACACCGCAGGAATCCAAGCCCAACCGCATCCGTGAAAAAGGCGAGATGTATGGCTACCAGTGCGAGATCACATCCAAGACAAATGGAGAAAATGGATGTGCTGGCAACTTCTGGGACGAGGGAAGGCGAACAAAATGGCTAGATGAGAAAGTTGCTGCAGCAGAGAAGCAATCTCATTACAAAGCTGGCCAGTGGAATCACTACCACATCGTGGCAAACGGCAATCATCTTCAGAGTTATGTCAACGGAGAGCTAATTGCAGACTTCCACGATGACCGGGATGCGTCAGGATTGATTGGACTACAAGTTCATTCCATCAAGAAAGGAACTGGCCCTTTTGAGGTATCCTGGAAAAATATTCGAATCCGCGAACTTTCACCTGAATGACAAACCATTGATGAATAGACGTGTGAGTCGATCGATCAGGAAGATCATTCAACGACCCTTGTTCTCATCGTCAATTCCAACGTCCATCTTTGCCCATGCATCAGGGCATGATCACTCGATTTCACGTGTCACCTCTGAAGTTCGCAGACGATTCAACTCCTGCTCCAGCTCTGCAACTTTTTCCGGATATTGCCGATACAGGTTATTGGTTTCAGCTGGATCAGCAGACAAATGATACAACTGCCCTTGCGGACCATCATCAGTCGGGGGCACGCGACTTGGCTTTGAAAACCCGCCAGACCCAAGCCCACTGATAAGCTTCCAATCCCCAAGTCTGACGGTCCACAAACCACTCCCAGTCTGCATCGCAATCGATTGCCGAGCATCTTGATTGTCTTTGCCCATCAGTGAATGGAGGAAACTAAAACTATCAGGGCCTGCCTGATCAGCAAGCTTTAAATCCAGCAGTTCCGCAAGGGTAGCTAGGACATCAGTAAAACAGATCAACTGCGAACTCACTGCACCCGGCTCAATCTTTCCGGGCCAACGCACGATGAATGGCATCCGATGACCTCCCTCCCAGGCGTCAGCTTTCATTCCTCGAAGTCCAGCAACGCTGTCATGTCCTAAACGAACACGATCAGCTTCATACCAAACTGGACCATTATCAGATGTCACGATAACCAAGGTATCTTGCTTGAAGCCCTGTTGTTCCAGTGTGGTAAGAACGCGTCCAATCATTGCGTCCACCATCACCATAAAGTCGCCATAAAGACCAGCTTTTGATTTACCCACGAACGACTTGGCGGGCAGCCACGGAGTATGTGGTGCAGGGAAGGCCAAATAAAGAAAAAACGGTGAGGCAGACGAGGTCTTGTCTTGTGACTGAATCACCTCACAGGCTTCTTCTGTAAATCTTGGCAAGACATCTTGAAGCTCTAGATTCGGTGCAATGCCACCCGCTCGCCAAAACTCCCCTTGGATTGGAGACCATCCCTCGGTGTAATGATCTTCGATAGTCGCTGTTGGTGGCTCTACCGCTCGATCATCGCGAATATAGAAATAGGGAGGAATATCCGTGGAGGCTCTAATGCCGAAAAAACGATCAAAGCCGCAATCAATGGGACCGCCTGGCAGTGGTGCGTCGTAACCATTTTCATTAAATCCGAGATGCCACTTACCAACCATAGCTGTGGTGTAACCAGCATCCCGGAGCATGGTGGCTAAGGTAGCTTGCCCAGGTTCGATCACCGCCTGCCGCGGCCATTTTTTTACATCCGCTCGAAAAGGATAACGCCCGGTCAATAAACCATACCGCGATAAGTGACACAAAGGCCCTGGGGCGTGAGCATCCGTAAACCTCATCCCTTCGCGAGCGAGTGTGTCAAAGTTCGGTGTGGGAATTTGAGATGATGCGTTGTAGCACTTTGGATCTCCGTATCCCATGTCGTCGACCATGATCAACACAATGTTTGGCTTGGAAGCTTCTGCAAACGCTAAATTCGAAAGCAATACACATGGTGCCAAATAAAGAAACCGAAGCAGTCGTAAGAAACGCATCATGGGTACTCTCTCAGCTAATGATTGGTAGCCGGTTAAAACCTTTACATGGAATGCCAAGAATTGGCTTAACGCAGGCTAGAAGAGTCAACAACTATCGCAGCTCATCAGAAAAAGGATCCGAAAATTCAGTTATATTTCGACTTTAAAGTGTTACTTTTTGGGGTTCCGCTACATCCATCGTCATCCAGCAAAAGACTCAGCGGACAGGTACTCAAAGATTTGATTGAACACCTGTCGATTTTGTGAACGCATTTGATCACATCGCTGCAAAACCACTCGGTAATCAATTTCGTTCATGAGGAAGGCAAGCAAGTGTCTTTGGTCATCTTGCTCCGGAATTTCATGACGAGCAATTGTGTTCATCAGACGAAGATTACCTTCGACTCTTCGAAGAAAGCGGTAACCCTCAATAAGAATTTCTGCCTGCTCCTTTTTAATGCAACCGGCATCGGCCAGAGCGTCCAAAGAAGCGGTGGTTCCCACTCGACGAACATCGGGTAACTCTCGGAGGTATCGCAGAGTTAACGTTTGCGCGACGAACTCAACATCTACCGTCCCGCCCAGCCCGCGTTTTAGATTATCAGGCCGTGCGGTCTGCTCCATCCGGTGCCGCATTTCACGGATTTTATCGGCCATCTGGGGTTCCCACGCTATGCCGCATAGTAACTCGTGAATCCGCTCATCCAAACGTTGACGCAAGGAGTATGGACCGGATATCGCTCGTGCCTTACACAGAGCCAACCACTGCCAAAGCGGTGTTTTATTATTTTGAAACCGAGATAAGAAGGCATCAACTTGCATTGCCCAAGCCCCCTCCTCGCCACTGTCTCGCAGTCGCGAGTCCAGTTCATATAGTCGCGGCAGTTCGGACGAATCGTTGACTCGATCAATGATTCGTCTCGCCATCTGATTGAAAAACTGCTGGTTCGTTAACGTAGCAAAATGGCCACCGGGCCTTCGTTGAGTCTGACCCTCGTTTTGGTAGAGAAAAACAGCGTCGAGATCGCTGTGATAATTTGGCTCTCTCGCGCCCAACTTACCCATAGCGAGAATCAAGAATTCGGAACGGACACCGTTTTCATCAACCGGATCTCCGTACTGCATCGCAAGAAATTCTTGCTCATACTCCGCCACACGTCGTAAACAAGACTCGGCAGTGTCACCGATTGCCTGATGGATCGCCTCAAGAGAATCCTTGCCGAGGATGTCTCTAACGCCAATCATTAAATGGGAACTGCTCTTAAAACTATGTAAAATCAATTCGATTTCAACAGCACCACGACAAAGCTCAAGCGAATGCGCATCGAGTCGAGCTGTCGTTGGCAACCGATTCATCAATAATGAATCGACCAATTCGTCAATCATCCCCGGACTATTGGTCAGAATACCTGCTAGGTAGGGAGTTGCTGCGCAAAGCCTAAGCATCAACTGCATCGTTGGCTGACTACTTGCCATTAACTCCCATAAGGTTGCTTTCGCTCCTAGCGAATCGGTCACCTGTACAAGAGAACTGAGTGTCTTGTCCGGAGACGGCGTACTGGCAATTGCCGTTAGGAGGGATGGAGCAATTGAGGCAAAAAAATGTCGGCAGCGATGCGGGCTGAGGAACGAGACATTCTCGACGCTAAGAGCATGTAAATGTTCCATCATTTTAGCTGCATCATTGAGTCCATGCTGAGCAGCGACCCATTCGATCATCTGCTGACTTGGCTCTGGATCTAACAGCAACTCTGTCTCAATAGCTACCTCTTGTGCATTATCAGGTGCATCTAGCATCAAGTGATTGATGGCTTCTCGATTTCGACCGAAGGTGTTTTGCAATAAATTTTGAAAGCGTGCTAAATCCCCGTCCCCTGTCTTGTCGTCTCTAATTCCGAGAAACCAGGCCAGGCGAATTTGTTCGTCGGCACTTTCAGGCAACACTTTTCCTGAACGATCAAACATCAGTGCAATTTGATTTTGCAGTCGCCCTAGTCTCGCGTAACTTTCTGAAAAAAGCATTGACTCCTGATGCGTTAGACAACCGGATCGCTGCAGCGACCCTATCGCCTCATAGGTATTACTTTTTCTTACTTCTGAAATTGCTCCGCCGTGCAGAAGCTGCAGAAACTGAACGGTAAGTTCGAGATCATGCTTTCCACCTGGTGAATCGGTCAAGTCACTATTCAAAAGTGAAGTTTGCTCGACTCGTTTCTCCAGCTTTCGGCGGATTGTACGAGTTTCACCAAGCTCAACCCGACTCATGAACTGTTGATAAATCCAGGGCTCCAGTCTTGCCAACAGTGCATTGCACAAGTTGACCGAACCTGCCACCCCGCGAGCCTTCACAAAACTCAAACGCTGCCAAGTTCGTCCTGCAGTCTCGTAGATTCTAATCGCCTCACGGAAACTACAGATGTGAACCCCAACCTCTGACCGAGGGCCCTCTCGCAGATCAACATCCAGTCCCGTTGTCCGAGTTGGGTCTCCCCTAAGTAGGCCAACTAACTCGTCCACTAATGTGCTGTAAAAGTCTCGGTGCCACACATTGTGATTATCGATCGAGTCATAAACGAAAACCAATTTTAGCGGTGAGTTGTAACTCATCTCATTCCCACCGAGGTTTCCGAGCCCAATGACAGCCACCTCAGCAACAGAACCATCTGGTCTTTGAGGTTCTCCGCGACGGTCAATCAGTCGTCGCATCACAAACTGCAACCCGACCTCGATCATGGCATCGGCGATCGCCGACAAATATCGCCCCACTTTCTCCGGGGACAATCGATCAACGAACTCAGCGTAAGCTACTCGCGTCGTCTGCTGGATATAAAAACGGTGGATCAAAGTCGATGCTCGACTTAGTTGCTCGACACCATCGAGCAGGTTAGCCAAATCCTGAATTAGCTCCTCGCGAGATTGGGGCTCACCCTGTGTAGCCAGAATCCAGAGGAAAACATCGGGATCAGCAATAAATCGGTTGGTAAGAGTTTCACTCATTACCATCAATCGAAGCAAATCGCCCAAGCTTTTTGGAGTCTCGACGAACACTTGGATCCACCGCGCGGCGGAATCATTAGCCTCAAGAAATCGAGTGATTCGGGCAAGTGCGAGATCAGGGTCAATTGCTTGCCGAAGCTCACCAGAAAACTTCGAAACAAACACGTCCGCCTGCGAAGTACTTTCTAATAATCTCGCAAGTCGCTGAGAGTGCGTTCGGGACTGCTCTTCATCCAACCACTCAATTCCCTCCATCCAAGAGAACTGAGATTCAGATTCATGATGTGATTGGTGAACATCCATAATGAACCGAATATTTTGAGGTTAATCGAGTCAACAAAAGGGGGATTACCTAACTCTCTTGCCACCGGACATGACTTTTCTCAGATTCCCAGTCGCACGAATCACGAGATCCCAGAATCTGACCAGAGGCATTGCTCCCATTGTGCCAAATGTACACCCCTCTTGGCCATCGCCAGTTGGAATGACCAATGACTATTTTCAAAGGTAAGTTGCGGCAATAGCACGCAGATAAATCCCCTTCTCGAAAACGGTTCGCTGCAATCGCATCTTTTCACCAGAACATCGCGGTACCGATTGGATCCTCCACCCCTAGTTTCTCGGGCAATCCTCATGGACTTAAGCAGCGATTGGATGACGAGAAAAAAGAACGAATCGGATAGAAGCTGAGTGATTTAGCCAATCAAAACTAGCCAACGTGGGCTGCTGGCAGAATCTTTCATGCAAATAGTCTCCTAAAAATGCATGACGACTCCGAACGTAACCTACTGTTTGACACGGGGCACCAAGTAACCAGTTTTTATCGCTCGCTCAGCGATGACTGGTTTCGACGCATGTGTGTTTTTATCAACACACATGTGGTGTTTAGACAACACGCGGGGGAACGCGTTAGCCTTACCAATTCTCGCAAACTATTTGTCAGTAACGACTTTCATGATCTCAAGCTATTCCTCCCCTCACTTTGGCATCAAACCTGCTACGAAGTCCCCTGATCAGGTGGATCGATTCGCCACGGGTGTTCAGGACCAGTCGATGGAAAAAAAATTAAACCGACGCAGCCTCAGGGATGATGCGTTTGACGCTGAAGAGTCGGTATCTCGACGCAATCGCGTGATGGGACAAGACTTTGTTGATCAACTTGACGAGGACCTTTTTCAAGACAACGAAAAAAATGCTCAGCGAGATGAATTGCATGGCGATCCCTCGGAGGATCCCGTCCGAATGTACCTCATGCAGATGGGGCAGATCCCGCTGCTGAGCCGCGAACAAGAAATCGCCGCTGCTCAACAAATCGAATGCACTCGAGACCGCTATCGACATTCGATGCTTGCCACGGATTATATGCTGCAAGCGTCGCTTAAGTTGCTCGAACAGGTACGCGATAAAAAGCTTCGCCTTGATCGGACGATTGAGGTATCGGTAACGAATGCCTCAGAAAAAAAAGCGATTATGAGGAGAATCGTTCCCAACTGCATTACTCTACTCAATCTGCTGCGTCTCAATCGTGGCGACTACAGCATCGCAATTAACAAAGGCCTACCCCAGCGACAACGTAAAGCGGCTTGGAAAAACCTTGTCATCCGCCGGAACAAAGCGGTGCGTCTGGTCGAGGAAATGAATCTCCGCACCAGCAAATTGCAACCAATCTACGAAAAGTTGCGATGCATCATGGAAAAGATGCAATCGCTGAGAAGCCAACTGCGCGATGAATCCAATGAACTGACATCGGAACAACGGGCAGAACTGAGAGCGGAACTCAATCAATTGATGCGTTCCACTTATGAATCTCCCCTGACACTAGAGAGTCGCATTGACCGTTGCGATGGCTATCGAGACGACTACGATGCTGCCAAGCGGATTCTCTCCGCTGGAAACTTACGTCTCGTTGTGTCAATCGCGAAAAAGTATCGCAATCGCGGACTCTCCTTTCTTGATTTGATTCAAGAAGGCAATACTGGCTTGATGCGAGCGGTGGATAAGTTTGAATACGCTCGCGGTTATAAGTTCAGTACTTACGCAACGTGGTGGATACGACAAGCGATCACTCGCGCCATTGCTGACCAGAGTCGAACGATTCGCGTGCCGGTTCACATGATTGACACGATGAATAAAATCCGCCAGATCACGCGAGATCTCGTTCAGGAAATCGGTCGTGAACCAACCGCAGAAGAGATCTGTGCTCGCAGTGGTCTGTCGATGGATGACACCAGAGTGATCCTGAAAATGAGTCGCCAACCTCTCTCACTGGATCAACCGGTGGGTGATCACGAAGACAGTGTCTTTGGTGAATTCCTGGAAGATTATCGCGACGACGATCCGTTGGTGGAAACGAATCGCGAAGCACTGAAAATACAGATTAAAACCGCGATGGAAACGCTCAACTATCGAGAGCGGGAAATCTTGCGACTGAGATACGGTCTAGCGGACGGATACACTTATACTCTCGAAGAAGTGGGTAAGATTTTCCAAGTCACCCGCGAGCGCGTCCGTCAAATCGAGAGTAAAGCTGTTCGCAAGCTACAGCAACCCTACCGAGCCAAGTCGCTCGTCAGCTTCTTGGATGGTGCAGAGTTACTCATGCCAGAATCCATTGATGTACTGTAACGAGCCTTGGTTTCAGGCTATTTCCCCTCGTGGCATCGAGAACGCCGATCCTCAAAAACTTTTCGATGCCGAAAGGGCACCGTGACCGCTCATGTGTTCGGTGAGGTCCGATGAGTTTCGAACCTACTCGTCGCAGGCGTCCGGACTCTCTATTCAATTCGATCGATCGGCCGCGACTTGATGGGTAATACGGCGTCGGCAAACCGGAAACAATTGCCGATTCATCCTGTCGTTAACGAACGAAAAGCATGAACAAGAGAATAAAGGCAGATTCCGGTGGCTACCGATACGTTCAAGCTATCGGTACCAAATTCCATCGGGATTGTGATTCGTTCATTAGCGATTGCCTCGATGGCAGAATCGACCCCCGTTGATTCATTTCCCATAACGAGCACGACGGGACGATGGTCCGCTTGCCAGTCTTGCAACAATGAGGCTCCCGCGCCGAGCGTTGTGACAACCGTTCGCAGTTGTGTCTGATTAGCCATTTCTTTCAACTGCTCTACCGGATCATCTAATCGATAGAAACGCTGCTTGAACACGTTTCCCATGCTGACTCGAACTGTCCTTCTGGCATAGGGGTCAGCCGACCTTGAGTCCATGAGAATATCCCTGATACCCAACGCGGTAGCAGTTCTCAACATGCTGCCTAGATTTTCGGTTTCTGCAACGCCGAAGACCGCAAGAGCCAACGGGTGAATCATCTGAGACCAATCAAGCTTCGATAATTCCAATAGGCTTGGACGCAACGCAGAGGCGAGAAAGCCCCGATGGAAATCGAAACCAACTAATTGTCTGATTTCCTCGGCGGGTAATACATAGATGGGCAAATGGCGATCACGAATCCATGTGGTCGTTTCGATCTCCCGTCCCTCTTGAACCAGTACAGAATTGACTTGGAGTTGGCTTGCCAAAAGACGCTGAACGCAGAGCCTGCCTTCGACCACGAATTCGTGATGCCGAATAAGCGATTTCGATTTCCAACGAAGATTTGAATAAGGAGATAAACGAGAATCACTCGCTGAATCCAGCCGGATGATGTGTTCCATCAAACGCTCCTACTTGGAAAGCGGTGATCACTCCGCCTCAAGCACAAAAACAATAGTGCGCAAAATAAGCCTTGTTATCTGCAGCTCGAATGGGCGAAATAACCAAAGACCATTGACTCTTAATAATGAACCGGAATTCACCTCTTCACGTTATTCATTCCACTTCGTCAGCAGCTTAATAGATCCGTTGCAAACCAAAGTGGATTCCATGAAGATAGAACGTTCGATAGCGAAGATCCGCCGAGGGTCGTGCTGCACCCGAAAATGGTTCAGATAAGTTCACACCCAAATCTGGATCGATCGCACCACAAGGTTGAATCGCGTCGGTAACTGCGAGTAGATGGTAACCGAGTGTAAGATCCCAACCCTGGTAACGGTGCCAGCCAAGTGTCGCATCAATCTCTGGCACCCAAGAAAACTGCTGATTGGTGATTCGACCGCTGTTTGTATCGCGAACTAATAAGCCCTCTGGTTCAGTCGTAGACAGAGAGTCAACTTGAACCGTGGTCTCTCCTACTCGTAACGCCTCTCTGTGCAAGGAACCGAATGCTAATTTTGCCAAACCGTGGAATGACCAAAATCCTTCCCGGTACTCGGTTTGGAGGCCCAATTGCGCTCCGTGAAATTCGTTTGAGGTTTGAAAAGAATCACTCACGGCAAAGGACGATCCCACCGGAGCAAAATCGTCATCCAGTGACAATGAATTCGTTTGTATCGCCAAGTGCTCGTTGAATCGCACAAACTGATACCCGTACAACAAATCAAGCGTTGCACCATAATCGGCTCCGAGGAAATGCCGAAACGAAAGATCTGCTCCGAACGCTTCACTATCACCTGTGATCAAAACGGAACCATTCGCCCGACCGGGCTCCGCAATTACTTGATTCTCGGAAGTTGGCGTGAATTGGTCGGTGTAATCAAGGAAAGGACGGAGCAGTATCGGGGTCTGCGACTGATCTTGAGCGTAATGGTATTGCTTACGTCCACCGTACCATCCTCGACCTACAAATCCGACGGTCTGCTGTCGGTTCATCCAACGTCCTGTTGTGAAACGCACACCAGAGGTCATTCGAGTCATAATTCGGTCATCGCCCACTAATACCTCTTCCCGAGTTGCAGTCCCATCGGCGACTTCAGTAGAAAGTAACGTTGGCAACCGAACACCTCGACGCCACATCATTAAATATTCCACCCCGCCAAACCATGGGCTCTCATAGGAAACAGCGCTTCTTGATCCATGGGTTGCCCCCGAGGATAGATGATTGCGAAGAGATTGCATTACGCCTGCTCGCTGACTCGACAATGGGCCGATTGAGTCACAGCCAAGTATATCGCATTCAGCCTTGGACTGATCGCATCCAAAAATACCGCACCCGATCGAATCGCAGGCAACCGGACCGCAGGCGTCACAACCATCGCAAGTTGAATCATGCGATAACGCCTCTCCACCGCGATGTGACCGAAGCGGTAACGTTGCAAATCGAGTCAAACGATTAAGCGTGGAAGAGGATGAGGCAGACGACATCACTCCGGCTTCCGCGATGCCTCCATTTTCGCTAGCCAATACCGCTGCGTTGGAGTTTGCAGAATCACTCTGATGGCCTACTTGCTCGATGGAATCTTCGCGAGACGAAAGCTCCCGACGCGAGCTTTCCTGGCGAATGTAAGAAGCCAAGCCTACCATCGAATTCTCTTGCTTTTGGGCAGATCTTTCGCCCGACAAATTGGAAACAGCACCATCCGAATCTTCCACAGCTACTTCCATCAATGGACGATTTAGATTCCCCTCTTCACCTGGTTTCAACAACTTTTTCGCTTGCTCATCATTGCTGATGACTGGCCTCGGCAGATGCCCATAGACAACTGCGGTGTTTTTGGGTTCACGACTCGAGGAAGTAGCCAGCAATCCAGTTGCTGTATTGGATTCCCGAGATGGCTTTACCATCGGTGCAGGCCTGAACTCGGGTGATGTATTTGCCTTCACAAGCGTTGCGGTACCATCCCCTGATACCACTATCGTCGGTGGCTGGTAGACAGAACGATCGGGAGTCTTTCCGGTTATTTGGCCAGTGACCGGCGAAATGGCAACGAGCGAAAGCGGAACCGCTACAACAACTGTCCACCATCGCAATCGGTATTTTTGCGGTTTTAGCGAATGCTTGAAGCTCATCAAAATCTTCCGTGAAACACCTGATTCCGTGAAACCAAATCGCGCAAGGCCGCGCTGTTGTTTCGTAAATCGGCTAATCCGACTGTAGGGATTGAGTGTTTTTGGCAAACTTTGACGATCACGCAGATATTTCTGCGAGTGCAAACCCCGACTAACTCACCAAGAAACCGTTGCTATTACGGCGTTTGCCCCATTTAGAAAATTGCCACACAGCGCGACTCCGCAACTCCATCACGGAAAGCCAGCCACCGCCATGGCAATACGTATCGAGGCAGACAAGATGGCCTAGATCAAGCACCTCACCGTTGCGACTTGGTGTGTGCCCAACGATCACGGTTTTACCACTGTGGTGTGGCTGGGGAATTTCTTCATGCAGATGTTGCCACCGTAATAGCTGCGGTGGTTGCTGTTCGAAAGGCAAAGCCGGATCGTACGAAGCGTGTGTGAGAAAGAAATCCTCCGTCTCAACAAAATCCTCTAGCGAATTGAGAAAATCCAAGTGCTCCGCAGGCAGAAAGTTCTTGGCATTGGACGCCCCGTAGCTGCTTAATGTCTCTTTACCGCCATAATCAAGCCATGGCTTGGGCTTCATTAAGCCTCCGAGGACGTTCAGCAGCATCTGCTCGTGATTTCCACGAATTCCGATCCAATTGGTGGTTTTCGACAACTCAAGCAAAAGTTCAATGACGCCTCGAGAATCCTCACCGCGATCAATATAGTCCCCTAGGGTGATAAAAAGATCGCTTGAGGTTGGCTGAAGGTAGTCAACAAGCCCCTCTAAGCCACGACAACATCCATGAATATCGCCGACAACGTAAATTGATCGAAATTGATCGGTACCTAAAATCAAAGAAAGTTCCTTCAGACCCACCGGCGAGCTAGGCTGCGGCAAGCCCCCCCAAAAAGGGCTATCCTGCTAAACCTTTCTTCCATCGCACTGTTCAAAGATACTCTCTGAAGTATCCAAGGCAAATCAAATTTGCAATCTAAATCTGCGTAGCGGTCGCTACCTAATGGGAATGAGCAGTTTAGAAATCTGAAACCATTGGGTACTGTTATTCGTTATTCACGTTCTAAACATTGCCAAAGTTCAACTTCCAGTGCCAGCCGCTTCGGATACAAGTTGAAACATTGGTGGATGTGAGCGACACTGTATAGGTGAAATCGGGCAGATTCCTTGCCGATTTCGTCGATGCTCCAATTCTACTGTCCCCAATCGTGGAACCACCATGTCGACAACGCCTCACTCGGATAACCTGAAGAACAGCTCATCAGATATCCTTGACGACGCTAATCAAAACTTGGCTGAGTTCGAAGATGAGTTAATCGAGGAAGAGTCTTTCCTCGAGAATAAAGAAACCACTGCTCTGATTGGAAGCATGTTGGTGCATCTCATCATCGTTCTCACACTTGCTCTCGTTCCTCTGAGAACTCCTTTTGACGAAGAGGCGGTGGTGATTGTTTCGCCGCCTCAGTACGAGCAAGAAAAGATCGAGGAAATCATTGACGATGTTACCTACAGCGATCTGCCACAGGTCAAAGTTGGAGCCAATAGCGTTGCAGATTCTGACATGGCGGAAGCCTCGGCCGAAATGTTCGCCGAAGTAGCCGAAATACCAAATCCTATTGATTTGGAACCCACCGATCTTGGCCAAATCATGGTCGACAAGATGTTTCAGCAGGCGGTCGCTCCGCTGGACAAGTTAACCAACCAGAAAGGTAAAGTCGGCCAAGGCACACAAGGTGCTTCCGGAGCTGTGGATCGCATCACATTTGAGATCCTAAAAATGCTTGAGGAGCGTCCCACCATGGTGGTTTGGCTATTCGATCAAAGCGGGTCTCTTCATCGTCAACGCACCGAGATTCGAGACCGGTTTGATCGCATCTACAACGAACTTGGGATCGCAGAAGAGAGCGGCGCAAAAGGTTTCCGACAAAACACTAACGAGATTCCTTTGCTGACTTCTATCGTCGGATTTGGAAGCGGCGTGAATCTGTTTACCGAAGAACCGACCGCTGACCTTGCTGAAATCAAATCGATTGTCGACAACATCGAAGTCGATTCGTCGGGTGAGGAAAAAGTTTTCTCAGCGATTGCATCCGCAGCCGACAAGTACAAAAGCCTGCGAAGAAATCGCTCAAGTCGAGGACCGCAGCGGAATCTGCTTTTTGTGGTTGTAACCGATGAGCGTGGTGATGATCCCAACATGCTCGAGTCAGCGGTGGATGAGTGCAGAAAATGGGGTATCCCCGTCTACGTCATTGGGGTACCAGCACCGTTTGGACGTGAACACTCACTCGTCAAATATGTCGACCCTGATCCGCAATTCGATCAGTCTCCACAATGGGCTCAAGTCGATCAGGGACCTGAAACATTCCTTCCTGAACGTGTACAAGTTGGGTTCACAGGTAACTTTGAGCAAGAGCCAGTCATTGACAGTGGATTTGGTCCCTATGCATTAACTCGCCTCTGCTATGAGACCGGTGGTATCTACTTTACCGTTCACCCAAATCGAAATGTTAGTCGTCAAGTTAATCGAGGTGAAATTGACGAGTACGCTTCGGACATGAAGTATTTCTTTGACCCGAATGCGATGAGTCGCTATCGGCCTGATTATCTGTCACCGGAAGATTACGTTTCGATGGTGAAATCGAGTCCTCTTCGGACCGCTCTCGTGAATGCGGCACAAATGAAGCCCGCAACTGGCCTTACCCGCCCGACCACAAGGTTTGTTAAACGGGGTGAAGCTCAACTTGTTGGTGAACTCACTGCTGCGCAACAAGACGCCGCTAAACTGGAACCAACTCTTATTCGAATGGCAGACATTCTTGAGCCAGGAATGGCTGTTAGAGATGAAGAAGAAAGCCCTCGTTGGAAGGCAGGGTTTGATTTAGCGATCGGGCGTGTTCTTGCACAAAAAGTCCGCACAGAAACCTATAACGCAATGCTTGCTAAGGCAAAACGTGGTATGAATTTCGAGGATGAAAACAGCAACACTTGGGTATTAGTTCCAAGTGATGAAATCTCTGTTGGCAGTAAATGGGTGAGTGAAGCAAAGCGAGCCCGAGATCTCCTACAGGGAGTTGTTGACCAACATGCCGGGACGCCATGGGCACTCCTCGCAAAGCAAGAACTAGATGTTTCTATCGGCTGGGAGTGGAAAGAGGAACAAACCGACCTGGATCCTCCCGCTCCGAATCGCCCAGGAAACAACAATAACAACAACAATCCACGCCCACCCGCTGACGATCAGGCTCGAATGCTGAACAAACCACAGAAGCGTCCAATCCCTAAGCTTTAGTCCTGTTTCGGTGCAGCCCCTTTGCTGTACTGGCGACAGCCGTCCGAACAAGAAATTGAAGCAGATGATCTTGAGA
>Ga0181559_10003295_pt1 | contig 15873 bp, 10 predicted proteins | sample 011ome_21_FD_133752 | JGI IMG/M metagenome (GOLD analysis project Ga0181559, IMG submission 133752) | Coastal salt marsh microbial communities from the Groves Creek Marsh, Skidaway Island, Georgia - 011508AT metaG (megahit assembly) | ecosystem: Environmental > Aquatic > Marine > Intertidal...
CGCACCGCGCGACCGCGCGCATCGCCGCGCTCCTCGCCGCGGACGCGCGCGCGGGCGACGGCGAGGCGCACGCCGCGACCGCGGCCGCGGCCGCGCACGTCAGGACCGTCGTCGCGCCGAGCTTCTTCGTCGTCGTCGCGCGTTTACCCGCGCGCTTGAGCGCCTGCGAGAGGGATCGGAGGGTGGGCAGAGGGGAAAAGGTCAGCGATGACGTCGTTTCCCGCGGAATTATAATATCCAGGTGGCGGGGGCGCGGGGGATGGGGGGGGGGCGCGCGCGTCGCGATGTCGCACCTTGCCGCCGCCGCGAACGATGTCGGTGACGCCGATGCTCATCCCCGTCGCGAGCGCGTTCACGCCGAGCTGCGACGGCATCGCGGACTGCGCGCGTCCGTCCTTTCGCCGCGCGCGAAGATCTGGCAAAAGTCAAACGACGCTCCGCGGTGTCGTTTGAATACCGACGCGCCGCGACGACGCTTCCGCTCGCGTCCGCGCGCTCGCGCGTCTGCCCCCGAGTCCGATCGCGCGTCGAGTCTGAACGCGACGTGCCTCCGCGCGCGCGTGCGAGCCGTGCGCCTTCCCCGGGCGCGCGCGAGCGACTGCGCGTCGGTCGATGCTCTTTTTTGCAAAGGAGCGTGATGACGGGTCGCCACTGCGTTCGCGTGATTGGTCCGCACGGCCACTTGGTCGCGCGGCAACGGATCTCTTCCACCGATATTTTCGCGTTTTCCTGACCGCGGCGCATACGAGTGTATCGCTGCGTTCGACCGCGCATTTCGCGCCATAAATCGCAATTCCAAAAAATTACGAAGGTAATTGTCACAAGGTAAAAGGCCGCGTTCGAAGACGACTAGCTAGTAGCGCGCCGCCGGCTCTCTCGCTCGCTTCACACCATGCTGTCCCCTCCGCCGCGCCCCCCACCCCCGATCAACCCCTCCATCTCCGACTTATTCATCGCCCACCGCGCCTGCGTCTTCTCCTCGTCGTTCCGCTGCGCGCAGAACCCCGCGAGGTTCTTGAGCTTGCTCCCGCGGTCGAACGGGTTGCGAAACTTCCCGTGCTCGTCCCGCAAATACGCGTACCGGTGCGCGTTCGCGAGCTCGTTCGTCGTGATGTTCTCCATCGCCTGATGCGTCTGCGCCGCGGCGAGGCCGAGCACGGGGAGTAAGACGCACGCGTCCCAGATGAGGAAGATGACGATCCACGCGTGCGTCCACCACGCCATCGGAGGACCGACGGCGTTGAGTCGGCCGAGCGCGACGCAAAACGAGATGGCCATAGCCGCGTTCTCGAGGCACAGGAAGATCAGAAAGTCTCTGTGATTCTTCTTCCCGATGACGTTCCCCATCCACGGACAGTAGTGATCGAACCGGTACACGCACCGGTTCGTCGTCGAGCAGTGCTTCACGCCCCACGGCTTGACGATCTTACACGTCGTGCACAGCGCGCTCCAGTTGCCCGCTTTCAGCTCCGGGTGATGCAACCGCCGCGTCTCCGGGGTCAGCTCCGCTCTAGAGCCGTCCTCGCGCCAGCCCCCGCTCGCGTCGAGCTCGCGCATCATCCCCGCGGGTACGTGCCCGATCTTCACGAACCCCGGGTCGCAGTACGACACCTTGTACATGACGTATAAACCGTACGACGCGAGCGCGATCACGCAGAGCGACCAAAAATACGGCGCGCCCGTCAGCGGCGGCAACCCCGGGGCTAACATCACCCGCGTCGCGAACGTCAGCACCAACCCCACGATGAGTGCGAAGCACGCGACAGCCATGCCCTTCTCGCGCCAGAACTTCCCCTTCTTGTTCGTCAGCCTGCTCCGCGTCTTCGCGAGGAACCCACCGAGCCCCGCGTGCCCTTTATCCGTCGCCAGCTGCGGCGGCGTGTTGCCGTCGGCGTCCGTCGCGCTCAGCACCGCGACGCCGCCCGCCTGCGCGAGCGTGTGCGCCGCCTCCGCCTTGCCGCGGATCGCCGCCCAGTGCAGCGGCGTGCACCCCTCCGAGTCTTGCTTCATGACGTCCGCCTCGCAGAAGAGCAGGAGCTTCACCGCGTCGGGGAAGCCTTTAGGGTCGAGGGTGCATACAAAGCGAGACATGTCGGGGTGGAGTTCAAAGGCGTCAGTTGGCGTTCAAAGGCGTCGAGGTGTGTCGGGATTGAAAGCGAGGGACCCTGGGCGGAGAGAGAGGACGGCGAAAGTCCTTAAGGATCGGCGTTCACCACGGCGACGGGGTCGTATGGGGACCAGTGTGAAGGAGAACGCGCCTTTATACGCGGCCCAGTGCAGCGGCGTCCGCCCGTCTCCGTCCGCCGCGTCCACGTCCGCGTCCCACCGCGTCTTGAAGTGGTAGATCATGCCGGTGTGGCCGTACTGCGCGGCGACGTGCGTGGGCGTGTACCCGCGGCTGTCGAGGATATCGAGGCGCGCGCCGTTGCGAAGGAGGCACTCCGCCGTGGGGAGAGAGCCTCGGACGCACGCCCAGTGCATCGCCGTCTGCGACTCGCCGTCCGTCGCGTTCACCGCGGCGCCCTTCTCGATGAGAAACGCCGCCGCGGCGACGCGGTTGTTCAGCGCCGCCCATTGCAGCGGGACGAACCTGAGGAGAGAGAGGGATGGGGGGAGGGGCGCGTCAGATCGCGAGGAGGGAGAAGACGGAGTGTTTCAGATCGATTAGCGGAGAGAGAGGACGGCGAAAGTCCTTAAGGATCGGCGTTCACCACGGCGACGGGGTCGTATGGGGACCAGTGTGAAGACGGTTTCGCGATCGATCGATCGGTCGGTCGATCGCCGCGCGGAGGGGAGCGCGCGCGGGGGCGCACCCGGTCTTGTCCGGAGCGTTGACGAGCGTCGGATCCTCCGCGACGTACTGCCGCAGCTTCGCCATGTCCCCGTACGCGCACGCTTTCCACACGTCGTCCACGACCGTGCCGTCCGGGAGGGCCGCCATCGTGACGATCTAATCTAGCCAGAAAAAGCCGCGGCGCGACGACGACGACCGGGCGCGATTCGCGAAACGTCGGACGCGCGAGATCGACGCGCGATCGCGGGCTCTCGACGGCGGATCGCGCGTTCGAGCGCGCGAACGTCGCGCGCGAGAGGAGTGGAAGGCGCGGGCGCGAAGCGCGACGACCGCGACGCGGGAACGGGACGCGCCGGCGCGTGTGTTCGCGTCACCAGAGGCGTGTGCCCTTCATCAGGCCGCGCGCCGAAGCGCGGTCGGTCGGTCGCGGCTCGGGGTTTCGCGAGACAGGAAGAGAGGGCATCGGTGGGTGAGGCGCGCCGTCTCATCACACCCGCGGCCGCAGCCGACAGGCTCGCTCCACGACCGCGAGAACGATGCCGTCGCACGCCGTCGCCGTCGCCGCCGCGCGCGCGCTTCACCGCGCCGCACCGCCGAGCGCGTCGACCGCGCGGCGCGTCGCCGCGCCGTCCGGCGGGGCGACCCCGCGCCGCTCTCGAACCCTCCCTCCCGTCGCGCCGCCGCGCGCGTCGTCGTCGTCCTCCTCCTCCTCCACCGCCGCCGCGGTGGACGCGGAGACCGTGCACGCGATACGCTCCGGCCCGCCGGACGACGGCACCGCGATCGTCCCTCTCCGCGCGTGGCTCGAAGCGCGCGACGGCGACCCCGCGGTCGCGAGCGTGTACGCAGTCTACGGCGCCGACGACGTCATGCGATACGTCGGATACGCCAAGGACGCGTCGCGCGCGGTGCGCTCGCACCTGGAGCGTCAGGGCGACGACGCCGCGAGCAAGGTGCGCGTCGCCGCGTTCGCGAACAAGGCGACGGCGACGCGCGCGAACCTGCGCGCGGAGCAAGATCGGTGGATCGGCGAGTGGGTCGTCTCGCGCGGCGGCGCGGAGACGGAGATACCCGTCGGGAACCAAGCCGCGGGCGCCGCGAGGTGGACGCTGACGCCCGCGGAGAGCTGGGAGAACGAGGAGAAGCCGGCGCCGGCGGAAGCGAAGGCCAACGAGGCCGGGACGCCGTCCGTGGGCGCGGACGGCGAGGTCATCAGCCCGTACGCGGCGGAGGCGGCGGGCGCCGACGCGGAGGAGGAGGAGGCGCTCGATCCGAACCGTGAGCTTCTGCCGCTCACCGTGGAGAACGTGGACAAAGCGCTGGACGAAGTCCGGCCGTACCTCATCGCGGACGGCGGGAACGTGGCCGTCGTCGGGATCGAGGACGGCGTCGTCGCCGTGCGAATGTCCGGCGCGTGCGGATCGTGCTCGTCGTCGACGGCGACGCTGAAGGGGGGCATCGAGAAGACGCTTCGACGAGTCTTCGGCGGAGAGAACGTGAAGGAGGTGGTGAACTTGGACAGCGACGAGCCCGGGAGCGCGCTGACGCTGTCGAAGGAGGCGGTGGAGGCGCACCTGGAGAAGCTCGCGGGGGCGATTCACAACTACGGCGGGAGCGTGAAGCTGTTGGAGGTGATCGAGTCAGAGAGAGCGTTGGTGTTGGAGTTTTCGGGGCCGGTGGCGTTGGCGCAGTCCATCGCGTCGTCCATCAAGGGGAAGTTCCCCCTCGTCGCGGAGTGCAAGATCAAGCAGGTGTGACGACGGTCGGACGGTCGGTCGGTCGTCGTTGCACTGCAACACTAGCTAGTGTCTAGCTTAAGTACGAAGGTAATTTAAGACCCCGACGGAGTCGAATATATGCTCTACATACTGCTAACTGCGCTCGGAAAAGTCGTTCCGACCTCCTCTCATCCGTTCACCTCCCGGAGTCGCCCCCAGTCGTCCCCGACGCTGACGCGCACGGGCAGCGGCACCTTCATGTCGTGCACCTCGCGCGCGCGCTCCATCACGCCTCTGATGGCGCGCACCGCGACGTCAACCTTGCGCTCGTCCACCTCAAACAGAAGCTCGTCGTGCACCTGTAACACCATCTCGCACGCGTCCACTTCTCGCAACGGCGCCCACTCGTCGTCGTCGTCGGCGCCGCCGCCGCTCGTGAGCTTCGCGTGCAGCTCGATCATGACCCGCTTCACGATGTCCGCCGCGGAGCCTTGGCACGCGGTGTTTATCGCCTTGCGCTCGTCCGCGGCTCGGATTTCCCCGCCCGCGCCCGTCGCGTTCAGCGACGGCAAAAAACGACATCGCCCGGCGATCGTCCGAACGTGCGGCGGCGTCCGCTCGCGCGCGTCCTTCACGAGCGCGGACTTCCAGCGCTCGACCCCGGGGAGCGAGCGCTTGAAGTCCTCGATCGCGGCGCGCGCCTCGAGCTCGGTCACCCCCATCGCTTGCTGGTATCTCCCGACGCCGGCGCCGTAGCAAATCCCGTAACACAGCTCCTTCGCCTTGGCTCGGTCCTCGTCCGACACGTTCTTCGGCGTCGTCCCGTCGCCTTTCCATCGCGCGGCGATCACCTTGAACGGATCCACGCTTCGCACGCACAGCGCGGCGATCAACCCGCGGTCGCAAGAAAGGTGCGCGATGACCCTGAGCTCGATCTGCTTGTAATCGAACGCGATGAGCTTCTTCCCGCGAGGCGCTCGAAACGCGTTTCGAATCGCGAGCGTCTCCTCCGCTCCGGCGTCCGTCCCGGGGCTCACGCGCCCGCTCGCGCTGAGACGCTCGGGGTACGCGCGAGACAGCGCGAACTCCCTCGGCCGCGGGACGCACTGTAAGTTTGGGTCCTCCATCGCGAGGCGCCCGGTCCCGGTGTTCGTCTGATGGATGACGCCGCGGAGACGAATCGTGACGGATTCGTCCGCCGCCGCCGCCGCGTCGCCGCCGAGCTCGCTCTTCGCGAGCCGTCCAAACTCGTTCGCCTCGTCGAGAAGCTTGCGCAGGGACCGATGCTCGAGCACGAGCTTCGGGAACGCCGCGATGGGTCCCCCCTGCTCGCGAACGAGCGCGAGTAAATCGTCCTGGCGCGTGCTCCGCCGTCCGCGCGCTGCCGTCGGCTTGGCGCCGCGCGGCGGCTCGGCGCCCAGGCCCGCCGGCGGCGCGTCGAACAGCACGCGCGCGACGTCGTCCGAGCTCGCGAGGTTAAACTCCGGCGGCGCCATCCCGGGGTGGCGGCACGCGAAGTGCGTCGCGACGACGGCGACCGCCTCGGTCTCGATCTCGCGCACGCGTTTCGTCGCGCGACGCAGCTGCCGCGAGAGCGTCGCCGGCGCGAACGCGACGCCCGCGCGCTCCATCGACGCCAACACCGGGACGAGCGGCATCTCGATCGCGCGTAACGCGTCCTCGAGCCCGCTCGGCGCGCGCGGGTCCGCGAGCTTCGCGCGCACGAGCGCGTCGAGCGAGAGCGCGGACGCGACGGCAAACGCCGCGTTCGCGCCGCCGGCGTTGACGCCGTCCGCGGTCGCCCTCGGCCCCCGCCACTTGGACGCCGCGCGAATCGCATCCGCGTCGACGTCGCCGGCGAACCGTTCCAACATCCCCGCGCACGGCCCGCGCGCGCGATCGGGGTCGACCGCGTTCAGGGCATCCCACCCGGTCTGAGAAGAATACTTAAGGAGCTCCTCGTCGGGATGTAACACCCACGCGGCGATCTTCACGTCCACGACCGGCGCCGCGATCGTCGCGCCCGCGCCCATCGCGCGAAGCTGCGGCTTTAAATCCACGGTGACTTTCCCGACGCCCGAGCGCGAGAGGACGTCGCGCACGCGCGTCCACGGCAGCCCGCGCGTGGCGCCGCCGCCGCCGGCGCCGTGCACGATCGGCGCGTAGAACACCGCGAGCGGGTTGAAAGGAAACGACAGCGCGATCCCGACCGGCGGGGCATCGCGCTTCGCGCTCGGCTGAAGCACGAACGCGTAAAACTCCGAGGAAGACCAGCGCGCGTGCAACGCGTCGACGGCGACGGCGTCGCGCACGACGACGCATCCGCGCGCGCGTTCGAGATCAAACGACGACGCGGACCGAAGGAGGTCCGCGACGTCAACCTCTCGCATCGCCTCCTCCGCCTCCGCGTCGTCGTCGTCGTCCACGGCCGCGTCGGCGTCGGCGTCGGCGTCGATCGCAGGCAACGCCTCGAGCTCCTTTAGCTTCGCCTCGGACTCTTCCCTCGCGAGTCGACGAGCCTCCGCGCACAACGCCCGCGCGCCTCGTAAGATGATCGCCGCGGCCTTCATCTCCCCGCCGCGCGCGCCGCGGCACTGTTTCAGCACGCCGGCGAGCTTCTTCTGGTCCAGACGGAGGATCGCCTCGGGGGAGCGGTAGCCGGCGTTGTACAGCGCGCGCGCTCTCCCGGCGCTTATCATCGGAATTTGGGTGAGGCTCACGATTTCCTCGCGCGCGCCGGCGGCGATTCGATCTTGAAGGCGGGCGAGTAAAACCTCCACGTCGCCCCAGCCCATGGGCCCGCACAGCGCCGCGACCTGCCCGGCGTACCGCACGGCCTGCTCTTGCAGCTGCGCGAGGTACGAAGCGAAGCCGTTCACGTTCGCGTCTTTGCCATTTTCCGAAAACGCGCGCGCGATGTCCGCGACGTCGCGTTCGGCGACGAGGTCTCTCAGCTGCAACGCTTTCATGAAGCGGTGACAGACGCGGCGCGACGCTCGGTCTTCGGGCGTCTTATCGCGCTTGCTCATCTTCAGTTGCCTCGCGTAGGAGTCCAGCACGCCGCATCTCGTCGCGACGTCGTGCTCGTGCTCCGTGAGGTTATCGTACACGGAGACGAACGCCGTGGGGTTCAGCCGACACGTCGTGTCCGTCTTCGGAGGCGCCACGGGCTTATTCCTCGCCGCGACGATCGACGCGGAAGACAGCGGATCGTCCTTCGCCGCTCTCGCGCCGCCGCCGCCGCCGTCCGCGTCGACGTCCATCGGCGCGGGCGGGTCCGGCGGAACGCACAGAAACAGCAAGTGCAAGTCGCTCTCGAGGTTTAACCCCCGACGCGCGCGTTTGACGACGTCCACGACCGCGGCGGCCTCGTCCGGCTCGAACCGGCCCGCGGCAGCGGCGCGCCCGAGCGGAGACGGCGTGTACTCCGCCGTCTTCTCGTTCCAGGACATGAACCCTCTCTGCGCGAGCCACGCGAGCGCGTCCTTCGCGCCGCGCGCGGTGACTTCTTGGAAATCGTTCAACGCGTTTAAAAGCGTGCACTGAATGTAGCACTGCACGTCGCGCGCGGATTTCACGAGCCCTCCCGCGAGCGCTTCGAGCATGACGCGTCGCATGCGCTCGCCCGCGATCGTGGACGACAGCGCGTCGCCTTCGGAGAGGAGTCGCCGCGCGAGCTCGCGCGCGAGCGCGGCTTTGGACTTTGCTTTCGATTTCCCGCCGCCGCCGCCGCCGCCGCCGCCGGCGGCAAAGTCGCAATCGATCTCGCTCGGCTCTGGCACGACAACGAACGCCTCGCCGCGGTCCGCGAGTCCGGCTCTCCCCGCGCGCCCCGCGGCTTGCTTCAAGTCGCGCGAGGACAACAGCGCGTGCCGCGCGGGCTTCTGGCGGTAAATGTACGGGTGTGCGATGATCACGCGCGACGCCGGGAGGTTCACCCCGGCGGCCATCGTGGACGTGCAGCAAATCACTCTGATCGCGCCCGATCGGAACCCGTCCTCGACCAGCCGCTTCTCCTCCGCGTGTAGCGCGGCGTGGTGCCACGCGACGCCGTTTGCGACCGTCGTCGCGAGCGCCGGACGGTTCGCGGTGTCTGTCGCGTTGGGGTTGACGTTTCGCAACGACGCGGAAATTCGATCGAGCCCGTCGGAAGCGCGCGCGTCCGCGTCGACCCGCAGCTTCTTCGAGAGCATCCGCGCCATGACCTCGCACTGAAACTTCGCGCTGCAGAACACGATGACGCCACCGCCGACGGCGCCGCGGTCCATCGTCTCCTGCGCGAGCTGCGCGACGTGCGACGCGTCGTCGCCGTCCTTCAGCGATACTTTCCTTCGCTCGCTCAAGACGTCGTCGTCTTCGCCGTCCTCCACCTCCTCCTCGCGACTCGGTAAAGGATACACGTCGCTTCCGAGCTTGATCGACAACCGCAGCGCGACGGGCCTGTAGTCCGTGACGTACAGCGCGGCGTCGTCGAGCCACTTCGCGAGACCGTCGACGTTCGGCAGCGTCGCGCTCATGCCGATGATCTGCGGCGTTCGCTTCGCCGCCGCCGCCGCCGCCGCCGCGGATTTACTCCCGCGGCAGCTCGCGCTCAGCGGCTCTCTCGATCCCGCGCCCTTCCCGCCGTCGCCGCCGTCCGAGCTCGGGCTCACGTTCTCCGCCGCGATCGCCGCCGCCGCGGCTTTCGACGACGCGAACAGGAGCTTCGTGAGCATCAGTTCCAGCGTGCTGCCGCGGGATTCGTCTTGGACCATGTGCAGCTCGTCCACGACGACGGCGGCGAGGTCGCGCACGCGGTCGTCCTCGATGAGTTTCGAGACGACGTCGTTCGCCTTCTCCGGGGTGCACACGAGGAGGACGCGCTCTTTCGAGTCTCGCGGCGGCAGCGCGCCGCCTCTGCCGCCGTAGAACCGCTTCACGTCGACGTGTATCAACTTCAGGAGTTTCGCGAGCTCGTTCGCGCGTTCGTCGCACAGGGAGATAAACGGGAGGACGATGATCGCGAGGTTGCCGCCGCGGTCGGCGGCGACGGCGTTCTTCTCGCGACGCTTCCCGCCGAAACCGTCAGCGACGAGGCGTTTCATGAGAAGTATATCCGCGACGATCGACTTCCCTCCGCTCGTGGGCGCGCAGTACACCAGGTTCTTGCCGCCGTCGGACACGCCCGGCGTCGAGAGGCACTCCGCCTGCCACGCGTGCAACCTCGTGATGTTCTTCTCGTCGCGGTAATACTCCACGACCGGCTCGGGGAGCCCCTGCGACGTCATCGACGTCTCCGCATCGGGAGGGGGATGGGGAGGAGGACGATGACGCGGCGGCGGAGGCGCCGGCGGCGCGGTCGTCCTCGCCGACGGCGCGAGCGACGACGCCTCTCGAGGCGACGGCGTCGACCCCGCGCCGCCCGCGCTCGCGCTCTCTCGCCCCGCGCCGTAGGACAAATACCGCGGCGCGAGGACGCTCTCGCGCGCGCCGCGCGGGGCCGCCGCCGCCGCCGCCACGGCGGCGGCGACGAAGCCGCGCGCTCGCCCTCCTCCCGGCGCCGTCCCCGTCCCCCGCGCCGGTCGAAGCGGCGCGGCTTTGCATCCGATCGGCGACATCGCCTCGTCGATGTCGAAGTCGCCGTTCAGGAGCTCCGCGACGGCGGCGTGGTGCGGCCCCGCGACGACGCCAGTTGTTTTCTTATCGTCCATCGCCGTCGCCGCCGCCGACGTCGGGGCGACGACCGTCGCCGTCGCCGTCGCCGTCGCCGTCGCGCCTACGCTCGCGGCTCGTCTCGCCGCCTCCGCCTCCGCCCACTCCTTGCTCCCTATGTTTTCCCACGTCTCCACGGCTTCGACGTACTGCTCACCCGCGAGATACGCGTCGATGAGCGCCGCTTTCTCGTCCGAGGACGGCGTCTCCGAGAAGCTGCGCCGCGGTCCCCGAAGCGGCGGCGGCGCGGGGACGTCGCCGCTGCCCTGGCTCTCGTTCGCGACCGACCGCGGGCGTTTACTCAGCGAATCGCTCGTCTCCGCGACGGCGACGCCGGTGACGATGTCGTAGCACGTTCCCGTCGGGCTCGGGCCGCGGTTCGCGGTCGACAGTGGTTTTCTCCTGCGCGCGCGGAAGGGCGGGGAGGCGAGCGGAGCGGCGTGATGAGCGACGAAAAGTGAACGCGTCGACGCGACGGACGAAAGCATTGGGCACCTCCGGGACGACGACGCGACGGGACGGCGGGGACGCGCGCGCGGCGCGCGCGACGCACTTCTTCCCGCTCATCCCCTCGATCCAATCGATCGCGCCGTCGTCCGCGACGGCGATCTCGTGTCCCTGCGGCTTCGGCTTCGTCGCTCGAAACGGAAGACGCGTCTGAGGCTGCGCGATGGAGGGGGGAAGGACGCGTCAGACGTGCGAAAGAAATGCCAAACGCCGCGAAGCGCGCGACGCGGGCGTAGCGGCGCCGATGACGTGCCTGCTCGCCGTTCGCCGCGTTCGCGCTGACGACGGGGGAGTAGTTTGGCGGCACCTCCGACGTGAACGCGTTCATCGGCGACCAGAGCTCGCCGCTCATCGTTCGAGCGGTCGAGCTCGCGCGTCGCACTCAGCTCGGAACGACGAACGAACGGGAGGGTTGCCAAATCGTCCCCGCGCTCGCGGAGCGCTCCGCGAAGGCGCCGAGAGCGCTCGCGCCTCAGCGCGACCGACGGCTCCGACGACGACGACGGGCACGGGAATCGAACTTCCCGCGTCGCGTCGCGTCTCTCGCCGCGGTGTCGCGCGCAATGCCGCGCCCGCGGCGCCGATCTCGCGTTTTTGGCTCTTCCGAGGTTTGCGACAGCTCTCGAGACGAGATTCGAACCGCGGCGCGGTGTCGTTTTCGCACTGTCACGCGCGCCGCCGCCGCCGCCCCGCCGTCATGCGACAGCCTCTGCTCGCGTCCGCGCCGCGCCCGCCGCAAGGGCCGGTGCGAAGACACGAGTCCGTGTACTGGTAAGGCTCGCGCCGTCGTCCCTCCTCCGCGCGCGCTCCGCGCGTCGCCGCGTCGTCGAATCTCACAAACGCCTTCCCCGATCTCGCGCCGCGACATTCGCCGCGCTCACTGACGCCGAGATCCGCGGACCCTACGCCCCGCGGCGACGTCGAAGCGTACGCGCGCTCGCGTCGGAAGCACAACTGGAGCGAAAAGTTACAGCGTCTCGAATCCCTGGACTACGAAGTCATCGACAACGAACGGTGCGCGCGCGCGGTCCCGTCCCCCGCGAGGCGTGGCATTCGTGAAGTCGTCCGCGTTTGCGTTTTCGTCGCGCGAGATCGCGGATCGAGACTCTTTTTTTCGCTCTCGTTCCGTTCGCCGTGGCGCCTGGTCTCAGGTGTCCGACGACGACGCCTCTCTCCCTTCCTCCCTCCCACCCACCCACCCTCACTCCGCCTCGCACCGCTCGCAGGTTCCGCCAGACCGGGCGGCACACCGCGCGCGTCGCCAAGTTTACCATCACCGTCGTCATCGGCGTCGTCGTCGGCGCCGTCGCGTTTTCGATCGAAACCGCCGTCGACGCCATCACCACCTGGCGCCTCCGCGGGCTGTCGCTCGCGCTCGCCGACGCGGAAGCCGCCGGCGTCGACTTCGCCGGCACGCTCATCCCCGCGTGGCTCTCCATCGCGCTGAGCGGCGCGTCGCTCGCGTTCCTCGCGTCCGCGCTCGTCGTCGTCGTCGCCCCCGCGGCGACGGGCACGGGCGTCGCGCTCGTGATGGCGACGCTCAACGGCGTGGACGTCCCCAAGGCGCGTTCTGTTCGTTCTCCTCGCGCCGGTCCCCGTGCGACCCCGTTGGCGCGGTGCACGCCGTTCCTCGAGGCGTTCTTTCGCGCGCTATCCGCCTCACGCTTCGACACGTGAGGACGCCATCAACCAATCGCGCGTCCGCTTGACTGACACGTGTCTTCCCTCGGCCAATCAAAAACGACCTTCAGCTTCTGAGCGCGCGCGCCGTGCTCGTGAAGATTATCGGCACGGCGCTGAGCGTGTCGAGCGGCCTTCCCGTCGGCCCCGAGGGCCCGCTCGTGCACATCGGCGCCGGCGTCGCGTCGTTCTGCACGCGTCAGCAGCGCATGCGATGCGGCGAGCGCGTCGTCCTCAGCACGCACGGCGTGCGCGGCTTCGACACGTTCCACAACGACCTCGATCGGCGGGATTTTCTCAGGCGCGTTCTGCGAACGTTTTTCACCCGCCGCTCGGCGCGTTCTATCTCACACTGGTCCCCATACGACCCCGTCGGCGTGGTGAACGCCGATCCTTAAGGACTGCACGATCGCATCGACGTTCAACTGACCGATAAACAAACTACCTTCGCATGGAACCCTCTCTCCTCAGCGGCGGCGTCGCCGCGGGTCTCGCCGCCGCGTTCGGCGCCCCGATCGGCGGCGTGCTCTTCTCTCTCGAGGAAGCGAGCACGCACTGGAGCCACGACACGACGTGGCGGTCGCTGCTGTGCTCGACGCTGGCGATCCTGACGCTGTCGCTCTGCCGCGCGGTCGGCGCCGGCGCCGGCGCCGGGCCCGGTCCCGGACGCGCCGGGTTCCTCTCGCTCACCGCGCCCGGTCTCATCTCGTTCGGGTCGTCCGACGGCGCGCCGCCCGCGCGCTTTTACGCGTGGGAGCTCCTCGCGTTCGCCGCGCTCGCCGCGTGCGCCGGGTTCGTCGCCGCGTTTCTGACGCGCGCGGCGAAGGCGTTGTCGCCGCGACGACCGAAGACGGGCGCGTGGCGCGTCGCGGAGGCGACCGCGACCGCGTTCGTCGTCGTCACCGTCGCGTTCTTCGCGGCGACGTTTCTCGGCGTTTGCCGCGAGATTCCGGGGGGAGACGCAGACGCGAACGACGCGTCGTCCGCCGCCGGCGGGGGCGCCGGCTCCGAGATTTGGACCCCCGCGGTCGCGGTGGCGCTTCGGTGCCCTCCCGGCGCGTTCAACGACCTCGGCGCGCTTCTCCTCGGCCTTCGCGACGACGTCATCGCCGCGTTGTTGTCCGAGACGGAGGAACACTCCGTCTTCACCCCGAGGTCCGTCGCCGTCGCGCTCGTGATCACCGTCGTCGCGATGGCGTTCGCGTGCGACGTCTCGCTCCCCGCCGGGATGTTCATGCCGACGATCCTGTGGGGCGCGCTGCTCGGACTTCTCTTCGGGCACGGTGCCAGGGCGTTCGCATCGCACGTCTTCGCGGCGTCGAGCGGCGGCGCGAGCCTGAACCTGACGGCGGCTCCCGGCGCGTACGCGTTCGTCGGCGCCGTCGCCGCGCTCGCCGGGGTCTTCCGCGCGTCCATCTCGTTGGTCGTCATCATGCTCGAGGGGACCGGGCGGGTCGGGTACCTCGTCCCTCTCCTGCTCGGCGTCGCCGTCGCGAACCTCGCCGGGCGCGTCGTGAACGGGCCGTCGCACTACGAGGAGCAGCTGAACGCGAAAGGCGTGCCGGTGTTGCGGCATCACGACGCGGCGGCGCCGTCGGATGTGAGACTGCTTCCCATACGACCCCGTTCGCGTGGTGCACGCCGTTCCTTAAGGATTTTTCCCGTCGTCACTCTTCACCCGCGCTTCCCTTTCACCGTTTGACCGGTAAGACGTTCGACTGACCGATCGCTTCACCCACGCAGTCGCCGCACGCGTCGGACGTCGCGGAGAGGAGGATGGCTGCGGACGTCGAATGTTTCTCCGCGATCGAGCGCGCGGAGCGTATCGAGAAGACGCTCAGGGAGACGACGCATAACGGGTTCCCGATCACGACGAGCGACGGGCGTCTCGTGGGGCTCGTGCTTCGGTCGCAGCTGATGGTGCTGCTCGCGCGGCGCGCGTTCGTCGAACGCGTCGCGCCGCCGCCGCCGCCGCCGCCGGGGTGGGGCGCGTCGTCTTATCTGGACGCGTCCTTCTCGAACTCGAACTCGACCTCTCTCGACGAGGACGCCGCGTCGTGGGGGTTGCTGCCGGACGACGTCGAGATCGCGCCGGCGGAAGGCGAACCGCCGGCGGAAGGCGAACCGACGGAGCAGCGAGCGGCCGCCGCCGCCGCCGCCGCCGCGTACTACGCGGCGATCGACACGGACATGCGGACGTTTCACCACCGCCACGCCTTCCACGACCGCCACGTCTCCACCTCCCGCGAAGCGATCGACCGCCTCGGCCTCACGAACGTCGAGCGCGCGATGCGATGCGACCTCGGCGCGTTCATGAAGATCGCGCCGTTGTCCGTGACGCGGCGGTGTGCGAGCTGGAGGGCGCTCGGATACTTTCGCGCGTGCGCGTTGAGGCACCTCGTCGTCGTGGACGACCGCAACGTCGTCGTCGGGATGCTGACGCGGAAGGATCTCATCGGCGCGCCGCGCGGTACCGGCGGCGCCGGCACCGGCGGTGGAGGGGGACGCGGGCGCGTGGGGGAGATTTTGAACGCCGCCGTGGACGTCGCGGCGCGCGAGGCGCTCGACCTCGACGCGAGCGGCGGCGACGAGATTTTCGTCGGCGCCGGGAACCTGTGAGCGGCGGCGTCGACGCGGGGCGGGGGGGGCGGACGACGACGGGGGACGGGCGGGGGGGTGTATACGTTTATGCGACGCGGACGAGAATGGAATGCGTGCACGCGCGATACGACGCGGCATCGGAACCGGGAGTGAACGAATGTAACGACGAGCGACACGACGCGTCCGCGAAGGTACACGTAGTCTACGAAGGTACACCGCGGCTCTGACGAAAATCGTCCAGTCGCGCTTTGATTCGCTCGCTCGCGCCTCAAATGGAACGGTCGGGGCCCGCGACCCTTCATACCAGCACCTCCCGAGACGCGCACGATGTCGAGGGTCGCGGCGCAGAAGACGTGGCAACAGATCTGGATTCGCCCTGAGGTGCGTCCGCGCGCGAACCCGACGCGTTCGGATCCCGCGCGCGTCCGCGCGCGACGGCGCGGGCGCGCCCGGCGAGGAAATGGAACCCTAGCTCGGAGCGCGACCCCCCCAGACGAGTCACCCCCGCCCCCCCCACCGCGACCTTCGCTGACGTCCCCGCTCCCCTCGATCGCAGGTGTTTCCCATCGTCGCGGCGATCGGCAGCGCGGGCACGCTCTGCGTGTTCTTCTGCGGCCGTCAGATCTCCAGCTCTCCCGGCTTCCGGTGCGCCCCGCCCCTCCGACGAGCGAATCTTTCACGCGCGACCGCGGCATCGATTTCCATCCCCCTCGCGCGCGTCCGTCGCCCCGCCGCGGCGCGGCGCGCTGCCGGACCGCGCCGCGCCGCGGAGTCGCGCGCCGCCGCCGCCTTCGACGACGACGACGACGCGCGCGGCGTTCGCTCGAACCTCGAAACCCGCGCCGCGCGCGAGGGACCCCGCGATCGACGTCGCGCTGACCG
>Ga0181559_10003297_pt1 | contig 15869 bp, 7 predicted proteins | sample 011ome_21_FD_133752 | JGI IMG/M metagenome (GOLD analysis project Ga0181559, IMG submission 133752) | Coastal salt marsh microbial communities from the Groves Creek Marsh, Skidaway Island, Georgia - 011508AT metaG (megahit assembly) | ecosystem: Environmental > Aquatic > Marine > Intertidal zone...
AACGAGGACGATCGCGCAGAAGAGGAGCAACAGAAGCGTCGTCGAACAACGCGCGACGAGCGAACATAAGGAAGAGCGCGGGAAAGAAAGCAAAGAAGACGAACGCATTTATCGAATTCAAATTTGTGTTTTTTTTTTCTTCTCGCTTTGTGTCTTGTGTTGTGAAGCTAAAGAACGAACTGAACACTGGATGGAGTTTTCGCTCCTCGCGAAGAGAGGAAGACGCGCGCTTGAGCTTTGAGCTTTATTGACGACCCACGACGACGCTGAATTAACGAAAATGGCAAAACGCGCTCGTAGTGCGTGCGTGCGTGTGTGCGCGTGTGTGCACAGATACAGATAGACGGTTTTTCGTTCGTTTCGTGCGTATCGTTTTATTATTTCTTCTTATTATTATTAGTATATATTCTCTCTCTTCTCTCGCTCGCTCGCTCTCATTTAACTTTCTTCGCCTTCTTGGCGCCTTCTTCGTAGTAGTGCTTGCCGACGTCGTTCAAATTCTTAAACGTGGCTCTCCAGGCCTCGCCGTACGTCATGACGGTGTATTCTAACCCCCACTTTTGGGCGAACTGTTCGAACTTTTTGGAGACTTCCGGTTGGCGAAACTGCGGCATGTCCGGGAATAAGTGGTGGATGACTTGGCAGTTCAAGTAGCCCATGAGCCAGTTTACGTACGCGCGGTCCGGGCTAATGTCAACCGTGTGTTCGACGGCGTATCGAACCCAACTCGGGTGGTCCTTGAATTCGACGACTTTCGTGTGCGTGTGCGAAGTGGAGAAGTGCGCGAAGAGATACATGCCCGCGATCCACTGCGAGAGAGCGTAGAGGCCGTACGCGCGCGCGAAGGAGACGTCGCCCGGGTGAACGAGTTGAATCAGCGACGCTCGAACGACGTGCGAAGATAACATCCAAAACGCTTCCTCCCAGTTTTTCTTCTTGAAAACCTTAGTCGGGTGCAACACGTACAACCAAAACGCCATGACGAACACGCCACTGGTGATTGGCACGAACGTCCACGCTTGGAATCTGGACCAGAGCCGAGAAAACCCGCGATCTCTGTTCTCTTCCACCGCGGTGTCGAAGAAAGCCACCGCCGGGGTGGTGTCCAAATCCATATCGTGTCGAATCTTCTGCGGCGTCGCGTGGTGTTTGTTGTGCATGACGTTCCACATGTCGCCAGAAGTACCGAGGCCGAAACCCATCAAGCACGCTTGGATTCGTTTATCGATCCAAATATTCCCGGTCAACGAGTTGTGACCGCCTTCGTGTTGCACCCATCCGCATCGAGCGCCAAAAAATGCACCGTAAGTAATCACGCTTAACTTCGTGTACCCTTTCGCCATCAAATACGTCGCTAACGCGAACATAAATACCAACTCGACGATTCTATACGCCACGTGTCCCGGCGACGGCGTAAAGTACCCCTCCTTCTCCAACCCGAGGCGAAACGACGCGAAATCCTTCAACATCGCGCTATCCGAAGTATCAATCGGCTGATAATTGCTATTATTATCCTTCGAATGATTCTTCGCCTCGTATTTTCTCTGAGGTAAAAGCTTCAACATCTTTTCCGCCTTCTTCGATCGATAATGAAACTCCCGAAACGCCTCCGTCGCGTCCGCGCCGACGTTCGACAACATGTAATAAATCACCGACCCTCCAGGGTGTTTCATATCCGTGATGTCGTACTCTAAGTCGCCAATTTTCACCCACTGACGCTCGAACGTCTTCGCGACCTGCGCGGGTTCCATCTTTTTCTTCTTCTTCGCGTTGTTGTCGTTGTTGTTGTTGTTGTCGTTGATGTTTTCTCCGGCGTCGTCATCGCCATCATCGCTATCGAAAGAGGAGGACGACCTCATCGCCCTCGGAGGGGTCAAAAGAGAGGTTGGCGAATCTCTCCCGCCAAAGTTTGTCTTCTCGTCTTCCTCTTCTCGCATCAGAGACGATTTTCTGTTCTTTGTCGACGCCGATCGGCGCGTTTTTACGCCCTCCATGCGTGTCGAATATCGAATATAACAAAAGTTCTTCGGGAAGATTTGAAGAGAGACGTTAGAGGCCCAAAATCAGATCCCAAAATTCAAAATATTTAGGGTTTAGGCATTGTTTTTGTTGGAGTTTTGTTTTCTTTCGAATCATAATCATAATAATAATACAAACATCTCTCTCTCTCTCTCTCTCTCTCTCTCTCTCTCTCTCTCTAGTATCTGTTCTTCGTCGAAGGCGTGGTGAACCTGCTGAACTGGGTTTCTAACGACTTGGTCACCGCGGGCGTGCTGACGACTTTAGCGCTTCCGCCGCCGCCGCGCGCGAAAGGGTTCCGCGGGTCGTCGAGGCCGACGACGGGTAACTTTCCTCCTCCGGCGGACGCTTTGCTTCGACTGGAGAGCAATAACGCCGAGCTTTGCGTGCGTCGCTGGTGACCGGTGAAGAGTAAGCTTCCTGCCACCGCGCCTCCCGCGCGGTGTTGGCTTTTTTTCGCGCTGTTGGTGGTGGAAGTAGTAGTCGTCGACGTATTTTTGTTGCTCGACGATGGAACGTCAGATGTCTGACCGCCGCCGCCGCGTTGGGGTTGCTTGTTAGAATACAACGCCGGCGACGGTAACAACTGCTGCTGCTGCGACGGAAGATGATTACTCTTACCACCAGCGGAACCATTCACGTTACCGAGTAAAGATGTTCGCTTTGATGACGACGGCGGAAGTCCTCCTCCTCCTGCTGCTCCTCCTAGGAATGGGGTGGTTGAAACGGTGAATGAAGATAGCTGCTTCCTGAGTTCGTCGATCTGCTTTTGTTTGTCTCGACTGTCGCGTTGATACATTGCTCTCGCCTGCCTTTCGTTTGCGAGTTGCTTGACGAGTTCGACTTCTCGAGTTGACTCCGAGTGTTGATGTTGGTCGTCGCCGGAGAGCGACGAAAGCGCGTTGTCGCCGTTGAGCGGTTCCAAAATACTCCCTTTCTTTTTGTTGCCTTTTTTTGCCGACGAAGTTTTCGGCGATGGAATCGAAGAAGAGGACGGTTTCGGCGACGCCGTTGCGCTCTCTTCTAACTCCTTCACGCGAAGTTCTAAAGTCGCCGCGTTCGCTTTCGATAGCTTCAACTTTCTTTCGGCGTCTTCGCAGCGCTTTTGCAGCGCCTTGGTTGCCGCCGGATCAGAAGAAGACGGCGACGGAGGTGGTGGTGGAACGACAACCTTCTTTTGTTGCTTTTTCGCCTCACTCTCCGCTTTCTCCACGTCTTTTTGCAACTTTTGCGTTTTCGCTTCCAAAGAGATGATCTTTGATTGCAACCGAGCGTTTTCTTTTTGCAACTCTTTCGCGTTCTTGGACGCCTCCTCCGAGATAGTCTTCGACGCTTCGAGCGATTTGATGCGCGCAATATTCTCCGCGTTCTTCTCTGAACTCGAATTGATTTCGTTTGTTAAACTTTCCACTTTCGACAACAACATTTTCTTTTCGCTTTCCAACGCTTTCTTCTCCTCTGCGAATTTCTTGGATTCAATCTCAAACTTCTTCGTCTCTTCCTTGGCGAATTTAATCGATTCCGCTTTCGTGCCTTCCAAAAGTTTGATTTGCTGCTTCAATCCGTCGATCTCTTTGATTTGAGCTTCCAACGCTTTCTTCTCCTCTGCGAATTTCTCGGATTCAATCTCAAACTTCTTCGTCTCTTCCTTGGCGAATTTAATCGATTCCGCTTTCGTGTCTTCCAATACTTTAATTTGCTCCTTTAACCCGTCCATCTCTTTGATTTGAGCTTTCATCGCTTCGCATTCTTTTTGCGATTGCTCCAACATCGCCATCGCGTTTTGCGAAGCGGCGACGGCGATGCTTTCTTTCGCCTCGAGCGTCGCGGTCTTTTCGGCGCTCTCGGAAAGGTCCTCAACTCGAGTTTTTAACGTGGTGATTTCCTCCTTCAAGTTCTCGTTTCGTTCAATCAGCTGCGAGTTTTTCTCTTCCAACGCTTTCGTTTTGGATTCCATCTCTTTCTTGACGGCTTCCAACGCCGCCGCCGCCGACGCCGAGGAGTCCTCCTTTTCGCCGCTCATCAAAAGCTGCTCCTTCAACTGGGCCATCTCTTTCTCCGCTGCAGTCAGCAAACTCTGCTTCTCCAAAGCTTTCTCCAGCGTTTCTTTCAACTCCTTCTTCATCGCCGTCGCGCTTTCTTTCGCTTTTTCGCTCTCTTTTCGTTCTTGCACCAACTCTTCGTTCAATCCTTCGATTTGCTTCTTGTTTGCTTCCATCACTTTGCTTCGCTCGTCGTCCATCGTCTTCAACACCTGAATCATCTCCTCGTGCTTCGCCGATTTCGCTTTCTCTGTATCGATTACCTTTAACATTTCCTCTCTTTCGGTTTGAAACGTCTCGCTCTCATCCTTTCGCCTTTTCAGCTCTTCGATTTCCTCTTCTGCTTTTTGCAACTTCAAGCACGCCTCCAGCGCTTCGTCCTGCGACTTCTTCACAGTCGTCTTGGCGTCTCGCAATTCTTCGAGTTCTTTGTTCAACAAGTCGACATCTTCTTTGTGCTTTTGCAGATTAGCATTTATCAACGTTTTTAGTTCTTCTACTTCCGTGGCTCGGGTTAACGTCTCCGTCGCTTTCCTATCGTTCAAGTCCTTCACGTCTTTTCTCAGTTTCGCAATCACTTTATCTTTTTCCTCGGATATGTCGGCTACTTTTTTCGAGAGGTCTTCCGTCGCCTTTCGAGCCTCGTCGCGCTCTTGTCGAAGTTCGATGACAGCTACAGATTCCGTTTCGTTTTTATCTGGAGAGTTTTTAGAAGGAGGCGTCGAAGTTTCCATCGGTGATTTCTTCGTCAACAAACTCGCGAAAAATTCTTGCTGGCTTTTACTCGCCGAGAGTTCGTTGTCGTTGACGGAGGAGTCGAAGGAGGACGATTTCGACGGCGTTCCGACGGGCGTTCTGAAACCTGCTCCTTCTGCTTGCCTTTCTGCGAACGCTTGCGGATTTTTCTTTGCGTCTTCTAATCGGTCTTTCAATCTGCTGGCTTCTTTTTGCGAAATGCGCGCTTCGCTTCGTGCTTGTTTCAAAGCCAAGCGGTTCTTTTCGAGCTCTTCCCGCATGGTTTTGAGTTCTTCTTGTTCTTCCGCACTCGTTGAAGGAGAAGGAACGGCGGCAACTGAGGATAGTTCTTGCTTTTGTTTCTCAGCAGCGGCGGCGGCGGCATCTGCGATGGCTTTCTTCGCTTCGCTCTCCGCTTTTTCCACCGCTTTTTTCGCGTCTTCGTTCGCTTTCGCCATCAACGCTTCCCACCGCTCATTTGCTTTCTTCTCCGTCTCGGCCACTCGATCGTCCGCGCTTTTCTTTGCCATCTCTAGTGCTTTTTCCATCTCATCTCTCTCCTTCGCGTCTGTTTCAGTCCTTTTCGTTTCGAGCGATTCTTTTTCTTTAGCCCATTTCGCCTTTTCTTTTTCCATCGCTTCTTTCTCCGCTTTCAGCGCGTCTTTCTCTTTCTTCAATCTTTGCGCTGCGTTTTCATCCGCGCGTCCCAAGGCTGCAGCTAAACGACCACTCGTCGCCGCCGCCGCTTTGAGTTGCTGATTTTCTGTTCGTAAACGTTCGACTTCTTCTTTTAATTCGATGCTGCTAGTGTCTTTCGATTTCGAAGGCGTCGTCGTCGTCGTCGTCGTCGTGGGCATCAAGCCGCTCGGAGGAGTATTTGACGATTTTGTCGGCGTCGGCGAATTTTCGTGTTTCATCGGTGAGTGCGCTTTCGGTGGTTGCACCGTTTGAGAAATAGTTCGATCGATTTTCGTTTTCGATGGGTTTTTTGCGTTGTTGCTGCTTTCGGGCGTCTCGTTGCCGCCGCTCTTGTTATTCTTTTGCGTCTGCGCCTGCGAAGAAGGCGAAGAAACCGGCGTCCCGTCTTTGCGTTGAAGTCTGCTAAACACGTCACCTTTTTCTGGAGTTGAACTCGTCGCTTTCCCACTTGCGTTCGTCTCGCTGACACCACTGTTGTTGTTGTTGTTGTTGTTGTTGTTGTTGTTGTTGTTGTTGTTGTCATTGTTGTTCTTCTTCTTGTTCTTCTTCTTCCCCTCGGGAGTGGCGATAGCACTTTTCGTTGTTGTCGTGGTCGTCGTCGTCGAAGACGGCGCGTTCGTATTATTACTATTCGCTTTCTCTTCTTGCGGAGATTTCTTAGCAGCGGGACTCTTCTTCTCGTCGTCTCCCGATGTCAATCGATCGAACACGCTCGGTTTACCCGTGTTGTTCTTGTTCTTGTCATTTTTCTTAGCGCTCGCGGACTCGTCGGTTTCCAAGCCGGCGCCCGATTTCCCGGACTTTTTCGACGCTCCATCTTCGTCGGGTTTCTTCTTCTGCTTACTCTTGTCCTCTTCCGGCGTTTTTATCGCCGCCGTTGTCGCGACATCGGACGACGACAGCGAGTCCCGCGAACCTCCTTTTTCGCCCTTCGCTTGCGGCGAGGTGAACAAATACGTCGCCGTCGATCCTATGACGCTACCAACCATCCCAAATAAACCTTTGTTGTTGTTATTGTTGTTATTATTATTACTATTATTATCATTATCACGCGCAGTAGTGGCGGCAGACTTGTCGTCTTCCTCTTTCTCATCTTGCCGCGATTGCTTCACCGGCGTCGGCGACTCTTGCGGCGCGACTAACTTTACGCCGGCGTTGCTTTTGTTCTTACTATTACTATTAGTAGTAGTTGTTGTTGTTGTTGTATTAGTAGTAGCAGCAGCAGCAGTAGCAACAGAAGTAGCGGCGGTGTCGCTGTTCTTCTTCTTCTCCGCCCGTCCTCCGCGACCCGCTTCTTCTTCTTCTTCCTCCTTCTTTGAAGAAGAATTCGACGAATTCGCCGCGCTTTCCTTCTTCTTCGGCGCTTTAATCGCGATCGCCTTTGAAAACTTCTTCGCGGTCGCGATCGGCGTGATTCCAATCTGTCTCGCGTGTAAGTCCGTTTGAAACGCGTCGTGCGGTTCCAGCGTTGATGCCATCATCGCGCCAGGAAAAGCGTTTGATTTTGATTTTGCACCGGCGTCGTCGGTGTCCGCATCGGTCTCTTTCTTGCCGCCGCTTCCCCGAGGAACAAACGCGGACGCGGACGGGGTTAAAGCCATCAGTAGTAGTAGCAGTAGCAGTGGCGTATCTTCCGATAATTTCTCTCTTTTTTTGTCTCTCTTTCTGACTCTCTCTCTGCTGCTCAAGCGTGTGCGTCTTCTTTTCCCGCGTGGCGTTTTTACATAAATGTGCGGAATTTGAAAAGCGGAAAAAATGGAAAAACGCGCGAACGCGTTCGCGCACTCGCGGGAGAGAGAGACATTGGATAATCAAAATCGCATTTCTTTCTTTCAAAGAACTGCGTTGTACGTATACAGAATCTGTGCGTTGTTCAAAACGGTGTTGAGCTATGCGCTAGTTTACTATTTATATGTGCGCCGTTTTTAAGCTACTCTCTCGCTCGCGCGCGCTCTACGACTAGAGAACGCCGGCTAAGCGCAAGGATTCCGCGGAGAGCGGAGGAGATGCTTTTGTTGCTGTTGATGATGATGATGATGTGGCCGCAACCGCTACTTTTAGCTGTGAGTTATTGTTTTCGTTTTCGTTTTTGTCTCTATCGTCGTCGTCGTCGTCGTCGTCGTCTCTCGGTTGGAGTCCTACGCTTCGCGCGACGATTTCCTCCGCCGGTATCGACCAGCGTTCGATGATTGTTTCCCGTCCCCTCGTCGCCGTCGTCGTTCGCTCGACGGACGGGAGCAAAAAGCGCGTCGTTTCCTTTCCTCCTCGCGCACTGCTGCTGCTGCCCACGACGTCTCCTCCGTTTTCCTCCTCTCGTTCGTCGCCTCGTCTTCGATGAAGCTCCATCATCCGGTTCGTTTTCAGTCTCTCCAGCAAGTCCCGGACTCGCCGCACGTCTTCGTCCAACCGCGCGTTACGCTCGCGCAAAATCTTTTCCCTCCTGTTGTTGTTATCATCATCTTTGTTTCCTTCGTCTCCAACAAAACCTATCATCGTCTCTTCTCCGGAAGAGAAAAGCGCCTTCGCGTCCAGCTCGAAAAACTCCTCCTCTTCTTCTCTTTCTTCTTCTTCTTCTTCTTCTTTCGTGGTAAACGGAGACTTCTTTTCGAAGAGTAAACCTCTCCTCTTCCTCACCCCGTTGCTCGTCAGCGCGCGGTCGTACTTTTCCATCAATCGTTTGTATTCTTCTTTGTCTTCTTCTTCTTTCTCTTCGTCCGTCGAAGAACTCTCTCTCCTCCGCGCGTGCATAGTTTTGCCGCTTTACGAGTACAAAACTTTCAAAAATGTGCGCGAAAGAAGACGCACTCTTTTCCCCAACAACGACAACAAAAACGCCCCGTAAAAGCGAATACGAATATAAAGGGGGCTTTCCTTTCACGACAAAACGAAAGAGATGTTTTGAAGGACCTGGGGCGGAAGAGATGAAGGCCGGAACCGAGAGCGCGCCTGTCTGTCGTTCTGACGACAAGAAGATGTTTAGGGTCTCTTAAACCCTAAACTCTAAAACCCTAAACAAGAGTGACGTCGGATTGTTCTTTCTTTCAGATAAAAAGACGATACACGCGTTAAAAGGAAGCACTCTTTTGTTCAACAACAACGCAGCTCATCACGATGCAGCGAGGAGCTTTTGCACTTTCATCTTCTTCTTCTTTATCGCAGCGAGGAGGAGTCGTCGTTTCGACGACGACGAAGCGTTCTAAAACTAATCCTCTCAAAAATGGAAAAACGAAGAAGAGATCTTCCTCGTCGTCCGTCGTCGTCGGATGCAACGGCGCTAACGACGACGAAAAAGAAGAGAATAAGCGCATCACGAAGCGAGAATTATTCAAAACCACGACCAAACTCGCGCTCGCTTCCGTGGCTTTGCAAACGACGACGAGTTTGTCGTTCTCGACTCCAGAAGCGAACGCGAGGGACGAAGTGTTGTCAAACTTTTGGGAAAAAGTCGATTTGCCTTTAGAGCCGGGCGTTATTCTCTTAGACGTCGCGTTTACGGACGAAGACGCCAAGCACGGCTTTTTACTGGGCACGCGACAAACGATCTTGGAAACGTTCGACGGAGGGAAAACGTGGGACGCGAAAGATTTAGGGATGGACGTGATCGACGACGAGGTGAACTATCGGTTCAACTCGGTTTCTTTTAAAGGCGACGAGGGGTGGATCGTCGGGAAGCCGGCGATTTTGTTGCACACGACGGACGCGGGGAAGACGTGGGAGAGAGTCGGGTTATCGCCGAGATTACCGGGGATACCGGTTTTGATTACCGCGACTGGGGATAATGGCGTCGCGGAGATGGTTACGGATCAAGGGGCGATTTATTTGACCACGGATGCGGCGAGGAATTGGAAAGCCGCGGTGGAGGAAACGGTGGACGCGACGTTGAACAGAACGGTTTCGAGCGGCGTGCAAGGGGCGTCGTATTACACCGGGTCGTTTTCCACGGTGAGCAGGAACCCGGAAACGGGCGAGTACATCGGTTTGTCCTCCCGAGGGAACTTTTACATGTCCTGGGCGCCCGGACAGGCGTACTGGCAACCGCACAACCGATCGTCGGCGAGAAGAATTCAATCCATGGGGTGGAGAAAAGACGGCGGCGTGTGGCAGTTGACCAGAGGTGGCGGGATTTATTTGAGCAACACGACGAAGTTACCAGAGGAAGACGACGAATTCACGGAAGGTAAAATTGGAAGCAGAGGGTACGGTTTGTTGGATCTCGGATCGAACGTGAGCGGAACGAAGTACTTCACCGTCGGCGGAAGCGGGTCGGTGTTTTCCTCGGAGGACGCAGGCAAGACGTGGAAAAGAGATCGCGGGACCGACGAAGTTGCCGGAAACTTGTACAAAGTGGCGTTCGCGAAAGATGACGTCGGGTTTATCTTGGGGAACGATGGTATTTTGTTGAGATACAGAGGCAGCGCGTAAAAATATAAGTTTGAAATATGGCATCATAAAATGTGTTCAAAATATTAAAAATATCCAAAACGAGTTCTTTTAGGCGCGTGCGCGCGCGCGCGTGCGTGATGAAAATAATTTTCTTCTTCTTTCTTCTTATTGAAAATACAACCCCGCATATATATATACTATGTGTATGTGCATATATATTCTCGTAGTAGTAGTAGCAGTAGCAATAGTAGCAGCAGCGGCGGCGGCGCGCGTGCGGCGTTTCTCTTGATCTTGTCTCTCTTTGTCCGTCGTCGTAAAAGCCAACGAAACTCTATTAACTATAATTTATTCTATGCGTACAGCATTCTTTCTTCTCTCTTTTCTCTCTCTCTCTCTCTCTCTCTCTCTCTCTCTATCCGTGTTCTTTCTCTCTATTTGAATCGTATCGGTTGCATCTTCTTTTGCCTAGATGCGAAATCTTCAGCCGAATCGCTTCGTTTCATTCGGTGGAACGACTTTCGGTGCAACTCGTACAAGTCCCTCAACGCGTTGACGTATTCTCTGTGATACTTGTCCACGACGTCTTCTGGAATCGGCTCGTTTCCGTACGGTTTCTCTCGAATCTCTAACGGCTTTCCGAAAACGACTTCTATCGATTGACGCTTCGGCAAGACACCTCGTTTGCCGAAAAAACGTCTCAAAACGCCTCGACTCAACGAGCGACCGTAAAACGCCGGAGGGGTGATGCCGATTAAACTTTTCACGCGCTTTTGAAAAGCGCGTAAAACTCCACCCTCTGGGTTTTCCACTTGATCGAATATATCGTTCTCGCCGAACGCGAATACCGGCACCAACGACGCGCCAGTTTTCAACGCCAAACGCACGAATCCTTTCCTCTTCGCTAACGTCAATATCGCCGTCCCGGGGTGCGCGTCCATGGCTTCATTCGCTCCGCCGACGACGATAACCACCGCGTTTCCTTGCGGCTCTTTCGTGGTTTGTCCTTGCGCCACCGAGGAAGGAGACACTCGCAACAAGTTTTTCTCCACGCTGCTTCGAGTCACCGAGTTTATCCCCAACGCCATCAACACTTCTCTCGTAAACGGGAAAAAAAAGTTCACCGATAACGTCAACAATCGGACGTCGATACCGGGAAACGCGATCGCGAAACCCGTCGCCTCGCTCGCAAACGTCAGCAACGCGCCGACGGAAATGACGCCGTGCGGGTGGTACCCGAAGATGTAATTCTTGGAAGGATCCAGATCCGCTGATTTGTGCAACCTCACCGGAAAATACCCCGCCGCCAATCTCCAAAACGGCAAACGTCTCGTCCAACTTAAAAATCTAACTCCTTTTTCGCACGCCTCTCGATCTAACACGAAATACCACGCCACGTAAAACAAGAACAGATACTTGATCCACTCGAACGGCGCGTAAAAGAGAAAAAACGGAGGGAAGATGAATATCGCGCTGATGAGAAACGCGTACATGGCGACCACGATCCCGACTTGCTCCGCGTGCTCTCTTCTGTTCATTTCCTCGTTCTTCCTACTCGCGAATACTTTCGGCGGCGGCGGCGGCGACGACGACGAAGACAAAGACGACGCTTCTCTCACCACCGTCTCTCGCGCCGCCGCGCTCGTGCTCGTGCTCGTTCCTCCTCTTCCTTCGTCGCTCTCCTTCTTCCCCGTCGTCGTCGTCTTCGTCCGAAACGCCGGCAACACCAGCGACGTAAAGTACACCCCGAGAGGCACGAAAAAGTACCCGATGACTCTGTACCAGCAGTAAAACGTCATCGCCCAGAATAAAACTCCTGTTATTGTCACGCGTCGTTATAAAAGAAGGTCCGGGTGTTAGTACATCGTGCGTCGTGAAGAGAGAGAGAGCATAACAAACTCTAGAAGAAGACGAACAAGAACAAAAAAAAAAAGCACATCTCTCACCGAAAACTTTATGAATCAACAGCGTCGGCAGCTCCGGAGGTTCCACGAATTTCGCGAACGGAGGGGAAGAGTCAGACGCGAGAAGATCCTCGTCTTCGTCTTCGGCGAGTAGCATTTTGTCTAAACTCGGACTCTTCGGGAGCGACGTCGAGCGGAATCGAAATCGCAACGAAGAGGAAGACGCGTTGTTTGGGGAAAAAGTCGTCTTCGGGATGCCCTCGCGAATGACGTTATCATCGTCGTCGCTTCCGTTAAACATACTTTTCAGTAGTGGTAGTTTCTCTCTCACTCTCACTCTCACTCTCACTCTCTCTCTCTCTGGCGAAGAGAGAGAAGAGCGCGAGCGCGCGCGCGAAGATACGTGTGCGTGGTATTCTCTCGTTATTCTCTCGGACTTCTCTCTCGGACACCGAAGCAACGTGTTTAGGGTTTTGCAGCCTAAACCCTAAACCCTAAACAGATCGTCGTATGAAGTTGCCTTCTCTCTTTTCTGTTTAGGTGATTTTTCCCCGCACTTTTAACGAAGGGAGGGGGCTCTCTTTGAACATCGCGCGCGACGAAGAAGAGAAAAACGGTCGTCAGTGATAATCGCGAAAAGCAGCAGCAGCAGCAGTTGAGTTTTGTTTCTCTCGCGCGATATAGGTGTCTAGATATTCTCTTTCGAGAAGAAAGAATTGGAATTTAAGTCTCGCGCTCCTCTCTTCCCGCGGGAAAAAGTTCAAGTTTACTTCTACTTCTCTCTCTCGTCCGTCCGTCCGTCCGTCCGTCGGAGCGATAGAAGGAGAAGAACGCGGAGAAGACACACACAGCTCGAAGAAGAAGAGAGAGAGAGAGATAAAGAGATAAAGATACGTGCAAATGGCGTCCGCGGTCGTCGTCTACCTTCGCAAACTTCTCCGCTTTACGAATTACCTCCTCCTGTTTTACGGTTTAGCGATTATAATCGTCGCGGCGGAGTTTTATTTCGAATGGAACAGCGGCGAGCATCCAACGACGGACGACGACGCAGTCGACGACGCCGATTCTGACGATGATTCTGACCCGTTCAAATCGTACAAAGAAATAGCGGAGAAAGAGCCGGTGTTTTTGTATCTCTTCTTCGCGATCGGCGTGTACGTGACTCTGGTCTCTTGGACCGGCTTGTGGGGCGTGGAATCGCCGCGGAATCGATGCTGCCTGCCGTTTTACGCGCACAACTTACTGTTCATGTGGGTGTGTTCGATCGTGGCGACGGTGGTGGCGTTCTCGGAAACGGCGAGAGATTTTGTCGGCGCGGAACACGAGCACTCGATTAAAGATATCACCGGCGCGACGAAGAAGATGTACGACGCCATGAGCGAGAACTTGTTCGTCGTGCAGATTATGAGTTTGCTCTTGGTGTTCGTGCAAACGGCGAGTTTAGTGCTGACGGCGGCGTTGAGAAAAGCGGCGGCGGAGTACTCGTCGAGCGCGTTCGAGGACAGCGACGACGAAGACGAGACGGAGAGTTTGTTTTTTGGAAACAGGAATAGGAATAGCAGCGGTAGCGCGAATTTTAGAGACGTGGAAAGTTCCGGCGGAGGCGACGGTGGTGGTCGGAATAACGGTGACGACGAAGACGAGGACGAGAGCTGGTCGGAACGGATGAAGATGAAGTACGGCGTGGACGTGTCGAAATACGCGCACTCGCCGGCGAGACCGCCGCCGAGTCACAACGCGAAGAACAAAAAGAAGAAAAAGTACCCGGGACAAAGCACTCCGGAGTTGGCCGAGAAGGCTAACTTTTGCGGAGTGATGTAAAAGTAAAGTAGAGCATTAGTAGTTTAATTAAATGATGGTGACGAGTACCACCACGACCACCGAAGTCGTCGTCGCTTTTGCTTCTTCTTCGAGCAACAGAACCAGACGGAGGTCTTCTTTAAAAGCGTCGACTTCGAATCTATTCAGTCTTTCACTATATATGTGTGTGTTTGTGTGTTTCTCTCTATCTTCCGTTGCCGTTGTTCGTTCCACCAAACTGCAAATACGGATCCATCGCCGCTTGCATCACATCTGGACGCTCCGATTGTCTGTAGCTGAGACACTTGCAGATGAACTCCTTTGCTTCGCTGCTCAGCGCCGGTTTCTGTGGGAAGTCGACTTTCTTCGCGTCTCGAATCGTTCCGGCTTGCAAAATCTGCTCCTGCGTTTGTTCGTGACCAAAGGGACGTTTGCCGTATACCATTTGGTAGAAAATAACGCCGACGGACCAGACGTCGACTTTACTGGAGATTTTCGGAGGCGCCGGGCCGGTCTCGAAGCATTCCGGAGGTAAGTACCAGTACGTACCAGCGCCTTGGCTGGTGAGTTCCACGGAAGTGAAATCGATGTTCGACCCGATGTTCTCTCTGCTTTCCATGACTTTGGATAATCCAAAATCGGTTATTTTCACGCGACCGGAGTTGTCGAATAAAATATTCCCGGGTTTCAAGTCGTAATGGATGACGCGTTTCGTATCTCCGTGGCAATACGCTAACCCGGCGAAAATTTGCGCGACGATTGCTCTCGCTTCGCGTTCGGACATGGTTCCCGTGTTTTTTAATCGCGCGTCTAAATCGTCGCCTTCACACAACTCCAAGACGGTACAAAACGTGTCTGAATCCACCTCAAAGACGTCTAAGAGTTTTACGACGTGGTCGTGCTTTAACGATTTGTGAATGGAACACTCTCGAGCGGCGTGTCGCACGTACGCTCGTTTCCGCTCTTCCGACCATCGCGGATTTAACGAGTGCAACTTGCACGCGACTTCCTTCATCTCGTGACAATCCCAGGCGCGGTAGACTTCCGAGAAGCCCCCTCGGCCTAAGAGATTAGTGAGCACATATCGCTCGCACCCGGGTTCTTGGCCGCCTAACATTGGAAAGTCGTTGAATCTCGAGTCATCTTCATCTCTCGTTCGTTTGATTTCTCTTGCTAAGGCTAATTTTTCGCGTTCCAGAACCTCTCGTTCTCTCGAAATCGCCTCTTCTTCTCTTCGGAGTTGGTTGACTCTGGTTTTGTGCACCTCTTCGCTCAGCGCATATTCTCGGTGGACGTCTGAGATATGTTTGTTGTTGTTGTTGTTGTTGTTGTTGTTGTTGTTGTTCTTAATGCTATTCTTATCTGACGTATCTTTATTGTTGCTACCCGCGGCGGCGGTTGTCTCCGCCGACGCGCCCGGCGGAGGCAATTTTCGTTTAATCGCTCTCCTTCGCTCTTCCGCGTCTTTCTTTTGTTCCACGATTTTCTTCATCCTCTCTTCCAGCTGCGCGAACGCTTCGCCGTCTTCCCACACCTCGCTGAGTTGCGTCCCGACTCTTCTTACCGCCACGCATCCGAGGCGTTGACTTCGATCTCTCAATTTGCGCCTCGCCTCGGCGCGTTCGAGTTTACCGAGTTGCGCGAACGCGATTCTCGCTCTCCGACGTCGAATTTCTACTTGCTTTTCGTCCGATTGTAACTTTTTCGCGATCATTTCAGCTTGTCTCTCCGCGTCTTCTCGTTCGCGAGTTACCTCCTCGACTTGTTGTTCCAACGCGAGTATTTTTTCTTCAAAGAGTTTGATTTTTTCTTGATGTTGTTGTCGTTGCTGTTGAAGTTGGAGTTGTGCTGCGGAGGAGGACGAGACGCCAGCGCTACTGAACAACTCGCGTTGCAACGGGGGCTGAAACACCTCCTTCGGCACGTCTGATCCGTCTCTGCTTTTACCGCCGTCACCGGATCCAAACATTCTATAAACTCCTTGTTGCGCTTGTTGATCAAATCTCGGCGACGTCGTCGCCGCCGCGCCCGCGTTGCTCGTAGCGCGTAGTTGTTGTTGTTGTTGAAGTTGTTGCAGATGTTGATGACTACCTACTCTCCCGGAAACCCCCGTCGCGCTTTCCAACTGCGCAATCATCCCCCCATCGCTACTCAATCCGTTATTCTTCGCCTGTTTCGTCGCTTTCTCTTCGCTGTCGTCGTTGTTGTTGTTCGCCCGTTGTTGTCGTTCCGAAGAAGAAGAAAAATGTCTCGCCACCGTCGCGAACCCTCCTTTTCCTCCGCTGCCGCC
>Ga0181559_10003299_pt1 | contig 15866 bp, 9 predicted proteins | sample 011ome_21_FD_133752 | JGI IMG/M metagenome (GOLD analysis project Ga0181559, IMG submission 133752) | Coastal salt marsh microbial communities from the Groves Creek Marsh, Skidaway Island, Georgia - 011508AT metaG (megahit assembly) | ecosystem: Environmental > Aquatic > Marine > Intertidal zone...
AGAGACCAGTCTGTCTCGAGTTGAATTCCGTTGAGATTCTGATGCAATGTTGGAACAAACTCGACGTTGAGTAAATGCCCATTGAGAATGGTTGCGACTCCTGCACCAAAGTTGAGCCAATATCCTCCGCGAAATGCTTCCACATTGGTGCTGATTAACATGTTGTTCGCATCGGGATCAGCTGCCCCAAATTGGTTCCGCCACAGATTTTCAACTCTCAAGCTAGCGCTAACCTGGTCGCTGACGACGTGGCTGTACCATGTGTTGAGGCGGAATTCGTCGCTAACGGAGTAGCCACGGTAATTGCGGCCGATGGGTAAGTCGGTTTGAAATTGAACTCCGTACGAGCCTGTTTCGGTGAAATGTTTCCAGGTGATACCCGGTTTGGCGTTGAAGGTTCCACTACCGAGTCGCATTGGATAAGGCATTGCTTGTGACATTGCACCATCGGTAGGAATGGATGTCGTTCGATAGATTTCACCGGTTGGAACGGAGCCGGCGAGATTGAGGATAATGTCATTGGTTTCATCAGAGTACAAGCCGAGTAACGCTCCGAGGGTGAGGTCACCAAATCCACTATTGTGAGTTCGGAAATCCGTGCCACTGCCTGCGGGATTCATGGGGCCTCGCAAGTGATCCATGGTGATCGCAGGAGCCATGATCATTGCATAGGCGGTGATGTTTTCGGTCACGCCTCCCATCACGTGAACCATGTGCATCTCGTGCGTCATTGCTGTCGGCGTAGCACCGCGGTTAGTAACGGGGCTGCTGTTGGCACCGAAAAGAATCGAGTCCGCATCATTAATTCGCGTCGAACCGGCGCGATTTCCATCCATGTACATGTTCATGTACTTGTATTCAAGCATCCATGTTCCTGGCTTGTGAAGGTGATCGCCCATCAGGCCCGCCGGTGCATGTTTGTCGGATCTTGTTCTCCATGAATCGTGTGCGTTAGCAGTTGGGATCCATAAGAGAAAAAATATCAATAGTAATGGTTTTTTCATGTGGATTAATGCGAAAGTGTAATGATTGGGACGCACCCGATTTCTGTGTTCATCGGCTTCGGGCGGGGAATTCTGTTAGGAAATTTCAACTTGCTCGGATTGTTTCTGGAGTCATCTCATCTTGGGGCGGTCGTTTTGAGATAGGCCGTTTGGTCAGACCTTAAACCGTGTGATAATTTCTTCGGAGATTCGAAGGATTCACTAAAGGTTTAGGCCGTTCTGAGCCACAGCGGATTATCTCAGGTGGCAGTTGATCGCAACTTAGCAGTTTGGCAACTTAGCAGTTTGGCAACTTAGCAGTTTGGCAACTTAGCAGTTTGTAGGTACACCTCTAACGTTGTGGTATAATCCGGGTTCGTGTTGATAGTTTTATTCATTAGATGGACGCATTCATGACGGTTGCTGGAAGGGTATGGAGAGCGGTCTTCGTTTTGGTTGCTCTCAATCATGTCGTTTCCAACGCGGCCGAGAATTCTTTTTCAAAGGACGTTCTTCCACTTCTCTCGGACCGATGCTTTCAATGCCATGGTCCCGACGAGGCTAACCGTGAAGCCGGCTTGAGATTGGATTCACCTTCGATCGTGGGGACTCCAGGCCAAAAACACGGGATCGTTGTTCCCGGCAGCTTGGATGCAAGTGAGTTATGGAGTCGTATTGTCAGTGATGATCCCGACACCATGATGCCGCCCACTGGCGCGCATCGAGCAGAATGGTCTGACAGTGAATTAGGGACGATTCGTGAGTGGATCTTATCGGGTGCCGATTGGGGCAGACACTGGTCCTTCACACCGATTGCGAGGCCAAAGGTATCCCAGAGCGAAAGCGATGCGATCGATTGGTTGATTAATCAACGACTTAGAGAGTTAGGATTCCGTTGCAATGCGTTAGCGGACTCTCGGACAAGATTGCGACGTTTATCGTTTTCGCTACGTGGTGTTGGTCCTACGGTCCAAGAGACAGAACAGCTCGTTCCTCTGATCGATGCTGGCGGTTTTTCTGAGGTGGTCGATCGTTTTCTCGAGGATTCGCTGCACGCTGAGCGTTTGGCAATGTGGTGGCTCGACGCTGCGAGGTATTCAGACTCCGACGGCTACCAGCAGGATCTCACCCGAGAGAATTGGCCATGGCGTGATTGGGTGATCAACGCGTTTCGGAGTAATATGCGTTTTGATCAATTTACTCGTGAACAATTTGCGGGTGATCTAATGAAGAATGCGACGCCAGAACAGATTTTGGCTACCTGCTTTCACCGGAATCATATGACCAACGGCGAGGGCGGTCGCGACCCAGAGGAGTCACGTGTCGATTACGTTCTGGATCGAACCAATACCATGGGCACCGTCTGGCTTGGCTTGACGCTCGGTTGTACCCAATGCCATTCCCACAAATTCGATCCCATCAGTCAGCGTGACTACTACTCGCTTACCGCCTTCTTTAACTCCATTGATGAGGATGGCAAAGCTGGAAAGAATGCTAAGCCCTATCTTTCCTATCAGTCTCCCTTTGTTAATGATCGTATTAACAAAACGCAGTTGCTTGTTGAGGAGTGCGAGAAGGACAAGAAGCGGCGATTGCAAGTTGCGACGCAGCGATTCGATGGTTGGTTAAAGGAGATGGAAGTTACGATCGGCGATAACTACACGGCCTGGCTGAACCCCAAGATTGAGTCGGTCATTAGTAGTGAGGGAACCGAATTTTCTTTCGACGACTCCGCTATCGTTCAGACCCTCGGTCCGACACCCCAGCAGGATGATTACCGGATCGAATTCAGTTTGCCAGCAGGCTTGCGGAGAATTGCTGGATGGAGGATCGAGGTGTTTCCTGAACCTTCCCATGTCAACGGGATGTTCACGCGAGATGGAAATGGTGATTTCATTTTGACGAATGTGAAAACACTCATTAGGCAATCCGGTAATCCAAATGAAGTCGAACTTGAGAATGAGTCTGCGATTGCTGACTACGAAGCCAAGAAGGATCGTCAAACCAAATGGGACACGCGTTATTCAAACATCAAAGAAACGCTTAACGATGATGCGAGGGATGGCTGGACAACGGAGGGAGCGGAAAGTGTCACATCCCACCTGGGTGTTTATAAGCTGAAGCAGCCCTATGAAATCCAAGAGGGGGACCGACTCGTTGTGATTCTCAAGCAGCGTTCCACTTTAGGTGAAGCGAATATTGGACGATTTCGAATTTCAATCACCTCCGAACGAGGCGAAACTCTAAAACGGTTTGATTCGGTATCCCCCCTCACCGAGTTGAGTTCGCTTGCGAACGCCGAGTCCAGTGAAACGCCTGACGAACTGCGTGAGCGATTGTTTCAGCAGTTTCTTCTTGATCAAAAAGATTATCAGCAGGCGACCAGGACGCTTGCTTTGGCGAAATCGCAACTGAATTCCCTGAAAACGCAGGCCAAACCACGTTCGGTAATGGTTTTGAAAGATCGAGAGGAACCTAGGCAAACCCATGTGCTGATTCGAGGCGTTTGGGATCAAAAAGGTGACTTGGTCGAACAAGGTTTTTTAACGTCGATTATTGGTGGAGCAATGACGTCTCCCGCGAATCGACTCGATTTGGCCAATTGGTTGGTGTCGCGGGAAAACCCACTTACGGCGCGAGTGACGGTCAACCATCTATGGCGACTGATGTTTGGCCGCGGACTGGTTTCCACAGCAGAGGATTTCGGACTGCAGGGAGAGCAACCGACGCACCCGATGCTGCTCGACTGGCTCGCGGCGGAACTGATGGATACGGATTGGGATTTGCGACATATCCTCCGTCTGATTGCCAATAGCCAAGCGTTTCAACGATCCAGCGTGATGACAGATGAGTTGAAGGAGGTGGACCCCGACAACCGCTGGCTCGCACGCGGACCGCGGCATCGACTTGACGCTTGGATGTTGCGTGATAATGCCTTGCGTGTGTCGGGGCTTCTTGATGAGTCGATTGGTGGACCGCCTGTCTATCCCTACCAGCCACCGGGTGTTTGGTCCGAGATCACGATGGGGCGGTTTCAATACGAACCAAGTTTGGGGGCCGAACAGTATCGGCGAACGATTTACGCATTTTGGCGTCGTTCAAGCGCGCCCACTTTTCTCTTTGACTCCGCTCAAAGGCGGGTTTGCGAAGTCGATCGAGGCCAGACGAATACTCCTCTACAAGCGTTGACCCTGCTGAACGATGAGACCTACCTAGAATGCTCGCGAGTGATCGCGGACCGTTTGTCTATCATCAACGATTTTGATTCAGCAGTTCAAGCGTTGGCGATGATCGTTTTGTCGAGAGAGTGGAAAAACGCGGAGATCGAGTCGATCCGAGCGGTTTACAACTCCTCTCGTGAATACTATCAGCGAAACCCTTTGGAAGCTCAGCAATACATCGATGTTGGGCAGCAAACTCAATGCAAGGTTGATTCGGCACCAGAAATTGCAGCATGGATGACCTGCGTCAGTCTCACATTAAATTTGGACGAAGCGATCTCCCTTGAATGAACGAGGTAATCGTAAACGGGTTGATTGTTTAGCTGATTGTGTAAAAAAGATGAAGCAAAAAGAATTCAAAATCGCATCGATCCGAGATCGATTAGCCAGAAGAGCGTTCTTGCAGGGAGGATCGTTTGGGGTTGGTGCAATCGCTGCGAATGCATTACTCGCAGAAGATCCGCTGCGGTCTGCCGAGCATGGAGTCATCACAAAATCACAAGCCGACGGGTTGTACCTTCCCCATTTCACACCTCGCGCAAAACGAGTGATCTTTCTCACTCAGTCGGGCGGTCCCTCACAATTGGAACTATTTGATCACAAGCCGAATCTGATTGATTTGGCCGGTACCAAACTTCCAGACAGTGTGCGGCAAGGCCAACGGCTAACCGGAATGACCAAGAATCAAGAGCAGTTGATTCTGCCGCCGGTTGCTAAGTTCAAAAGGCACGGTGAATGCGGTGCGATGATTGGCGAGTGGATGCCGCATCTTGGAAAGGTTGCCGACGAGATCTGTTTTGTCAAATCGATGGTCACCGACCAGATTAACCACGCTCCGGCGATGACAAAGTTTCTGACTGGCCATCACTTGCCGGGGCGACCGAGTATGGGGTGCTGGGCCAGTTATGGTTTAGGGAGCGTCAACCGCGATCTACCGGACTATGTGGTGTTGATCTCGAAGATGAAAAGACCCAGTGATCAACCGCTCTACGATCATTATTGGGGAAGCGGGTTTTTGCCGTCGGAGCATCAGGGCGTCAAACTGCGAAACTCCCGCGATCCGGTGTTGTATCTGAATGATCCTGACGGATTTCCGCGTTCGCTTCGCCGCGAGATGCTCAGTGGACTTGCTTCACTTAATGAGCAACATCACGCACAAGTGCAAGATCCAGAAATTACGACTCGGATTCAGCAATACGAGATGGCGTTTCGCATGCAGGCTAGCGTACCTGAATTAACGGATTTGAGTGATGAGCCCCAATCGACGTTTGAGCTATATGGGCCTGATTCGCGTAGGCCGGGTAGTTACGCGGCGAACTGCATTCTCGCACGGCGTTTGGCTCAACGTGATGTTCGTTTCATCCAGTTGTTCCACCCCGATTGGGACCACCACTCCCGTTTGTCATCTTGGTGCGTCTCGCGTTGTCTCGACACCGATCAAGCGAGTGCCGCATTGATCCTTGACCTAAAGCGACACGGGCTTCTAGACGATACGCTGGTGATTTGGGGTGGGGAGTTTGGACGAGGGGTCGCAGGGCAAGGAAAATGGGACGACCGGAATGCTGGTCGTGATCATCACCCGCGATGTTTTACGATTTGGATGGCGGGTGCGGGAGTACGACCCGGATTTTCGTACGGTGCCACAGATGACTTCAGCTACAACGTCGCCGAGAATCCGGTTCACGTGCGGGACCTTCACGCAACGGCAATGAATCGGTTGGGTGTAGACCACGAGCGATTTACATACCGATTTCAGGGCCTCGACTTCCGACTCTCGGGCGTTGAACCAGCGAGAGTGGTGAAGGAGATACTCGTCTGAACCTAGAGACTCAACTGAGCATTGAGACCCAACCGAGCATTGAGACTCGGCTGAGCATTGAGACTCGGCTGAATTTTAGAGGCTCGACTGAATTTAGGGACTCAGTTGAATTTAGAGACGCGGGGGACGGACGTTGGGGAACCGACTCGCTGTTTACTCCGCTGCAGCATCGTCTTCAGTAGTCTGATTGACGGTTCATGGGCGATTCTCAGATGGGGCATCGGTTTGCGAACCGTCGGAGGTAGGGGATTCGGATGAAGTTTCCGAGGAGTCTGGATCAATCAGCGGAATGAGTACTTCGTTTCGACGAAACATGCCGGGGGTGAACGGAGGATCGTAGCCGGCGGTGTCGGCACGCTCCGATGCGGTGAGTCCATTCTTCGCGATCCAAGACCGAAGAATCGCTTCTTGTTTGCTCGCGAGTTTTTCGTTCATTCTGCCGGAGAATCGAATCACCGCAAACTTGCCACCTTCGCGGTTGTGCAACACGACACCAGCACCGGTTGGCTGTGGTGCGCCCGCCTGAGCAACTGACTTGGGCATCACGAATCCCATGAGTGCGTTGGGGCTATTCACACCGTCTTCCATGAAAACCGGGGTCGTCATTTCAATTTTTTGATTCGCTTCATTGCTACCGCTGATATAGCGGAACAGCTTCATGAAGCTTCCGTCCTTGCCGTTGGTAGAGACCTTTGAACCCGTCGCTGCAAGCAGCAAGTCGGGGTATTCACGAATCTCGATGTCGCCGTCTTTCTTCAGAACCTTGTACGGTGCAGATTCATAGGCGGCACGCGCCGTGAGATTCCAGCCAAATCCGATGATGGATGCGAAAGCGATGGTGACGATAATCAATGTACGACGTCTCATGGGGGTTTCCGGTGGTGAAAGACTGTGAGGTCGTGGTGACAAACCCATTACTTGGAACTGTAGGAAGTGATCAAATCTCTCAGGTTCAGAATGTGGTTGCTCGCCAATTACTCCCTATTTTCCCTCTTTGTCAACGCCGAGTGACCACACCAATTGAGCTCTGAAATCTAAAAGTCACAGCGAGTTTGCCGCTTCAGTTCTATTTACCGAACTTCCATAAGGGGCTTGGTATGTGAGCGTCACCAAAGATCTGCCTGGCAAGTTCAACTTGTTCGGGCATTTCCCCAGAAAGATCGGTTTCCTCGCCGATGTCTTCATTCAGGTCGTAGATCGCAATGGGCGGATCTTCCTGATGATTGAGGTTCAGTTGTACCGCTTTCCACTGTCCAAACCTCGCAGCACGTTTTCCTCCCTGCTCATAAAATTCCCAATACAGATAATCGTGTTTGGCTTGCTTGTCCGAATGTCCAAGTAACTCGTCCACCATCGAGATTCCGTCGGTCTCGCTCGGGGTTTTTCTACCGGCGAGGTCGCACAGCGTTGGTAGAAGATCCCAGTGTGCGGAGATGTGATCACTGGTGGTTCCCGAGGGGATTTTGCCAGGCCAGCGAGCGATCAAGGGAGCGCGAATGCCACCTTCATACAGGTCGCGTTTATGTCCCTTGAGCGGTCCATTACTATCGAAAAAGATCGGATCGTGTCCGCCCTCTCGGTGCGGCCCATTATCACTGCTGATCATTACAACGGTTTTCTCGTCGAGATCGAGTTCTTTGAGCAGTGACATGAGTTGACCGACATGCGCATCAACTTGACTCATCATCCCCGCGAATGCGGCGACTGGATTTTTGGTTTCCGTGTTTGCGTATTTACCAACCTTGTCAGAGAACTGTGAGAACTTTTCCTCAAATGGCTTGCGATATTCCTCGGTTGAGTGCATCGCAGCATGTGGGATCGTGACAGGTAAAAAGAGAAAAAACGGAGAGCTCTGGTTCGTCTTCACAAAGTCCAGAGCTTGATCCATGATGAGATCAGCAGTGTGTGTTTTTCCGTCGAGGCTAATTTTAGTATGGTTGTGCCAGAGGTGCGTGGGATAATAGCTATGTGCCTCTCTTTGACAGTTGTAACCGTAGAATGTATCGAAGTGTTTGGCGGGATCGCTTTCAGAGCTCGGTGCTCCGAGTCCCCATTTGCCGAAAGCACCTGTGATGTAACCCGCGTCGCTCAGTAAACGCGGTATTGTGACGATGTCAGCGGGCATGGGAGCTTGTCCCTCGGGTTTGACTTCCCGGTTGCCACGAACGAAGGTGTGACCGGTGTGTAGGCCTGTCATCAGACTGCAGCGTGTTGGAGCGCAAACCGTTGACCCAGAATAGTGCTGCGTGAACCGCATTCCTTCACTCGCCACGCGATCGATATTGGGAGTCTGGAATTGCTTTTGTCCATAGCATGAAAGATCACCGTAACCTGCATCGTCTAATAGCAGATAAACAATGTTTGGCTTTCCTTGAAAGTCCTGTGCGTGCAGTAGGTTGATCAATGTGCTGAAAATAAAGATGCAATAGAACAGGCGTTGCATGTAGAAGATTCCAAATTTTAGATTCACGGCATGTGGTGACTCGTTCCCAGTAGCTACTTTGCATGGGAAAGACCGACGATAGCTCTTTCGCTTTCTAAAAAGATTCAAATCAAAGCAATTAGATTGATTGCTGAATTGACTATTTTGGCGTCGCTTTGATCTGCGGCTGGGGTATAAAAAAACTGCAAGCTCCCATTTGGATCGCTCGCAGTCTTTATCTACTTTATTCATGTTAGCCGATTGCTTGTTATCGGCTTGTTTTTATTCGTGTAGGACTTTCAACACTCCAGCAGTCGCAGGTTTGATAAGGTCGTTCACGTAGCAAAGGCCTTATGCGTTTCTGTTCGCCTCTGTGTGTAGACCCAATACACTTAGTCTTCGATGATGGTGACGTTCTCGGCTCGTGGCCCTTTTGGACCTTGCCCAACGGTGAACTCTACCTTTTGACCTTCGCGAAGGTCATCGAAACGAACACCCTGCATTGCAGAGCTGTGGAAAAACAGGTCTTTGTCGCTGCCGTCGCTAATGAAACCAAAACCTTTGTCCGTAAGACGCTTAATGGTGCCTTCCATCTTCTAATCACTCCAGTGGTTGGCTGTCTCGCTTCCTCCCGGGACAAAACGCTTGGCCAGTGGATTCCGCAAACTCTCTAGTCCGTAAATTGTCGGACACCCCAAGAATATAGCGTCTGGAAGGCGGTTGTGCTATTGACGGAATGTCGGTTTGCACAATCTTGTCAGAATCAATACGCCTGAGAGCGACTCCGAAGAATATCCGGTTTGCGGACCGGCAACGGATTCGGCCTGGGGCGTCTTCTCAAGCTAGGTAAATCCTTCCGATCAGACGTGTCATTCCACCTCGCTAGGGCGGCTCTCCGCTGATCCTTTGGAATATCTTTCAAGCAGCTGAGGGTCATTTTCGCTTGTTTTTACTCGGCTTTTTCGCTGTTTTACCGCGTGGTTTCTTCTTTTTGCTTTGTTTGAAGAATTCCTCGGTGAAATTGAAATCTGACTTTGGCTTGCCGCGTTTCTTACCTGGTTTTTTGGATGCTTTCACGCCAGATTTCTTGGAGAAAGTTCGTCCGTCTTGGGACGCCTTGCCAGCGGACAGGGCCTCTCCGTCTTTGGTTCTACGGCGATTTCCTTGCCCATTTTCGGTCGGAGCTGACTCAGGTGAGCGAGATTTCTTGTCGTTAAATCGCCTCTTTTTCCCGAATCCACGTTGGTTTTCAGAGCGACTATCTTCGGTAATCCGATTTCCAAAACCGGAGCTTTTTTTGCCTCGCTTACCCGTCTTGCGGACGCCATCGAATGAACGTTTTCCCGTTCCCCTAGGCCCGTCTGATTTGTTGCGTTCCTCTGATTCGGTGTGTTCGCGTTTAGGGCGTATGACCTGCTGAGGCTCGAGGTTGGTGTCCCAGCGGAAACCTCCCTCTTCACTGCGATTGGCTTGCCCTTTGCTGCGATTGGCTCGCTTTTCAGGTTGATCACTTGGTTGGCCGGCGGCACGGTTGCGTCGCCCATCCCTGTAATTTGCAGAGGAACCGTCGATAGGCTTTGTGGTGCTCCGAGATTGTCCGGTCCGACTGCGGGCGGATCTTGTTTCGGGTGTGTCGCTGCGACTTTTCTTTTTGCCCGTGCTGCCGTCCTTTCGGTACTGACCTCCGCCCTCTTTTCTTGCGCGGTTGCCGCGTTGTTCCGTGCGATTGTTATCGCCACTGCGCCGGGATCGCTGGTTTCGTGCGTCACCTGGTTGTTTCTCACTACCCTTGCGAGTTCGAGCGAATTGCTGAGGCGCGTCGGTCTCACCTCCTAAGTATCGTTCTATCTCGCGGACATCGCGAGATTGCGCCTCGGTATAAAAGGTGATCGCGGTCCCACTGGCTCCAGCTCGCCCCGTGCGTCCGATTCGGTGGACATAGGTCTCCGCATCCTCTGGAAGGTCAAAGTTGATCACGTGGGAAACGTCATCAACATCGATGCCCCGTGCCGCGACATCGGTCGCCACCAGGATATTGATCTTTCCACGGCGAAAAGCGGTCAGTGTTCTTTGTCGTGAGTTTTGAGATTTGCCACCGTGAATCGCACCAACGGGAAGGCCTGCTCCGATTAATTTTTTCTCCACTTTGTCCGTGTTGCGTTTGGTGCGAATGAAAACAATCGCGCGGCGGACGTTAGTTTGAATGAGTAGGTCGGTGAGTTTTGTGAGTTTCTCTGAGGTTTTAACGAGCTGCAAAATTTGCTCGATTTTGTCAATCGAGCGTTGCTCGGGAGTGATTTGGATGGAAACCGGATCTCTTAACATGCCCTCTGCCAACGCTGTAATTTTGGGTGCGAGTGTTGCAGAGAAGAACAAGGACTGTCGTTGCTCGGGAAGGTCAGCAATGATTTTTTGCAGATCGGGCAGGAAGCCCATATCGAGCATGCGATCGGCTTCGTCAAGAACAAAGTGCTCGAGCTTAGAAAGGCTCAAATGTCCCTGCTCCATGAGATCTAGCAGGCGTCCCGGAGTCGCGACGAGGATCGGTGTGCCACGGCGCAGTGACCGCACCTGATTGATTTGACTCACGCCCCCATAGACAAGCGTGGCGTGCATTTTCAAAAACCGACCATACTTTGAGATGTTTTCAGCGATTTGTATTGCTAACTCTCGTGTCGGAGACAGGATCAGGGCATAGGGCTGGTTCGGGATCGTCCGTCGGCGATTGGACCCGAGGTGATGGAGGATTGGCAAGACAAAAGCGGCGGTCTTACCGGTTCCTGTCTGTGCGCAGCCGAGAATATCACGCTTGTCCAAACCGACCGGAATGGCTTTGGCTTGAATTTCGGTTGGGGTTACATAGTCGGCAGCCTTGAGGGCTCGTTGAATTGCTGGAAGCAAATCGAGATCGTTGAATGTATCCAAAGGATAAAAGTCCTGTAGGGAAAGCTAGTTTTCAACCGTTCGTTACTCTCTACCGTTTTTAGATGACGGAACGATTTCACGTGGGAGCTGAAAAATCATCGCAGGCACAGAGCACCGTGCAAACGAGGCGCTATGCCTGGCTTGATGGGCTGGTGTTGCTAAAGGTGCTAGTGTTGCTAGAAGGGACGGGTAAATTTTGATTGAATCTTCGGAGGGGCCGCGGCGTGTTGTTTGCACACGGCCTAACCATTTGTTGCCGAATCAGTTTCAATCGCCGATCATTGGTTTTGAATCTGGCAAAAGCGTGTGCTGTTGTCACGTTTGTTCGGACACAACATCCAGTGTTGCAAAACTCTGAGCTTCAGATTTCTTGGTGAGTCGTCAACGGAAACTAGACGGCATCGTCTTAAAGGATGCGAAGTTGCATCCTCGGATCCGAGATCCATCACCATGCGATTGTTCTAACGTTGCGCAGCGAATGCCCATTGGTGTGGCTTACTCATCGCTGTGTGTTCGAATTCCGAAGATATTTGCGAGCAGCTAAATGACGAACGTCATTTGCTTGATCAATATTCAGCTCGCTTGGTTATTTACCGTTCCTGAGAACTCGATGAACGTGTTGGTTGCCTGTTTGCGATGCGTTTCAAATGAACTGACAGCAACCAGACGATTCGAAGAGTAAGTGAGCCAAGGTTTTTTGACTAGGGGCGCTTTCTCTGAATTGATCGTTTCTGCAAAGGTTTTGCGATCCCAAGAAATATTCTGCGAACAAGGAACGCTTTGGCGGCATGATTGGCGTGAATCGGTAAAGCTGATCGCATGGTGAGACTCCATCAACCTTTGTGAATCCAATTCGAGGTTCGGAAGCTTTAAATTCGCCTCGCGACGAGATTCAATGTAATCTTTTTTCACTCAACCCAGAATCGTCGTGGTATGGCGATACGACTGACGGATCTTAACGATCTGTGTGAAGACGCGCTACCTGCGTTGCACGATCCCGAATGAGGTTCCGACGCTTTCGTCGCGAGTGTTTGTCAGCCGAGGCTACCGGATCGCTCGAAGCTGCCAAAGTTTGAGACAATCATTCCACTTGGCGCGGATTTCCTCCGTCCACTTTTTGAAGCAATGCGATCATTGCCCAAGCGGTTCCCCAATCATTGGCCGTTTGGGTTGTTCGTCCATTGGCGGAACGCTTGGTGCCTGGCACCAACCATTTTCCATCCTCTTGTTGTGTTGAAATCAGCCACGCCTTGGCATCCAGAATCGCTTTGGCATTTTTAGAGGAATCCGATTTCGCTGAAATGGCATAGACAGCGAATCCGGTCCCTAACGCATCACTCGGCTCACCCAGCTTCCAGCCCCATCCACCGTCGCTATTTTGTGAGTCAAGGATTTGCTGAAGCGTTGCTTCGCGATTAACACTCGGAAAAGATTCGCTGAGCAAAAGTTTTAGGGAAAGGACTTCGAGTGTTTCGGGACTGTCTTGGCTTTCGATCAGCTTGTTGATCGGGGAGCGGTCATATTCTTTTTGTTCCCGCTCAAGACTGATACTGACCCATAGAGTTGTAGCCAAGCGGGTTTCGTCTACGGGTCTTCGTTGCGCAGGTAACTGACCACAGGGGTTCCACGTGCCGTCTGCGGATTGCTTTGTGATTAAATGGCGGGCAAAGCGATCTCGCCACGCGTCCGAATCGCCTGACGGAATCGCAAGCAAAAGACCGGCCATTGTGTCGAGATTGGCGGTCATGGTTTCGGTTTCGTTGCAGGTTTCTTTTTGCTCTGGTTTAACAAAATTCACGACCTTGGTTGACCAGTCGATCCACTGAGAAACACTTAGGCCAGATGATTCAAACTGGTCGTAACCCTTACTTTTTGCGAGACTCATTGCCCAAACCATCGGTGGGATTTGGTGGCAAGAAACGCACCCCCGCTGATTCTTCCATTTTTCTCCGCTCTCCTGCAGATACTCCAAGCCCTTCTTGATAGCAATTTGCTCGTCCGATTGGGTTTCTGCGGATACCGTCACGCATTTCACAAGGAGAAAGCATAGGAAGAATCTTGCGAGGAGGGTGGTTTGTTTGTGTGTCATTGCGGTGCGAAACGTTTGATCACGAAAAAATATCACGCCAACCTTCACAACCAATGCTTCTGAGTCAGACCCGTTTTTTGTGGAACGCTCAGCGAGCATCAGATTTGATGCTGACGTGGTCATATTGAATTTGTTATCCGAGGAACGTTCACAGTGGGGGAAGGGCGTCGCCGGATATTTTGCTATCAAGACTGTTGTTTTGCGGTCTTCATGGTTTGACGCGAAAACAGACGGAATTCTAGCGGAACAAAAGTCCCATGCCAAACAAAGACATCGTGTTTCTGCTTCGACGATTAAAGTTGATCACCATCGGTTGCGGTATTTTCTTTGCTACGCCTTGTTTTGATCGCGTTGAGGCGATGGAAACAGAACTGTCGGTTTCACCGGTGGCTGTGTCAGATTCCGCAAGCAAATCCTCGGGCAATGAGAAGGAGACTGAATCCGAATCGTTGAACCAATCCAAGCTCATTACTTCGTCGATCGACCAAGGCGAAAAATCGGGTGATTCTACGAACGGAGATACAGACGATCAATCGGAAGCAATCTCTTTGCTGAGTGATCGAGTCGGCGTGTTGGAGCGTTGGTCGAGGCCATCGATGAATTTGGAAGGCTTTTTGCAGTTTGATGCTGGTTGGTTTACCCAGGATGAAGTTTCGACCGAGCAACTTGGCGATATCGAGGACAACCGAAACCTTCGTCGCGTTCGATTGCAAACCGGAGGGACCGTCAAGGACAGTATTCGCTACAAGATGCAATTAGACTTTGGGATAAGTGGCCGTCCTTCACTATTGGACGCTTATGCGGAGTACGTCGGGACCGGAAAGCTCGGCAGTCTTCGCGTTGGACACTATCGAATGCCGTTTGGGATGGATGAGCTGACCAAGGTCACGGAATTGACGTTTGTCGAACGCCCCTTGATGTTTGGAATGGGCCCGTTTCGCGAATTCGGAGCGGGTTTGCAGAACACGGTAGCAGACGACTCCGCGACATGGGCTGCCTCGGTTTTCAGTACCGGTACCGATGGTCTTGGTAACAGTGTCGGCGACGGTGGCTTCGGAACCGCCGAGCGAGTGACCGGGATCTTGTTCGAAGTGCCAAGCGAGGAAGCTTTAGTTCACGTTGGTTTTGGCCACTGTTATGTTAATCAACGCGAGGATCAATTTCGGATTCGTAGTATTCCCGAGTACGGAGGAGCATTTGCAACTCCTGGGACTGTCCCTGTGTTTCTTGATACAGGACTGGTCGCCGCTGAATCCACGAATTTTTTCAATGGTGAATTGGCGGCGACTTGGAAATCGTTCCATATGCAATCAGAGTTGCGTTACGCATTAGTGGATCAGGTCAATCGCGGTACAACAACGCTACCATCTTTTTATGTTCAGTGTGGCTACGTGTTAACCGGCGAACATCGCCCTTACAGTCGTAAGCCTGCGATCCTCCGGCAAGTGACTCCTAGCCGACCGTTTGGCACAGATGGAGGCATCGGAGCAGTGGAGCTTGCGACGCGGTTCTCGATGATGGATCTCAATCGTGGCGGGATGAGTGGTGGCGAATTAGATCAAATGTCTTTCATCATCAACTGGTATCTCAATGATGCGGCTAAAGTGCAGTTGATGTATTCCCATGCCGATTTGGAACGGACACTCGAGGGCCGCGGGCAGACCGATATCTTTGTTTCGCGCTTTCAGGTCCTCTTTTAAACGGGCGGTTTGATCCCGCACCGCTGGGTAGAGCAAAGCGAACACCTTCGTTGTGCATCCAAAGACGCAAGAGGCACAACATCTTTATCATGGCGTGCGACCGGCAGCATGTGATGGGCAGCGTGTGAGCGTACTGCGGTAAATCGTTCAGATTCTGAGCTAACCACTTGCTCTCACGCTATCCTTTTCACGGGTGAATGATAAGGCCGGAAACGGGAACCGGTAGACTTGGGCAGTAGTCTCAGGTGCCCTTTGTATTTGGAGTGTCCAAGTGGCCGTTGACTTTTCCAAACGATTCGAACGCGATGAACTCGATCGTATCATCATGATGGCGTGGGAAGATCGAACTAGCTTCGACGCTATTCGATCCCAGTTTGGGTTAGAACCAGGCGAAGTCATCAAGTTGATGCGGAGCGAGCTCAAGCCCAATTCATTTCGGCTTTGGCGTGAGCGAACCAATGGCCGGCGGACCAAGCACGAGGGGAAGTTCACGCAGTTAGCTGGTGGGGACGTTCGACGACGTTTTCGTGCCAAATCACAGCGAGGCTAGTTCCAACAGGGGCGTATCTGCTGACTCTGATAAGTAGCTGAAACATCAGGCGTCCGGTGAAGGGAAGGGGCGACCATCATCAAGAAGAGTTGAATGATCGGAAAGTTGCTGTGGTCAAAGGATATCAGGTATTTATTTTTCTGGCGCGGTAGACTAC
>Ga0181559_10003307_pt1 | contig 15848 bp, 9 predicted proteins | sample 011ome_21_FD_133752 | JGI IMG/M metagenome (GOLD analysis project Ga0181559, IMG submission 133752) | Coastal salt marsh microbial communities from the Groves Creek Marsh, Skidaway Island, Georgia - 011508AT metaG (megahit assembly) | ecosystem: Environmental > Aquatic > Marine > Intertidal zone...
AGCTGTCGCGATGGATTCATCAATCAGTGCGTCTTTTTCGTCAGCCGAGTCATCGGATGTTTTTTCGCGACTGGAAGTCGCTTCTGTGAACAACGTTCCGCCTGCTATTTCACCAGGTTGTAACGCGGCTGGCTGCAAGCCGAGCGTTTGAAATTGGGTTTGTAAATACAATTGCGTTAGATCATCACCGCGCGAACCCGGGCCACGACCCTCTAGCAGGTCGTCGGCCAAGAATCGGATATGGCCACGAAGGGTGGCCTCATCAATTTGGGTTGAAATGATCTCGCTTTGGTCTCCGTCCCCGTTCTCTCCAGCTAGTCCGGGCGATGCCAAAAGGTGGTGCATGCATAAGACCAACACCACCAAAGAAGGGGTGGAAAATGAATGGCAGCAAATCTTTGGGCGTTTCCTTGGGATCAGGCTACTGGGATTGGTTTGATGGTCAATGAACGTAGGCTTTGACAAGGATGCGGGTCGCTTCGAAGTTCGCATTGGACTGGATCTGTAGGTGCGTGGTTCGTCGTAGAAGAAAGAAACCGCCGGAATGAACAATGGTGAGTTCAGCGGGAATCTCGTTTGAGCACTTGTTTAGGAACAGGGATTCAAGCGGGGGCCGTTGATTAATCCATCACGGAAACGGGGTAGCTAGCCCGCCATTTAATACAGAGTTTAACCGACTCAAGCGTCTTGGATGAAGCCAACCATGATCGCTACCGACAGGCGATTGGCCCCCAATCCCACCATCCTTGTCTTCTCCTCGTGCTGGTCGCTAGCGACAACTTCCAGTTCCCAATCAAGCAGCCCAGCGTTCAATTTGTCCCAGCGTTCAATTTGTCCCAGCGTTGATTCTCACCAACGACGTCAAAATATACCGATTGAGGGGTTTTTGAGGAATTTTTGGAATTTGACGATTTTTGATTGATTGGGCACCATCGCCGCGTCGATACGTCATGCAGGTCAATCGATTGTCGGTGGTGGAAAACCAGTCGGTTTGACGAAATTCGGGGGGATTTAAACCAATTCAGCGATGTTTCACGACATTCGCCAACCCAGCTTTCCATCGGTGAAGCCAGTGCGTAAGTTCCTCCCCTTCTACATAGCGGCAGTGGTCGCGATCGTTTGTTCGACAGAGACAAATGGTCAAATAACTCCCAAAACTCGAACCGCTCGATTGAGTGAGCAGTCCGCTCGAGCCGGTTGGCAGCCTTCCCGCCCGATTGCGACTTTCGACGCTGGATCTTCGGTTGTGGGGAAAGCGGCAGGTAATCAGCTGCGAACCGTTGCAGCCCAAGTACCCACGCCACCATCGGATTCAGCAATCTCGATTGTTGAGCCAGGACAGACTCGCATCATTCGTCAAGGCGAAGTGATCGAAGGCGAAGTGATCCAGGGCGAAGTGATCGATGGTCAGATTGTCGAGGGTCCGTTCATTGACGGTGAATACATCGATGGGCAGATCATCGATGGGCAGATCATCGACGGGCAGATCATTGACGGGCAGATCATTCACGGTGAAGTACTCGACGGACACATTGTCGGCGGCCCAATGATGAGAAGAGGGCTTCGATTGGCTCCTCGTCTTAGCGGAGCGGCGTGCGATTCACTCGGAGGTTGCGGCGGTGCACTGTGTGACGGCGGTTGCGATGGAATCCCTTGCGACTCATGCGGTGAAAGTTGCTGTGGCGAACTTTGCAGTGGCGAAGCATGGCGTCCATGCATCACGTTGTGTTTGCCGCAAGACGGATGGGTCACCTATGAATATTTGAACTGGTATCAAGATGCACTCGAACTGCCCGCTCTCGTGACCACCAGCCTTGATTCGTCAGTTGCTCGGTCCCAAGCAGGTGTTCTGACCAGTCCAATGACCAGTGTTTTGTACGGAAACGAAGGTTTGCTGGGTCCGTCAATCGACGGTGGCCGATTACGATTCGGGGTTTGGTTAGATCGTTGTCATACCTGGGGCATCGGAGCCGAATTTTTCGCGATGTCGACTCAGACCGATCAGTTTTCCGCTTCAAGCGACGGATTACCGATCCTCGCCCGACCTTTCTTCAACACACTGACGGGAGTCGAAGATGCTGAACTGGTTGCCTATCCCAACGTTGTCAGTGGATCAATACGCGTCCAAGTGGAAAGCCGTTTTGAAGGGGCTGGATTTCAAGTTCGAAGTCTACGTCGCACCGAGGAAGGCTGTCGGGAGTGGTGGTTCTGTGGATGTCCCGAGCACTTTTGCTGCCGCTCAGAGCTACTCTACGGCTATCGACATCTACAGCTATCAGAGGGTGTGACCATCCAAGAGAGTTTGATAAGCCAAGACCCAGAAAATCCTGGTTCCTTAGACATCATCGATCGATTCCGAACAAGAAATCAATTCAACGGTGTCGATCTGGGCTGGGCGGTAAAAACGACTCGTGGAAACTGGACGCTGGATGGAAATATTCGCCTTGCAATTGGTAACACACGACAAAAGGTCTCGATTTCCGGAGTATCACAGATTTCCGATCCAGCCAGTATTCCAGTGGATCAAACTCACAACTCTGGTTTTCTCGCTCTCGACTCCAACTCGGGTGAGTATCACCAAAACGAATTCACCATCGTTCCAGAGTTCGGAGTCAATCTTGGTTACCAGTTGACCGACCACTTACGCTTCTTGGTGGGTTACACCGGAATTTACTGGTCCAACGTGGTTCGACCGGGACATCACATTGACCGCGACGTTAATCCTAATCTGCTACCACCCGTCGATTCGTCGCCCGCTGGCACGAACCGCCCCGGTTTTGCCTTCGATACCACTGATTACTGGATCCAAGGGATTAATCTAGGTGGAGAATACCGTTGGTAGGGGTTAGATCGAATAAAGAATCTCAAACGGTATCAAGTAATCAATCAATTGGGTAACGGTTCGAGTTAGAACCATTTTATGGTCGATGGAGAAACGAGGTGTTTGAATCTTTACTGCAGTTGAAGCGGTAAAGATTCGATCGCTTGACCGGAGTTTCTTTTCTGGCGGCATTCTTTTGGAAGCCAATCCAATCGGGATTTTGACCTAGGTTCATTAAACCGAAGTACTTAATTGGTTTGCGTTTCTAACTCTCGACTAATGAAACGGGCGTGACATTCGCTTCATCAAGTTGAGATCAAATCTCAATTCATTTTGCCCTCAGACTAAGTGTCTCCAATTCATTTTCCCTCATCAGGTCATGGAATGAGATGATGGTTTGGAACCGAATCTTGAGCCGAAGAAGTAAGTTACTTCGTTGCATCAATCAAAAACGCCGACGGTTACAGATGGAGCATATGGAGCGGCGAGAACTGCTTGCTGTTGATATGGGGACCATCACGGGTGTCGCGTTTGTTGATGAATTGGGCACGGGGACTGCCGCAGGGAATCCAGCCGTACTTGTCGATGGAAATGGAGATTTAGTAGCTCCTGGTACAGCGGGTGCAACCGGAATTCAGGTGACACTTTTTGAAGACACCAACACCGACGGATTGTTCGACGTAGGCGACCAAGTCCATGCAACGGACATCACTGACCTGGACGGAAATTATCGGTTTGATAGCCTAACCGCCGGTCTCTACTTTGTGCAGCAACAGTCGGTTCCTCAATTGGACGCGCAGGGTCCAATTGCTGTTAATGTCGTTGATGCGGCTGGTATTCGAGAATCGTTGATTGATGACTACTCAACGACCTCGCAAAACGTCTCAGCAGGCGCTTCTTCTGTAACAGACGACTCCGTAGCAGCACCAGAAGTCATCGGGGGGGAGCGTGATGTGCAGGTTGTCAATACGTCCCTCTCGGGTAGCGTGAACGTCTTGATCGAAGCCTTACCCGAAACTTTGTCGATCGGAAGTTTGAGCGCTGCTGGTAAGGCGATCATCCAGTATGACGGGGTCGATGGCGTGACTTCCCTTAACCCCACTGGACTTGGTGGTGAGTCGCTCGCCGGTGGACTCCCAGGCGACGCGATTGATCCAAACACCGGATTGGTTGTTCTTGCTCGTGCAGATCTACCAGGTGATCAATTGATGATCCGGGTTTACACCGATGGATCCAACTTCTCGTATGCGATTGTGGACATTCCGCAAGACGGGGCAAGTTTGGTTGAGAATCTAGTTCCCTTCTCGAGTTTCACTGTTGGAGGCGGCACAGGGGCGGACTTCAACAACGTCGGTGCAATTGAAGCAGAGGTTAACCTTTCGACGAATACCGACGTGGTCGTCTCGATCGTCGAGAGTCGAAGCCCGAATCCGGTTCAGCAAGATTTTGCTAACACCGTTGCTGCGCAAACCGATTTGTCGATTACCAAGTCTGACAGTGCTGATCCGGCAGCCGCAGGAAGTCAATTGACCTACACTTTGACGGCCAGTAACGCGGGACCCGATGCGGCGGAGGGTGTGGTTGTAACCGATCAACTTCCCGCTTCGGTGACTTTCCTCTCGGGAAACCTTGAAGGGGACGCTTCTGCGGTTGCCGATCAAGGCGGTGGAACGATCGAGATAAGCGTTGGCACGCTTGCGGCGGGTGAATCCAAGACCATCACCATTGTCGTGGATGTTGCCGAAGATTTTTCTGGGACGTTGACCAACAATGCATCGATTACCTCGACTCCGAATGCGGATATCGATCTTTCTAATAACACGACCAGTGAAACGACCACGGTGAATCGGGTTGTTGACGTTGGAGTCGTGAAAGCATCATCTGGAACCGCAATCGCCGGTGATCAACTTACGTACACAATCACCGTTAGCAACAGCGGGCCAAGTCAAGCGGATAACGTCTCCGTGAGTGACACGCTTGACAGTGCGTTGTCTCTTGTTGCTGGTAGCTTCAATGCGGGGACTTCGGGGGTCACGCTCACGCAGAATAATCAGGTTTTGCAGTTCGACGTCGGAACCCTTCAGTCCGGCCAATCCGAAACTTTCACGTTCGATGTTTTGGTCGATTCAGCCGCGACCGGGCAGTTGGACAACACGGCCGTCATTACCACCAGCGACGTAGATTCTAATGCAGCGAATGACTCGTCAACGGATACGGTAAACTTGCAACGTGAAGTTGATTTAGTGTTAACCAAGACGGCTGATCTGGCCACGGTTGTTCCCGGGCAAGATCAAGTGGTTTACACCTTTACTGTGTCGCACGCATCAGCAAGTTTGAGCGATACCACCAATGTTGTCGTGACAGATGTGATACCTGCTGGACTTTCCGGCGTTTCAATTGACGCCCCCACGGCGGATTCCACAAGCTTTAGCGGTGGAGTGATCACGGTTGGATTCAACGGTTTGGGTGTTGGCGAAACTCGAACGTTCTCGGTCGTTGCGGATGTAAACGATACGGCTACTGGAGTGATTACGAACAGTGGTTCGGTGACCTCCTCGGTTCCGGATGCCAACCCGCTGGATAACTCGGATAGTGCCACGATTACTGCCGAACCAGAATTTGATTTGGTCGTCGTTAAGACAGTTGACGTCGCGAACCCTGCTCCACTGGACACGGTAATTTATACAGTTTCCGTTCAGAATCAGGGGCCCAGTGCGGCACAAGGAGTCGTTCTTACCGACTTGATTCCAGCTGGCTTAACATTGGTTTCCGCTGCGTTTGATGGCCTTGCAGGAAGTAGCGACGGGACAACGATTTCGTTCCCCGCTCATACCATCAGTGGTGGCGCTACCGCATTCGCAACACTTGAGTTTACGGTCAATGCAGATGCGAGCGGAGTTGTCACCAACGTTGCATCGGTTCCCGATATGACTGAAGTCGGCGAAATCAGTGCCTCGAATAATACGGGTAGCGTTGATATCAACGTTGTCGCGATTGCTGATTTGCAGGTGGAGAAAACGGTATCGTTGCCACGTGCGATTTCCGACACGGAGTTGGTCTATCAGATCACTGTCAGCAATATTGGACCGTCACCGGCCGTTGCTGTTACGGTTGTTGATACATTGCCAGCCGGGGTTACCTTCACCAGTGGTACTGGTCCAAATGGTGAAGTGTTGAGTGTCAATTCTGGCGTTGTCACCTACGATGCGGGGCTTATTCTTAGCGGCGAGTCGTTCCAGTTGACCATCAACGGGATCATCAATTCCGATGTAAATACGACACAAACCAACTTTGTTACCGTCTCGTCTCAGACGCAAGAATCTGACAACAGCAACAATTCGGCGTCGGCGAGCACATCCGTCGATCCTCGCACGAGTTCGTTTTCGGGTTTGGTTTTCCTCGATCGAAACAATAACGGACAACAAGATGCTGGCGAACCAGGATTAGAGGGCGTGCTGTTGACGCTTTCGGGAGCGGATTTCTTGGGGAATTCTGTCAATGATTCCGTTCTTAGCGACCAAGATGGTCGATATGGATTCACAGAGCTCGCTGAAGGCATCTATCAGGTTGATGAAACCCAGCCGACCAATCTTCGAAACGGCTTAACGCTTTTGGGTACCGGTGCAACCGCTCAGGCAGCTGATAACGTGTTCTTTGAAATCGGCCTTGGTGCCGAAGCGACCGCGGTGGATTTTGATTTTTCGGAATTACCACAGCGTTTATCGAAAAGGAGTTTCTTGGCATCTTCAGGTAATGAATAGAAAGCTGCACGAAAAATCGATTCTTGAACCCGCTGCTTAGGGAGCCGGTGTTGACGAGATGGTGAAAGAATCGAATTTGCAGCGCCGAGAAACTTGAAAGCTCGATCTTCGGGGGGAGATCGAGCTTTTTTTATGGATCGGGCACTCGTCTTAGACAATCGACAATGGGTCAGCTTGTGAGATTGTATGCGGATCGTTATTCATAACTCGGACGCTTGATCATTCCAAACATATGTCCACCCACTGCGTCATGTTGCCAGGTGCCCGCATATCGATTGGAATGAATCAAAACCCTCGCACTAAACGTCCCCATGCCGGGAATCCAAAGCGAGTCGAGAGTGATCACAGGAGTGTTGCCCGACCAAAGGATTTTAATGTCCATGGGGACTTCACTATCGACCTGGCCATATTTGATCCTAGCTGTGAGGCGATAGAGATCCGGTGTAGGAAGCTTTTCGCACTTTGAAATGGTGTATTCTTCGGCTTTTGGGCTTAGGTCTTTTTTTCCGTCAACGGTAAATTGGCCAGAAAAAATTGCTCCCGAAAGATACTCCGCTAATTTGCTTTCCCGTTCCTTTGTCGCGTCACTCTCGTCCGTAGAGGTGTCTGAATCTTTGTTAGACAACGTTTGGGAATTTTTTGGAACTACCGGTGTCTGAGGCTCTTGAGGCGATTGCGCGGCGATTGTATTCAAGCACATCATGGCCAGGCAAACGACGACATAACATCCAAAGTGACGATGGCTCAGCATAGCTTTGACCGATTCTGTTGAAGTGTTGTTGGAGGATAAGTTGATTGGAAAGGCAATCAACTTGCGTAACCGATAAGGTATCAAAAGTTTACGGCTTCGGTGGGTCACAAGAAACGTTAAGAAATGGAACCCGCTGTACGATTGGAAACGTTGGTTCAAGTTGTGGCTAGCCGAAAGTTATGTTTTGTGGCTTTGGTTTGCTTCGGATGACAGCACGGTTCCAGGTCACTTCGATTTCCTGATCACTCGAGTTGTATTTTTTGATAAATGCGATTCGCTGTTTTTGTGATTTTGGGATCGGTTTTCTTGTGTCGGGTTCATCAAACCGGTTCTCGGTTTGATCTGCGATCGATTTTTCTCTCTTGAATTCCAAAGGCTTCCCACTCAATCGATGATAGTCATTTGCTACCGACTGCCGTACAAGGATTTCGTCGCATGGCGGATGCGCATCAATCAGGCTCCGTTTTGTCAGCCAGTCAATTTTTCCGATTGCTGAGTCCGTTGAAATTCCATCGTTTTCAAATTCCCGAGCACCATCAATCATTTTCCGCCATTCCAGTAACGTTTGTAGATGATTGGTTTTTCGAAGATCGGTTAGTTCACCCACGAAATCGCTTGCTGAATTCCAGTAAGCCATCTGTAGATCAAGGGCGGATAACTTGCCGAGATTGGTTGCGTGCTTTTTTACGAGGTACCAGTCCGAGTTCACTTCATCGATCGTACGGACGGGATTGTTCAAGACGGGAAGGGATTGAGTATGACCCGCTTGGATCATTTCCAAAACTAAGCAAGTAATCGCAACCTTGAGACAGCTGGTTTGATTGTGCTTGTTGGCGTCTGAGAGAGCGATCTGCATTCTCTGTCGCGTATCAAGCAGTTTTTCCAGGGAGACGTGACCATAAAAGGCTTCTTGGCAAAAAGCTTTTACCCAGTGGCTGTAGAGGAAGACTGGTGACAAGCCGGTAGAAATTCCGGCGCTGGCAGCGGAGGTAGTGAATCTAGCTGACCGACTTAGGTAGAACCGTCCGTCGTTGCCGAGGTCGCCAACACCAAACAAGGTTAAGCGAGATACCAAGAAAGCCGTTAGGTACCGACGCTGCTTTCTAAAGGCGAGGTGCTTGCCGGTCAGTTGGATCAACCAGACCGTCGGCGTGTGAGTTAACCGGACGATCAGCAAAACGAAACGCCGAATCCGTGGTGGATTTCGTTGAAAAGTATCTGCTGCGTGGTTGCGATCAACGGATTCATGGTTCTGTCCAAAGATCCAACCGTACACTGACAAGAATATTACGCACGCGGCGGTAATGAATCTGGCCAACAGACTGTAGACCCAGATAAAACGAATCATGAGTCGATACAAGATGAGCGTGGTGCCACTGGCAACTTCGGTTTGGTAGTTTTCGTGGCAGCCATTTTTAAATGGCAACAGATCCCGCCCGCCTTGGAAGGGATGAAGCTTTGCGGTTGTGTTGTTCGAAAGTCGTCTAACCGTCGCTTCAACGTGTCCTAGCGATTCTTTGAGCTGCAGAATTTCACTAATCTCTGCCGTGGATGTCTTTAGAAATCCAGTCCACATCTGGTCATCATCGACATCAAAATGAATCGCGGTGCCATCATCGAGGAAGTATTGCTGGGACTCGGACGACTTCCTCATCGAACACTGGTGGATCGGTAATTGTTTAATTACGGTGTCGATCGGGATTTTGACAGATCGTGTCCGGGCGTCTGGTTTTTCAGTCGCATGCTCTCTCTGGTCGATCGATTGAGGGGTTTCCTTCGTCTCCGCTTCCCCAATGTCGATGAACTGATACCACGTTTCGATACCGAAGAGACGATCGGTAACTTGACTCGCTGCATGGACAGTTGGCTTGGGTGTCACAGGATTCACGCATCGGTTTGAAAGCCAAGGTCATTGGCATTGGCTTACGTCACGGTTAGAGCATCTGGATTTTTAATCCAAGCCTAAGAAGTTCTAGGACAGCCTCTGCTGCTTCGTGTCCCTTATTTCCAACGGTTCCACCACTACGATTGATCGCCTGTTCAAGTGTATTACAGGTAAGCAGGCCGAAAGCGATTGGGATACCTGATCTTACTCCCATCTCCATCAATGCGAGGCTTACGGCGCGATTGATGTGTTCGTCATGTGTCGTTTCTCCTTTGATCACGCAGCCGAGCGTGATCACGGCGATGAATTTTTGTGTGTTAATGATTTGTTGTGTGACGGTTGAAAGTTCCCACGCCCCTGGAACGCGAATCACCTCAACTTGTTCTTTGCTAAACCCAGCATCTGTGAGCGTTTCGATGGATCCTTTGACGAGCGCATTGCATATCCCAGCGTTGTACCGGCTTGCTACGATCGCGACCTTTCCGCTCGGCAATTGACCATCGATTCCGTTGATTTCAGTCGACATCTTTGATTCCTAGGAGAAATTCGGCATTGTTCTGGGTCTTGGCAAGTTGAGCAATCAACTGCTTCATCGCATCGGTCGGAGATTGCTCCGCGAGTGACTGCCGCAGCCGAGATGTTTTTTGATACTCCTGCGGTTGAAGCAATATTTCTTCTCGCCTTGTTCCGCTTCGGCTGATATCGATTGCCGGCCAGACTCGTTGGTCAACCAAACTACGATCGAGGACGATTTCAAGATTTCCAGTTCCCTTGAATTCTTCAAAGATCACCTCATCCAGGCGACTACCGGTGTCAATGAGTGCGGTGGCAATCATGGTTAAGGAACCGCCTTCTTCAACTTTTCTAGCCGAACCAAAAATCGATTTGGGTTTCTGCATCGCACCGGCATCAAGTCCGCCGCTCAGGAGTTTTCCTGTGCTCTCGCCATCACTGTTGTGCGCTCGAGCAAGACGAGTGATGGAGTCAAGGAAAATCACAACGTCTGCGCCTGACTCCACCAACCTTTTCGCTTTTTCAATCACCATTTGCGCCACTTGTATGTGGCGTTGTGCTGGTTCATCAAAGGTGCTGCTGATCACCTCGCATCGGTCACCGACAACCTGCCTTTCCATATCGGTGACTTCTTCAGGACGTTCATCAATCAGCAGGACAAAGACATAAGCCTGCGGGTAGTTCGCCAGCACGGACTGTGCCATTTGCTGCATGAGGACCGTTTTGCCCGCTCGGGGCGGACTAACGATTAACCCGCGTTGTCCAAATCCAATCGGCGTTAGAAGATCAACGACCCGTGTGCTCAGTTCTGACTTCTCCCGTTCCATGATGATTCGTTGGCTGGGATGAAGCGGAGTGAGTTCTTCGAACGGAACCACTCGCTTTTGATAGTTGGGATCTTGGCGATTGATTGCTTCAATTCGAAGCAAGGCGAAGTAGCGTTCGTTGACTTTGGGCGGACGGATTTGACCCGCAACATGACTACCTGTTTGCAGGCCAAACCTTCGGATTTGACTCGGAGAGACATAGATGTCATCAGGACAAGATAAATAGTGATATTGCGGGCTGCGCAGGAAGCCAAATCCGTCTGGAAGGATCTCAAGTGTTCCCTCGCCATACATCAGACCATTTGCTGCCATCCGGTTTTTTAGGATCCGGAAGACAAGATCTTGTTTGGACAGTCCGGCAAATTCCTCAAGGCCATCGGCATCAGCTATCCGCAGCAGTGACTCGTGCGTCGATCGCTGCAACTCCGCAATGTTGAGTGACGTAGTGTGTGCACTAGGCTCTCGTTGTGATGGATCTGCTTGGCGGGTTTTTTGATTTTCACGTACGATTTCTTCCGGCAAAGAAAGCGGATCTTTTTCAGCATCCAGTTCTCGAATTCGTTGATCGACTTCTTGATTGGGATGTCTGGCTGGCTGTTTGTGTTCGTGATGAGGGCGGTTCCCTCGGGAATCGCGTCGGTGCGAAGATCCCGAGTTGTCCCGCGGATGGGGACTTTGCGAGTTCATGTTAGAAAAGATAGGTATGAAGTGAAAAGAAAAGTGAGGAGGGGGGGAGGAGCAGAAGAAGTAGCGGATGGAGGAAATTAACGGTGGTCGGAGTGCGTTAAGTTGCGTTGCTCTGCTCGAAGCAATGTTTTGACGACTTACTCGAAACCTTTCTGGAAAGGCTCGACCAGCGATTAACGACGATCGTACTCAGTTGTTTCATGTCTCCGTTGTTTGTAATGCAAACATTGCTCAGGCGTTTTTTTGCATCGAGCGGTAATTGATTCGATTCTCTTTTTCTGAGGTCGGCAGCAGTCCAGTTGCGATTTTTTGCCCACTCTTGTCGCATTTCTGCTGGCGCGTCAATGCACCAGATTTCATCGCAAACCAAATCCCAATGAGACTCAAACATCAGAGGGACTTCTAAAGCAGTGAATTGGCGTCCAGATCGATGCGCATCGGTAATGGCTTGCGTAATGCGCCGTCTTGTTTCCGGGTGAACTAACGACTCCAGATACTTTAACGCTTGACGCTTCTCTTCGTCATCCCCAAAGACTGCACCGGCTAATTTTTCACGGTCGATCTTGCCGTAAGGGTCCTCAAAATCTGATCCAAAATACTCTAGAAGTTTGATGCGAATTTGAGGTTCTTCCAAAACAGATTTCGCAATCTCATCCGCGTGGATCCATGTTGCACCAAGTTCCCCTAATATCTTCGCAACGGTTGATTTCCCGCCAGCAGGCGATCCGACAATGCCAATGATGATCATTGAGGAACTCAGCGAAGGAAGGGACGGATTGACTGCACGTTTGGAAGGATCGAGTGGATGAATTCTTTGGACGCTATCGGTGATTATCTCTTGAGAATTGTGATGACGCGAAGCGGTTGATAGTGATTAGCTAATTTGGCATCCAACGTTAATCGTAGCGACTTTTCTTGCTGCGGTTTCCGGGACATCGATTTTCATTCAGGAGAACAAAAACACTGAACCGAGGATTAGCGTACCTGTCGATCCTCGGGAGCGTACAGGAAAGCGTTGCAGTTGGGGCATCGAATAAGCAGCGACATTCGGAGTCGATCAATCAACTGGGTCGTCAGGATTTGATAACATCCGCCGCACGACTCCTCGTCGACCGGAGCTAACGCATCTTCGCCGCGTGCTTCGGTGATTCTTCGGTAGTCATCCATCGCCCCCGCAGGAATATCTTTTTCTGTCTCGGTGAGGTTGGCTTTAACCCGTCCCAGTTCCGCTTCTAGATCAGCTTGTCGACCTTCAATTTCAACGACGCGTTCAGCTTGCTCTCCCTCAAGGCGTTCAAGTTCTGCGACAGCATTCGTGACCGCTTGAGATAGTTCGTCGATGTACTCGAGGCCTTCGAGAATTTCATCGCTGAGCACTTCGTTGGCTTGCTTGTCAGCAGCAATCTGTTCTTTAAGGAGGCTGAACTCTCGATTGCTGGCAGCAGTCTTCAGCTTGGCTTCTAAATCCCTGATTTTGTCTTCCCGAGACTGAAGTTGCAGTTGCTTGGCATCGCATGCAATCACCGCTTTTTTATGTGCCTCTTGCGCGGTGGCTCTCGTGTTAATGCCCTCCCGGATAAGGTTTTCACCTGCTTGGATTTGGCGCGGGCATCTCGCAATTTGGCCGCTGATATCTGAAACCTGTCGATGAATTCGGTGAAGCTTTTGAAGCAAGCTGGGGCGAATTTCAATCCTGTTGACCGGTGGCATATCGAGTGTCTTTTTGCGAGGAATGGAGGGATCGGATTCACAGGCGAGCTCTGCCGTCTGCTTTTCTCTGTTTCCGTCTTGGCGTCAAATTGATCCGCCTTGCAGATTAACCTTTCTTTTCAGTTCGCAGAAGCCGCCTGCGTATGGTTGTGTACCGTTTCATTCAAACAGATTTCAAAGTGAGTCCACCCAAGTCCATCATAGCGGGCCTAGTGCTCAGCCGGGTGTGACGCTTGGTTTTCATGGACGCAGTCTGGAGTTGGTGCCATGTTGGCACGACTTCAACCTCGATCGTTGCAAAAAAACTCCCGAGGCCAAAACATTGGCTTCGGGAGTTTCGCTGGGCTGTTTCGAGCTCAGTCGATGCGACAGTCGCGGTGATCACTCAGGCAGCAGGTTTGCGAGTTTGGCTATTGCGCGTCGCCATTAGCCAAAATATCCTTACCAATCCGCCATGATCATATGACTCGCTCTACGGCAACTGAACGCCGGAACATCGTTTGTCCCGACGTTATTGTGAGTCCCCATCATCCATTCATCGCTTAAGCAGCAGTCTTAAGAAAGGATGCAAGGCGATCGGCTCGCGAAGGGCTTTGCAGTTTAGCGACAGCCTTTGCTTCGATCTGGCGAACTCGCTCTCGAGTTACCTTAAAGATTCGTCCACACTCCTCGAGTGTGTAGCTGTAGCCGTCGACAAGGCCATATCGCAATCGGATAATTTCTCGTTCTCGATAAGTTAGCGTTTTCAACAGTTCATCGATCTTACTTTTCAGAATGCTGCCAGCTGCGTTGCGAACAGGATTATGACTGTCACCATCCTCGATGAATTCACCAAAGCTACTGTCTTCACCTTCTCCGACGGGTCGGTCAAGACTCACAGGGTGTCGACCGATATCCATCACGCGTCGCACTTCATCGAGCGGTACTTCGGTTGCTTCCGAAATTTCTTCGTAGGTTGGTTCGCGTTTGAGTTGTTGAGTCAAACGCTTCTGAGCTTGGCGCAGTTTGCTGAGCACATCGATCATGTGAACAGGAATCCGAATCGTGCGAGCTTGGTCTGCGATCGCACGGGTGATCGCTTGACGGATCCACCAAGTCGCATAGGTGCTGAATTTAAAACCACGACGATACTCATACTTGTCGACGGCTCGCATCAGTCCTGTGTTGCCCTCTTGAATGAGATCCAAAAATGACATGCCGCGATTGCGGTATTTCTTTGCAATCGAAACCACTAGGCGAAGGTTTCCACTGCTGAGTTGACGCTTGGTCGATTCATACTCTTCAAAATGACGACGTGCTTTGGTCATTCGATTGTGAAGGCTAGTGGGACTTTCCTGAGTGACAAGCATCAATTCACGTTGCTCTTGTCTTAGATCGGCTGCCTCATCGCGGCTCAGCAGATCATCTCCTAGCGTATTGAGGCGATCTCGGATGAAATTCATCCGCTGGGAGATCTCTTCGAGTTGGCGAAGAAGTGGGGTCACGCGACGGCTGCGTAGGCTAAGTTCTTCGACCAAGTGAAGACACTTCAGTCGGTTTCGAATAAAGCGTTTTCGCACTTCCACCTTTAATCGAGCTGAGGTGCTTTTTCTGACGAGTTGTTCAAAGTCGCTTTTGTTCTGTCGAATCAGTTGATCAAGAGTGCGCAGGTTGTGGGGCATCCTCGCGCTGATCTGTTCTTTGGTGAGGCGTTCGGTGAGCGATACCTTGATGGTTCGGTCAAACGGCAGGTCCCCTCGATGCACTCGGTGAAGAGTGGAGACGGTTGAGCGGAGAGCATAGTCGTTTTCCAGCAATGCACGACGAAATTGCTTACGAGTGATCTCAATTTTTTTTGCGAGTGCAATTTCTTCTTCGCGGGACAACAGTGGGATTTCAGCCATCTGGCTGAGGTACATTCGCACGGGGTCTTCGCTCGGGCGTGGGGAGTCTACAGCTGCGAGAGGAAGTGATTCCAGCTCTTCGTTGTCCTCCATCTCCGGAGCTGCCTCGCGCATCTCTGCCACATGGGGCTCGGGCGCCCGTTGAGGCTTTGATTTTTTGCCGGTCGCGTCGACTAACGCAATGTTATGTCGTTCAAGAGCGAGTAATAGCAGGTTGAGTTTCTCTGGGTTGACGTCTTCGTCTGGCAGGTAGCTGTTGACTTCTTCGTAAGTCAAAAAGCCTTCTTGGCGGCCGCGAGCGAGTAGGGAGTTAAGTTCTTGATCCATCAATTGCATAATTCAAAACCTCATGTTTTGCCAAGCCATCGTGGCTTGCGGGGGATGGTAATTGGGTCGTGTAAAATCCGTTTCGTGCGAAAGGTGGTGCGGGTTGCCTCCTGGGAACGCTTGAAAAAGGATTGATAAGTTAGGGGGAGGACACGAAGCAAATGATCAACTTCATCGTGATGTGATAACTTGCCTCTCAGAACAATGTTTTGCTTTGTTACTTGTCGGTTGGGGGTTGGATTCCATGTTTACTTCGTGCTTCTGCAATCATTGCCTCGAGGATCGCAACTTCTTCATCCTCGGGAAGTAGCTCCGAGGCGAGTTGTTCGATCTTTTTTGTTTGTTCGTGCGAGAATGCGAGTTCCCGAAAACGATTGATTACCGCGTTGTATCGCTGCTGAATGGTTTGAGGTAACGCGGTGCTGCGATTCTGGATCCGTTCCTGTAGTGTTACTAACTGGTTCTTGAGTTGTTCGTTCTCAACCAGCAGTAACAAAGAATCGATATCAAGCGGGTGGCCGTCGAATTCTAAATCTTGATAAGCGGAAAGCAGCATTTTCGCGGTGTTGGTTTCAAACCACTCTGGGTCAATCACCTCGACCGCTGTCATTGCCAGTTCGGGGCTCTCGATCAGTGTTTCAAAAAGATCTCGTTCCAGGCTTGCCAGCGATCGAAGTCGCTCC
>Ga0181559_10003311_pt1 | contig 15844 bp, 8 predicted proteins | sample 011ome_21_FD_133752 | JGI IMG/M metagenome (GOLD analysis project Ga0181559, IMG submission 133752) | Coastal salt marsh microbial communities from the Groves Creek Marsh, Skidaway Island, Georgia - 011508AT metaG (megahit assembly) | ecosystem: Environmental > Aquatic > Marine > Intertidal zone...
CGGCGGCGGCGCCTTCTTCCCGGTGGGGTTCGCGGGGTGGAACCCGCCGCCCGGCCGCGCGGCGGCGCGCCGCGACTTCTTCGACCGGCCGCCGGCGCGCGCCGCCGCCGCCGCCGGCGGCGCGTCGTACGCGCGCACGCGCGCGAGCACCGCCTCGGCGCCCGCGGGGTCGCGCGCGCGCGCGTACGCCTTGATGAGCGACCCGAACGCGCGGTCGTCCGGCGCGACGCCCTTGGCCTCCATCTTCTGCAGGACCTTCTCCGCCAGGACCACGTCGCCCTGGCCGGCCCAGTGGTCCATCAGGCTGGTGTACGAAGCGACGTCGGGGGCGATACCCAGGCTCTCCATGTCCCAGGTCCCGCTCCCCTCAAGCTCGCGGAACACGTCCTGCGCCGCGCCCACGTTCCCGAGCGCGAGGTACCCGCGGAGCAGCATGTTGAAGATGTCGATGGAGGGGCACACCTTGTCCCACTGCATCTGCGACAGCAGGCGCCGCGCCTCGCCCATCTCGCCACCCCGCACGTAGTGGTCGATGATCATCCCGTACGACGCCGCGACCGGGCGGGAGATGCGCCCCTTGCGATCCGCCACGCGCTCCATGTCGTACTTCTCCAGGTTCCAGCGGCGGAGCACCGCCTCCGCGTCTCGCGGGTCGTCCACCGCCAGCCGCCCGGCGATGAACGCGTGGTAAATCTTTTCGTACTCGCGAAGCACCGCGTCTTCGTCCCGTGCCTCTCGGCTCTCGACGCTCTCGACGCTCTTGATGATGGACTCGATCTCGTCCGTCGCGCCGAGGCGCGCGAACGCCGCCACCAAGGGCGGGAACGTCGCCGCCACGGGGTCCACTCCGCGCGCGCGCATCTCGTCTACCAGCCGCATAGCCTCGCGCGGCGCCGGATCCGGCCCCACGCACCACGCGTGCACGGCGACGTTGTACGCCTTGACGTCGGGCGCCTCACCCGCCTCGCGCATGCGCGTGAGCACGTCCTCGCAGTCCTCGGGGGCGCCCATCTCGCCCAGCGCGGCGGCGAGCGCGGTGTACGTCTTGACGGTGGGCCTGTGGCCCGCCTCCAGCAGGGTCTCGAACTCGTCCCACACCGCGTCGGGGTCCCCGCGGTCACCGCCGCGGCGCCCGAGCGCCTTCTTGCGCAGCGAAGAGAGCTTCTGCGTGGCGACGTGAACGGGCCAGCACGACGAGCCCTTGGCGCACTTCTTGCACCCGAACGCCGCCATCCCCTCGGACGCGCCGGTCACGTCCACCGGGCGCGATGCCGAAGGGCTGGCGTCGTCCGATCGCGGTGCCGACGACGCGCCCAGCGACGTGTCCGCGCGCGCCGCGCCCGCGGCCTCATCCTCGAGGCGCGACAACGCGGACGCCTCCGCCCACTCCTCGTCCACCGAGGTGGTCACGCTCTCGCCGGCGGACGCTCCGGCGGGACCGCCACCGCGGCCTCGCGACGACATGCCTCAATCCGTCGCGCCACACCAAGTGGCGGGCTTGTGGTTTGTGTGACGTGCCTTCACACGAGATCGATCCTGCAAGATTTTTTTCCAGCCCGCGATCCGGGCGGTTCGAACCCCCGGACCTTGGGTCACGATTGTGGGCCTAAGTCGCAAGGCTGTAACCTGGAAGAGCACGTGTGAAGTCGTTGTTTGCGCGACCGAAATGCGCCGGCGCGACCAGAGGGCCGCGCGCCTCTCCTCGCGCCCCCGAGGCTCGGTTCGGGGTCCGGGATGGCCTCCGAGGACGTCGCGTTCGTGCGGCGCGCGCTCGACTCGTGGCTCGCGTCGACTTCGGGCGAGGCCGAGTCGGTCGAGTCGCCCGACGAGGACGGCACCTCGGTCGCGTTCCAGCCCACCGAGGCGCAGGCGCGCGCGGCGGCGCACCTCGGCAACCGCCTGGAGCTGGCGCGCATCACCGCGGGAGGGACGGAGGAACGCATCGTCGAGCTTCGAGATCGACTGGAACGCGCGACTCGCTCGCTGCGGCGCGCGGAGACGGACCTCGAGACGGCGCGTCGGAGGCTTCGTTTCGCCCGACACGGGGGCCGATCGTCGTTGGCGGAGCTCCCGATGGGCGAGGACGCCGGCGCGTTCGGGAGCGTGTACGACGCGCGGGGGGACGCGCTGGCGCGCGCGATCCGCGACGCGAGTCGTGACCCCGCGCGCTACGAAATCGCGGTCGCGGGCCTGGAACGACGCAAGACGCTCGTCGTGGACAGACGCCTCGCGGATGGGCGAGGCGGTGGCGCGGATGGCGGGTGACGAATCGACAGAGCTCCTACGTAGCTCGACAGAGCTCCTACGTATTAATACTGTGATAGACATCAGTGAACCGACGAACCACCACGCGACTACGCGACTACGCGACTCGCGAACTCGATCGCGAGCTAGATCCCCCGCACGGCGGGATTGAACTTCTTCAGCGCGATGTCGTCGACGCCGCCGCCGCCGGCGTTCTTTTCGGCGTCGGGCCTCGTTTCGAGCAGATCGCCGCCGCCAGACGCGGCGGCGGCGATCTGCTCGTGCAGCGCCAGCCGCACGATGGGCAGGAGCTCGCCGCCCTCCTCCAGCGCCAGCGCCAGCCGGTGGTTGTCCACGTGGTGCGTGACGGTGGTCACCGAGCCCCCCGTGCGCGCGTCCTCGAAAGCCGTCAGGTCGTCGCTCCCCAGCCCGCGGAGCACCGCGGCGGCCTGGTCCACGTCGTGCGCCCACGACCCGGTGTGCACGACCACCTTCGACCCCTCGTGGACGGCGCGCCTCACGGCGGCGATCATCGCGCCTTCGTACCGGCGCATCCATGGCGCGGAGCGCCCCGGGCGGATGCTTGCCGACACCAGGTCGACCTGCGGGCAGAACGCCAGAGAAACGTCCGCGAGGTCGGCGAACAGCAACGCCGCGGACGCGCCCATGGAGTCCCCGAGGTGCACCACTCTTCCGTACCCGCGCGAGATCTCCTCGATCGCGCCGCGCCACCGTCGCTCCGCCGTCTCGCCGGCGTCGCCGTCGCCGAACCCGGACCCGCCGTACCACGAGCGAGCGGTGTCCGCGACGTACAGCACGTCGAAACCGACGCGCGCGGCGGCCACGGCGGCGGCCGCGCCCGCGCCCGCGCCGCCCACGTTATTGGCGCCGCGCGCGCGCACGTCGTCGCGCAGCTTCTTGAGCAAGCCGCCCCAATTGGGCACGCCCGGCGCGCTCCCGAACGCCACGATGAGCACACGACGCGCGTTTGAATCGTCCGAATCGTCCGTCGTTCGCTCCATCTGCTCCACCTCTCTCGGTGCGACCCATTTCTCGAGCTTGAAGTAGCCCCGGGGCGTGTCCTGCGCGCCGCCCGCCAGCCACGAGCTCACGACGCCGACCCGCGCGACGCGCGCGAACGGCGCGACTTTGGTCGCGTCCATCCCGGCGCGCGCCAGCTGGTCGGCGTCCAGGCCCAGGAGCGCGGGGGGGCTCTTGCGCTTCCCACCCCCCCCCTCCGCGGCGAACGACATGTACGCTTTTAGGTCGTTTCCGTCGCCGCCGAGACGTACGCCGTCCAGCGCGCACCCCTCCGCCCAGATCTGTTTCAGCGAGACGTTGGCGGCGAGCGACCGCGGGAGCGTCCGCAGGCGCGGGTTGGCGTAGACCCACAGCTGCGTGAGCATCATCGCGTCCCCGAGCCTCTCCGGTAACGACTCCAACGCGTTCTCGGCGACGTTCAGGCGCTTCAGCCGGCGCGCGTCGCAGAAGGAGTCCGGTATCGATCGCAGGGTGTTGCCCTGCACGCTGACGTCCTCCAGCGAACGACACCGCGCGCCCATCGCGTCGGGAAGCGCCTCGAGCGCGTTGCCGTGCAGGTCCAACGCGCGGAGCGAGACGCACCCGACGACCGTCTCGGGAACGGCGCTCAGTCTGTTCCCGGGCACGGACAGTTCCTCCAGCGCGTCCAGGTCACCGAGCCCGTCGGGCAACACTCGAAGCCGGTTCCCGGCGAGCATCAAGTGTCTCAGCCACGCGCACTTCCCGATGGTCGTAGGCAAAGAACCGAGCACGTTTCCGTGCGCCCAGAGCCCCTCCAGCTTGACGCAGTTCCCGATGGACTCGGGGAGACGTCGTAACCTGTTCCCGGCAACGCCCAGCCGCTCGAGGTTTTTCAAACTGCCGAGTCCCTCGGGAAGGGACGTGAGCTTGTTGTTGCTCAGCTGCAGGTCCGCGAGGTCGGTCAACGTCCACACCTCCGAGGGGACCTCGCGCAGTCCCACGCCCGTGAGGTCGAGTCGGCCGCCCGGGCCCTTGGCTTTGTGAATGCGCTCTATGACCTCTTGGGGGGTGATGCTCAGGCCCTGCAAGCAGGGATCGTCCAAACGCGTCGTGGTACACCCGCCGTCCACGAACTTGCGCTGGTCGTCGTCCCAGAGCATGATCGGGTCGCCTCCCGCGTCCGCGCTCGCGGCGACTCGGCGGGCCACCACGGGGGAAGTGCCGTTCCGCCGCCCGATGTGCCGCCGCGACGCCGGCGCGCGCGACGCGGCGCGCGTCACGGAGACGCTCGACGCGTGGGACGACGCCATAGTAAACGCCGAAGCGAGGTCTCGCGCCGTCGGCCCGCGCCGTGCGCGGAAGACTGCCTGCCGCCGCCTCGGCGCACTCGCCACTTCGCGCTTTCAGAGGAAAAAATTATCCGCTGCGCGGCGACTTTCGGGAAGTGCCTTTTGGTTATCCTTCGCCGTCCACGCGGACGCGCTTTTGCCCCGCCACTCTGACTGCTCCGCGTACGAAACGCCGAGCAGCTGACTTGGCACCGGCGCTTCCTTTCATTTTCCATCCGGCGCTCTCCCGGCAAATTTTTCTCTCCGTCAAAGCGCGTGCAGGCACCGATGATTTTCGTGTCCCCCCGGCCAGAGCTGGGCGCACTCGCTCGTCGACGCACGCGCAGCCTGCGCGGCGCGATCGCCGAGCGGCTCGTGGCGCCCGCGCCTGTCGCCATGGGTGGGGGCGGCGCGCCGGGCGCGAAGCCGCCCGGCGTGGTGGGCCTCGTCAATCGCCGCACGGGCGAACGACCGGGAGACTCGCCCGACCACACCACCCCCGAGACTTCCGGCGATGGGAGCGTGAGCCAGGGCCTGCCCGGGTCGCTGGCGTACAAGAACCAAGAGGCGGACAGCGCGTCCTCTCTGGGGAGCCTGATCAACGAGGTGGCTGAATTCGTCGAGCCCGAGCGCGTGCCCGAGAAGATCCCGCACAAGGCGACCGGTGCGTGCCACACGCGACGCTTCGAGCCGTCGTCCGATATTTTCCCCTTCGCGAGTTGGCCACCGCGGCGCGAACGGGGTTCGCGACCCGCGCGCGCGGGGATGAGCCGCAGGAATCGCGCGCGCGCGCGCGTCCGCCACCTCGACACGTCCCCCCCGACGTCCCGACTCCGCGGCTGACCGAACGTCCCCGACCCCTCCCGTTCCCGCGCGATCGACGCTCGACGCTCTCGTCGACTTTCACTTAAAAAACCAACACACGACAGGTTTCTTGTTTTGGGCGTTCACGATGGTGCTGTGGCATCGGATCATGGGCCGCCTGTTCATCCCTTTCGGCGCGTACTTCGCCGGGCTCGTTTCCCCCGCGTTCAACCCGATCGCGAAAGGAGACAGGCACCATCAGCACGCCGCGCAAGTGGGCATCGTGGTGATGATCTACGCGTTTCTCCTGTCGTGCGTCTTGGTGTACCCCAACTACTTTTTGTTTTTCGCGCCTCCGTACGCGCGCGCCGCGTTCGCGGCGTACCTCGGCTGGGTCGCGCTCGTGGACACCAAGGCGCCCAGCAACGGCTCGCGGTTCCTGCCGTGGACGCGGCGTTTGCCGTTCTGGAACACGCTCGCGGACTACTTCCCCGTGCGCCTGCACAAGACGACCGACTTGGACCCGAGCGGGAACTACCTCTTCGGGTACCACCCGCACGGCATCGTCGGCGTCGGCGCGCTCATCACGTTCGCCACGAGCGCCACGGGCTTCGACCAGGCGTTCCCGGGCTTAGACTTGCGGCTGTTGACGCTGGCGATCAACTTTTACTTCCCGTTCACGCGTGAAGTGCTGATGGCGCTCGGCATAAACTCCGTCACCAAAGAGAGCGTCGTCACCAACTTGACGCGCGCGCCGGGCGCCAGCGTCGCCATCGTCGTGGGCGGCGCCGCCGAGGCGCTGGACGCGCGCCCGGGGTGGGCGACGCTGACGCTCGCGCGGCGCAAGGGCTTCGTGAAGATGGCGCTGAAGACGGGCGCGTCGCTCGTGCCCGTGTTCGCGTTCGGGGAGAACGACATCTTCGACCAGGTGGACAACCCCGACGGCGGCGCGCTGCGGCGCTTCCAAAACTGGTGCAAGCAGCTCATCGGCGTGACGCCGCCGCTGATGTACGGCCGAAACTTGTCGCGCGGCTTTTTCCGGCGCGCGACGGGCGCGAAGACGGGGGTGCTGCCCAAGCGGGAGAGCATAGAGGTGGTGGTGGGCGCGCCCATCGCGTGTCCCAAGGTGAGCGACCCGACGAGCGCGCAGATCGACGAGTACCACGCGCGCTACGTCGCCGCGCTGCGGGACCTGTACGAGACGCACCGGCGGCTGTTCCACAAGCTCAAGAGGCAAGGGAGCCACGACGACCTCGTCAAGCGCATGCGCCAGATGAAGAGCTTGCGGCTGAACTGAGTTTGGGGGAATGGACACGGGGTGGTCGGTTTCGTCATTGACGGGCGCGCCCCGGGATTCGCGGGGGGCGAACGCGCGGGACGACGAACGAGAAGAGAAGAGAGGAGTAGAGAGGAGAGAAGGCGCGCGCGGAGAAATACGACCCTCCTCGCAAAATTTATCGCGCGTCGAGAAACTTGAAGTCGCGTCGTCGTCCCGTCGTCTCCTCTGAAGGTCGTTCTGTTCTCTATTACTTTCGCGCGACAGACGACCGTCTCCTCTCTTCTCTCTCTCTCTCTCTCTCTCTCTCTCTACCTGCTCGTCACGTCATCGAAACACATCATCCGACGATGATCACACCCCGCGGCCGTTGTACTTAAGCAGCACGCCGTCGTTCCCGAGGATGAACCCGTTGTCGTTGGAGTTGAACTTGACGGTGTACAGGTTGGCGGCGACGCCGTCGGCGCCGCGGTCGCGCTTCCACGACCGCCCCGAGTCGTTCGAGTAGAACACGCTCCCCGAGCCGCCCACGATCCAGAACTCCTTGCCGTTGGGCTTCGCGCCGAGGTCGAGCAAGCCGAAGCCGCGCGAGCCGATCTTGCCCTCCGCGAAGTCGTCGTCGTTGTCGGGCAGATCGTTGGTGGTGGAGAAGAAGATGCCGCCGCCGCGGGTGAGCTCCCACACGCCGCCGTCCGGGCGCCACCCCATGCTCTGCACGCGGCGCGCGGATGACCTGTTGTGCGGCTGCCAGTACGCCTGGCCGGGCGCCCAGGTCATGTAGAAGTTCCCTCGGGAGGACAGGCCGATGTACTCGCCGTCGTCGTTGCGCGAGATGGTGGAGAACGTGCCGGTGTAGTACGAAGCGCCGGTGATGCCGGAGGACACCGTGCGGTTGAGCGTCGCCGAGATGGTCTCCTCGACGGCGGCTTTCCAGTTGCGCGCGGCGTCCGTGGTGAGGTAGATGGCGCCCTCGTCCGTGACCATCTCGGCCTGGCCGTTGCTGTTGGTGGCGGTGATGAGCACGGGCGCGCCGGGCAGCCGGGGGCTCAGCCCGACGCGTTCCCAGTTGGCGCCGCCGTCGGTGGTGTGCAGCAAGATGGCGGGCTTGCCGACGATCCACCCCTCCTGGCCCTTGAAGGACACGGAGTTGAACCTGTAGTTGACGTCCTCGTCCAGCGCGTTGGAGACGGACTTGAAGTCCCAGGTCTTGCCGCCGTCGAAGGTCTCCAGGATGGTCTGCCTGGTACCGAGCAAGAACCCGTGCTTGTCGTCCACGAACGCGATGTCCAGCAGGATCACGCCGGGCTCCAGGGGCAGGTCCACGATGTCCCAATACTTGGACACCTCCTCCGCCTTCGCGGGGCCGGCGGGCATCGCCGCGATCACGGGCGCGGAGAGCGCGGCGAGCGCGCCCTTGGCGAGGTCGCGGCGGCCGAAGCCGGGCGCGGCGTCGTCCGCGGAGGCGCGGACGAGCGGCGCGGCGCGCTTGGCGTCGCCCGCGCGCGCGGACGCATTCGAGGGAACGCGAGCGCCCTGGAAGGCGGCCCTGCGGGAGGAACCGGCGCGCGCCGCGACGGAGGCGGGGGCGACGAGCGAGGCCGAGGCGGCGTTGGTGAGCGCGGCCATCGTGTTACGCGAACGTAAGGGGGTAGCGGTGCGAGCGTGCGCGCGCGTCGAATACTGCAGAAGCGGCCGGAAGCGCCCGCGGAAGACCCGATCGTCACGTCTGGATAGACTCGAGTCCCTTTCGCCCAGTCGATGCCGCGTGCGTTTCACATTTTGTCAGACTACGCTCACATACGGGCGTTTTTCCGATCGCGCGTGGGGCCACGTCATCTCGTGTTTCGCGCTTCAGGCGGGGAAATCGCATTCGCGAAAAAAAACGCCTCCTTTTCGTTTAGAGATTCCAAATTTAATGACTACGGTACGCGCGTTCTTCCGCGTCGCGAGTCGCGCCGCTTCGCCTCGCCGCCGTCCCCGCCGCGCCCGCCGCGACGCTCACGGCGGTTCCGGCGCTTCCGGTGCGTGAGGGCCCGGCGGGGGCTTCGCCTCGTCTGAGATGTCGGTCGGTTCCTGGACCAGCCCCTTCACCGTCATCGCGCGCGCGTCGAGCGCGTACTCGCCCGGCTTCGTCCCGTTCGAAGCGCTCGGCGGCGCGAGCGCGAGCCGGCCGCCCCCGACGTCGGCGACCGTCCCGTTCGTGCGCGTCGCGTTCACGCCCACGCGCAGAGACGCGTGGTCGTAGTCGGCGGGCGGATCGGCGATCGCCGCGAGCGAATGAGAAGCGTCGGCGTCCACTCGCCGGACCGCATCCGGCGCTTCGTCGGGATCGTCCGGAAGCCTCGGCGCGTCCGAAAGCGACGCCGCGTCGTCTGCGGGATCCTCCGGCGCCGTCGCGTTCGGCGTCGTCGTCGCATTCCTCGGCGGTGCCGTCGGTGTCGTCGGCGCGTCCGCGGTCTCCACGATATCTTCGTCCACGAAATCACCCTGAGACGTCTCCGCCGCGCCGTTCGTCGCGTTCGTTCGCGTAGACGCCTTTTTCTTCCGCGCGCCCGCGCGCCGCGGCGTCGCCGCGGGCGTCGCCGCCGCCTCCGGCTCGGCGTCACCTCGTGTGACCCCCGCGTCCGGCGACCCTTCGCCCGGGTCGGTCGGAAGCGCCGAACTCGCGTTCATCACCGGCGAACTCGAGTCGCGATCCGAGTCACTCGCCGAGTCACTCGTCGCGAGTGACTCCGCGACGAGCAAGCCCTGGACGCTCGTCGTCGCCTCCGCCTCGCCGAACGAAAAATTTCCTTCGCGGTTCTTCGCCGGCGAGCGACTCGTTCTCGCCGCGGCGCGTAGTTCCCGCAGCTCATCCTCCATGGCGTGCTTTTCCGCACGTTCCCGGTCCTCCTTCTCGTGCCGCGCGCGCCGCTCCTCGTCCTCCTTCGCGTGCCTCGCCCTGCGCTCCGCGTCCGTCTCCGCCGCCTCGTGGCGCGCCTCCCGCGACGTCGCCTCCGCCGCGTCCGCCGCCGAAGCCTCGGCGGCGTCGGCGGCGTCGCGCGCGGCGTCGCTCCGCGGCGGCGGCGGCGGCGGTGGTGAACGAGTGACGTCGCGAGGTCCCACCGCCGCGAGCGCGTCCGCGAGGTCCCGGGCGATCTGATCCTGCCTCCCGGAGGTGTCCCGAACAAACCCGACGGCGGTGGATTGCCACGCGTCGCTCTCCGCGGCGTTCGCCGAGGCGTTCGCGGACGTCTCCGGAAACGGAGGCGTCGCGAACGGGTCCGCCGCGTCTCCTCCGCGTCTCCGCTGCGTCTCCGCTTCGGAAACGTCTCCGGAAACGTTCGCTTCCGTCTGCGCTTCTCCGCCACCCTTCTCCGCCACCACGGACCCGGCCCCCGACCCCGCGGCGAGCAGCGCGTCGCGCCTGCCCTCGGCCGCCGCGTCCCCCGCCGGGTCGGCTTCGCGCCCGGCGCGAGCGAGGTCCGCCGCGAGCGCGCGCGCCGCGGGAGACGGCGACGGGGTCGCCTCCAGCGTGGTGTCGACTCGCGCGCCGCGGGGACCCGCGGTTGTCGCCCTGTCGGGGAAGTAGGACCTCGAGAAGTCCACGGCCACGACCGCGGTGACCACCAGCACGACCAGCACGACCGCGTTCAAGCCCGTGCACCAGTCCCGGAAAAACGAGCTCGTCGGCGCGTCCTCCGCGTCCGCCCCCCGACGAGGCGTGATGAACTTCCCGCCGACGCCGACGTCGTCCACCTCGTTCATCAGGCTCTCGAAGCTCGCCATCTCGTCAGGACTGAACAACACCTTCGCGTAGCTCTTGTCCCCAGCCTTGGGCGTGCGCGTGTGCTCGCCGCCCATGCGCTTCGCGATCGAGCGGTTGCGGGACATGCTCGCCTCGCCGGCGCGTCCGAAGCGAATCGAGCGCCGGAGCAGTGCCTACTCCACCGCGATCGCGTTTTCCCGCGGCGTCCACCCCGCGGCCTCTCCCGACCGACGACCGGGACGCGCGAACCCTCGCGTCGAGGCGCCTCCCGCGCGTCACGCGCGACCCGCACCTCCGCTGACGCGCGAGCAGGCACCTCGCGTGCCGACGACTGCGTGTGCGGCGCGTCGGTTACAGAGTCGTAGTACGCAGAAGGAGCCGCGGGCCCACTTTCGGAGTGTTGCGGCAGCGCCGAAACATGACGAGAAAACGCCGGGAGGCTTCTTACCACTGCGGGGGAACCAGACGGAGAGGCGTTTTCTTCCCGGCGAGGGCGGCATCCGAGGTGGCACGCCGCGACCGCGGCCACGATGGCGTCGGGTCCCGCGCCCCGGCCTCCGCTGGCGCAGTCACCCACGGAGGACGCCGCGATGCGCCCCCCGCGTCCCTCGGACCTGGGCACGACGTCCTGGAGCAAGGCGCTGGATCTGTACCTCGCGAGCTACGACGCCTCCGGCCACGCCGAGTTTTCGGGCGGCGTCTCGGCGCGCGTCGCGCCGGCCGCGCCTGTCTCGGGAGCCCTCCCGGTGTCCGAGCCCCGGGCGTTCCGCGCGCCGCTCGCCCTGGTGGACGACAATCGCGGGGACCGGGAGATACGCCGACGTCTGAACGAGCGGCTCACGCGGGGCACGCGCGTTTCCGAGAGACGCGGTCGGCGCGACGCGGCCGCGCATCCGCGCGCGCGCGCGCTGGGTTGGTCCCGCGATTCGGCGACGCGCCTCGACGACGCGCGCCTCGACGTTTCGGAGACTCGCGCGGACGCTCGGACCGCAGACGCGCGCGGTGACGCCGGCGACCGCGGCGACCGCGGCGAGTCTCCGAAACGTCGCGGCTCGTGGCGTTCCGACGCCGTCTCGGCGTCGCGACGAGACGCCGCGGCGCGCGGCGCGCGCGGCGCGCGTCGCCCGCCGCCGCCGCCGCGCCGGTCGCGGTCCGCCTCCTCCGGGAGATGGTCGCCGGGACGCGCGTCCGCCTCGTCGCCGTCAGCCTCCAGCGCCTCCTCCTCGAGTACAGCCTCGTCGCGAGAGGAAGAGGAGGAGGAAGAGGAGGTGTTCGCCGCGTCTACGCGAGAAAAAGCAAAGGCGCGCGAGATCTCCGCGGAAAACCCGCCGGTTTCGCCCGAGGCGCGCGCGGCGGCGCGCGTGGACGCGCTCCTCGCGGGCCTGGGTGTCGTGGTGTTCAGTCCCGACGCTGACCGAAGGCACGCGCGAGCCGCGGCAGAGCCTCCGCGGCGGATCGCCCCCGCCCCCGGGTCCGCCCCGCGCGCGGCATCGTCCGCGCGCGGGCGCCGCGCTCTCGCCCGAGACTCAGAAATCGGTGACTCCATCACCACAGGTTTTAACAAGCGCGGGGCGTCTTCGGGGACTTCGGGGACTTCGCCCTCTTCCTCCGACTCGGACGTCGGCGGCTCCGACGCCGAGTCCAGCTCGGGATATGGGTCCGGCGCGGGGTCCACGCGGTCGCGATCCAGCGCGCGCGAGGCTCCGAAACACAAAAAACCCGAGCGCGACCGAAACGCGGGCGACGACCGAAACGCGCTCGGTTCGCGCGAACGCGCCGCGAGCGGAACCGGCGGCGGTACGGAACTCGGGGCGAATGAACCCGGATCGAACCCCGGCGGGGCGTTTTTCGGAAGCGCCGCGTCTTTCGGAAGCGCCGCAGAGCAGGCGGCGTTCGAAACTCGCGCATCGGTGCGGCGTGCCGCAGAAGACCTCGAGGACGTCTCCTCGGCCACCTCGGGCTCCATCTCGGACGGCGGCTCCGAGGGGTCCCCCGCCGCCGTCGGCGCGCGGCGCGCCCGCGGCGACTTCCTCGCCGAGCAGGTGCGCCTGTCGCTGGCGGCGCTGGAGCAGATACGGGAAACGCACTCGCTTCCGGCGTCCCCGCCGGAGAGCCCGGGCGCGGCGGAGCGCGCGGCGGCGCGCGCGGCGAGGCGAGCGCGAAGGGCGTCCGGCGAACTCGACGCCCTCGACGCCCTCGACGCCGGCGCGGCGGCGGCGACGCTTTTTCTCGACGCCCTCGAGCCGGCGGCGGCGCCGCCGCCGGCGTCGCCTTCGGGGCTCACCGGGGCGGCGCGCGTGCGCGTGATGTACCCCGAGCTCTTCGCGTGATGCAGGGTGGACGTGCCGGTCATTCGTGCTCGTTTTAGCGTGGGTGTTTCCGGAAGACACTGGGACGCGGGGTATCGGCGCCGCCCGCGAGGCGGGCGTGTTGTTAACCCCGAGCTCGCGCTTCCAACCGTCGTCGTTTTCCTGCGGAGACATTAAAATTTTCGTCATCACTGAGCATTTAGTCTGCGGACTTCGAGAGCCACATTTCTGCCCATGAAGATTCTCTGTGCCACTTTGCGACGTGGCGAAACGGTCTTCAAGTTTTTCACCTACTGCACCCGAAGCGCGCGCGCGCGCGCAGAACCGAGCGCACTCGCCGCAAGCCCGTCGGGGTGCGCGCGCTCGCGCCGCGTCTCGCACGCCGAGGTCCACGAGCCTCGCGTCTTCGCTTCACGAGCCACGCGGCGTGCGATCGCGGTCGTCGGCTCCGGATACCGGACCCATCGGCGGTTCGATCCCCCATCGGCGAGAATTGAAGAAACCGCGCGTTCACGACGCGAGGGTGGTTCGCGTCCGACGCGATGTGCCCCCCCTCGGACATTCGGTCGCCCGTGACGCGCGCGGCCGCGAAGGTGGCGCAGGTATCCACGGAGGATGCCTCGCGACTCGGGCCGGCGCACTCAAAGCTCGAGCCGCATCTGTTGGCGCGCACGTTCACCACGCGGTGGGTGCGCGTCGGGGATGTGGAATACGACGTGACCAACTTCAAACATCCCGGCGGCAGCGTCATCTTCTACATGCTCGCCAACACCGGCGCGGACGCCACGGAGGCGTTCACGGAGTTCCACATGCGCTCGAAGAAGGCCTGGAAGATGCTGAAGGCGCTGCCTCAGAGGCCCGCGGCGACGCCGAGGACCGCTGACCCGGATTTCGCGATGTTGGCTGATTTCGCGAAGTGGCGCGGCGAACTGGAGCGCGAGGGGTTCTTTAAACCGTCGCGGCTCCACCTGGCGTACCGGCTTCTCGAGCTGGCGCTGACGTTCGCGCTCGGCACGTACTTGATGTCCGCGGGCCACCCGGTCTTGGCCTCCGCGGTCTACGGGTGCTTCTTCGGCGCGCGGTGCGGCTGGGTGCAGCACGAGGGCGGACACAACTCCCTCGCCGGGAACGTCTGGTGGGACAAGCGCATCCAGGCGGCGACGTGCGGGTTCGGGCTGAGCACATCGGGGGACATGTGGAACCAGATGCACAACAAGCACCACGCGACGCCGCAGAAGGTGCGGCACGACATGGACCTGGACACCACCCCCGCGGTGGCGTTTTTCAAAACCGCCGTCGAGGATAACCGCCCGCGCGGATTCAACCGCCTCTGGGCGCGCGCGCAGGCGTGGACGTTCGTGCCGGTGACGAGCGGCGTGCTGGTGCAGGCCTTCTGGATCTACGTGCTGCACCCGCGCCAGGTTGTACGCAAGCGGAACTGGGAGGAGGCGTCCTGGATGGTGGCGTCGCACGTCGTCAGGACGGCGGTCATCAAGCTCGCCTCCGGGTACTCGTGGCTGACGGCGTACGGGTGGTTCGCCGTCGGCAACTGGTTCGCGTACGCGTACCTCTTCGCGCACTTCTCGACTTCGCACACGCACACGGAGGTGGTGCCGTCGGACAAGCACATCTCCTGGGTGCACTACGCCGTGGACCACACCGTGGACATCGACCCGAGCAAGCCCGTGGTGAACTGGCTGATGGGGTACCTGAACTGCCAGGTGATCCACCACCTGTTTCCGGACATGCCGCAGTTCCGGCAGCCCGAGGTTTCGCGGCGGTTCAAGGCGTTCGCCAAGAAGTGGAAGCTCAACTACAAGGTGCTGACGTACTACGGCGCGTGGCGAGCCACGTTTAGCAACCTGGACGACGTCGGGCAGCACTACTACGTCAACGGCCGGGCGCGCGCGCAGTAGACGCGGAGCCCCCCGGGATCTACTTAAAGTACTTAAAGTATTACGTTCGACAGGACCCGCCGACGAAACACGAAACCAAACTCTCTCCGCGTCGCGCTCCCCGCTCCCCGCTTCCCTCTCGTCACGCCACCGGGCTCGCGCGCGAGTCCGGTTCCGCGTCGCCCTCCTCCGAGCTCGCGTCGGTCCACTCGCCGCGTCGGTTCGCGAGCGCCAGCCTGGCGTCCGCGGCGGCGCGCGCGCGCACCATCGACGCCTGCGGGTTCGCGCCGTCGCGCACGCTCGACATCTCGGCGCCGCCCGCGCCGCGCGTCGCGTCCTCGCGCAGCAACCCGCGGTCCACCAGCCTCCGCGCGAGGTCGTTTTCGCGGAAGTACTCGACGCGCGCCTCAAACGCGTCCAGCTCGCGCATCTGCCTCTGCGTCTCGGACGCCGCCTCGCGCCGCAACAGCGTGCCGCGCTTCGTGTGCGCGTGCGCCGCGCGCCCGGCGACGATCTCCGCCTCGCGGTGCGACCGCGCGAAGTCCTCGAAGTACGCCGCGTACGAGGCGGGGGATCCCCCCGGCGCGGCGGTGGGATCCCCTCCCCCCAGTCGCCGCGCCGCCGCGCGCAGCGCCTCCGCCTCGTCGGCGAACGCGCGTCGCTCGTCCGTGACGGTCTGCGCGCGGCGCGCCTCCGCGTACGCCTCCGCGGACAGAGGCACGAACGCGCACGGGCCCACGACGCGCGGCCGGTCCACCTTCTGCCGCGCGCCGCGCGTCAGCGCCTCGGCGGGCTCGAGCGCGTCCTCCACGGCTTCGTACTTGGCTTCGTACTCGCGCGGTTGGGTCGTTTTCGTTTTCGTCGTTTTCACGCGCCCCGGGTCCTCCTCCCACGCGTACGCTCGGTTCTTGGCCTGTTCGTTCGCCTCGCGGCGCGACGAGAACGCGTCCTTGATCTCGGCGGCGGCGGCGGCGCGCCGCGAAGACGCGGCGCGCGCGGCGGCGTCGATGGCGGCGACGCGGCGGCGCTCGGCGTGAAAAAGCGCGGCTTCGTGCTCGAGCGCGCGCCTGCGCTCGAGGGGCGTGCGCGCCTCCTCCAGGGTCCGGCGCTGGACCATGTCCCGGCGGTCGGAGGGCCGCGACCGGCGCGACGCGCGCTTGAACTCGTGCGGGTGCGTGTCGTGCCACGGCTCGGGGGCGCGCAGCCTGGCTTTGGTGCCGGCGTACACCGTCATGGAG
>Ga0181559_10003316_pt1 | contig 15831 bp, 16 predicted proteins | sample 011ome_21_FD_133752 | JGI IMG/M metagenome (GOLD analysis project Ga0181559, IMG submission 133752) | Coastal salt marsh microbial communities from the Groves Creek Marsh, Skidaway Island, Georgia - 011508AT metaG (megahit assembly) | ecosystem: Environmental > Aquatic > Marine > Intertidal...
AACGACGAAATATTGGAACTCGTGAAATCCCGTATTGTCCAACTGATCAAGCCGTTTGTAAAAGATCCATTGGACTTTGTCACTATGGCACAAGAAAGTAATATCTTGATCAATTCGAATTTCAATTGTGGATACTTTCTAAATCGGGATACACTACATTCTATATTGCGTAGTTCAAAATACGGAATAGAAACCGCATACGACCCATGTAGTTATCCGGGAGTGAAATGTAAGTTCTATTATGACAATAGAATTGGTTCAGATCATACACAACAGACTGGACAAATATTACAAGAAGACCGCGGAATGAAGATGAGTGAAATCGGTGGCAATAAAAATTATACTGAGGTGTCATTTATGGTTTTCAGAACGGGTAGTTGTTTGATCGTGGGTAATTGTTCGGAAAAAATATTGCATATCGTATTTAACTTCATAAAGAATGTATTAAAAAATGAATATTCTGCAATTTGTGTCCCCTCAAATGAAGAGACAGTGAAGATAAAAAAACCGAAGATCCGAAAGCGAACTGTATGGTTTACGACAGAATGATACTATCAAACTGAATACAGCCAATTCACTAATTCAGTCATATTGCCTGATAAATATTTTTCTTTAAGAATATCACGACTAACACTAAATTTGCTTAATAGTTGCTCGTTTTTTTCTTGTTCTGTAACGGAACCACTCCTCACCCGTCGCATTTTTTCGGTTTTGCATATCATACTCGTTAATAATTCTATATACTCCTTAATATTCGGTTCGAAATTGCACTGTATATTATCCAGGTATACCACTGCAAAATCCAATTTATCAATCGCATACAAATATCGCAACATGAATTCATCACATATGCGCTTTCTATCTTGAAATGTATAGCTTGCATTATTCCAATAAAACAATACATTGATTATTTTTGATATTCTCAGGTACATGTTACGCCATTCCTTATCATTAATATTGATGGGTTCGTCCATCAGTGTTAGAATATTACTCATTGTATTCGTAGGATCGTTGTTATCACCGTCATGTATATCAAAGATGGTTTTCTTATAGACAAATAACACAGCATCCGTATTGTTTAAACTATGAGTTAAGTTTGATTTGTGGACCTGTTCTATGTATTCTAAAAAATAATAACAAGCCTGTTGTGTATAATATTTTGCCTGTTCTATATTTTTCTTCCTAAGCAAGACGTACTCAAATACCCGATGTATTGAGTTCACTCCGATGGATAATATAATGGGTAGTTGATCAGACGTTTTGATCAATTCAGAACCGTCTATTTTTATAAATAGTTCCTTAATAGCATAACAGTATTGTTCAGCAATGCATTGTTTTAAAGTTTTTGGTACCATTGATGTCATATTTACTAAACTATACACTATATTCCGATTTATTCGGAACCTGCGTATTTTCTAGATTAGATAACCCGGGTGTTTAGAAGTAATCAAATAATTATGTTTTTCGTTATAATGATTTAAAGTAATCTCTCAAATATACACTATACATTGTTGATAATGGAGAACACGAATGATAATCAGACACCAAATGCAAATGGATACAGATTGCCCGAGAACAATACGCTGCAACATGCAGCAAAACTATCTATCGTAGAGGATAAACCCATTATGATGGATTATTGGACGAATTCCTTGGACAAGTCAGTTATTATTGGTGTCAAGGATAACCAAGAGAAGCTCATTGTTAAGAGTGAAGAGGAGTATACCAGTCCAGTATCTAAAATTTACAAGGTTAGCAAAGAGTATATTATTATTACTGAGAACTCTATTTACATTGTAGATGTAGAAATTCCTACCAAACGTATCAGTTCGTAATTGTTACAATTTGTGTTGCAATCTTATTTACAACACAAATTTCCAATCTGAGAGTGAGTGAACTATTACAGAATATCCTGCATTGCATTTCGTTGTTCGTCAGTTAGGTTCTCGGGAAATGCCACATCTAATTCGAGGATGAGAGATCCTTTGTTGCCTTCACGTGCCATCCCCATGGTTTTAAATACATTTTTATGTCCAGGTTTGATTACTGTGGGATTATCTAGGTTATTCAGACGTAAGTTTTTACCATTTAAGTGTGCGAAATCGATCTGAAATCCACACAGTGCCTCTTTTAATGTAATCGTCGTTTTGTATATTAAATCGAGACCAATACGTTTAAATATAGTATCATTACGTACGTGTATACATACTTTAATATCACCTTTATGTTCGGGTGTTGCATTGCCTTTTCCAGAGAGTAGCAATATTTCGTTGTTGTCTATTCCCTCGGGGACATTTACATATAATGTTTCAATTTCTATTTCCTTTGCATTGTTATTCAATGTCCAGCGCTCAATCTCAACCGGCACCACACAACCAGAATAGCTTTGTTCAAGAGTAATATCAATCGTTTTTACTATTGGTTCGGGTTTTTTTACAGGGGGAGGTTGAGGACGTCCTCTGTTCATTTCATGAGGAACTCCGCCATGAAATATTCGGATATTCGGACCACCTGGTCCTCCCATACTATGCATTCCTTGCATATTACCCAGTCCACCATTGAACATCATATTAAAGATGCCATTAATATCCGGCGGGAACCCTTGATTGCCCGACATATTAAACGGCATGCCATTCCCTTGCTCCTGACCACCCATATCATAGACTTGTCGTTTTGCATTGTCACTCAGAGTTTCATAAGCTTCGTTGATCTCTTGAAACTTGTTTTTCGCACCCTCGTCCGAATTTCGATCCGGATGGTATTTTAAAGACATAGTACGATACGCCTTTTTTATTTCGGTATCGGAAGCCTTCTTGTCTATACCCAAAACATCGTAAAATGATTGCTTCACCATAGTAATAATATTAGTATTAAGACAGTTTTATATAATAATTACAAAACAATATATAACTATTTCTACGAATATATTCAAATATTTCGCACATTGCCAATGAATACTTCATTCCAAGACACATTCATTACCAAATACAAACCATATTTTATTGATGATTTTACTATGGATGACAATATACTGAAAACCATTAAGATATTAATACAGTCTGATAATTTAAATACATTGTTTATTGGAAATCCTAGTTCAGGTAAAACCACGTTGTTGTGTGCAATTGTACGAGAATATTATGGGTTAGACCGGAATTCTCCTTTCCCAGATAACAATATAATGTTCGTCAACAATTTGAAAGAACAAGGCATTCAGTATTTCCGTACAGAAATGAAGACATTTTGTCAATCTCGAAGCGCAATCTACGGTAAAAAGAAGTTAGTTATTGTGGATGATATTGATAATATTAATGAACAAAGTCAACAGGTGTTTCGGAATTATATTGATAAATACAAAAAAAACGTCAATTTCATATCCGTTTGTACCAACATCCAGAAGGTAATCGAAAGTATCCAGTCACGATTACATATAGTAAAAATGTCAAGTACTACGAACGAGCAAATTAAACAAATCATGTTACGCATTATCAATGAAGAAAAAATTGTTATTACTGATGAGGCAATTGACCATATTCTAACCATGTCACAATTATCTCTGCGCATTATGATCAATTATATTGAAAAAATCTTCATTTATGGCGAACCAGTGGACTTGGAAACATGTAAGGCAATATGTTCCAATATATCTTTTCGTAAATTCGAGCTCTACCTTGAAAAGTTAAAAAAAAACGATCTAAGAGGCGCAGTTGCGATCTTGTACGATATTCATGATTATGGATATTCTGTAATTGATATATTGGACTTCTTCTTTACATTTATAAAACAAACCGACGTTATTGACGAGAACCGTAAATACAAATTAATACCATTTATATGTAAATATATAACCGTTTTTCATGACGTACATGAAGACGCCATTGAACTAGCCCTTTTTACAAACAATATTATTCCTCTTATTGGCGATAAATAATTGTAATTGTAATTACAATGGAAGGGATATAGATAGATATGTACACCTTCCAATAATGCCAGAGATTTCTACTGAGTTTATTGATATAACAAACCTAGATAGTGTAGTAACATCTGTTATACATAAATTTACCGAACGAGCCACTTTCGGTAAAGAAAAATATGGTACGGATCTTGATCGTAAAGATCTATCCACCGTGCAATGGATTGAACATGCACAGGATGAATTAATGGACGGCATACTGTACTTAGAAAAATTAAAACAACAAACTTCTACCGTTGCATCGAGGTAATGCTACGTTTAGCAATATAATAGTGTAATATTATATACACGCAAATTATTGGTATATGTCATCTCAAATATTTAAGCAACCGATTCCGAAGGAATGTCTATACGAATTGTTAGAAAAGATTTGTTTAAAAACAAACAAATACTATGTGGTTGACATGAACGCTTTCCGTAAGATGCAGTTCAATACATTATATGAAGAGTTCTGTGCCGATTTGTTGCCATATTACCACTTAGGAAAACAATACTATGTGACCAGAGAAATGACATATAATTCATTTACTACTATCATACGACAAATATGTAAATACAATGCTCTCATGTTTTCATCAAAAATAAAGTACAATCACTCGAAATATAATATTAACTATCATATTTATTATTAGTGTCGGTATAACAAAAAATCTATAATCATACTATATATTCGTTAGTATAATTATGTTATTTAGTTCGAAAAATACTACCACATACATTTTAACCATTGGCGTCGTGTTAGTTGCTAGTTATTTTGCAGATAGTTTTAAACAAACGTTCGAGACAAATGATGAATATGAATTAATACGTAAATATCTATTGAACGATTCGCCACTATATGGTTACAATCGCCCAAAATTATGGATACATTCGAAGTACGAGATCAATTCACGCAAATGGAAGGATTTTTACTCTCGCAATACAACCGACTTGAACCAACCATATATTCATTTGACGATTAAGACCATACTAGACCACTGCGCCGAAGATTTCAATGTGTGTCTCATTGACGATCAGTCATTTAGCAAGTTAATACCCACGTGGGATATTGATATTTCATCACTGGCTGAACCCATGAAATCGTCTATCCGAGAACTAGGCATGTTACAACTAATCTATTATTATGGTGGAATGACAGTCCCTAACTCATTCATATGTAAGAAGAATTTAAAGGGTCTCTACGACGCCGGTATTGCCAATGGAAACCCATTTGTTTGTGAAAACATAAACCGCGCAGAGAACATTCTGTCTTCCTCACAGAAAAAACTGTTTGCACCCGACACATTCTTTGTTGGAGCCAAAAAGAACGACGAAACAATATTATCCTTTGTCGAACATTCCAAGAAAAATAATAAAAGCTCCCATTTTACCAGTGAATTCAATTTTCTCGGTAACAATTCTAAGTGGTGTACATCGGCAATTAATGACAATAAAATGAACTTATTGGGCGGGGAGCTTATCGGCATTAAAACAGAAGACAACAAGCAGATATTACTAGAAGATTTAATGGAAGAAGCCTATATCAAATTCCATCCAAATGGGTACGGTATCTATATCCCAGCAGAGGAAATTCTTAGACGCCCTAAATTTCAATGGTTTGCTGTCATGCCATCGGAAGAAGTGTTAAAAACAAACGCAATTCTTTCGAAACATTTACTTGACGCCATTTCTGATGGTGTGGATGAGTATAAACAAACATCTGAACTACGTAGTGTAGTCGCGATATAAATAGTATTCGCAAAGAATACATATAAAGTTATGTATATTAGTCAAAGTATACATAACTACCATGAGTTTGAACGAATTGATCTTGCTACCCGAAGGAGGGGAGATAGACATTCGGGATAATCAAACTACTGCTCGACAAACGGTGGACAGTTTATATGAAAAATATAGTGAAGATCCATATATGTTGTCGAAGCTTACTTCTTATATATGTACGCAATTACCAAATATATTTGAAAATATTAAATCAAATCATTATCACCGCACACTACGTATAGAAGAATTGAGTGCTGAACAAGATGCATTTATACAAACGTTCTTAACTAACAGCCAATACTTTGACGTTTCTGCTACTGATAAATATTTTCTCTATGACGGTATACAATACCAAGTGGTTAGTGAAGATGATATATTACACAATGTATTGTCCACAATTAGTACTGGACGTAATCTAATGTCCTGGAAACAAAGAACCAAAATCAGTATCATGAAACGTATTCGTGATAATAGTCTTGTTAACTCTATTCCCGAGTCAGAAACAATACAACGTGTATTAGATGTATTATTTCCGACTATATTTGCAACACGCAACGAGGCAAAGTATTTCCTTACTATCATTGGAGACAACATAAGGCGAAAAAATACTGGACTAATTCATTTTATATTACCCAGTTCTAAGAACTTCATGAGAGAACTGAATGCAGCTTCTCAATTTGTATTAAATTGTAGTTTAAATCAGACATTCAAGCATAAGTATTATGACCATACATATAGTGATTGTAGAATGGTTAACATCAACACAAATGTAAAATACGAACATAGTTGGACCCATATAATCAATCAACATGCACTTGATATTATATGTGTTGCATGCCATTATTCAAGTCGGTATGAATCTTCCGATAGTTATCTACTTAAATATGGAAACAATGACGATCTCAATAAGACCGTGTTTTATTTAAAAGACAAGGAACCAGTTGACCTAGTCAAGAGTTTTATATCGACGTATTTGGATATTCATACAAATTCCCTCGACATTGCTGCTACTACTAGTACTAGTATTATAGACACCCAATCTATTCGGGGAACACATATTACGTGGAACAATATGCAGTATTTATGGAAACACTATTTAGATAATTGTGGGTTACCGTCTGTTATGTTTTTACAGACATTTAAAACAATATTAACGGATAAATTGTCTCCTTATTACAATGCCGAACATGATTTGTTTATTGGCATATGCAGCAAGCACCTACCTGCCATCCAAACCTTCTTACAATTCTGGGACGAAACCATCATTCTAGATGATACTGAAACCGACTTTGAGATTGATGAAGTAGTATCGTTATTTAGAAAATGGTGTGATATCAGTCATAAACATGTTAACAATATCAATGACAAGCAAATACTGGACTTGATTGCTTTCTTCTTCCCGGACATAGAAATCGAACGCGACAAGTTTTTATCCGGCATTCGTTGTTCTCTATGGGACAAACAAATGGATATTCAAATTGCGTTGGACAACCTGAAAGACCTATTTCGTGAAAATAATGTAGCAGCGGGGAGGTCGGTGTCTCCGTCCATTAACCGGAACATAACGATCTATGACGCCTATCTATTTTATTGTAAATATTATTCCAACATACCAGATAAGATCGTTAGCAAGGCGTATTTTGAAAAATTCGTATTTGATAACTTGACCGACTACATTATCGACGACAAGTTCATTTCTGTTGATTGGTATATCCTATAAAATATAATGGCTGCATTATCAAGTATTATATTTTACCGCTTGGGTGTTTTCATAGTTATACGCTTCTTCTGATGGTTCCGATGCGCATTCCTTCTACTTTTTCGTGTGGTTTTCCTCTTTTTACCCCCACTAATATGAGACTTTTGTTTTTTTGAACTCGCCTCTTCCACACTATCTTCATTTGATCGGGCACCAAGTTCACTCGGCACTTCATTCAACCTGGTGTATATTAGATTAGCTAGGCAATAATCGACATCGTCTAGTGTGTATTCTAGTATATCTTCTATTTCTTCATCTACACCTGCTAATTGCGCCTTTGTATCGTTTACAATACTTGTAAAATCAAGCTTATCATAAAACGCGATTAGTCCTTTCAAATTCTCATATAATTCTTTTGTTTTCGAGTTATCTGGTCCGGGTTTCAATGTTTTTTGTAATCTGTTAATATTAGCAATTCCTTTTCTTGGATTACATAACCATTCTCTGGTATTATCTTGAATATATGTCCCAAGTGTAGGGTGCGTCTTATAATTACGACAATTAACGTCTTGTATCTTCGAATATATGCTATTTCTGATCTCCGTGTAGTTTTCAATATTTTTACTTAGAATTATATGCATAATACGATATACCTCTTTCTCGCGGTCAGACCATGGAAAGTATGCATTTGAATTTCCAAAGTTTGCACCAACAATTATTTTTTTCGCATTTAGTTTGTCGGTGTTATCTATACCATCAACGTTGTATCTCACATCACCCAATGCTTGAAATATCATGCTATAATCTCTTGATGCCAATAGATTAACATTATGACTAGTTGATTTCATGCTAGTTTGCAAAGAAACGGTTAGATAAGGTATCAGATCTCCGAGTGATTTTAATATTGAAGCATTCAACCAGTAATCTTTGGATACACTCGTAACAATCTCAGTAACCTTTGTAATAGATAATTGGGCAGCTTTCCGGGTCTCAGTCAACTTGCCACTCTTATTAAATATTGTAATATCGTATTCTTTCATTGTTTCGGAACTAATAGATACCATTGGTTTATTGTTCGGATTGTATACATTGATTTCTACTCGTTTGTTATAGTTTGGCTCTGCCACATTTGCCATTTTATCTAATTTAATATTACGATCGATATATTCCTTAAACCCGATAACAGACGGACCTGAACCTGCATCTAAGTGTAATAATGGATGCGTAACTTCGGTATTGTTCCTCAATTTTTGCGATGAAATCTGACTGTATTCGAAGTTTGCGGTATTACTTGCATCGGAGGTAATCGTTGTAATTCTTTTATTGTAGATCGATGGAAATAACCCCTGGCCTAATACCTTTTCGCCATATTGCAATACCGTTTTTCCATTCTTTTCAACTATCCTTGGTATTCCTTTTAAATTTAATAAATGTAAGCTCAATTCACTTGCAATCTCTTCTGTATAATTTCTATGCAACCCAGTATTATTCGTTAACATTGATCTTAATAATCGGTTTGACCCTATAATGCCATTCAATTCACTGTCGATATACGTTAATATTTGCATATCAAAATGTGATAGATCGTGCAATATTTCGGATTTTAGCATAATCAAATATCCCAGTTTGGTATATGTTAAATCAATCTTTAACTCACTGGTTGTATCATTAATATCCAAATGATATAAATATCGATCTTCTTTCTTTACCTTATTAAAATATTCTGATAATTCTGATTTTAATGTATCAATTGTGGTGTTCTTTTCTGTTACCATTTTCGTGTATGTTATACCATTATTAGTCAACATCCTATTTAATGCGTCAATTATTCGTATAACATATTCTTCATTAATTTTTCCATGCTTAGTTGCACGCGCATTGCTTATCATATCGTTATACGGAACAAGTAACTTTGCAATGCGCTTTTTTAACTTTGCAATATCTTCATCGATGAAGAACTTTTCAGAAAATTCATCAATATTGAAATCACTAACATCGCCAACTTTTAATGACATCGGTTTCATTTCTTCTTCTTCTTCATCACTGTCATTCGTTTTATACAATTTGATAATGCCCTTCCAATCTATTTTATTTACTTCATGTGCCAGAATATTTGGATTATCTACTGTATACAATTCTTCTAATATTGTTTCTAAATCTGGTGCATATTCAGCGACCGGTTGCTCCATTAGTTGTAATTATATCTATATCTTATCTTGATATAGTATTTCTAACAATTCTATTATGAATAAACTAATTCCATTACTCATAATATTTCTATGACTATTCAAGGTCTTTACTTCTTTGCCTTTCTGGTTGCGTTCTTCTTAACGTAACCGAACTTACCCTTCTTGGCGAAGTAACCTGCCTTCTCTAATCGCTTCTCCTTCTTGGCTGTCTTGTGCTTATCGGCAGAGACAATACGTCCCCACTTGTTCATCATTAAATCCTTACGGGTAAGACCACCAGTGGTCTTGTAAGCAGATCTGTTGTGAACTTGGGCACGGGAACCTCTTAACTCATTATATGTCTTTCCACGAATGTGGTATAAACCGTCTTCTGAACGAACTGGGCGCTTCATTATATATTTCCAAGAGAAATAAATAATGGGCTATTACTACTAAATATTCGATGTATTCAAGGTGACTACTTATGGTTGTTCGTTTTGTTCTTCTTGTTCTTCTTATTTGTGCGTCTGTGCGTTTTCCCTCTACCACTCTTATGTTTCAACGTTCGCCCCTTTCGCTTTGTTTTTATCTTACGAACTTTTGTCTTTCTTTTACGAGTTGTCTTTCTTTTACCCCCGTCAACTACCTCGTCATCACTATCATCGCCAAAATTTAATAACCTCGGTTTCATTTCTTCTTCTTCATCACTGTCATCGCCGAAATTGAGAGAAAATGGTGTAAACCCGCGATCTTCACTCAATTTCGATCGAACATTTGTTTTATGCTTTAATCTGGCTTCCTTTGCAGATTGAATGCGATCTTCTTCCAATCTACGCATTTTTTGTTTCTCGCGTATTGCATCGACTTCATCCTCCGTAATAGATATCTTCTCAACAAATTGTACACTATCTTTGTCACATATAATTATTTCACGATGAAACATGCCCCCTGCGTCGGTTTTTGTAAAATCCAATGCATATCCCGTATTATATGTTTTGCATAGATAATTCGTCATTGTCTTATCCGCATCATTATCCGAATTACGGATACCAGACACGTAGCCATAATTCTTCTCCAATATCTCGGGAATGATTTCCTTCACAGTCTTATCTTCCAATGGATTATTGTCATTACTAGCAACTTCGTATATTTTATCCATGGATTTATCGAGAGCAAGTATTTTTAATGGTTGTGTTGTAATAAATCGAAACGGCATTCCATATTCACGAGCGACTTCTTCCGTTTGACCGAAAAATACCGGCCCATTCATGTGAGAAAGAGGGTCGTTCTCGTCAAGGGGTATATCTCCTCTAAATAATGTGGTATTTTCAGGGACGATGTAATAGTTTATTCCATCTGGGTTTCCGGCCTCAATATCATAAAAACCGGTCGCATTTTTTGGCGCAAACCCCGACATGTATATACTTTTACGAGATTTTATGTGTTCGGGGTTCTCCATATACATGGTTTTGTTGTTCTAATATATTGTGAATATCTCATTGCCTTTGACATATGTGCTGTACCGTGGTATATATGACATTGTGTATTAGCTTCGGTCTCAATCGGTTTATTATTGGCATCATTATTGCATTGTTTATTCGCGCAGAATTTGATTATATCAAACATAGATCTTGGCATTTTTGTTATACTATTAGGAGATTTTTTCATCAGAAAATTGAAGTCATTTGAATACGCAGTGTTATTGATATATTATTCGTTTATTCATCATGAATTCCAATACAACCACTACCGACCTTGCTAAGCAATATCAGCGTAAGACTGATAAACAACATATTCTCGACAATCCTGATACCTACATCGGCTCTGTCGAGAATGTTGATGCTCAGTTATGGGTTTATGACAATGATACCAATCGCATTGTATTGCGGGACATCGAGTATGTGCCTGGACTATACAAGCTGTTTGATGAAGGTATTGTAAACTGTCGTGACCACGTTATTCGCATGATCCATGCAAACAATCTTCAAAAAAAATTCGTAACATTCATTGAAACAAAGGTTGAAAATGATGGTACCATCACCATGACTAACGATGGCAATGGCATTGATATCGCTAAACACCCTGAATATGATGTCTGGATCCCCGAAATGGTATTTGGACAGCTACGTACATCTACCAATTACGACAAGACCGAGAAACGTATTGTCGGAGGTAAGAATGGGTTTGGGTTCAAGCTAGTTCTTATTTGGTCTGTATATGGTCGGGTTGAAACCGTAGACCATGTACGTGGATTAAAGTATGTACAGGAATATCATAACAACTTGGATACCATCTCACCACCGGTTATTACAAAGGTACCCAAGACTACCAAGCCATATACCAAGGTTACATTCCGCCCCGATTATACTAGATTAGGTGTACAAGGATTGACACACGACATGTTGGCTCTTCTTAAAAAACGTGTATATGATATTTCAGCAGTGACTGACCATTCTATTAAAAAAATCAAGGTTATTTACAATGATATTCAGGTGCCTGTAAAGAATTTCCAGCAATACATCGATATGTACATTGGTTCAAAAACAGATGTCAAGCGTGTATACGAAACACATGACGAGCGATGGGAATATGCCGTGGCCATGTCGCCTACTCACGAATTCCACCAAGTCTCATTTGTCAATGGCATTTGTACGTTCAAGGGCGGCAAGCATGTCGATTATATTGCTGGTCAAATCATCAGAAAGTTGTGTGATTATATTGAAAAGAAAAAGAAGGTCAAGGTAAACCCATCCGCGGTCAAGGAGCAAATCATGTTGTTCTTGCGTTGTGATATTGAAAACCCATCGTTCGATAGTCAGACCAAGGATTTTATGAACACACCACTCGCCAAGTTTGGCTCCTCTTGCACAGTAACTGATGGATTTATCGACAAGGTAGCCAAGCTCGGTGTTATGGAGACGGCGTGTTCACTTACAGAGGCCAAGGACAATAAATTGGCCAAGAAAACCGACGGGTCCAAGACCAAGTCTGTGCGCGGCATTGCCAATTTGATTGATGCTAATCTCAGTGGAACGGTTCAATCCAAAGATTGTGTATTGATTTTATGCGAGGGACTTAGTGCATTATCTGGCATTGTATCTGGTCTATCCAGCGAAGATAGAAACACCATCGGCATTTACCCATTGAAGGGTAAGTTGTTGAATGTACGAGGGGAACAGATTAAAAAGATCGCCGAAAACAAGGAAATTAGTGAGATTAAAAAGATCCTTGGTTTGGAAACCGGCAAGGAATACAATACCATCGATGATGTTCATAAGAGCCTTCGTTATGGAAAAATTATGTATATGACCGATCAGGATTTGGATGGATCACACATCAAGGGACTGTGCATTAACCTGTTTCATAGCGAATGGGCATCACTTGTCAAAATACCTGGTTTCATCTCGTTCATGAATACACCTATTTTGAGAGCAAAGAAGGGTGCACAAGTTAAGTTGTTCTACAATGATGGAGAATACAACTCTTGGAAAAATACATTTGATAATGGTGTTCCGACTGGATGGACCATCAAGTATTTTAAGGGATTGGGTACGTCTACCTCTGCCGAGTTCAAAGAATACTTTGCCAATAAGAAGATTGTCGATTTTGTCTATTCCGGGCAAACTAGTGATGATACGATTGATAAGATCTTCAACAAGAAGCGCGCGGATGATAGAAAGACTTGGTTAGAACAATACGACAAGACGTCTTATCTCGACACCAGTCATCCATCGGTTCAGTATGAACAGTTTATCAATCAAGAGATGATCCATTTCAGTACCTACGATTGTGCTCGTTCTATCCCCAATATGGTGGATGGTCTAAAAATATCACTCCGTAAAATTCTATTCTCCGCATTCAAGCGTAAGTTGACCAGCGAAATTAAGGTTGCTCAGTTTTCAGGGTATGTATCTGAACATAGTGCTTATCACCATGGTGAAGCCAGTTTGAATGGCGCAATTGTCAACATGGCACAGAACTATGTCGGCTCTAACAATGTCAACTTACTTGAACCTAATGGGCAGTTTGGTACTAGATTACATGGCGGTGATGACAGTGCGTCAGAGAGATATATCTTCACTATGTTGAACTCACTTACTCGCTTCATCTTCCCAGATGCAGACGATGCGGTATTGTCTTATCTAGATGATGATGGAACACAAGTTGAACCTGAGTATTATGTTCCTATTATTCCTTTCGCACTAATGAATGGAATTTCTGGTATCGGCACAGGCTTCTCATGCAGCATTGCTCCATACAATCCTAAGACCGTTATCCAATACTTGAAAACAAAGCTCACTAAGAAAGACACCAGTTCCATTGAATTCGTCCCCTATTACGAAGGGTTTACAGGAACCGTCAATAAGATCGCTGAACAAAAGTTCCTTATCAAGGGAGTATATGAGAAGATTGCCGATGATAAGATCCGTATCACTGAGCTTCCTATTGGTTCATGGACTATGTCGTATACTTCGTTCTTAGAAACTCTTGTTGATGGTTCAGTCAATACTAAGACTGGAAAGAAGTCGCCACCACTCATCAAAGATTTCACATCGGTCTCTACCGAAGTTGCAGTGAACTTTGTGGTTGTATTCCCCAGAGGACGCCTCTCTGAATTAGAGAATACTGCCGACGACAACAATTGTAATGGTGTTGAGAAGCTCCTCAAATTATTCACAACGGTAAGTACTACGAATATGCATATGTTTAATTCTGAGTGTAAGCTACACAAGTATGCGAATGTAGAAGAAATTATCGATGACTTCTACCGTGTTCGTTTGGAATTATACAGAAAGCGCAAAGAGTTCTTGGTCGCTGATATGGAGAAGCGTCTCGTTCGTCTATCTAATCGTGCGAAATATATTCAAGAGACCTTGACAGGCAGTATCGATCTTCGGCGTAAGACCACTCAGGTTGTTACCGAGATGTTGACTGAGAAGGGGTATATTATGATTGATGGTGATTATAAGTACCTGGTCAAAATGCCGATGGACTCCGTTACCGAAGAGAATGTTGCCAATATCATGAAAGAAAAGGACAATACTGAGCACGAATTAGATGTACTCAAAAAGACTTCGCTGGAAAAGATGTGGACACACGAACTTGATTGTCTCGACAAGGAATATACTAAGTATAAGACCAAGCGTGAAAAAATCCAGGCAGGTTCAGTTACTTCAAGTAAAGTAGCCGCCACCGGGACAAAAAAAAAGGTCGTTAGACGCAAGGTATCTTCAAAGTAATTTAAGCATAGTTGCAATTCTGTAATTACAATATTTTTTTTGTGTTATTCTATCTTGATTTTATTCTATCTATTAATTATATAATCATGAATTTTTTAATGTCATCATATGGCCGCAGAAAAAGAGCACCTGCAACTGTTGATAATGCAGTATTACAAATAGCTGAAAAGAAGGCTGAGGAGGAAGCCGCTGCCGCCAAGAAGGCCGAGGAGGAAGCTGCTGCCAAGAAGAAGGCCGAGGAGGAAGCTGCTGCCAAGAAGAAGGCTGAGGAGGAAGCCGCTGCCAAGAAGAAGGCCGAGGAAGAAGCCGCTGCCAAGAAGAAGGCCGAGGAGGAAGCTGCTGCCAAGAAGAAGGCCGAGGAGGAAGCTGCTGCCAAGAAGAAGGCCGAGGAGGAAGCTGCTGCCAAGAAGGCTGAGGAGGAAGCCGCTGCCAAGAAGGCTGAGGAGGAAGCCGCTGCCAAGAAGAAGGCTGAGGAAGAAGCCGCTGCCAAGAAGAAGGCTGAGGAAGAAGCCGCTGCCAAGAAGAAGGCTGAGGAAGAAGCCGCTGCCAAGAAGAAGGCTGAGGAAGAAGCCGCTGCCAAGAAGAAGGCTGAGGAAGAGGCTGCTACCAACTAAGGTTGTAAATACACACATAGACCTGGTGTAAAGCGACCCACTTAAAAATTATCTCATTTTGCATATTTTACTATTCAAATATGCAAGATATCTATCTATTATATTTCAACTGCATTTGCATGCCTTTTTGCACCATTTTTTTTCATTGATATTGCATTTACAATCGCATTCGTTGTTGTAGACAATGTATTTAGTTCATAATTCAATACAGCGATTGTTTCAGTTTCACCAGAACCACGACTAAGGCTGCATATGATGAACAATACTATACATATTACGCAAACCCACATGCATATCGTTATTATGACATCTTCCATCTTCTTTTTGGATAATATACTTCTATATTGATTCAATTTTTTATGATGGTGCAGACATT
>Ga0181559_10003317_pt1 | contig 15831 bp, 13 predicted proteins | sample 011ome_21_FD_133752 | JGI IMG/M metagenome (GOLD analysis project Ga0181559, IMG submission 133752) | Coastal salt marsh microbial communities from the Groves Creek Marsh, Skidaway Island, Georgia - 011508AT metaG (megahit assembly) | ecosystem: Environmental > Aquatic > Marine > Intertidal...
CATGAGACAGCTGAAAATCACGAAACAGGTCACCAACAGGGAGACCGCATCATTGGACAAATACCTCCAGGAGATCGGTCGCGTTGACCTGATCACTGCAGAAGAGGAGGTAGAATTGGCCCGTCGTATCAAGCAGGGAGATCAAGTAGCCTTGGAAAAAATGACCAAGGCCAACCTGCGTTTCGTGGTATCCGTTTCCAAGCAATACCAAAACCAGGGACTGTCATTGCCAGACCTTATCAATGAAGGGAACCTGGGTCTCATCAAAGCTGCACAGCGTTTCGATGAAACCCGGGGATTCAAGTTCATCTCATACGCGGTCTGGTGGATCCGCCAAAGCATTCTTCAGGCCTTGGCTGAGCAGAGCAGGATCGTGCGTCTGCCTTTGAACAAGATTGGTTCCATCAACAAGATCAACAAGGCATTTGCGCGGTTGGAACAAGAGTTCGAGCGCCCTCCAACGCCTGCAGAACTTGCTGAAGTTCTGGACATGACCCTCGACGAGGTCAAGCAAAGCTTGAAGAACGCGGGGCGTCATGTATCCATGGACGCACCGCTCAAGGATGGTGACGATAGCTCCAGCACGATGTACGATGTGCTGCAGACCAATGACACTCCTTCTCCGGACACCGTTCTCATCACGGAGTCTCTTCGAAAGGAAATCGAGCGGTCCTTGCAAACGCTGACCAGCCGCGAAGCCGATGTGATTCGCCTCTACTTCGGCTTAGGTGGTGAGCATCCCTTGACCCTCGAGGAAATTGGGGAGCGTTTTGACCTCACCCGTGAGCGGGTGCGTCAAATCAAGGAAAAGGCCATCCGCAGGCTCAAGCATACCAGCCGAAGCCGTATTCTGAAGTCCTATTTGGGCTGAGCGGCCAAAGCATCCCATAAGAAACGGCAAGCCGCCGTGCGAAACGGGCCCCAACACTGGGCCCGTTTTTCATAAGTAGCCTTTGATGCATCCCGTTCCACATCCAAGAATCGCTCCATCGCCCTTCGGATCCCGAGGTCATCAGCTGCAAATACATCCCGCCGATGCAAGGCAAACATCAAATGCATTTGTACGGTCCATTGTCCAATTCCCTTGACCCGCGTCCACGATGCAACAATGGATGCATCATCCCAACCGCCTACATCATCAAACACCTTGGGATCTAGCAAGTAATGACGCGCCAAGTCGCATATGTACTCGTGCTTTCTGGCGCTTAAACCCAGGGACCGGTGCGTATCCTGTGAAGTTGCCACGCATTGTTGCGCATGAGGCGGACCACCGTGATGGTCAATAACCCTGTGCCAAATGGTGGCAGCAGCTTTGGTGCTCAATTGCTGTCCTACAATGGCCCTGCATAGGCTCTCAAAGGCCGGCCGCGGCGGCGGCAGGACGGGGTCAGGCAGATCCGATATCAGTGTATGCAATTCCACATCCGCTTCAGCGAAATGAGCCCTCGCTTCGAAGAATGTCCAATCTGCGCAAGAAGGGGAAGATTTTAACGTTGTGATTCCTGCGTCCATTCCAGCCAAGTTAGGTTGGGGCTACGGACATTAGTTTCGCACCATGAGTACTGTCCAAAGCGCCACCCAAGTTTCCGCATCGAAAAGCCAGATGTGGACCATCGGTGGGTGCATTGTGGCAGTGCTCCTGTTCTTTTCAGCCTTGACAGGCTGTCAAAGGGAGGCATTCTACAGGGGAGCGGACGCCCGGGTTACTTTCAGTCAGGATACGGTATGGTTTGACACCGTTTTCAGCACCATCGGAAGCGCGAGTCAGGCTTTTCGCATCATCAACGACAGTCCAGGTCGTGTTCTGTTAGAAGACATCTCCCTCGAAGATGGACTGGGAAGCGAGTTTCGCATCAATGTGGATGGCATCCCCGGACCCAGTGTGGGTGGATTGGCCCTTGAGAAGGGAGACTCCATTTATGTATTTGTCGAAGTGACCATTGACCCTGAAGATTATGATCTGCCTTTCATCGTCGAAGACAGAATCCGGGTCACAGTCAATGGCTTCAGCCAATACGCCCATCTCATGGCATGGGGTCAAGACGCTTTTTTCCACGGCGCACCAGGCGGACTCAACTCACTTTCTTGTGATGAAATCTGGACGGCACAACGGCCTCATGTGATCTACGGGGTCGTAGGGGTGCCACCAGCATGCTCCCTGACCATTGAGGCGGGTGCCCACGTTCACGTCCATTCAGGGGGTGGCATTTATGTAGACCGAGGAGAGATCCATGTGAATGGTGAGTTGGGGCAGCCCGTCACTTTTGAAGGGGATCGACTGGAACCCGAATACGCCGAAACCCCCGGTCAATGGGGAATACAGGTGGACACCTTGGTCCAAACGGAATTCGGTGTTGCCCAAGCCAGCATTCTCGGTGGTGGAATATGGCTCTATGGTTCCACAGGAAGCACATTCCGTCATGGTGTTTTCCGCAATGGCACCATTGGAATCCAGGTGGACACGACAGGAACGGAAGGGGCAGCCCTCATCATGGAGAATTGTGTGGTGCACAATATGAGCGCCATCGGGTTACTTGCCCAAGGCGCCCACATAGATGGGACCAACAATCTGTTCTACGACTGTGCCCAAGCTTGTGCCGCCTTCACGCTAGGCGGGCGCTATCGATTTACACACACCACGTTTGCCAATTATTGGTCCGAGGGGACAAGGGGTACACCGACCGTCCTCATCAACGACCACTATGAAGACCTCAATGGCAACCTTCAAATCCGTCCGTTGACCGAAACCCAATTCCTGAACTGCATCTTGTGGGGAAACAATGCGGAGCTGGATGAATTTGACGAATTGGTCGTCGACCTTGAGGGCAATGACAACGACCTGCTCATCCGTGGATGTGCCGTGGACCTCGATGCTGAAGGTCCCGGAGATTGGCTGGAGGAAAGCAGCATTGACGCCACGCCCCCGTTCGCCGATGTGTTCGGTAGAGACTTTCATCTGGTCAGCGGAAACAACCAGTGGAATGGGGTGGGCATCCCCGCAGGTTTGCCCTTCTTGGCCACAGACCTGGATGGCCTGCCGCGTGTGGTGGGCACTGGACCTGACATGGGGTGCTACGAAAGGCAATGAACCCCTGGGCGACCGGAACGAAATCCCCGGAATCTCATGAGCCGACACATTCTCGATGCCCTGATGCGTTTGTTTGCGCTCATCACCCTTCGCGAGGAGGGTGTGGAGAGGGGCAGGGAAGTTGTCGCGCTCTTTTTGAGGGGACGCTTATCCAAGGGTTCCGTTACCGAGTGGCTCGCCGTATTTGACGGTTATCTCGGCACCCTTGGAGGTGCTGTGGAGTCAAGAGAAATCAAAGGCCTCAAGCGGACCGCTCTTCGCGCGACCAAAGTGCTCCGAACCTGCTCCGATATCAATCGGGATTTGCAGGCGAGTGAGAAAGCCATTGTCTTCATCCGGGTGCTCGAATTTGAGCAGGCCCTTTTGGAGGGAATTGGAGAATCGGACGCCCTCAGTCGCGAACTCATCGATTTGGTCAGTGAAGTGTTCGCCATCAGGGAAAGTGAAAAACACTGTTACGAGACTTTGGTCTTCAACACGTCTCACTGGCCGGTCATCACCCAACGGTATCATGAAGCTTTTCTCATTGGTGATCAACCTCAGCTGGGTGGAGTCGTAAAGGCGGGATGGAGCACCCCTTTGGCATGCTTTCGTCATCCTGAATCGCAGGTTGTCTTTCTCAAGCCCATGGGGGCTGGAAGCATTCACATCAATGGAGAGTTGCTGGATCCGGACCGGGTTCAACCCTTTACGCCGGGGTCCACCTTGCGACATGGCGGTGCCGCTCCCTTGCATTTCGTGGACATCCAACGCTCCTTCATGGAGGAGGATAACATCCCCGAGATGTCGCTCGAAATCAACGAGGTCAGTCATTGGTTCCGGTACCCGGAGCAACAGGCGCTGCACCCCTTCCGAGCCAAGGCCCGTTCTGGTATGCTCGTGGGCGTCATGGGAGCGAGCGGATCAGGGAAGTCAACCCTTCTTAACCTGCTCGCAGGAACAACGCACCCCACCTTTGGATTCATCACCATTGATGGCGTCGCGGTAACGGATGAACGCGCCCGTTCATGGATAGGTCTCGTTCCACAGGAAGACCACCTATTGCCCGAACTCACCGTAAGGGAAAACCTCTATTACGCGGCGCGTTTGGCCTTCGCCAATGACACGCCCGAACAAAGCAGTGAAAGGGTAGAAGGCTGCCTAAAGCAACTGGGATTGTGGGAAGCGAGAGAACTCCCAGTGGGAGATGCACTGCGCAAAACCATCAGCGGTGGTCAGCGCAAACGGCTCAACATTGCAATGGAGCTCATCCGGGAGCCCAAGGTTCTGTTGGTGGATGAGCCTACGAGTGGATTGAGCAGTAAGGATTCCGAGTTGCTGATGGATTTAATGAAGCAGATGACCTACGGGGGGACCTTGGTCATCGCTGTCATCCACCAGCCCAGTGGCGACATATTCCGCAGCTTCGACGCACTCTGGGTCCTGGACCACGGAGGGTACCCCGTTTTCACAGGGCGCCCATTGGATGCCTTGACCCACTTCCGAAGCATCGTCAACCATTTTGATGCAGATCACGTAGCCTGCAGCTATTGCGGCCATGTGAATCCCGAGCAAATTTTTGACATCATCGATGTTCCCGTGTTGGACAGCAGGGGACAGTCTACGGGTCAACGGCGCATCAGCCCCAAGGAATGGAACGACTTCTACAACGTACTTCTGGTGCCTCAAGTAGAAGCTGAACTCGCCAATCAGGAGGAATCTGCCCCCACCACATCCGAACCTGAAGGACACCAGCCACCCCATTGGTTCAACCAATGGTCGATACAAGCATCGAGGGATGTGGTCCGCAAATGGAAAAACCGACAATACCTACTGATCAACCTTCTGGAAGCGCCCATACTGGCCCTTACCCTGGCCTTCATGCTGCGCGCGGCAGAGGGAGGAGGTGATTACTCCTTCGGCAATGCGTCCAACATTCCGCATTTCCTTTTCATCGCGGTCATCGTCGCCATCTTCATGGGACTCACCGTAAGCGCCGAAGAGCTGTTCCGTGATCGGTTGATGCGCAAACGCGAACATCATTTGCGCCTGGACTGGGGAGCCTACCTCACGGCCAAGTGCGCAGTGCTTTTCGGCATTAGTGCACTGCAGACCCTGCTGTTTGCCAGTTGCTCATATCCTTTGCTTGAGCTTCCGGGACATTTCTTTCCGTATTGGTTTACTCTTTTTACAGTGGCGGCCAGTGCCAACCTGTTTGGGCTCATCATTTCATTGTTGTTCAACAGTGTTAGGGTCATCTACCTCGCCATTCCCCTCTTCATCATTCCTCAATTGATGCTCGGAGGTGCCATCGTCACCTACGATCAATTGCACCGTGTGCTTTCCCGCCCAGCAGGCGTTTCTCCCGTAGGTCAGTTGATGATCAGCCGTTGGGGCTTTGAATCTTTGACCACACTCTACACGGCCCAAACTGACTATGCGCAGGCCTTGTTCCAAGACAACAAAACACTGGCACTTTCCGCTTATCACAGGGACCGCTGGTGCCCAGAGATGGCGCGCCAAATACAATCCGCAGCAAACGGAAACCGGACGGCATTGGAAACAGTAGCGCGGGAGTGGCAGAACCAATATGACCGAGGTGGGGTCAGCGTCTCAGCGACGTTCTCAGACGGGCTGGACATTGCGGAAAGAGACGCTCTCTTGGCGGAACTTGAGCGATTCAGGGACGTCCAACGCAAAGCATGGCGGGAAGCCAAAGAGAGCCGTGACGGAACTTTGGCCACACGTGGATGGGCGACACCCGCAGCATCCAAGAATGTGAAGTCTGAACAGTTCAACCAAGTCCTCATGGATTGGACGACACAAGATCAGGTACTCAACAAGGGAATCGCCGTCCAAAACGGCAGACTATGGAATACACGCGATGCTCTTTTTGCAGACCCCTCAATCCCTGGGGCTGGACCATTCCATGCAGCCACTAGCCGTATTGCAGGACATCAAATCCCCAAACACCAAGGCAACTGGATCATTTTGTGGCTGACCACCTTTTTCATGATGGGCATGCTGGTCTTCCAGGAGAAACTCAAGTTTCCGGGTCGACCTCGACAAACTTGAAAGGAACACTCACAATGTGGTCGTAGTCCTCACCTGCTTCCAACATGTCCTCATCGTCAGCATCGAAATACCACTGAATCTCCAAAGATTCGATGCTTTCCAGTCGTTTGAAAAGGTCCAGAAGACACTTGCTGCTGCTGGTGTTGAAATACTCCAACTGCACTTGAACCGTCAACTTGTTGTCAGCGGGGAAGGACTGTGCCCATTCCAATACCGGGCGATAAAAGTCCACTGCATTCTCTGGAATGGAACGACCTGAGAGGACCAACAGGCCATCGTTGGACTGGTATTCAATCTGAGGTGTTTTCGCGGTAGCGGCGATGTGAAGCGAACCCATGTGTCGAAAATAGTCAACCTCCACAAGCTACTTCAATAGAGAAGAATAAGTTTGGTTCACCATCGAGGTGAATAATCCGAATGTTCGGTGGATTCACGGCCAAACGAGCGAGGGAAATCCACCCCAATCCCGCGCCACCTCTGGAAGAACGAGAAGGTTGTTCCATCCATTTCCTGTAAAGTCGGCGCCAATCCATTTCTCCTTCGCTCATGGATTCGGATGCAAGCAATTGCATCTCACCATAGTGCATCATCCATTTTGTTACATGTGCCCTGTCTTCGGGCCGAATGGGATTCAAGCTTCGTATGCTGAATTGCGGTTCCCCTCCAATTGTCCGCCCCAACACATTGAATCGGACCGGCTTCTCGGGAATGGCGTGCCGTTGGAGATTTTGCACACATTCAATGATGGCGCGAAATGCACGCCGGTCAACAGTGCGTTGCACCACGATATCCTCGATTCGCTTTAACAATCCATCGAGATTTTGCCCACTGGGCAATCCGGAGAATGCCACAATCCGCGACCAATGGCGCGAATGGGTATGCAAACCGGAGAGGGGAAATGAAGGCGAGTACATCAGCACAGTGGTCGGAATCGCTCTCTTTTACGGCATTTACAAGACAGAGGTTGCCCGAATTCGGAAGATTATCTTGCGGCCTCCGAAATGGCATCGTCGAACTCATCCTCTGATTGGTATGCCGTGTGGTTTGATAGTCCGCACTATCACCAACTTTACGGTCACCGCAGCCAGGCGGAAGCTTCTGCTTTCATAGGTGCACTGCATCAACATGCCGGCTGGTCGAACTTGGAACTCTTGGATCTCGCATGCGGTAAGGGACGACACGCCAAAGCTGCTGCAGCTTTGGGGCATAGGGTAACCGGAATTGACCTGAGCAAGAACAGCATCAGGGAGGCCCGTCAGCTTCATTCCGACACCCCTGGATTGGAATTTGTGGAGGGAGACATGAGGTCGTTTCAGCTACAAAGAGATTTTGACGGCGTATTGAATCTGTTTACCAGCTTCGGCTATTTCAAGGACAAGGGGGATCACCTTGCCGTCTTGCGCAGCATACATGCACACTTGAAGCCCAATGGTTTTCTCATCCTGGACTTCTTGGACGCAGAATTCACCCATCGACACCTCGTACCCTCTGATGTCATCAATAGGGATGGAGTCGAATACCACATCGAACGAAAAGTGGAAGAGGCCATAGGGGAGAATTGGCCCCACTTCATCAAACGAATTTCCTTGGAGACCCCCGATGGCGTTGTTGAACACGTGGAGAGGGTCGCTGCACTGGAAGAGCCGCAATTGTCGCAAATGCTTGCGGAATCCGGTTTTGAAGTGCTTGAACGTTGGGGCAACTACGCATTGGCCCCTTGGAAAAAAGGGGAGACACCCCGACTGATTCTTCACGCCAGGAAATCATGATTGCAGGCATCGTACTCGTACTCGTCGCATTGGCAGGCGGACTTTTGGGCGAATGGATGGGTGACCGCTTTCGACAACAGATGCCCTTGGTTCTCTCCTTCGGAGGGGCTTTTCTACTCGGCCTGTGTTTTCTCCACCTTTTGCCGGAGGCTTTTGCCATGCATGGAGGAGCTGGGCAATGGGTCATTGCAGGATTTCTGATTCAAATCGGATTGGAATACCTCAGTAAGGGAATGGAGCATGGGCACGTTCATGGAAATCGGTTCGGACTCGTGGCCTTCATCAGTTTGTGTCTGCACGCCCTCATTGAATCCATGCCCTTCGGGTTGGAAGGAGATGCACTCGTGCACGACCATGGCCATGATCACGGTCATGGCCACCACCATCACCATACACACGATGGCCGATGGGCACTGCTCTTCGGTATAGCACTGCACAAATTGCCCGTTGCCCTGGCGTTGATGACCATACTGAAAGCCACGATTACTTCACCATTGCGCCGATGGATTTGGATTGGAGTATTTGCGGTCATACCGCTCGCAGGAATGGCCATTGCAGGCACTTTACCCACTGTAGCATGGGTATTCGGTGCATTGAATGGTGTATTGGTCGGCATCCTTTTGCACATCTCTACCACCATACTATTCGAGACTGCGGATGGTCATGACTTCAATGCCAAGAAGCTATTGACGGTGCTCTCGGGACTTCTGCTGGCCTGGATCGCCAACCCACATTGAAGCTCAAAACGAAACCAATAGGGGGAACGCTCCGTAATGAGGTCAAAGCTTGCCCTCATGAAGCGTTTTCGCATCCGCATTACCATCAAGAAGTTCGAGAGAATCGAATTGAATGCTGACCAATTCGGTTTCGATCTATTCGAGCACTGCTTGAACTGATCTCAACATCACGTCAACCGAGCCAGCAAGTGTTGGGCCTCTTCCAATGCTTCAGCATCCCAAAGTCTCTGCAAGCCGCCCCACAAAGGCGGAGCCTGCATCAACAATTCGGTAGGAAGGTTGCCCACAAGGTCATCCTTGGCCATAGGGCAGCCGCCATATCCACCCAAGGCACCATCGAGCCGACGGCATCCGCCACGCCACGCTCCAGCTGCCAACTGCACAGCGTCTTCGCGCTTGCCATGAAGATGAGCCCCTACCGTGAGGGATGGGCTCGCTTCCACTACGCTTCTGCACACCTGCTCAACAGTCAACGGGTCAGCCGCACCAACCGTGTCACTCAAGGCCAGATTCAACACCCCCAATTCATTGTGCAATCGGGATGACCAATGCCCGACAATTTCCGGAGACCATTCATCGCCGTAGGGATTGCCAAACCCCATACTGAGATACACAACAAGGGATTTCCCTTGCCTCTCAACTGCGTTCCGGATCACATCCAATCGGCGCCAGCCTTCGTCAATTCCTCCCCCAGTGTTCCGCTGTTGGAAGGTCTCTGAAATGGAGAAGGGGAAACCCAATAGGTCAGGACGTCCATGGTCCAATGCTTCATACGCCCCCCGTTCGTTGGCGACTATGGCTAGGATTTTCGTCTTCGAATCAGGCAATGCTGACAAAACAGCAGCACTGTCCGCCATCTGAGGGACCGCCCTAGGCGAGACGAAACTTCCTGCATCCAACACGTCGAATCCGACCCGCAGCAAAGCAGAGAGATACTCCACCTTCAGGTCAGATGGAATGAAGGTGTCCATTCCCTGCATCGCATCGCGGGGACAATCCGTCAAAAACCAAGCCTCTCCGTGATCGGAACCGTCCATCATGTTGCAAAGATTGGACAAAATGAAACCCGGAATACCACCCTTCCGTATTGGAAGCCATCCCCGAAAGGGCTTACGATTTCAACTCAACGTCAATCACGCAACATGGACCTCCGTACCTTCAACAGGCTCCCCCTCGACGAGAAGACCAATTACATGTGGGACCACGGCAACTGCATTTCCCAAAGGCTCGTTGAGAACCGATACATCCTCTGCATTTTCGAAATCAACGGTTTCTATGTAGAAGCGATCTACAGCAAGCAGAACAACAGGGTCAATGCCATCCTGCCCATCATGGGAATGGATTCCTGGGAAGCTTATGTGGACCGTGTGATTCGAAACGTCACGGAGATAAACTGACATCCATCCAATGTCCATCCTTGTGGAGATATCGAAGGCGGCAATGAGAAAATGCCAGCCGAGTACCACACCAAGAAACTTCGGCTTCAGTGCCATGAGAAACCCGCTCCATCAAGGTGCGGGTTTCCCATTTCATGGCGCCGGAATTCCGCGATGAAGGAATGGAGAACAAGCTGACCGCACCATGATCGACGAAAATCACGTCGTCGTGCAGTTTCCAACTTCCAAATGCCGATTCCTGGAAGCCCTGCCACCTCAAAAGGGCAATCGCCATCAATGTCCCTCCAAGAAACCAAAGCAAATGGGGACGACACAACATAGCCAGTGCTGTGCCCCCAAGCCACATGGCACCAGCCCACTGAAGCATGTCCGCATCTACGGGCAAAAACACGGCAGGCCACAAACCTGCGCATCGTTCCACACATTCGATGAAGGCTTCAAAAGGCATGGAAAAAATAGGGGAGAGAAGACCCAGCCAACCAGCAGGCAGTGCCAACCACACCACTGAAAGCAGAACGAGAAGAGGCACCAGCGGGGTCAATAAAGCATTGGCTGGTAAAAACATACAGGGGAATCTTCCGAATGCCGGCCATGCCCAAGGCGCCGTAAATGCCGTAGCCACCAAAGACACCCCCAGCCACAGGCCCAGGCGGCGCTTCCATGAACCAAGGTCTTTGCGCTGAATGTGCTGAACCCAGAGCAGTATGCCGGCGGTTGCGGCAAAACTCAGACGAAATCCAAGGTTCTCAACTACATGAGGGGAAGATGCCATCATGGCCAGACCTGCCCCGGCCATGAGACTGAACCCATGAGGCCTTCTATCGAGCCCCGACGCAATCACAGCGCATGAAGCCATAATGCCAGCCCGCACAGCAGATTCGGGCAATCCACACAACGTTATGTACATCCAAATTGCCGGAACAATCAACCACGGTCGAAATTTCCTGGGCCACCCCACCCACGAAAACATGCCCATCAGCATGGAGACCACGCACCCAACATGAAAGCCGGAAACCGCAGTTAAATGAGCCATGCCCACGTCGCTGAAAGCCCGCTGGCATCTTTTGCTCAAGGCACTGCGGTCGCCCATGGAAAGTGCCAACATGAGTCCAGCAGCATCTGGATCATGCAGACGCAGACATCGGGACTTGACGGTAGACCGATAACCCATCCAGCGTCGTCTGAGTGCGGCTCTCACGCTCGGAGCATCCCCAACCACTACCGCCCAATCCGCTTTCCATTGGGATCTCACTCCATTTCCCGCGAGCCATTTGGACTCATCAAACCCACTGGAAACCACTGCCGATTTGGGAGGGGCAGCCCATGCCCAGGCCAAAACTTGACGGCCTGGGGAAATGGAATCTGGTGAGACCATCGTGTGCAGGGATCCGGAAGGGTCTCTCAACAACACGCTGTGTTTTCCCCACCGCAAGCCCTGGTAGGCGACAACCTCAAAATCGCGCAATCCAGCCTCTCGATCCACCCCGTCAGGAACCATGTCCACAATGGAAGGGATCATAGGCCAAGTCCAGCCCAGCGAAACCCCCAAAAGCAATGCGCCGAAGCCACATTTCCTCGCATCAGAATACCTCCACAGCAGCACCCCACCCAAGGCCGCAGCTGCCAGAATTAGCCACACCTGCAGCTCAAAAGGAGCCCGAAGCGAACAGCACAGGCCCACCGATGTGCCCAAGGCAAGCTTCACGAGAAGAACAGGGCCGCGCATCCCACAAAAGTGCCCGGCCGATCCTTACAAAAGACATCTCTTGCGCCAGCGTAGGGGCTGGACTTGCCGATGTATTCAACTGAATTTATGCGGCGGCAATTCCGACCACTTTTTTCTCCCTCGGAAATAGAAATCCAAAATGATGCTCCCCCCATATCGCCCGGTTTTACGGGGAGGTCTGTCAGCGTTGGAACAACCCTCTATTTCCAATGTCCGCTTGTTCATCATGGATTTCCTTTGGCGACGAAAGTCCTTGTGGGCCCGAATCACCGCATAGAAAAAATCCCTTTTCCCTTCCATCAGGAAACGAACCGCAGCTACCCCATCCAAACACTGCCGCCAAAGAATGCGGCCAGCAATGCCGCTCCGATGATCGTTCTTCAGCAAGAGAAACAAGTTGTTTCGGAAATTGAGCTCTGTCTTTCTGGGACTGGATTGGGATAGCGTTCCGCCACCGAGATGGTAAACGTGCTGATGGCATGCCACACCTATGGAATGGCCTCGGTTCCGCAGCCGCCAGCAAAGGTCGATCTCCTCCATGTGAGCGAAAAAGTCCTCATCGAGCCCTCTGACCTCGTTCCATGCCTCAGCATGAACCAAAAGGGCCGCGCCTGAAGCCCAGAAGACCTCGCGTTCCTGGTCATATTGACCGCGGTCCCATTCAAAAGCGTCGAAAATTCTTCCAGCGCAAAACATGAACCCATGGCGATCCATATATCCTCCAGCTGCGCCCGCATACTCAAATTCAGCCCGGCGTTCAATCGACCGGATCTTCGGCTGGGCGGCAGACCACCCTTGGCGATGACAAGCATCCAACATACCGTCGACCCAACCTTCTGTGACCTCCACATCGCTGTTCAACAAAATGAACCATTCCGAATCCCACATCTCACTCCACGCTGAGAGACCCCGGTTGTATCCTCCCGCAAATCCGTGGTTCTCACCGAGGGAAACCACCTGAACTTCGGGAAACTCCGACCGAAGCATGGCAGTGCTGCCATCCGTCGAGCCATTGTCGATGACCACGACCTGATCTACTTCTTGCGCAAAAGCGCAAACAGAAGGAAGGAACCGGCGCAAATGTCCCTCACCGTTCCAATTCAGAATGGCCACGGAAACCCTGCACTTCTTGCGCCCCAGTTGACCCATTCAACGCGGATTGAAAAACAGATCCTCGGGCTCTTCTCGGCTGTAGGTGTCACGCCTTCCCAATTGGTTCACGGAAGTCTCCACAACGGAATGGCCGAGCTCTCGGGTCTTCAAAATATCAAGCCAATCCGCATTTCTCAATTCCCTGGGGTGGTCACTGTGCAACAATTCAAAGCACTCGCCCACCACGTGCGGCGCGTAAAAGAGAAACCTGCGGTTATTGAATTGACCTGCCTTGTGGTAATGCCAAATCTCGTAGGGATAATATTGGGTGCCATGGTGCCGCTGCACAATGGTGTTGGGACGTCCATACCGCAGGAGGATCCACCCCATATCCGTTTCATGCCCTTCGCGGTTGGGACAGCCGCCATATTGAGCGTCTGCTACGGCAGTTTCGCGTTGGTATTCCCTCCAGGCTTTTTCCGGACCATTGGGGGCCCGGGATATCCAGAAGTGATCGAGGAAAGACTGCAATTGTCTCAAATCAGCCCCTTGAAGAACGTATTCGATGGACCGTCGCTCTCCAGCATCCGCAATCGGGATGAGGGATTCCACTGACGCGAGCAAACTGTCCCGGTCGGTAAATTCCTGAACAAAAGGGGACAGTTGACTTGCTGCAACCGCGGCATCCTGCACTGTTGCGCTGATGCATTCCAGCATCAATGCGCCGGCCACAAGCAACTCCTGTTCTGGGGTCATCACTTGCACCACCAATTCGCAAAGCCCCTCCGGCGGAGAAGGCAAAGCCTCCAAAAGGGGCACGACATCGGCCGCTTCCTTGCGGAAATAACGTTTGGTTCCTTCCAACCAAACTCCATCTTCGCCCGGCATTCTGAATCCTGCTACCACAAGAAAAGCTTCCCCCGCTCCAAAAACTTCCGCTGTTCCATACAACTCACCGTAGAACACAATACGTTCCGCATCCGCAGACACCCTTCGGTCCACCAACGGCAAAATATCCTTGCCTGAACGAGAAAGGGGAGAAGGAGGGTCAGAAAGAGGAGCTACACCTTGAACAACAAACAAATCACTGATGTCCAGACGGTTTGACTCTCCGAGTTCTATGACCGTCTCGTATGTGAGGTGGGGCCTATCGGGCTCACCCAAATCCTCCACTTCCAACTCCAGCACATAGGGTCCAGCGTCCAAAGCAATGCGCACGATGTCTACGAAATCACCTGCTTCGGGCAATTCTTCGGTTCGCGCGGTAGACTTTGCAAAACCCGCAATGGTTCCGGTGCTGTCATAGGCCACAGCCGTCCACATCACAGCCGCGCGAAAGGTGGAGTCAGAAGCCGCCAGCCATGAAATCCCATCCCCAAGAAACTCCGTTTGCACTTCCAAAAAAGAACCCAGTCCCGGACTTTGAAATTGACGGGTAGCCAGGCGAACAGACGGAGGAGGCAAAACTTCCTGTGTCATTAGGCCCTCCGAAAAGCCACACAAAACCAATAAGGTGCAGATCCCTACTTTGGCTTCGCACCTCAGAACTTGCATTAAATTGAGCCCAATGAGCAGCATGGAACGGCAAGATACACCGACGGGCAAGTCCAGGCTTCTGCTATCCGCCCTTATGGTCCTGTGGTCGGGATGGGCCCATGCCACACATTTGGTGGGGGGCGAGATGTACTACGACTACATCGGAAATGATCAATACGAAGTGCATCTCATCATTTACCGCGATTGCGGCCCGACCAACACCAATGGCACGGGATTCGATACCGGTGCCATCATTGGAATTTATGAGGGCAACACCTTATTCAGCACGCTCACCATTCCTCTGAACCTCAATACGGTAACCGAAATTGACTTACAAAGCGGCAATCCGTGTGCGCAATTGCCCTTGGGTGTCTGCGTCGAACGTGCACTGTATAGCACCGTCATCACATTGCCGCCAAGCGAGGAGATCTATACCATTGTCCATCAGCGCTGTTGCCGGAATCCACAGGTGATCAATCTGATTGACCCCGTGAACACTGGGTTCAGCATTTTCGGCACCATCCCGCCTATACTTGGCAACGCAGATTTGGATGTGGCAGAAAACAGTTCACCCCGTTTTGATTTCCTGCCACAGGCGTACGTCTGCCTCGGGGAACCCTTCACCCTCCCCAACCCTGCGGAAGACATCGATGGAGATAGCCTTGTCTTCTACTTGGGTGACCTCTTTATCGGAGGGACGCCCACGGCACCCTCGCCCGATCCTCCAACGGGACCTCCTTTCGGCAACGTCACTTGGGAAAGTGGATACACAGCACAATACCCACTGGGAACGAATGAAGCGGACTGGATTTCCATCGACCCAAACAATGGAACATTGACCGGCATACCCAGTCAAGTGGGGAAGTATTCAGTAGGCATATATGTGATTGAATTCAGGGAAGACGACAACGGAAACTGGGTCAATCTGGGCAAGATGGTCCGGGATTTCACCATTGACGTGGTCGCATGTGAATTGGAGTTCCCCTTCGTCTCCTGGCCGGAGCCCTGTTCCGGTCTTGCTGTCGATTTTGGAGTCGATGCCGATCAAGGGATATTCTCTTGGGATTTCGGTGATGTCGGTGAATCAGACGTGAGCTCAGAAACCAATCCCGCTTACATCTACGACAGCCCAGGAGAGTACAACGTTTCACTGGCTTTTGATCTTGGCGGATGTGGAGACAACATTGAGCAAACCATTCTTGTCGGTGCACCCATTGAGGCCACTTTCAATGTGCTCGAGGCCGAGTGTACTGCAGGTGCTTGGTTGCAACAAGTAGAATTCACTGGGGACGACCCCGGCTCGGGGACGCTTCTGTGGTTTGTGGACGGTGAACAAGCGGGAGTCGGGTCGTCCACAGCCCCCTTGACCATTCCCTCGGGCAGTCACACCATTACAGCCTCATTGACCAATGAAATTGGCTGCGTTGCTGAA